>Ga0208457_1000291_pt1 | contig 56185 bp, 56 predicted proteins | sample June2015DPH_10_1_FD_185513 | JGI IMG/M metagenome (GOLD analysis project Ga0208457, IMG submission 185513) | Peatland microbial communities from SPRUCE experiment site at the Marcell Experimental Forest, Minnesota, USA - June2015DPH_10_150... | ecosystem: Environmental > Terrestrial > Soil >... | reverse complement strand
ACGGGGCAGCCGGTTTCTGCGACTTTCACGGCGGCATCGAATTTGGCTTTGTCGGCGCCGGGAATCTGCGCAACGAGATCGAGATGGCTCTTGGTGATGGAGAAGCCTTCGCCGACCTTTTCGAGGGTGATCGTACAGGTCGTCTCCAGTTTCGTGGCCGTGATTCCGGCCCCGCCGAGTTGCGCGGAAAGCGCCATCGTGAAGCAGCCGGCGTGCGCGGCCGCGAGAAGTTCCTCGGGGTTTGTGCCCACACCGTTCTCGAAACGCGTGCTGAAGGAGTATTGCGTGTTCTTCAGCGTGCCGCTATCGGTGGAGATGGAGCCTTTGCCCGATTTCAGATCGCCTTGCCAGACTGCGGAAGCTTTGCCTTGCATGAATAATTCTCCTGTCTCTGATTTGACGCCGTTCTACCTGTTCCTTGGATTCAAACATCCAGCGAAAAGGTTCATGCCAAGTTGAAGGGGGCGGGAGGCCGGGAGGCCCGAAGCATCCTACCACCGGTGAAAAACAAAGAATACGGCCAGGGAGATGCAGGCGTTAGCCACCACGCAGTTACATTCAAGGAATTCGGGCGGGCCAAAGGCCTCGAATGTAGACGGCGCCACCCGCAACGCGATAGTAGACCAGCCAATTGCCCGCGTGGAACCAGCGGTGGCGGCGAAAGCGGCCCTTTGCGCGCACAGGATACATATGGGGAAACAGCTTCAGATATTCAAGGTGGTCCAGGATTTGATTGCGGTCGGATTCCGGGAGTTCGTAGAAGAGGTCCCGTACGGTATCGGCCCAGACGATGCGCGTCATCAGCGTTTCTTAGCTTTGCGTCTGGAAAGCGCCCGGGACCTCCGCACAACTTCCTCGTGCGAGGTCACGCGGCCCGCTTCGATGTCCGCGTCGGATTTGGCCATCATGGCTTGAAAGGCGGAATCCGCCTCAATCTTGTCGAGGTGGTCTTCCATGTCGGAGTAGACCTGAATGGCCTGGCGGACGATCAGGCTGCGGTTTCCGCCGTTGTAAGAGGCGAGTTCTTCGAGCAGTTTGTTGGTGCGCTTATCGAGGACGAATTGTTTCCGCATAGGGGTGTCTCCCAAGAGAAGCATACCGCCGCAGTGTGGAATATTCAACACCATTCATGAATAGTGTTGAATCGCAGGACGGTGGGCCGGGAGCGTTCTCTTTGGCGCGAAGAAACGATCGGGGGGACCTAGGCGTCCAGGCTGAGGGTTACCAGGCCGGGAGGCGTGGCCGGAACGATGGGAGGAAGTCTCGAGCGGTCGATGGGGCGGTACAGGGTGTCGCGCTCGACGGGGATGCGGCCTGCGGCGCGGATCAGGCGTTCCAAGTCGCTGCGCGAAGTGAACTCGGCGGTTTTCGCGCCGGCGTCGTGGTAAATCTTTTCTTCGACGACGGTGCCGTCAATGTCGTTTGCGCCAAAGCGCAACGCGATCTGCGCGATGCTCGGCGTCAGCATGACCCAGTAGGCCTTGATGTGGTCAAAATTATCCAGCAGCAGGCGGGAAATCGCGATGTTGCGCAGGTCGTCGTAGCCCGTGGGCTTCGGAATGTGCGCGAGCGGCGTGTTGTCCGGGTGAAACGCCAGCGGAATGAACGCGACGAAGCCGTGCGTTTCATCCTGAGCTTCGCGGAGCTTCACCAGATGATCCACGCGCTCCTCGGCGGTTTCCACGTGCCCATAGAGCATCGTGGCGTTCGTCGGCAGGCCCAGGCGGTGCGCCTTTTTCGCCATGCTCAGCCACATGCGCCCGCTGACCTTGTGGTCGCAGATGATGCGGCGCACGCGCGGATGGAAAATCTCCGCGCCGCCCCCGGGGCAGGAGTCCACGCCGGCTTCCTTCATTTTCTGCAGAGTTTCATCGACAGAAAGTTTGGCGATGCGAGCGAAATAGTGAACCTCGACCATCGTGAAGGCTTTAAGATGCACGTGCGGGTGGCGCTGCTTGAGGCCGCGAATCAGTTCCAGGAAGAAATCGAACGGCAGATCGGGATGCAGGCCGCCAACGATGTGAAATTCGGTGGCGCCTTCACGCACGCCCTGACCGGCGCGCGCGTACATTTCTTCGAGCGTGAAGGTGTACGCGCCGGGCGCTCCGGGATCGCGTCCAAACGCGCAAAGCTTGCAATGGGCCACGCAGACGTTGGTGGGATTGATGTGGCGGTTGACGTTGTAATAAGTGATGTTGCCGTGGCGCTTCTCGCGGACGAAATTGGCGAGCCAGCCGACGGCCAGCAAATCGGGGGTGTGGTAGAGGGCCACGCCATCGTCAAAGGAGAGGCGTTCGCCCGCCCGCACCTTGTCGGCGATGGGTTTCAGGCTTGCGTCGGTCAGCATCAGTTCGGCCACGGTACTCTCTGCTTAGTAAGATGGTCACCCGGAGGCGGCCGCTACATCCATTTTACATTTTGAAACTTGCGAAAAGTTCAAACGCGCCAAACCGCTGCGGCAGCGCCCCAGAACAACAGGAACAACATACTAATATAGCCGTTCACGGTGAAAAACGCAGCGTTCAGCTTGCTGAGATCATTCGCTTTCACCAGGGAATGCTCGTAGCCGAGCAGTGAGGCCACGACGACGATTCCCGCCCACGCGGGCCACGGCAGGCCGAAGCTCGCCGCCAGCCAACTCAACAAGAGCACCACGCCCGCATGCATGGCGCGCGCGATCATCAGCGCGGCGGCGATACCGAAGCGCTGGGGCACGGAAAACAGCCCGGCCTGCTTGTCGAATTCGATGTCCTGGCAGGCGTACAGCACGTCAAAGCCGCCGACCCACAAGGTGACCGCGGCGCACAAAATCAGCATGCGCGAATCGAGGCTTCCGGTGATGGCAATCCAGGCCGCGGCGGGCGAAATCCCCAGCGCAAATCCGAGGAAGAGGTGCGACCACGTGGTGAAGCGCTTCGTGAACGAATATAAAAATAGGATGGCCATGGCGACGGGCGCGAGCTTCAACGCCAGCAAATTCAATTGCCAGGCAGCGGCAAAGAAGAGTGCGACGGCCGCAAGCGTGAACATCCAGGCAAACGAAACGGAGAGCGCACCGGTGGCCAGCGCGCGCATTTTCGTGCGCGGATTTTCCTTGTCGTAGCGGAGATCGGCGATGCGGTTGAGGGTCATGGCGGCGGACCGCGCGGCCACCATGGCGATCACGATCCACAAAATCTGCCGCAACGTGGGCCAGCCGTGCTGCCTGGAGCGCGCCGCGAGCAACGCGCCGGTGAGAGCAAACGGCAAGGCAAACACCGAGTGCTCAAACTTGATCATTTCGAGGATTGTGCGGATTCGGCCGGCCATCTCTGCCTACGGCGCTGCCTTCTTTGCGGGCGCGCTGCCGGTCCAGCGATACATCCTTTCCTGCGGCAACCCGGCCTGCCCCAGGACGCGGCAAACATATTGCGTCACGACATCGTCAATCGTTTTCGGTTTGTGATAAAACGCCGGCACCACGGGCATGATGACCGCGCCGGCCTGCTGCGCGCGCAGCATATTTTCGAGGTGGATGCGATTGAACGGAGTGTCGCGCACGCAGAGAATGAGCTTGCGGCCTTCCTTCAGCATCACATCGGCGGAACGCGCCACGAGGTCGTCGCTGGTGCCGTTGGCAATGGCCGCCAGCGCGCCCATGGTGCAGGGCACAACAATCATGGCGTCGACATCGTAACTGCCGGAGGCGATGGAGGCGCCGACATCCTTATTCGAGATAGTTTCGATTTTTTGCGAGGCGCGCCCCAGAATGCGGCTGGGAAGCTGGCGCAAATCGCCGGAAGTGATTTCCAGTTCTTCGGCCAGGAGCCGCAGGCCGGTTTCCGTCACGACCAAATGCACGCGCGTGACGCGCGGATCTTCTTCGAGGAAAGCCAGCGTCTTTTGGGCGAAAATGGTGCCGCTCGCTCCGGTCACACCAACGGTGATGGTCTGTGTTTGAGCTGGAGTCATGGGATTTGCGCGGGCACGAACAGTCTGGCAACGCCCCCGCGGCAAGTCAAGCCGAGGCCGGTGAAACTTCGCCTCCGCCGGCTATGCTAGACTTCCCGATGAAGCGAGGTCATTTTATGACCGGTGCCGCCCCGATCGACGTCGTGCTCGCCTTCATGGAACGCATTAACGCGGCGGATGTGGAGCAACTCTGCGCGTTGATGACCGAAGACCATGTATTCGTGGATGGACTGGGGAACCGCGTGCAGGGCCGTGAAGCAATGCGCAAGGGTTGGACGGGCTACTTCCGCATGTTTCCGGATTATCGCGTGTCGCACTCGGAAGTTTTTTCGCACGGTGATGTGGTGGCGTCGTTCGGCACTGCGGAAGCGACGTACGCGGTGGAAGGAAAACTCCCGAAAGAGAATCACTGGAGCGTGCCGGCGGCGTGGAGAGCAGTCGTGCGCAATGGCTTGATTGCTGAGTGGCAAGTGTACGCGGACAATCAGGCCGCTAGAAAGATTATGGGCTGGCCCAATCCATAGCATGGGCCGCGGGAATCATTTATGAACGAATCCGATGTTCGCAAATTACTGGAGGGCGTAAGCGGGGGGAAGCTCTCGCCGGAAGCCGCTGTGGAGCGGCTGAAGCATCTGCCGTTCGAGGACATTGGTTTTGCCAAGGTGGATCATCATCGGGGGCTGCGCCAGGGCTACACAGAAGTGATTTTTGGCAAGGGCAAAACGCCGGCGCAAGTGGCGGGAATTGCGCGCACCATGCTGAAGCCCAGAGCGTCGCGAAACAACGTGCTGGTGACGCGTGCGGACGGAAAAATGTTTGCGGCCGTGAAACGCATCAACCGCAGTGCGAAATTTCATCCTCTATCCGGCGTGATCACCATTGAGCGCACCCGCGAAATCACCGGGAAGGGCACGATCCTGGTTGTTTCCGCGGGCACCAGCGACATTCCCGCGGCGGAGGAAGCGGTTTTGACCGCGCAGTTGATGGGCAACCGCGTGGAGCAACTTTTTGACGTGGGCGTCGCGGGGATTCACCGGTTGCTGGAGCACCGGGATCTTCTGACCAAAGCGCGCGTGATCATTTGCATTGCGGGCATGGAAGGCGCGCTGCCGAGCGTCGTAGGCGGGCTTGTCGGCGTGCCGGTGATCGCCGTGCCAACGAGCGCGGGCTATGGCGCGAGCTTTGGCGGCGTGGCGGCACTGCTGGGAATGCTGAACTCGTGCGCGTCCAACGTGGCTGTGGTGAATATTGACAACGGTTTCGGCGCAGCGTGCGTCGCGTCGTGCATCAACCGTTTGTAAGCTCTCTCCCTTAAACGAATCCTGGGCTCGCGGAGCCTTCCGCGGACACAAACCGCTCTAACTCGGCGATGAGGTGGTCAGGAGAACTTTCATAACGCCGCGCTTTTGCGCATAGGCGATGGCCTGGGGCGCAGCTTTCAGCGCGAACGTGCGCGAGATGAGCGGCGTAGGGTCGACCTTGCCGGAACGCAGCAGCGTGATGGCTTTGGCGAAGGGACCGCAGCGCGAACCGACTACGGTGATTTCCTTTACTACAATCGGCCACGTTTCCACGGGAGCCGCGCCGTGGAAGGTGGACTTCAGCAGCAGCGTGCCGCGCGGCTCAGTCATGTGCTGCGCGAGAGTCAAGCCAGTGGGTGAACCCGTGGCTTCGACGACGAGACGATAAGTTTCCTTCACACGCCGCAAGTCGCTGGCGTCGCCGCGAACTCTCTTTGTGGTGATTCCCGCCTTTCGCGCGTAAGCGAGCTTGTTCGCGTGTTTGCCGTAAAGAACAACGCGCGTGCCCGCAGCCTGCAAAACGAGGGCGATGAGCTGAGCGAGCTTGCCGTCGCCGAGGACCGCGGCGGTGGAGAATTCGCGGATGTGCAACTGATCCAGGATCTGGCACGCGGCGGCGAGCGGTTCGACGAAGACGGCCTTGGCGTCGTTCACGTTTTTCGGAACGACGTGGAGGTTTTCCAGCGGCAGGGCGAGGTATTCCGCGAATGCGCCGTCGTGCGCAACGATGCCGAGCACCGTGCGCCGGGCGCAATGGGTCTTCAAGCCCCGCCGGCAGAATGCGCACACCGGCTTGTAGCCATAGGCGGAGCAAGCCACATTGATTTCGCCCACCACGCGCTTGCCGAGCCAACGCTTCTGCGTTTTGGCGGAGACGCCTGCAACCTGCACGACTTCGCCGACAAATTCGTGCCCCGGCGTGCCGCGAAACTGGTGATAGCCGCGCAGGATTTCGACGTCGGTATTGCAGATGCCCGCGAGGTGAACACGAATCAATGCCCAGCCGGGGCGCAGCCGAGGCAGCGGCTTATGCACGGAGAGAAGGCAATTTTTGGCGACTTGAAAAGAGAGCATGGGGAAAGTATGGCGATACTCAACCTAAAGCGGCAACCAGAGATTGCAGCAGCACCGGTTCCTGCTCCGGAAAGACGGTGCGCAGGTCGAGCAACAGGCGATCGTCCTCGATGCGCGCAATCACGGGAATTCCAGCGGGTGCTTGCCGCAGTCGGGCTTCGAGTTGGGCCGACGAATGACGAGCGCTGGCGATGCGGAGCACTTTCGTGGGCAAGGACTGTGCGGGAGTGGAGCCGCCGCCGACCAGCGAACTGCCATCCGCGATTTCGATTTCAGCGTCCGATACGGCGGCGTGCGGCTGGAGCGCACCGTGGAGTTTCTTGGTTCGCGCGGCAATTTCTTCAAGCGGCAACCGGATCATGCGTTGTGCGGGAATATCGCTCCACGCGCCGCGGAGATACGCGCGCAGCGTCACCTCCAGCGCCGCAATGGTCAGTTTGTCCACGCGCAAGGCACGGAACAACGGATGGCGCCGCACCTTCACTATGAATTCCTTCTTCCCCGCAATGATGCCGGCTTGCGGCCCGCCCAGCAATTTGTCTCCACTGAAGAGCACCAGCGAAAAGCCTGCGGCAACACTTTCGCGTACGATGGGCTCCATGATGCCGCTGACGGAAAGATCGACAAGGCATCCCGATCCCAAGTCCTCTACGACGGGCAAACCGTTGCGCGCGCCGAGCGCGATCAAGTCCGCCACCTCGGGCTTTTCCGTGAATCCGGTCACGGTGAAATTCGAGGGATGCACGCGGAGAAGCAGCCGTGTTTTATCGTTGATGGCGTTTTCGTAGTCGGCAAGGCGCGTGCGGTTCGTCGTACCCACCTCGCGCAGAACGGCACCGCTCTGCACCATAATTTCCGGAATGCGGAAGCCATCGCCGATTTCGATCAATTCGCCGCGCGAGATGATGACCTCACCGCCACGAGCCAGCGCCGCGAGGGCGAGAAGCACGGCTGCCGCGCAGTTGTTCACGACGATCGCCGATTCCGCCCCGGTCAGGCGCTGGATCAGCCGCGCTGTGTGCACATCGCGTTTTCCGCGTGCTCCGGCCTCCAGATCGTACTCCAGATTGGAATATTGCGTAGCTGTGTGGCCAAGCTCTTCCACCACGTGCGCGGAAAGAGGCGCGCGGCCCAGATTGGTGTGCAGAATTACTCCCGAAGCGTTGATCACCGGCTGCAGGGACGGCGCAAATTCCCTTTGCATGACATCCACGATGCGTTTTTCGATGGCAGCGGGGTGCAGAACCTCCTCGGATTGCGCTTCACCTGAGGTGATCTCGCGCCGCAATCCTTCCAGCACCTCGCGGGTCGTTTCCACCACGAAGCTGCGGTCCACCTCGCGGCTTAGGGAAACGAGGCCGGGACGCAGGAGCAATTCGTCCACCGAGGGCACACGGCGCAGGAGCGCTGCTTGCTCGGAGGAAAGCTCGTGCTTGGTGTGGGAGCCCACGGCGACATTTGAGCACAGCGGGGATTGCGCCCGCAATCGGCCCGCTGCCCGGAAGGCCAGCCGGTTGCCCTGGCGCCCGGTGTTTGATCGGCAGCGCCCCAGCGCTTCCCGGTTGACGCTTGCGCGCTACGCACCTAGCATGGGGGTTCGAGGGAACTCGCTCCATGGCCACCATCGACGAAGATTTGGCGCAACTTGAGCGCGATATCAGGCAACTGAAGATCGAGTACGACGCCTTCTTCGGAGGCGGCCGCAAACGCCCGCCCACCGAAATCGAATGGCGCATCGAGCTGATTGCGAAGCGCTATGGGGAACGCGGCGGGGATATGAAATACGGGCAGCGCTTCCGGTTCAACAACCTTGCGCAAACGTACGCGAAGTATAAGGACATTTTCCGGAAACGCCTGGCGCAGCGCGAAGAGGGGAAAGTTCAGCGCCACTTTGGCGCCGCCGCGAAGGCCATCGAGGCCGAACGCACCAAAACCCTGCCCAAACCGACGGCGGCGGCTCCTGCTGCGGGCGCCGCGGAAACGCGGGCGTTTCGCGTGGTTTGTTCGGAGCCGGAGAAGGAAACCGAGAAGGTCGATCAGCTCTACTCGGCTTTTCTGCAAGCCAAACAAAATGCCGGCGAAGAGACCTCCAAGCTCAACAAAGCCGGGTTCAAGGAATTCGTGCGCAAGAAGACCAAGGACCTTCAGGAAAAGAAGAACTGCCGCGATGTCGAATATGTCGTGGAAGTGGTGGACGGCCAAGTCAAGCTGAAAGCCCTCGTGAAGTCGTAATCCCACGACGTAAATCCACCGTTCCCGTCGGTTTTTCCCACAGGCAGCGGCTTTCCGAAACTCCGTCCCTCCGCGTACACTAATGGGTTCTTTTCATCAGCGGAGGATGACATGGGAGTGGAGCGAGCGCTGCTCAGCGTTTACGACAAAACCGGCATCATAGAGTTTGCCGGGAGGCTGGCGGCGCTGAAGATTGAGCTGCTCTCGACGGGCGGCACGGCCAAGCTGTTGCGCGAAGAAGGCATTCCCGTCAAGGATGTTGCCGAGTTCACGGGCTGGCCCGAAATGCTGGGCGGACGCGTGAAAACGCTGCATCCGAAGGTGCACGGCGGGCTGCTCTACCGCCGCCATCACGCGGAGGATCAGAAGCAGGCGAAAGAACACGGCATAGCGCCGATCGATCTCGTGGTGGTGAATCTCTACCCGTTTGAGGCCACGGCGGCGCGCGGGTACATCACCGCCGAGGAGCTCATCGAGAACATTGATATTGGCGGGCCAACGATGCTGCGATCGGCGGCAAAAAACTTTGAAAGTGTGTCTGTGGTCACGGATCCTGCGGACTACGATCGCGTGGCCAGCGAACTCGAGAGTTCGGGCGATACCACGCTGGCGACGAGGATCGAATTGGCGCGGAAGGTGTTTGCCACAACTTCCCGGTACGATGGCCTGATCACCACGGAACTCGAGCGGCTCACCGACATCAGCGGCAAACTGGAAGTCGCGCCCAGGCCCAAGCTGCCCGAGCGCGTGCACCTGGCGCTGCGGCGCAAGCAGGAACTTCGCTACGGAGAAAACCCGCATCAGGCAGCGGCATTGTATGTGCCCGCCGGGCGGCCGCCGGAAGGATTAGCCGCGGCGAAGCAACTGCAAGGCAAAGAACTTTCCTACAACAACTATGTTGACCTGGAAGCGGCGCGCAGCCTGGTGGCGGAATTCGAGGGGCCCGCGGCGGTGATCATCAAGCACAACAATCCCTGCGGCGCGGCGGAACAGAAATCGCTGCTGGATGCGTATGTGAAAGCGTACGCCTGCGATCCCGTTTCGTCGTTTGGCGGGGTGCTGGCGTTCAATCACATTGTGGACGCCGTGACCGCGGAACAGGTGGCCAAGTTGTTCGTGGAATGCATCGTTGCGCCGGGGTTCGCGGAGGGCGCGCAGGAGATTTTCGCGGCCAAGAAAAACCTGCGCCTGCTGGTTTTGCCGCAAGGCGGGTTTGAGCCCGACAAGGAACTTCAATTGAAGCGCATTCTGGGCGGCGTGCTGGCGCAGCAGCCGGACCTGGGCAGTTTGCAGGGCGGGGAATTGAAGGTAGCGACGAAGCGCGCTCCGACCGAAAAAGAGCTGGCGGATTTGCGGTTCGCATGGAAAATCTGCAAGCACGTGAAGTCCAACGCGATTGTGTTTGCGAAAGAGGGCGCCACGCTTGGCGTGGGCGCCGGCCAGATGAGCCGCGTGGACTCCGTCAAAATCGCCGTGGCCAAGGCGCAAAAATCGCTGCAGGGAAGCGTGGTGGCCTCCGATGCGTTCTTCCCGTTCCCGGATGGAGTGGAAGAGGCGGCCAAGGCAGGCGCCACAGCTGTGATTCAGCCGGGCGGTTCGATCAAGGACGTGGATGTGATTGCCGCGGCTGACCGGCTCGGATTGGCGATGGTGTTTACGAGCATGCGGCACTTTTTGCATTGAGAGGTGCAAGGGTGGTCCGCGGGAAACTTCTATGATGCGATGTGAAGATCGGCAACCGGATTGGCCGCCGCAATGTCCTCGTGAGAGAGGCAAATTCGCGGAGTAGGTTACGCCGCAAAAGCGGCGGCGAGCCGCCGCACTCCAAGAGGCTTGGCCGGGCAGCGGGGAAGTGGCGAGTGGAGATCCGTCTGCGATCCTTTATTCCAGGCCGATGTGGTCGACTTCTTTTTTTAGGTCGAGCTGACTGAGGCTGGCGAGCGGCAGGCTCAGGAACAAGCCGATACGGCGGTCCAAGGTCACAAGGGCATCGCGAAACGCTCGCTCCATCTGCTCAACGGTTCCCACGACCGCGGCAGGGTCGGGAACACCCCAATGCGCAGTGACCGGCTGGCCGGGCCACACGGGACAAACCTCTGCCGCAGCATTGTCGCAGACCGTGAAAACAAAATTCATTTGCGGGGCGCCGGGCTTGGCAAACTCGTCCCAGCTCTTGCTGCGTAAGCCAGCCACGGCTAAACCGGCCACTTCGAGTTGCTTCAGCGCAAGCGGATTGACCCGCCCTGTAGGATGGCTGCCCGCGCTGAAGGCGTGGAAATTGGGCTTGCCACGATGATTCAAGATCACTTCGGCCAGGATGGAGCGCGCGGAATTTCCCGTACAGAGAAACAGCACGTTGAATGGCGGTTGCATTGATAGCCAACCTCAATTGCAGCAAGAAACCGCCAGCGGCTTGTTCGCGCGGATGAAGGCGCTGATGAATTTGTCTTCGATCTTTGGCCCGACAACCGCAGGGTCCAGGCCCGCGGCCACCAAATACTCGGAGGCTTCATCTGCCCGATAAACGCGCGTGGGTTCCACGCTGATGGACTGGAACCCGGCGGCGGCGAGCTTTTCGCGGTACTCCGTTTCCTGCAGCGCGCCGGCCATGCAGCCCACCCACAATTCCATGCTCTTGCGAATCTCGGGAGGCACCTCACCGCGAATGACCACATCAGAAACGGCGAGCCGGCCGCCGGGTTTCAAGACGCGGAAAGCCTCGCGCAGAACACGGTCCTTGTCTCCGGAAAGATTGATCACGCAGTTGGAGATGATGACGTCCACGGTGTTGTCCGGAAGTGGGATGCTTTCGATTGTGCCCTTGAGGAATTCCACGTTCTGCGCTCCGGCCTTTTTCTGGTTTTCGTGCGCCAGGGCGAGCATCTCGTCGGTCATATCGAGGCCATAGGCTTTGCCGGTGGGCCCGACGCGCTTGGCGGAGAGCAGCACATCGATGCCGCCGCCGGAGCCGAGATCCAGCACCGTTTCACCCGGTTGCAGTTGCGCCAGGGCAGTGGGATTGCCGCAGCCGAGCGAAGCCGCCACGGCGTCCGCGGGCAGCGCCGCTTTTTCCGCGGCGTCGTACAAATTGCGGGTGATGGGATCGCAGCCGCTAAGCTGCGCACCGCCGCCGCAGCACGCGGTTTTTCCCGCAGCCACCTGTTTTGCCGCCGCGCCGTATTTTTCCTTCACCGCATCCTGAATCTTGCCCATGACCTTACCTTCCTTTCATTTTGAAATTTGCGCAATCGACTCCGCGGGGACGGCGCGATTGCGCGTGCAGCATTCCTCGTACAAAAACCCCAGGACCTCGCGAAGCGCATCCGCGTTCGCCGTGTACCAGAGGAAAGTGCCGGCGCGGCGCACGGAAACCAAACCGACTTGCCGCAGCTTTTCCAGGTGGTGCGACAGCGTGGATGCGGGAATCCCCAAATCCTCCTGCACCTCGCCGGCGACCATTCCGGTGGGGTGCGCGGAAAGGAGCAAACGCACAATCTGCAGCCGGGGCTCTGCGCCAAGAGCGGCAAAGCGGTCGGCGCATCGCGTGACGAGCAGGGGATCGGGCTTCTTCATATTTCCATTATTGCAGAAATACGGTAGGATGTCAACCCCTCCTCAACCCTTTTTGACCGCCCCGCATCTCACTCTTGGGTCCTGCTGCCGGACACCGAAACGCCCGCCTTTTCGCTTTTGACCGCGTTTACCGCGCATGGGATACTGACTTCTCCGGGACTCCTATGAAGCTTAACCGAATTATCTCCACCCTTGTCGTCGCCGCCTTCAGTGGCGCGGCGGCGCTGGCGCAGTCACCCGCCCCATCGGCTCCGCCCGCACAGGAAAAGGTCCCCCCCCGCGCTGAGGCTTACTACAATTTCGCGCTCGGGCATATTTACGAGCAGCAGTATGAGCTAACCAGCCAAAGCGAGTTGGCCGGCAAAGCCATCGAGGCTTATAAAAAGGCCTACGCCATTGACCCGCAATCCCCCATCATCGGGGAGCGCCTGGCAGAGATGTACTGGAAAGCGCAACGCGTGCACGACGCCATGGTGGAAGCCAACGAAATCCTGAAGCGCGATCCCAACGATTTGGCCACGCACCGCCTGCTGGCGCGCATCTACCTGCGCAGTCTGGGGGATATCAACGGCTCCGGCGTTCAAACGGAAATGGTGAGCAAAGCCATCGCGGAATACAGCGAGGTCCACCGCCTGGACCCGACGGACCAGGAAGCCGCCTTGTGGCTGGCGCGTCTCTATCGCCTGCACAACGAACCGGACAAAGCCGAAAAGGTGCTGCTCGGCATGTTGAAGGATGACCCGGAGAATGAAGCGGCCGTCGAACAGCTTACGCAGCTCTACCTGGACGAAAACAAATCCGAAGAGGCGATCTCGCTACTGGAGGGCATGATTGCCCGCTCGCCTTCTGCGACGCTCGACGATCTTCTCGGCGATGCGTACACACAAACGCGCGAATTCGCCAAGGCCGAGAAGGCCTACCGCAAGGCGGTAGATCTCGATCCCTCGGAGCTTGGGCATCTGCGCGGCCTGGGCCAGACGCTGCTTTCCGAGGAGAAATATGCCGATGCGCTCTCCGTGTATCAGAAGCTGGCCGATCTGATGCCCGATGACGCGGACGTGTACCTGCGGATGGCGCAGATTTACCGCGAACTGCATCAGCTGGATAAGGCTGAAGAAAGCGTCGTCAAGGCGCGGCAGTACGCCCCCGGCACCGTCGAGGTGATGTACAACGAGGCGATGATCTACGAAGCGCAGGGCCGCTTTGAGGATGCGATCCGCGTGCTATCCGATGCCGTGACCGGCGTCAAGACGCAATCCACCGTGCTTCCTTCGCGGCGCCGCGAGCTGGCTATTCTTTACCAGCAACTCGGCGGACTTTACCGCGATACGAATAACTATCAAGCGGCCATCTACACCTTTCAGGAGCTGGGCCACCTGGGCGAAGAGGAAGACCGCCGCGCGCGCATGCTGATCATGGAAACCTACCGGCAGGCGAAGGATTTGTCGAAGGCGCTGCAGACGGGAAAAGAAGCGCTGGCGAAATATCCGAATGACGCGGCTGTGCGGGCCACCTATGCCTTGCTGCTCGGCGAAAACCAGCAAGCCGACGAGGGCGCGAAGCTGCTGCAAGCGAATTTGAAGGGCACGGCCGCCGATCGCGAGCTGTACTTGAACATTTCGCAGATCTACGAACGCAGCCACCGCTACCAGGAAGCGGAAGAGATGGCGCACAAGGCCGAGACGCTTCCGGGTGAGCCGCGCGAGAACGAGATGACGTGGTTCCTGCTGGGCGCGATTTATGAACGCCAGAAGCAGTACGACAAGGCCGAAGAGCAATTCAAGAAAGTGCTGACGGTGAATCCCAAGAATGCCGAAGCGCTCAACTATTACGGTTACATGCTAGCCGATCGCGGCCTGCGCCTCGACGAAGCACGCGACATGATCCAGCGCGCTCTGGATCAGGAGCCGTTCAACGGCGCGTATCTCGACAGTCTGGGGTGGACTTACTTCAAGCAGAACAAGATCGAAGATGCCGAGGCGGCGTTGCGCAAGGCTGCCGAGCGCGAGCCCCACGACCCCACGATCCGCACGCATCTCGGGGACGTTTACGCCAAGCAGGGGCGCATGGATCTGGCGGCGGCGGAATGGGAGAAGTCGCTGGGCGAATGGCGGCGCTCGCTTCCCGCCGATCTGGAGAGCGACAAAGTAGCGGAACTCGAAAAGAAACTGGGCCAAGTGAAGCACCGCGTGGCGCAGAAGTCGCCCGTGGCCGATTCGAAACCCTGAGCCAATCGCATGCGCGAAGTCCGTATTCCGGCATACGCAAAGATCAATCTGCGTCTTGAAATCCTCGGCAAACGCGCCGACGGCTACCACGAACTGCGCACCATATTTCAGACGATTTCCCTCCATGACACACTACGCTTCCGGTTTTCCCGCCAAGCGGGGATTTCGCTGCTGATCCGCGGGAATGAGGCCCTTTCCCGGGAGGCCGTGGAGAAGAATCTGGTGTACCGCGCGGCGGATGCCCTGCGGCGGGAGCTGAAGATCCGGCCGGGCGTGGAGATTACACTGCAGAAAAATATCCCTGCGGGGCGCGGTCTGGGAGGCGGGTCAAGCGACGCCGCGGCCGCGCTGCTCGGGTACCTGCAATTCATGCGCAAACGAATCGAGCCGGTGCGGCTGCTGAAAATTGCCGCGGAACTTGGCGCGGATGTGCCATTTTTTCTGTTTGGCGGGCGCGCGCTGGGCGTGGGCAAGGGCGACGAAATCTATCCTCTGCCGGACCAGGAGAAGCGCACGCTGCTGATTGTTTCGCCAAAAGAGATCCACGTGCCGACGCCGGATGCCTACCGCTGGCTGCATGCGCCGGAACTCGCTTCGTTGACAAAATCGGCGGTGAACCATAAACTGTTTAGGTTCTGTGCTCTGTGTTGGAGCGCGCAGGAAGAAAGCCTCTGGAACGATTTCGAGGCGGCGGTCTTCCGGCGTCATCCCCGGCTTGCGCAAATCAAGCGGGCATTGCTCCGTGGAGGGGCGTCAGAAGCCTTGCTGGCGGGTAGCGGTTCGGCGGTGTTTGGAGTGTTCCCGAGCCCAGCAAAGGCGCGCCGAGCCGTTGCCGGGTTTCCGCACGATCAGGCCTTCGTCTGCGAGACACTCTCGCGGGCCAGGTATCAGCGCTTGACGAAAGGCGCCTGGATCGGTTGATCCGCAGCGTTGCTCCGCTTTCTGACTTCCCATTCCTTATTGCACATTGCCCGGTCCGGGCCATTTTCCGTGAGACGCGTCACCGCGGAGCGGTGACCGGAGAGTGTGCGGCGTGAACGACGAGCGATTCAAAATTTTTGCGGGGACCGCCAATCCGGCGCTAGCCGAGGCGATCTGCAAGCACTTGGATGTGCCGCTGGGCCAGGCGCTGCTGGGGCGGTTCAGCGACGGCGAAATTTATTTTCAGATACTCGAGAATGTGCGCGGCGCCGATGTGTTTGTGGTGCAGCCGTGCTGCTACCCGGTGGACAACCACCTGCTCGAGCTGCTGCTGATGATTGATGCGTTTAAACGCGCTTCGGCATGGCGCATCACCGCGGTGCTGCCGTATTACTGCTATGCGCGCCAGGACCGCAAGGACAAGCCGCGCGTTCCCATATCCGCGAAGCTGGTGGCCGACCTGCTGGAAACGGCGGGGGCGAGCCGCGCGCTCACCCTGGACCTGCACGCACCGCAGATTCAAGGCTATTTCGACGTGCCGGTGGATCACCTGTACGGCTCGCCGGTGCTGGTTGACTATTTCCGGCACAAGAAGCTGCCCAACTTGACGGTGGTGTCGCCCGACGCGGGCGGCGTGGAACGCGCGCGGGCGTTTGCGAAAAAGCTGGATGCGCCGCTGGCGATCGTGGACAAGCGCCGCGTGGACCTGGATGTCACCGAAGTGATGAACCTGATCGGCGACGTGAAAGGGCGCAGCACGCTGATCGTGGATGACATCATCGATACCGCCGGCACGCTGGTAAAAACCGCCGACGCGCTGCTGCGTGAAGGAGCGACGCAAGTTTTTGCGGCTTGCACGCATGCCGTGCTTTCCGGCCCGGCCGCCGAACGCATTGAGAATTCGCGAATCACCGAAGTGGTAGCGACCGATTCCGTGCCGCTTTCGGAAGCCGCCAAAAAGTTGAAGAAGATAACCATCCTGAGTGTCGCGGATTTGCTCGCGCGCGGCATTCGTTCGATTCACGAGGAAACATCCATCAGCGAGCTGTTTATTTGAGTTTTTCCGGCGGGGAGTAGCGCCGGAGGAGATTCCAGGAAGGGAAAGACGCCATGGTTCAGATTATCGTCGAAGGGGCGCCCCGCACCGAACGGGGCAAAAATGAAGCACGCCGCTTGCGCGTAACCGGACAGGTGCCGGCGACTCTTTACGGCGGCAAGGGAGGACCCCTCTCGTTGGCCGTGAACACCAAACAGTTGACGGCCATCCTGAGGTCGGAATCCGGCCACAACACGCTGTTTGAGGTGGACTTTGCCGGGAAGAAGGAACCCGCCATCGTGAAAGATTGGCAGGTGGATCCAGTGAGCGGGAAACTGCTGCACGTGGATCTGCTGCGCGTGGCGATGGACGTGCGCATGAGGGTGAAGGTGCCGGTGCACACATTCGGCGAGCCCTCGGGCGTGAAGGTGCAGGGCGGCGTCTACGAAGTGGTGACACGCGAAGTGGAAGTGGAATGCCTGCCCGCGGACATCCCGACGGAGTTCAGGATGGACGTCAGCGGCCTGATGCTGAACCAGAGCCTGCGCGCCAACGATCTGCCGATCGACAAGACCAAGCTCAAGCTGCTCACCGACGGCAACAGCGTGCTGGCGCACGTGGTGGCGCTGCGCGTCGAGGAAGAGAAGCCCGTGGAGGCGGCGGTTGTCGCCGCGGTCCCGGCCGAGCCGGAAGTCATCAAGAAGGGCAAGAAGGAAGTGGAAGGCGAGGAAGGCGCCGAGCCCGCCGAAAAACAGGAAAAGAAGAAGTAACTCTGTTTGGACGGCTTCGCGCGACACATCATGCGGCTCATTGTCGGCCTTGGCAATCCTGGCCCGGAATATCAGTGGACGCCGCATAACCTGGGTTTTCTGGCGGTGGACGAAATTGCGAATCGCGCGTCCATCCGCGTGGAGAGGCCGGAAGGCAAGGCCCTGGTGGGGCGCGGGAAAGTGGCCGGGGAGGAAGTGGTCCTGGCCAAGCCGCAGACGTACATGAACCTGAGCGGCATTTCAGTGCGCGAGCTGTTGGGAAAGTACGAACTGGATCCTGTGGACCTGCTGGTGCTGTTCGACGAGCGCGATCTGCCGTGGGGCATGATTCGCATCGGGGAACGCGGCAGCCCGGGAACGCACAATGGCGCGAAGAGCGTGACCAGCGCCGTGGGCACCCCGGAATTTGCGAGGCTGCGGCTGGGCTGCGGCCCCGATCATCCGGTGAGCGATCTGGCGGCGTATGTTTTGCGGCCGATGAAGAAGGCCGATCTGGAAGTGGCTGCAGAGATGGTGGCGGAGGCAGGCGATGCGGTGCAGTTGCTGCTGACGCAAGGCATCGCGGCGGCCATGAACAAGTTCAACCGGCGGGTGCCGCCGGCAGAAGAGAAGTGACCGGTCTTGCGATCGGGTGAATTCGAGAAGAAGGAAAAAGAGGTCATCATGGAAGAGCGTTTGTACGATTTGATCTTCATTGTCCGTCCGGCCACGCCGGAAGAGGAAATCAAGAAGGTGCTCACGACGATTGAGCACGCTTGCGCCGAAAAGGGCGGGAAGATCGAGAAGACGGAGAACTGGGGCACGCGGAAGCTGGCCTACAAGGTGATGAAGCACCGCGAAGGAATTTACGTGTATCAGCAGGTACGCACGAATCACGGCGAGCTGGTGCATGAGCTGGAGCGCCGCCTGGGCGTGCAGGACGCGGTCATCAAGTATCAGACCGTGCGGCTCGACGAGGATTTGAAGCGCCAGAAGAAGCTGACGCAGAAGCGCGAACAGCGCGCCGCGCGGCATCCCCGCCGTTCAACGGCAGCCGCGCCGGCCGAGCAGTCTGCCTCCAGCAAGTAAGCGCTGGCCAGGGAGATTCATGCCGGTGAGCGCTGCGACTTGCCGCCGGCGCCGTTTGAGTTTGGTTTGGAGCTCCGCTGCCTAGGCCCGGAGCCACTTCGGAAAGGTAGGAAGGTATGTCAGAGGAACAGAAACAACCGCAAGCCGCCACACCTCCGCCAGCCGCCGCACCTGCGGCCCCCGCTGCGCCGGCCGCTCCGCGCGAAGCCCGAGAAGGCGGACACGGCGGAGGTGGGGGACGCCGCGAAGGTGGTCCGGGTGGTGGACGCCGTGAAGCCGGCCCGGGAGGTCCGGGCGGGCCTGGCGGAGGACCCGGAGGTCCGCGCCGTGGCAAGCGCCAGTATTTCCGCAAGAAGAAAGTCTGCAAGTTTTGTGTCGAGAAGATGGACTTCATCGACTACAAGCGGGCGGACATACTTTCACAATTCGTACAGGAGCGCGGGAAGATTCTGCCCCGGCGCATGACCGGCGTCTGTTCGCGACACCAGCGGTGGCTGGGCGAGGCCATCAAGCGCGCGCGCAATATCGCGCTGCTGCCGTTTGCCGGGAGCGCGGCGGGCACGCAAGCGCCGCGTCCGGTCGAGGCCCCCAAGGCCTGACACGGAGGTCGCACCTTGGAACGGCGACAAACTGCCAAATTGTCATTCCGAACGGAGTCTGCGAAGTGAGGAACGCTTCTCCACCGAACGTTTTTTGTGAGATGAATCCCTCTTTCGCCTAAGAGAATCGATAAAGGAATCAGGAGACCGTTATGCAGATCATTCTTCAGGAAGATGTGGATAAGCTCGGCAACCGCGGCGACGTGGTCACGGTGAAGCCGGGTTACGCGCGCAATTTTCTTTTGCCGCACAAGATGGCCATTGAGGCCACGCCGGGCAACATGAAGGCGCTCGAGCGCATTCGCGGCGCGTTGGCGAAGAAGACCGCGACGGAGCTGGACTCCGCGAAGAAGCAAGCGGAGCTGCTCACGGGCGTTTCGGTGAAGTTCGCGCGGAAGACCGGGGAGAACGACCAGATGTTCGGCTCGGTGACGACCGGCGATATTTCCGACGGGCTGAAGGCGCAGGGCTTTGGCATCGATAAGCGCCAGGTGCAACTGGTAGACCCGATTAAGACGCTGGGGGAATTCCCGGTGACCATCAAGGTGTTTCGGGATGTTACCGCGGAGATCAAAGTGTTCGTTGAAAAGGAAGCATAGTTCTTCTGCGCCAACTCGATTTTACCAGGGGGCACGTTTCGCGTGCCTCTTTTTTGTTTCTGCTGCGCGGTGAATATTTCCGCGATACTCCGTAAAGCGCTGGCTTCTGGGTCAGTCCGCGTAGGGGCGCGGCAGTGCTGCGCCACATGTCCGCACGATTTTCCCGCAATGCACGATCTGCTTTGACGCACCCGCAAGCACGATGGTCCTTGTCAAGCCGGGGTCCAGCCGTGCTGGACCCCTACGGGACGCGGCGCAAAAAAGTTTTGCAACGATTTCCTTCGCGATTCACAGGCACTTGGATTGACGTGCAGAGGCGATCCGCGCACACTCCCGATAGAACTCCGGCGTACGGGGTTGCCCCGCCGGTGAAAGAATCCGCACTTGCCTTCGACAGGGAATCGTGCTACCTATAGCGAAGGAAAAGCGAACAGATAGGAGCATTGTCCCCTCTCCATGCCCGCTGATTCCACTCTCGAACGCCCCATGCCCAGCAATCTGGACGCGGAACGTTGCATCCTTGGCGCGATCCTGCTGGACAACAACGCGCTGAACACCGCCATCGAGGCGCTGAAGCCCGACGATTTCTTCATTCCGCAGCATCGCAGCATCTTCAACCAGATGATAGCGCTGGGAGAGGCGCAGCACGCCATCGATCTGGTGACGCTCACGGAGGAACTGCACCGGCGCGGCGAGCTGGAGTCCTCGGGCGGCGCGCCGTATCTGGCCTCGCTGGTAGACGGGGTGCCGCGGGTTTCCAACGTGGAGCACTATGCGCGGATCGTCAAGGAAAAGGCGATGCTCCGCAACCTGATCCACGCCACGCACAATATCCAGCAGCACGCCTTCGATGGCGAGGACGGCGCGGACACGATTCTGGATAATGCGGAATCGAGCATCTTCGCGCTGGCGGAAGACCGCGTCAAAGCGGGCCTGCTGCCGATTAAGGATATCGTCCGCGACAATTTCGAGCGCCTCGAGAAGATTTTCCGGGAAGGCAAGAGCGTCACCGGCATCTCCACGGGTTACGGGGAGTTGGACAAGCTGCTGTCCGGCTTGCAGCCTTCGGAACTGATCATTCTTGCGGGGCGGCCTTCGCAGGGTAAAACCGCGCTGGCGCTGAATATGGCGGAGAACATTGCCATCCGGGGAGGGCTGCCGGTGGCCGTGTTCAGCCTGGAAATGTCCAAGGAAGCACTGCTGCAGCGCCTGGTGGCTTCCGTGGCGCAGGTGGACGCGCACAAATTCCGCTCCGGGCATCTGAGCCGTGAGGACTGGCGGCGCATGACGGAAGGCCTCGGACAAATGTCCTCCGCGCCGTTGTGGATTGATGACGCGGGTTCCATCAGCGTTCTGGAAATTGGCGCGAAGGCGCGGCGGCTGAAGCGGGACAAAGGCCTCTCGCTCCTCATCGTGGATTATCTCCAACTCATCACCGCGCGCGGGCGCTTCAATTCCCGCCAGGAAGAAGTGGCCAGCATTTCCCGCGGGCTGAAAGGCCTGGCGAAGGAACTGCAAATCCCGGTTCTGGTCCTCAGCCAATTGACGCGCGCCCCCGAGCGCGAGGAGCGCGGACCGCAGCTTTCAGACCTGCGCGAATCGGGCGCCATCGAACAGGACGCTGACGTGGTGATGTTTATCTACCGCCCGAATTTCTTCAATATGAACGCCACGCCGGAAGAGCGCGAGATGGCCGACATCCTGATCGCCAAGCAGCGCAATGGCCCCACCGACAAGGTCAAGTTTGTGTTCCGCAGCCGGCTGACGCGATTCGAGGAAGCTGCGCCGGACGCTTTTTCGCAGTTTGCGGGCGGCGACGAGATGTAGGTGACACACAGCGCGTCCCGTTGCCCACAGCCCCGCGGGTCTTTGCGTGGTCCGCGTGTTTTGGCGGGGCCGCTTCAGTCCTGTGCCGCAACTGGCAACCCGCCTGAATTCAACGACCTCTGGTTCGGCTCAATGATTACAGAGGCCCGACGATAAGCTGTCCGATGAGCGGCTCCTCTTGGCCCTGCGCGTGCTCCTCTCTCTGTTATCACTCTCGCGCAGTGTGACGCAGTGTTTTTCCCGCTGCGCGTGAATGCCGTAAACTAGAACCTCCAGGGAATTTCATGCCCCGCGCGAAAAAAAATCCCGCTGAATTTATCGGCCGCCCCGTTTGGGCAGAAGTTTCGCTTTCCGCCCTCGCCAAAAACTTTCAGGCCATCCGCGATTACATAAATCCCGCTTCGGAAAAGCGCAAGACGCCGCGCAAGGTGTTGAGCATCGTCAAAGGCAATGGCTATGGCCACGGCGGCGCACAAACCGCCAAAGCCCTGGAGCAGGACGGCTCCGACTGGTTTGGCGTGGCCTCTTCGGGCGAAGGCGTGGAGATTCGCAAAGCCGGGGTGCGCAAGCCGATTCTGGTACTCGGCGGCTTCTGGCCCGGCGAAGAAAAAGTCCTCCTGGAACACAAACTGACGCCGGCGATTCATCGTTGCGAACAGTTGCTGAGTTTTGAAGCGGCAGCGGCCAAGCTGGGCAAGAAGAATGTTCCCATTCAATTGAAGATTGATACGGGCATGAATCGCCTGGGCATTTTGCCTGGCGATATGGATTGTTTCGCGCGCCAGTTGGCGAAGTGCCCGCATCTGTCGCTTGGCGGCGTGTTCACGCATTTCGCTTCCTCGGAGATTCTCACCGATCTCCGCCCCGGCCAGCAGACCCACCAGCAAATGGAACGCTTCTATGCGGCCATCGACCGGTTGCACGCGCTGCGCATCGACCCGGGCATTCTTCACCTAGCGAATAGCGCCGCCATCGCCGCGCTGCCGGAAACCTGGGCGGACATGGTGCGGCCGGGCGCACTGCTCTACGGGTATCATCCGGGATTCGATCCTCCGGACCTGCGCACAAAATTTGAAACGGCTTTGCGGCTGTACCCGGTTATGAGCCTGCGCACGCGAGTGATCAATTTGCGTTCGATTGCCGCGGGGGATGGCGTGGGGTACGACGCCAGTTGGGTGGCGCAGCGGGCGTCGCGCATTGCCATACTAGCGGCGGGGTACGGCGACGGGATCCATCGCTCCTTGGGGAACCGCGGGAGCGTGATCATTCGCGGGCAGAGCGCGCCGATGCGAGGCATCATTTCGATGGATGTGACCATCGCGGACGTGACGGACATTCCAAACGCAGCGCTGGGGGACATCGCGACAGTTTACGGGACCGTGGGCCAGCAAGTGTATCCGGCCAACGTCATCGCGCGCAGCATCGGCACAGTCACTTCCGATTTGCTGTCGGGGGTGAGCCAGCGCGTGCCGCGTTTTTACGTGGACTAACACGGAGTTCTTAGCGGGACGCGGCGGCCTGCGCGGCTTGCAAGCATTTCTCGGAAAGCGATACTCTGTAGTTCTATGACCGGGCGGACAGCACCCGCTCGCCCGGGTGCAAATTCGGCCTGCGGAGTTTCTCTTCCTGTGCCCGCTTGAGGTACACTCAACTTTCTGCAACCCGCGCTCAAGCCGCGAAGACACCGCTTCAGCCGGACTGCTTTCATCCTATGACCCATATCACTGCAATACTTCCCGCTGCAGGTCTTGGCACGCGCATGGGCGCGGAGACACCAAAACAATTTCTGGAGCTGGATGGCGTGCCCATTGTCATCCTCAGCCTGCGCCGCATCGCGGCGTGCCCGCTGATCTCGGAGATTATCGTGGCCACGCGCGCGGACAATGTGGAGCGGCTGGAGGCGCGCATCCGCGAAGAGAAATTCCAGCAGCCGGTCCGCGTAATCAAGGGCGGCGATTTGCGGCAGGATTCGGTCGCGCAAGCCTTGAAGCTGATTGGTGACGAGACGGAGCTGGTGGTGGTGCACGATGCCGTGCGGCCGTTTGTGACCGTGGAGCAAATCACGCGCGTGATTGAAGAAGCGCGCCGCTGCAAGGCCGCGATTCTGGGCGTCCCGGCGATGGACACGGTGAAGGAAGTGAAACGCGCCAGCCTGCCGGAAGATGTGGCGCTGATCACCGCGACGGTTCCGCGGGAGCGCATCGTGCTGGCGCAGACGCCGCAGGTCTTCGAGACGCGCTTGCTGAAGGAAGCCTTCGCGCAGGCGGAAGGGGATGGCCTGAGTGCCTCCGACGAAGCCGGGCTGGTGGAGCGGATCGGCCACGACGTTTATGTTGTGCAAGGCTCCGAGCGCAACATCAAGATTACCAAGCCCGCGGACATGGACCTGGCGCGCTTCTATCTCCACGCCGAGCAGAAGAAAGCATGAGCTACCGCTGCGGCATTGGGTACGACCTGCATCGCCTGGCCGAAGGGCGCAAGTTGATCATCGGGGGGATTGAAGTGCCGTTTGAGAAAGGCCCGGTGGGGCATTCGGACGGCGACGTGGTGGCACACGCGCTTTGCGATGCGCTGTTTGGGGCCGCGGGCGTCGGCGACATCGGAACACATTTTCCAGACAGCGATCCCAAGTGGAGAGGAGCAAACAGCCTGCTCTTTCTCGAGCATGCGCGAAAGCTCCTGGACGAAAAGCATTTCGCCATCGAGTACGTCGATGCTGTGGTGATTCTGGAGCGCCCAAAGCTTGGCCCGCATTTTCCAAAGATGCGTGAAGCCCTGGCCAAATCCTTGAGAGTCCCCGTCGAGAAGATCCACCTGAAAGCCAAGACCAACGAGGGCGTTGACGCTGTCGGCCGCGGTGAAGCCATCGCTGCCCACGTCATCGCCACGCTCTCGACGCTCTGATTCTGAATTGCGCCGGTAAAGCGCGAACGAGGCCGCGCACCTGAGAGCTGCGCTGGAATTCCCAAATGTCCACGCCCGATCACAGCCCGCCTCCTCCGGCGCGCGAAAATCTCTTCTGCGCTAACGACATTCTCGCGATTCTCCGCGAACAGCAGTGGCTCTCGACGGAGCCCTCGCCCGAACAACTTGCATTCTGCGAGCGCGCCGCCACGCTGCTTGGCCATTTTGTGGAAGATCGCACCGGGCTCGAAAAGCTGCTGCGGCTGGTGTTCACCTACGACGCCGCGGAAATCCTGCGCTCCACGGAAGCGCACGCCGTTCTTGCCCGTTATGCCGCTCGCGAAGTTGTCCGGCATCTCGCCTTGCTGCTGCTCGAACCGGAGCCTTTCACGTCGGACCGTTTCAAGAAGGTTGTGACGCATCTGAAGGAGACGCTCGAGGTACGCGGCCGCGAATTGTTTCATCCCATCCGGCTGGCACTGGCCGGGCGGGCTGGCGAGGGCGAACTAGACCGCGTCATTCTCCTGGTGGACGAAGCCGCCGCGCTGCCATTCGCCGTGCCCGTGAAGACCGTGCGTGCGCGCATCCTGGAATTCTGCGCCGCGCTGGAGTGATAGCTCGTCTCTGTGGCCTGCACGCATGGAGAAGGAAGGCAACAGAGAGATCCCTCCACTGCGCGGCCCGACGCGCCATAAGGCAGCACGGAAAAGAAAGTCGGGCCGCTCCGGTCGGGATGACGAGCTTCAGGGTCGCGTCGAGGCGTAGAGATTCGGGTAGCCGCGTTGCAGACTGTGAACTGATTACTGAAAACTGTAAACTTTATCTCCATGGATCGATTCACCGGCATTCACGCCGTACGCGAAGCGCTCGAAGCGGGAAGCGCGTTCGACCGCATTGTCATTGCCAAGGGCCGGCAGGATTCGCGCATCGAAGAGATCGTGCAGCTTGCCCGGGAGCGCGGCGTATCCGTGCGCTTCGAGGATCGTGGGCAACTCGACCGGCTGGCCAATTCGCGCGACCATCAGGGTGTGGTCGCGATTGCAGCCTCGCGCGAGGCGTCCACGCTGGAAGACATCCTGGCGAATGCGAATAACTCCAAGAATCAGGCGGGGCTCATTGTGCTGCTCGATGGCGTGGAAGATCCGCACAATCTTGGCGCGGTGATTCGTACCGCTCTGGCCGCGGGAGCGCATGGGGTGGTCATTCCGGAGCGGCGCGCAGCAGGCCTGACGGACACAGTGGCGCGCTCTTCCGCGGGAGCCATCGCGCATTTGCCCATCGCCAAAGCCACGAATCTGGTGCGTGCGATGGAAGAGTTGAAGGAGGCGGGGTACTGGCTTGTGGGGCTCGACGAAGAAGGGAAGAAGAGCTACACGGAAGTGGATTACACGTCACCTACGGGGATTGTAATGGGCAGCGAAGGAAAAGGTTTGCACGAACTGACGCGGAAACGCTGCGATTTTGTGGTGTCGTTGCCGACCAGCGGCCCGGTGAAGTCTCTGAATGTTTCCGTTGCCGCCGGCATTGTCCTCTTCGAGGCGTTGCGCCAGCGTGGCGCGCACAAAAAATAGGCCTGAGCTTCTGCCACTGCGGCGCCCCCGACTGCCGGGACAGCTACTCGATACCTTGGGCACGTGCTCCAGTCCCACTTGGGAATTGTCTCCTCATGAAACCAATTGAGACCAAGCAAACCCTTCGCTATAGTCGGTGCTTCATACTGTCTGAAACGATGCGAGGTGCTTCTTGGATATCCAGCTCGAATTGGCATCAAAGATTGAACGTCTTCGTAAACAAATCTTCTGGACGAGATGCATCGCGGGGGCCGCGCTGCTTTGTCTCGCAGTGGCAGTGACCGCAAATTGGAAGAGAACCCGTGAAGTTGTTGAGGCGAAGGAAATCATTCTCAAGGACGGCGCGGGAAACGTCGCGGCAAGGCTGGGCCAAGATAATCTTGGAAATACCTGTCTCACACTGAATGCTAAGGCGCACATTGCCGTTGCCAGTCTCTGCGTTCAGGACGGGGAGGGGTCGAGCCTTGACCTTCACAACTTGAAATCTCAATCGCGTGCTACGCTGACTCCCGGTTTCTATTTGTATGAGCCGCATGAACATCTTCAACCTGCATTGATCATCAATGAATCCGCTAGCACGAATTTTGCGAATCTGAATGTGGGCGCCGAAGTAAAGCTAACCATGGGACATAATTCAAAGGATTCCGTCAGATTATCTTCGCCTGCGGGAGAGCCTAGAATTACGCCTCTGGGGGCAAATGAGAATCCCGTGTGGTCAACGCGTTAGTCAATTTATCGCGCGGCTGGGCGCATAACCTCGCCAGTTGGGAGTGTCGGCAGCGCGGGCTATGCAACTGCCCCTGACTTGGCATGGATGCCATGGAGGGATAAAAATCCAGCGCAGGCTCTCCTACTTGTCGTATTGCATCAGCGAGAAGACGTCCAGGCCGGGAAGCTTATCGCGGCCATGCAGGAAACTCAACTCCACGGCAAACGCGGCGCCATCCACTATGCCGCCCAGCGAACGTATGAGCTGAACCGCGGCAGCAGCGGTGCCACCGGTAGCCAGCAGATCGTCGCACAGCAGCACATTCTGGCCCTTCTGCACGGCGTCCTCGTGGATCTCCAGCGTGTCCGTGCCGTACTCCAGACCGTAGGAAATGCGCGTGGTCTCGGCGGGCAACTTGTTCGGCTTGCGCACGGGGATGAATCCCGCATTCAGGCTGTAGGCGAGGGCGGGCGCAAGAATGAAGCCACGCGCTTCGATCCCCACGACGAGATCAATCTTGTGGCCTGCATAGTGCGCGCAGAGCCGGTCGATCAGAGCGCGGAAGCCCTGCTTGTTCTTCAACAGAGTGGTGATGTCATAAAAGAGGATTCCCGGCTTGGGGTAGTCCGGGATTTCGCGAATCAGTTTTTTCAGATCGTCCATGGCTGCCGCTCTCCGTTAGATAGTCATCTCAATCGTGAAAATCCCGGCGTACCGGGTGTCAACCACGTCCGGCTCCTCGTTCAGCCCGGCCACATCGGACATCATCGGGCCCCGTTCCAGCGCAACGCGAAGCTGGCCGAGCCTTTCCGGCGTGCCCATGGCGAAAATTTCCACGCGGCCGTCGCGGCGGTTGCGCACGTACCCCTGCAGGCCGAGTTTTCCGGCAACGTGCTCGACGTAGCCGCGGTAGCCCACGCCTTGCACACGCCCGGTCACAAAAAAGCGTCGCGCATGAAGTTCCTGGCTCACCGTTCCTGAGAAATCGGCGCTGAGAATCCCGCGATTCCCTTCGCGACGGCAATCTGCCCCGGAATTTGCGTTACACTGGCAGTGTGCCAGGGGCCGCGGGCGGCGCATTTGCAAGGTCCGCGCATCCAACTAGTCATGAAGAGTCATCGCTTCCGTCAGACAATCATTTTACCGCGCACGGCGTTTTTTCTTGTACAGTCATTTTTCTTTTTTTCGACGGCGCGTGGTGTTTCCGCACAGGAAAATGCGCCCGGCCCGCTCACGCCGCCGCCGGAACACAGTGTCCGCCGGGTGGTCGGCGTGCCGGATGCTGAAGCGCCGCCCTCGTTGCCCCCCGCGCTAATCATCAAGGCCTTCGCGCAAAAGGAAGATCTCTACCAGTCCACGCGGCCGCAGTATGCCTACCGGAAGACGATCCGCATCCAGGAGTTTGGTCCTGACGGCAAGCCCACGGGAGAGTACAACGCCACGTACGATGCGGTGCGTTCCGGCGACGGCAAGCTCTACGAAAAAGCCATTGCCGCTCCGGAATCCACGCTGCAGTACCTGCAATTCGAGCCGGAAGATGCGCAGTACCTGACGCGCATTCCTCCCTATCCGGTCACCCTCGGGCAAATGGCCAAATACGACCTGCAATACCTGAGCACGGAAAAGGTGGACGAAGTGGATTGCTACATCTTTCAGGTGCACCCGAAAGTGCTGGACCGGCAGCACCCGCTATTCGACGGCATCCTCTGGGTGGATCAGAAATATCTGGAAGTCGTGAAGACCTACGGCAAGTGGGTCACGGATTTAGGCGCCGCGCACCCGCCGACTCTGCCTTTCGGGATGTTCGAGATTTACCGCGAGAATGTGGAAGGCAAGTACTGGTTTCCCGACTACGCGCGCGCCGAAGAAACTTACAAATTAAAGGACCGCGACATCCCCATCCGCGTCACGATCAAGTGGACCAACTTCAAGCCATTCCCGCCGTCAGCCGTACCTGCGGCACAGACGCCGGCGCCTTCCGCGAGCGCGCCGCCGCCCGCCAAACCCTGAAGTAGCTTCCGCAATCTCGTTGTGTCAGGAGCGAGTGCGCGGGCGCCGCGCCTCGCCGTACAATTCGCGCAACAATTCCGGCAGTTTCTGCAGATTATCCAACAAAAACTCGGGGCGCACGGCGCGGAGGCGCTTTTCCGTGGGAAAGGGTCCCAGCACGGCAATTGCGCGCACTCCCGCAGCGCGCGCCATCTCCACGTCTTCCGGCGTGTCGCCCACGTAGACACATTCAGCCGGCTCGATGGCCATCTGCCTCAGTGCCATCTGCAATGGCGCGGGATGGGGTTTTTTCTCTTCAAGATCGCCGCCGCAGACGCGCGTGCGCAGGACACGCAGCAATCCAAATTCGCGCAATTGGCCCATCACCCGGTTGCGGTCGCCGCTGGTAACCAAGCCCAGTTTGTGCCGCCGCGCAAGTTGCCCGATGACGCGGCGCGCACCGCTCATCAGCTTGGGGTGGTGTTTTGCATAATAGGCGCGCCAGATGCGGTCGGCGTCCGGCCAACAGGCAGTTGGCATCCCTGCCGCGCGATAGACCGCATACCAGTCGGGTGAATAATGGCGCTCGAGTTCCGGCAGACCCCACGGCACGCCCATCTCGCGGAAGAGCGCCAGATAGGCCTGGGAATCGGCGTGGTAGGAATTGATGAGCGTGCCGTCCCAATCGAAGAGCACAGCGGCGAGGGCACGAGGGGCAGTCATCTCCCCAAGAATAGCAGAACCCTGCTTGCAGATTTTTGCTCGGAGGGGAAAGGAAGGTAGTGGCGATCAGTCCGCGGCGAAGCGATTGGGAATATGATCGTCGCGGTCAAAGGCAAAATCACTGAAGCTTGCGGCGATACCAAACCAGCCGGGCATATTTGCGGGTTCGATGCGCCGCACGCAGGCCTTGGAGGAGACGACAACGTTGCCGTAGCCCAGCGGGCGACTGACCAGAACGATGTCCAGTTCGATTTCCGTGCCGGCTTCGAGCGGTTTGGGGCAAAGGAAATAAACGCCGGACGCGCTAATGTCGCGAGTCACGAGTGAAACCGGGAACTCCTCAAGCGCACCGGCTACGCTCCTCAACTTTAAGGGTAACTTCAGGGAGGCGCGGGGAGATTCGCGCTGCTCGGCGTAAACGCCCACGGCGTGGGTAGGCACGCGCACGAATCGGTGAGGTTGCGGGCACCGCAACAGCGGCATGACCCGCAGGGCAGGTCCCCGCGAAGGGTCCAGGGTTTCCGGAAATGCGGCAGAGACGCCCGTGCGAGCTGCCGTCTCCGGCAACGAAGGCAAATTATCCCAAGTTAACGCGCGATTCCTGACACCCATCTCGCCCCTCAGAGAGATGAACAGACGAAGATGACAGCCGTAGTTCTATTACACGGTAAGACACTGACCCCAAAAAGATGTTGGGAGGTCAACATCCCACTTCGGGGCAGTGAAAGTCAACCTGTGGAAAAAGGAGGAAGTGTCCTAAGATCAAACAGATAGTTATAGTACCCGCTTATTGGAGGTGCTTTGCGGATGGTTTGCCGCTCGCTCCCCGTTCCAATATGGCGCTGGACATGGAATCATGGCCTCGTATCGTCGATTGACAGGCGCTAAATGTCGGCAAAAACCCTAGCAGCCACGCCCGAAACCCCGCCCAAGGTAAATGCCGACCCTACGCGAGCCTCTTCGCTCCTGCTGGTGTCTTTTGCTGCGGTCTATATCCTGTGGGGCTCCACGTTCTTTGCCATTCGCATAGGGATTGAGAGTTTCCCGCCTCTCATATTGGCTGGATTTCGGCATCTTTCGGTGGGTTTGGTGTTTTACCCCGTATTCCGGCGTGTGAGCGGGGAGCAGCCGGCCTTGAGGCAGTGGCGCACGGCGATTGTTACGGGCGTCCTGCTGCTTCTGTGCGGCAATGGCACGGTAAGCTGGGCCGAGAAGGTCATTCCCTCGGGGATTGCAGCGCTGCTGGTGGCAACGGTATCGCTGTGGATGGTCTTGGTAGATTGGTTCCGGCCTGGCGGCTCACGCCCCGCACCGCGGGTGCTGGCGGGCTTGGTGCTGGGCTTTGCGGGGATGGCGCTGCTGGTCGGCCCCAAACACCTGGGCGGTGCCGAGCGATTGAATCCACTGGGGGCTTTTGCGTTGGTGCTGGCTTCCCTGGCGTGGGCGATCGGGTCCATCTATTCCAAACACCACCCGATCCCGAACTCGGCGATGCTGGGCGTGGCCATGCAGATGATCGCGGGAGGCACGGCCCTGCTGGTCGCCGCCGGAATCAGCGGGGAGTATCGCGAGCTACATCTGGCGCAAGTAACGCTGCGCTCGTGGCTGGCGCTCGGGTATTTGGCGGTGTTCGGCTCGGCGCTGGGCTTCAGCGCTTACGTTTACATCCTGAAGCACGGCACGGCAGCCCGCGTGGCCACCTACGCGTTCGTAAATCCCGTTGTGGCGCTGTTTCTGGGCTGGCTGCTGGGCGGCGAAGCGCTCAGCTTGCGAACGATTCTGGCCAGCGCGGTGATCTTGTCGGCGGTGATCCTGGTGATCACCATGCCGCACAAGGATCAGATTGAAGCGGATGAGGCGATTCCCGCTCCCGGAGAGGCTTAGCGCCTTCCCTTTTGGCCGGCGGCAACGCAGAATTTGGCGTCAGAAAGCGGATAGAAGCGGGCAGGGGCCCGCGGTAGTCTTAACCCATGAACACGGCACAATTGGACAAGCAGCAGGGAAGCATTTCAGCGCAAGCTGCCGCCAGATATTGGCAGGCCACGCTGCAACGTGATGCGCGCGCGGATGGCGCCTTTGTGTTTGCCGTGCGTTCCACGCACATTTACTGCCGACCCTCTTGCCCGGCGCGGAGGCCGCTGCGCCGCAATGCCGTTTTCTTCCACACCGCGCAGGAAGCGGAGAACCAGGGGTATCGTCCCTGCCAGCGTTGCCGCCCGAAAGAACGGCCGGAACTCTCCGCGTTGGTGGCCAGGGCGGCAGAGGCATTGGGCAAATCGGAAGAGGAAAGCGTGCGGCTCAATACGCTGGCGGCTCAGATCGGCGCTACTCCCGCAAAATTGCGCCGGGCGTTTCGCCGCATGACCGGGCTGACGCCGAAAGCCTTCGCCCAAGCGTCGCGAATGGCGCGGTTTAAGAAGCTGTTGCGGGAAGGCAGCGAGATTACGGATGCGTTGTACGCCTGCGGTTACGGCTCACCGAGCCGGGTCTACGAAAAAACGAACACACACCTGGGCATGACGCCCGCCACTTATCGAAAAGGAGCACCTGGCATGCAAATCGGATACACCTTAGCGAACTCCTCGCTCGGAAATGTGCTGGTGGCGGCGACGCCGCGCGGCGTGTCTGCCGTCTATCTGGGAGAGAATCAGGAAAGACTGGTGGACGCGCTGCGCAAGGAATATCCGCGCGCGGAGATCCGCCGGACTCGTGAAACGAACGAGCAATGGCTGCAGGAAATCCTGCATCGCATCGAAGGAGATGCGCCGAGCGTGGACTTGCCGCTGGACGTGCAAGCCACGGCATTTCAGCGCCGCGTGTGGCAGGAATTGCAGCAGATTCCGCGCGGTACGACGCGGACCTACACGCAGGTGGCGCGCGCGTTGGGCAAACCGAGATCGGTTCGCGCGGTGGCGCGGGCGTGTGCCACCAACCCGGTTTCCATCGTTGTGCCGTGCCACCGGGTGATCCGCACGGATGGAAGCCTGGCGGGATATCGCTGGGGCTTACAGCGTAAGGAAAAACTATTGGAACGGGAGAAGGCTCGCGCGTCGGCGTAAAAGCTGCATGCGGCAACTTAGCCGCGGGGCTTTTCGACCTTGGTGCCCTTGGGCCAATCGGGCTTGAACTTACTGTCGGCAATCTTCAGGTTTTTCAGCACGTTTTTGTAGTGAGAGATGAGGTAATCGCCGGTGCCGGCTTCGAAGAATTTTTGCTGTATCGGCAGCCAAGAAGCTTCGTCCACCCACATTTCGATCTTGGTGATTTGCTTGCGCATCTCCTCGGAATCTGGCACCAGGTCGATTACGGCAGTCTTATGGCCATCGAGTTCTTCTTCGCCCACTAAGCTGATCTGGTAGTTTTTCTTGAGATTGTCGCCTTTCGTGCCGAAGCCCAGTGCCAGATACTGATTCGCCAGGGCGCGGTGCTTGCCGATGTTGTACTCCTCGACGCGGCTGATTTTCGGGGTGTAGATGTACAGATTGTCGCCCTCGCGCAGGATGGTGCGCGGGTCGGGCTTCAGGAAATCGATGCGCATCTTTTCGTCCTTGCGCACGAAAATCTGGCCCGTTTCCGTGGAGGTGTCCTTCACCACGGCGGTGTACTTGATGTGCTCGAGATCGGCGGTGAGGCTATGAAAATCCTTGGCCGATTTATCCATCATGGAGAGCACGAAATTAAGGGTGACCTTCCCACTGGACTGTCCGGCGCGGGCAATGTGGAAGCCGGCGAACGCAGCCAGGAACAGCACAAAGAACAGCAGGCGGAATCGTCTCAAAGGAACCCCTGGAGCGGAACTTGCGTAGTTCAAGCTCCCTTCAAATCGTAGCACAGCGCGCGGCGAAGCACAGCCTGAGCAAGGGGCTAAGAGGGAATCGGCGCGGCGAGCAGTGGGGGGAGCGAAAGTCAGTGGCGTATGGTCACTTCGTAGGCCACGACATTACCCTTTTCATCGCGCTGGGGCTCGATCGTGCCGATGGAGAAACGGCCATCATGCAGGTCCGGCCTGGCCGTCTGCAGGGCATTGTGCAAATCGCTCTGCAGGGCCGGGGTGCGCTCGGGAGGAGCCAGGACGCGCGCATCCACGCGATACACTTCGTTCTCTCCGGCCTTGGAGAGCAATTCGACCTGGCTGGTGTTCGCGGGCAAGCCCACCTGGGGCTGGTCGCGGAACCATCCCCGCGGCGTCAGCAGCACGAACACCAGGATCAGGATGACGGCAATGTCGTATTGCCAGGAGCCGCGTTCGTAGGACCAGAAGAACGTCCGCGAAAGGATTTGACCCAGGCCGGCCATATCAGTCCGCCGGAACTCCATCAACAATGATGCCATCGCGCATGTGCACGACGCGGTCAAAATAGGTAGTCGCCTCGGGGTTGTGCGTAATCATCACGATGGTCTGCCCCAGGTCCTTGTTCAGACGCCGCAGCATTTCCAGCACGATATCGGAATTTTTTGTATCGAGGTTGCCCGTGGGTTCATCGGCGAGCAGGATTTTCGGCTCGTTGATGATGGCGCGGGCAATAGCCACGCGCTGCTGCTCCCCGCCGGACATCTCCGAGGGCCTGTGATGCAAGCGGCCCTCCAGGCCAAGCATTTTCGTGACAACGTCGAAGCGGTGTGGATCGTAGCCGTCGCCATGGATATACTGCGCGATGGCAATGTTGCCCCTGGCGGTCAAGGTCGGCAAGAGGTTGAAACGCTGGAAAACGAAGCCGATCTTGCTGCGGCGCAGCTTGGTGCGCTCGGCATCGCCCATGGCGGTGAGGTCGTTGCCGTCAACCAGCACCTTGCCACGCGAGGCGCGTGCGAGGCCGCCGATGACATAGAGCAGAGAGGATTTGCCACAGCCGGAGGGCCCCATGACGGCCACCGATTCGCCGGGCAGCACGTCGAAATTCACGCCGCGCAGGGCGGGGACTTCGACCTTGCCCGCGTGATATAGCTTCCAGAGATTCTCGGTCTTGAGTATCGGCTCCAAGGGTTTCCGCTCTGAGTCCGGCTTTCCGTCCATCAGCGTCCGTATTGTAACTGTGATTGCCATCTATGCCTAGTTTCCAGAGCTCCTCAATCGTAGGAGAGCGCTTCCACGGGATCTTTGCGGCTGGCCAGCCACGCGGGATAGCTTGCGCCAAGCACGGCTCCAACCAAAGCAATGAGCCCGGCACGCAGGACCCATTCCGGCGTAATCAAGATCGAAAGCGTAGGCCAAAGAGCGAGACACCCTGCCCGGACAAGGTAACTGAGTCCCACGCCGGCCGCAATACCCAGGACGCAAAGAAGGGTGGTTTCCGTCAGGAGAGCCCGGACGATCAGGACCTTGCTGGCGCCGAGGGATTTCAGGACGCCGATGTCGCGGGTCCGTTCGAGCACGGTCGTGTACATGGTGAGGAAGATAACGAGAAGGCCGATGGAAACGGCGAGGGCGATCATGGCGTTGATGAAGGTCTGCAGGCCGGGGATATTCGTTGAGGTCATCAGGGTCATGAATTCCTTGAGCGGCCGGACCGGATGATTGGGAAGAAGATCCTTGATTTCGGCGATGACGTCTTCGGTGTGATCGGGGTGTGTGCATTTTACGAGGAAGATCGAGGCTTTATCGTGGGCGCCGACGAGGTCCTGCAACGTGGCGAGGGGAACGAACAAGCGCGCGCCCTTGCCGTGCTCCACGACTCCCGCAACGTTCCATTTGTGATTGAACAGAATGTAAGTGTCGCCAACCTTGATGTGCTTGGCTTTGGCTTGCCAATCGTCGACCAGAATGTCGTCGGGATCCTGCAAATCATGACCCTGCAAGAAGACAAAGCCGCTGGAGACGTCGCGGAACGATTTAGCGTCGATGCCCCAGACGGTTTCCACGCCGCCCGTGGAGTTGAACTGCAAAAGAGCCGGGGTGACAGCCTGAACGTATTTGAGTTCCGTCAGTTTATCCGCGATTTTGATGGGCATGGGAGAGCCGCTGAAGGTGATGAGCATCTGTGCGGCCGGCGATTGCACCATGATGTCCGCGCCAATACCTTCGAGACGCTTGGCGGTTTCCTGGAGAATGCCGGAGGTGAGGCCAACGATGAGGATGACCAGAGCCACCTCCACGGCAACCGCCATCACGCCGATCAGCGTGCGCATCGGCCGGTGAAACAGATTCCGCAGGACGAGTTGCCCCATCATGGTTTCTTGTCCTCGGCCGCGTCACCCAGATGCACGATTTCCTCGCCGGGCGGAGGTTCCAGCTTGAAGCGCTCCGCTTCCAGCGGCTCATTCAGACTGATTTTTTCGACGCTCATATCCAGGCGATACTCATCGTGAGGACGCTCGATGCGAATCGTGCGCGGGAATTCGCTGACCGGCGCGGCGCCCGATTGTACGTTGGTTGCTGCAACTCCTTGCCAATCCGCGAAGCGCACATCGGAGAGGAGAGCACCCTTCGGTCCAAAAGTCTCCATGCGCGCGACGTGAAGGTCCGCGCGGTCAAACCACACTTTTCGCAAGATCTCCGTGCGATAGCCGCCGCGCAACACCGTCAGCACGTAATACCTCGCCGCCTCGTCATTGAACTCTTCAAGCAGGACGGCCTCTTCCTTGTGGATTTCCGGCCAAAGCAACGCGTCCACCAGATGCTGGGGACGCAGATTCTCAATCGGCCTGCTGGCGGAGCGCTCGAGCGAGACCGGCCCGGCCAGGAATTTGTTCTTCGGCGGAATGGAAACCTCAAAATTCTGGCCATCACTGGCCATGTCAAATACCGTTTTCCCGATAACCGGGACTTGCCCGATCATGCGAATGTTGTAGGGACGCGACGCCTGCAGGAATGCTTTCACCTCGTGATATTCGTCAATCACGCCGCTGTATTTCGACCCGGCGGTGGGTTTCAATTCCACGGTTGCATTCACGGATTGCACGCCGCGGGCCAGCGCGTTGTAGATGTCCAGCAGCTCATTCTCGGTGGCATCTTTCGCCACAGGCCGCTGCGCAGCCGGCACGGTGGTGATTTGATGGACATGTCCCCCGCAGCCGCAAGCGGCGACGGACAGTGTCAGCAAAACCATGCATTTCCAGACACGTTGCATCAATGAATTCCCTGGTCCCGAACCTAAAAGGAGCAATTTAACAACCACGGGGAGGCCGGTCAAACCAACGCCAAGGCTGGCCACCTCTAGTGCCGTTCCAACTTGTTTCAGCAAATCCCTTCGAGAATACTCTCTCCGTGCTCGCGTCAGATGCTTGGACCGTCATTTGGCCCAAATAGTTGGAACGGCACTAGTTTAGCGCAGACTTGCCGCTCATTGGGGCCGCGCGATATGAACGTCGAAGGGTTGCAGTGCGGGCCGCACGCGGCGGATCACCTCACTGGGCCAGAGACCCTCGCTCAATAGAGTCACCCAAGCATCCTCGGGCTCCACGACGGCGCAGAACGTGTACCGGGTATAGGCCGTTTGATAGGCGTCGAGGCCGCGGAGCGAAAGTTCATTTTCGAGCGCAGGGTCGGCGTTCTGCGCGGCAGGCCCGGCGCGCACGCCGAACGTTTCCGCTTCGAAGCGCGCGAACAACTGGCCCAACTGCGCCGTGGACGGTTGCGGAACCACCAGGCAGCGTGGCGCCGCCTCACGATAGGCAATGGCGTGGGTGTTGCAGAATTCGCGCACGCGCTCGATGTGGCTGAAAAAATCCAGAAGGAGCATTTCCTTGCCCGCAAGAGCGGGGAAGGCGGCGGCCCAGATTTGCGCTGCTTCGCTTCCGCGCAAAGGCTCGCGACTTTGCGTTTCCAGTAGCTCCAGTCCGACCGCCTTGGTATCGGCGCCGAGTTCCAGAGCCTGGGCGTCGAGCGAATAGGGAGGCAGATCGGGGACGTTCGTTTCAAGTCCCAACGCTATTCCTCCTCGATCACCCCAAATTTTTCGCGGAACTCGGGCGTGGCTTTGCGCACGTCCAGCCAATCAAAGAAGGCATCCGGGGTTTCCAGCCAGATGCGGAACCACTCCGCAATTTCCTTCTTTTCCTCGCGCTTGCGCGCCTCCACCTTGCGATTGTGAGAGATCATCTCCGCGCGGCGCTTCCCGAGCCGGGCGATCTCCAGCACGCGCTCCACGGCGGCTTTTTCGCCGTGCACGCGGAATCGCCTCATCAGCTCATCCAGGCGCGTCAGGCTGACCTCCGCGTCGGGCAGCGTCTTGAAATGCAGAATGTCCGCGAACTCTTCCTCGAAACGTTCTTCGGCCTCTTCCCGTTCGCTGAGTTGCACCTTCCAGCCCATGGTTTTCAGCACGTCGGCAATATAGTCATTGCCCGTTTTTCCGGCTTCGCCATGATCGGCAAGGAGTTTGCGCCGCAACTGGTCAATCTCCGCGGGAGTCCATTTCTGAACGCCGATCGTGCGGGCGGCTTGCAGGATCAGATTCTTTTTTGTTTTCAGCTCGTCCATCATCGCTTGCCTCTGTGAGCCGGGACTGCGGCGCGCTTATGGCTGACGTGAGTTTCCGGGGGATCCGCGGGTTCGCCGTTCAAGAGCCGGTGGTATTTGGCCACATTTTTATTGTGTTCCGCCAGTGTGGCGGCAAAAAAATGGCCGCCCTGGGTGTTGGCCACGAAATAGAGAAAGTTGGTGGGCGCGGGGTCAAACGCCGCACGGAGCGACGCTTCGCCGGGATTGCCGATCGGTCCGGGGGGCAGACCCGCGTGCAAATAGGTGTTGTAGGGCGAGTCGAAGCGCAAATCCTTGAGCGTGAGCGCGCCTTTGTAACGGTCGTTCAATTCCAGCGCATAAATGACCGTCGGGTCACACTGGAGGAGCATGCGTTTTTTGAGGCGATTGACATAGACGCCGGCCACCACCGGGCGTTCCTCGGGCTTGGGCGTTTCGCGCTCGACGAGAGAGGCCAAGGTGACCGTGGAGAAAAGCCAAGCGGAACGAGCGTGGAAAACGAAAGGGGGATCTACCGGGGGGACCTGTTTGATGGCGTCACGGAATTTCCGCACCATCATGCGCGTCAAGTCGGAGGCGACAGGATGGCGGGAAAGCTCGTAGGTTGCGGGGAAGAGAAATCCTTCAAGGGTAGCGGCCTGAGGCGCGAGATCGCTGATCAAAGCAGGGTCGCTGGCGGCCTTCAGGAATTCGTCGGCCATCATGATTTTTGCGGCTTCCAGCGCGCGGGCGATGTCGTAAATGGTCTGACCCTCGCGCACGGTGAAGGGCTGCTCATAAATCTCCCCGTTGGCCAGCTTCCAGAAGACTTCCTTGCCGCTGAGCGGATGGTCGAAGAAGTATTCTCCGGCAACCGGCGTCCGTTTAGGGTGGCGCCGGGCGTAAATCTCAAAGGCGATGGCGCTGCGAATCAGTCCGTTGTTCTCAAGCAGGCGCGCGGCGGCGCGGCGGGAAGCTCCGTGCGGAATCTGCACGAAGATGCCTTCCGGAGGAATGGTTCCGAACGGCTTTTCGATGCAATACCAGAGGTAGCCGGCCACGGCGCCCGCTGCCAGCAAAACGAGAAGCACAATGATGGCCAGGACCTTCATGCTAAGCGGGCACCTCCGTGCCACCCTCCCGCGACAGATATTCCCGCAAAATCACCGTGGCGGCAATGGCATCCACGGTGTACTTTCCCTGAGTGTTACGTAGGTGCTTCCGCTTGCCGTCGTGCGTGGTTTCATGGGTGATGCGCCGCCCCAGTTCTTCCTCGAGGATGCGTTCGGCCTCCCAACTGGTCAGGCGTTCGTCCATCATGGCGACCGGGATGCCAATCTGTTTGCGGAGGCGGTTGGCAAAACGCGTGGTTTCTTCAGCCATGTCGCCGTGCGTGCCATCGAGGCGCAGCGGTAGACCGACAACGATCAGCTGGATGTGGTGCTCGCGTACGAGTTCGCGGAGGCGGCGCATATCTTCATTGCGATTGACGCGCACGAAGGTGTCGTGTGGCGCAGCGATGCGGGCTTCGGAATCGGCGAGGGCGAGGCCAATGCGCGCGCGGCCGTAGTCGAGAGCCAGGATTTTGCCCGGTTTTTGCGCCCCCGTGGGCCGCGGCACCCCTATTTTTGCGAGCGTTTGCTTCACAATTCAGTATAGCGTGAACGCCGTTGCCTCGGCGCGCGGGCGCTCTACGGTTTTCTTCCTCGGGCTCCGGATTGCCAATCTGCCCACATATCGAATGCCTTCAACTCTTCGTCGAGGTGCGTTTCTTTCAGCAGGGTTTCCATTTCCGTGCGGGAGAGGCGTTTGCCAATGGGATCGGCGCGATCGGCGATGCCCCAAGCGGTGACCGCGGCGAGCACCGTGTTCAACTTCAATTCGCGAATGTCCACCTTGTCAAAGGTGTCTGAAGCGGCGTGATAATTTTGCAAGTAATTCGCCACTTCTTGATTGGCCACCAGCGTGGGCACGCCCTCCAGGAGAAAATCGAGGTGGTCGGTGCCGCTTTCCGCATCGTAGGTGTGATTGTCCACGCCCCAGCCGGCGAAGGGCCGCAGGATTTCGCGCAAGCCGGATTCAATGTCGCGGCGGCCGCCGAGGGAATAACCGGTAACGCGCCCGATGCCCATGTCAAAGACCACGGCAGCGCGGTACTTATCCATTTCCGCGCGATGGGCTTGCACGTAGGCCCAGGAGCCCAGCAATCCCTGCTCTTCGCCGCTAAAGAGAATGAAGCGGATGGTGCGGCGAGGGAGCAGGCCACTGGCTTTGATCGCGCGCGCCGCTTCGATGACCATCGCGGCGTTGCAGCCATTGTCCAACGCGCCAGTGCCGAGCTCCCAGGAATCGAGATGCGCGCCGAGCACGACGACTTCGTCAGGTTTTTCGTAGCCGTGGATTTCGCCGACCACGTTGAACTGATCCACCGGACCGTCAATTTTGTTGGGCATGGTGAGGCGTACGCGTACTTTTCCGGAATTCGCCGCCACCGTGCGTTGCAGGCGTAGCGCATCTTCCCGCGCGACAATCGCCTGCGCGATCGGCTCGATCTTTCCATCCGGTGAATCGGTGTGCCGGTAGAGCAATTTGCGCTCCCGCTGGCTGGTCCAGAGAATCGCGGCAGCGCCAGCCTTTACGGCGCGATCAATGATCGGGAGAGGCTGCTCATATTCGCGGATGAGGTCCTGCCAAGTGTAGCTGACCTCAGTGTGAACGATCAGGATCGCGCCCTTCACGGCGCTGCCGGCGCGCGCGAATTCCGCTTCCGTGCCGCCGCCCACATCAATGAGGGTGCCTTCCAGGCCGCTGGGTGGCGTGGCCGGGGAAAGTCCCCCGGAGACGAGCGAGACGGGGAATTGCACCGGGCCGAGCAATTCCAGCCGGGTGGTGCCTTCGCTCCACGTCGTGGGAAGAAGATATTTTTCGGTGTGCACCTCAACGCCCGCGGCGCGGAATGCAGCCACTGCCCAATCAACGGCCTTGGCCATTTCCGGCGAACCGCTGACGCGCCCGCCGATTTCGTCCGTCAAGCGGCGAAGATTCTCTTCCAGTGGCGATTCGCCCATGACCACGGGCGTAATCTTGGCGGCAGCTTGTGCGCACGCGGAAGCCTCTGTTGCAGAGCACCCGGCGCTTCCCTGGATGCCCTGAGCTGGATGAAGCGGGTCGGTTTTAACGGGAGGAAGCTGGGCAGACAGAGAGGAAGCAAGGAAGCAAAGAAGTATGGAGGCAAAGAGAAGACCGCGCGTCCGCATGGAAAGGTTCCTCATGGAATACGGATGTCAATGCGTGCGAATTATAGCGCAGCCGGAGTCAGAAAGCGCAGGCACGAGGGAAGCGTTCGCGTGGAGTTAAAAGTGTTTTGTGCCGTGACCTGATGCGTTGCGGAGCGCATCGGCGACTCTGGCTACCTGCGCCATTTCGGCGACGTCGTGCACGCGAACGATGTGCGCGCCGCCAAGGATGCTCGCAGCCACCGTGGCGGCGGTGCCCCAGATGCGTGCTTCGGGCGGTGCGGGTTTGCCGTGGGTGGCCAGCGTGGCGCCGAGGAAGCCCTTGCGCGAAGTGCCCACCAGCAGCGGATAGCCAAGTTTGGCGAGTTCCGGCAGCCTGCCCAACAATTCGTAGTTCTGCCCGAAACTCTTGCCGAAACCAATGCCGGGGTCGAGGATGATCTGAGAATTGCGCACACCGGCGCGGCGCGCGATGGCGATGGAATGACGCAGGCCCGTAATCACGTCTTTTAAAACATTTTTGGCGAAGGGCTGTTTCTGCATCGTGCGCGGCGTCCCACGCATATGGATCAGAATCAGCGGCACGCCGAATTTTGCCGCGACTTCCGCCATACGGGGATCGTTCTTCAGCCCGGAGATATCGTTCAAGAGCGCGGCGCCGGCGCCCAAGGCGATTTCCGCGACGCCCGCCTTCTGCGTATCCACGGAGATCGGAATTTTCAGGCGCTTGCGCAATGCTTCGAGCACCGGCAACAGGCGCTGCAATTCCTCCGCGGCGGAAATGCCCGCCGACCCGGGGCGCGTGGATTCGGCGCCGATGTCGAGAATATCCGCGCCGGCGCGTTCCATGACCAGCGCGCCGTCAATGGCGCGTTTCAGGCTGAAGAATTTTCCGCCATCGGAGAAGCTGTCCGGCGTGATGTTCAACACGCCCATGATAAGCGTGCGCTCACCGAGGACCAGTGTCCGGGAGCGAAGTTTCAGGCGAAAGAGTTTTCGTGGCGGCATGCGCAAGAGAAAGTGTAGCGTAGAAGAGGGAGCAAGAACCAAGCGCATAAATCACAGAACCTCATAGGCTTACAGTTCACAGAGGGATCCCTCGACTCCGTGACGCGGCGCGCCAAAAAACGGCGCGAAGAAAAAAGCCGCGTTACTCGGCTCGGGATGACGGTTTTGCGTTGAGTGAGTCTGGAGTACGAATGACAGGTCAGGGTTAGTCCAAATCGAAATCGCGGATAGGTTTTCCGGCTGGCGCGTCCTTGGCCTTTTTCATGGCTTCTTCAAACTTCTTGGCCAGGATGTCTTCCTTGTGCGTTTCCTGGAAGAACGAATCGGCGAACTTGTCCTCTCTTTGGCGATGTTGTTCTTCGAGGATGGTAGCAGCCTGGGTGAGATCCACGTCGGGCCCCGGCTTCACTGGAGCCTCGTGCGAAAGGACCGCGCCGAAGATCGGATCGATCACCAGCTTGGCCTGACAGCACGGGCAAATCACATTCAGGTTTTCGCCGTCTTTGCGTCCCATGGCGGTAGTTTACTCCTCCGCGAAGAAAAAAGTAGGGGCACGATAGATCGTGCCCCTGCGTGTTGCAAGACGAATTTTGCGTCAGGCCTTGGCTGGCGAATCGCCGCGGGTGAAGCCGGGTGCGGGCCGCAACTCCGGGCGAACTACTTTCGGGTCGGTGCTGGGCGCGCCCTGTGGCGGCGTGGGAGGCGTGCGCTGCTTTTCCGGGAGCGGCTTGCCTTCCATCAGGAGTTTCACTTCGTTGGCGTCGAGCACTTCGCGTTCGAGCAAAGCCAGGGCCACCTTTTCCAGAGTGTCGCGATGGTTCGACAACAAGGCGTGCGCGTTCTCGTAAGCCTCATTGACAATGCGCTTCACCTCTTTATCGATCTGCACCGCGGTATCCTCGCTGAAGTCGCGGTGCTGGGCAATCTCGCGGCCCAGGAAGATGGCTTCTTCCTTTTTGCCATAGGCCAGCGGTCCCATCTGGCTCATGCCCCATTCACAGACCATGTTGCGCGCTATGTCCGTGGCGCGTTCGATGTCGTTGCCTGCGCCGGTCGTAATGTGGCCGAGGAAAATCTCTTCCGCGGTGCGCCCGCCCATCAGCACGGCCAGCATGCCTTCCAGGTATTCCTTGGTGTAGGTGTGCTTGTCGGCTTCGGGCAGTTGCATGGTGAGGCCGAGGGCCATGCCGCGCGGGATGATGGTGACTTTGTGCACCGGATCGGCGCCGGGCGTCATGGCCGCAACCAACGCGTGGCCGGCTTCGTGGTAAGCGGTGTTCTTTTTCTCCTCATCAGAGAGAATCATGGACTTGCGCTCCACGCCCATCAAAACTTTGTCCTTGGCCATTTCAAAATCAACCATCAAGACAAATTTGCGATTCTGGCGCGCCGCCCAGAGCGCGGCTTCGTTCACCAGGTTGGCAAGGTCTGCGCCAGAAAAGCCCGGCGTACCGCGGGCGATGATGGAGAGATCCACGTCATCGGAAAGGGGCACCTTGCGCGTGTGCACGCGGAGAATTTCTTCGCGGCCTTTCACATCGGGGCGAGCTACAACCACGCGGCGGTCAAAGCGGCCGGGGCGAAGCAGGGCGGGATCGAGCACGTCGGGGCGGTTCGTCGCGGCAATCAGAATGACGCCTTCGTTCGACTCAAAACCGTCCATTTCGACGAGCAGGGCGTTCAAAGTTTGCTCGCGCTCGTCGTGACCCCCGCCGAGGCCGGCGCCACGATGGCGTCCAACGGCGTCAATTTCGTCGATAAAAATGATGCAGGGCGCATTCTTCTTGCCTTGTTCAAAGAGGTCGCGCACGCGGCTGGCGCCCACGCCCACAAACATTTCCACGAAATCCGATCCCGAAATCGAGAAAAACGGCACATTGGCTTCGCCGGCAATCGCGCGCGCCAGCAAGGTCTTGCCCGTCCCTGGAGGCCCAACGAGCAGCACGCCCTTCGGAATGCGCCCGCCGAGTTTCTGGAATTTCTGCGGGTCCTTGAGGAAATCAATAATTTCCTGGAGTTCTTCCTTGGCTTCGTCGCTGCCAGCCACATCCTTGAAGGTGGCCTTCTTTTGCTGCGCGGAAAGCAGCCGCGCGCGCGATTTGCCGAAGCTCAGAGCCTTGTTGCCGCCCGCCTGCATCTGCCGCATCAGGAAAAAGACAAAGCCCGCCAATAAGAGCAAGGGCAGGAGATTCACCAGGGCCAGCCACCAATCGTTGCTGTGCACTTCCTTGACGTTCAGTTGCACGGCCTTGGCGTGCAACGTGTCCATAATCTGCGGGGCTTCTTCCTTAGGGAGCAGCACGCGGAATTTGCGGTTCGCCGGGCGGATGTATTCGCCCTGAAGCTCATAGCTGTTCTGCGAGAGATATAGCGTCACTTCCTTGACATCGCCCGAGTCCACCTTCGCGGCGAATTCGCTATAGCTGGGGGTGTCTTCGCGTGCGGCCTGCCCTTGGTTGGAAACCAGGCGCCAGAGCATGACCCCCAGAAATACGATCGAGATCCAAAATAAAATGGTCTTAGCCGTGGAGCTGGAATTCACTGTACCCTCGCTGTTGACCCTGAACCCATGATCCGAAAACCAATGAAATCCGCGAAGCGCCGCTAGCGCTTTTTCTTGGCAGACCGCCCCGGCTTGCCTGGCCGCTTCGCTCCATCACCTGCCACCAGGTGCCTGGTGTTGCGGCCTGTACCATTCGCGGCGGCCAGCCCGTAGCCGGTCCACAATCGGTTAGATGCAGTCTGGAAGCCAAAGTAATCGGGCTCCAGCGCCACATGGCGCCGCGATGGCTTGTCCAGCAACACGGCCAGGCGCAACGACCGCGGCTTGCTCTCGCCGATGCGCCGCAGCAGAAAATCCTGAGTGACGCCGCTTTCGATTACCGCATCCACTAGCAGAACGTCGCGCCCCTTGAATTCAGGGCGTTCCTGGCTGGCGGTCACGGCCCCGCGATTAGCGAAGAACACTTCGCGGCGGGCGCGGCCACCCTGGTCAACGTCCCGCACATCTTCGCGGACAAAGTGCACGACCACGGGCACATCTATGGCGCGAATCAGATCCGCGGCAAAGACGAAGGCGCGGTCCATGGTCACCACGACGTCCAGCCTGCGGCCTTGGCAGCCACGCGTAATTTCCCGGCCGAGGGCCTGGACGCGATTTGCGATCCGCGCGGCAGTATAAGTGGCAACGCTCGCCTTGCTCACGATGCTCGGTCCTCGGTAATCACGACACCTTCCCGTGTCTCTTTCCCTGCGGCAAACTCATGGGAGGCGCCTAATCCGCGGACCCACGCGATCCGCCCGCCACTGGTAAGCACCGGCCACGACTTTTTTTCCCAACGGCTGACGCCAATCTCATTCAGCAGACGCGCCAGCTTGTGGCGTTTCCGGTGGCCCAGGAGCTGCATGGAATCGCCCGGGCACCAGTTGCGCAGCACCAGGGGAACACACAACCGTCCACGGTCCAAGACCGCCCCTGTAGTGTTAGTTTCTCGCCCTTCTGGGGGCCAGTCAATCACTCTGAGGTGCAGGCGGCAGTGAAGTTCCACAATAGGCAACTCGGCTTGGCCGGCGCGCAAATCCACTTCGTAGGCATACTCGCAAGGCGCAGTTATCAGCCGCTCCGACGGCTCCATCTTCGCCGAGGGCACAAAAACCAACGCTTGCGATTCGCGGCGCACCTCGACGCCGCCCGGCAGTTGCAGGGATTTTCCGCTGTCCGGATGTTCCGCAAGCGCGAGGATTGTTTCCACGTGAGCGGCGCTTAGTTGGCCGGTGCGTGGCTTGAGATGTTCGACGATGCGGCGTAGCAGACGGGCCTGGATGGCGCGAGGTTCGCCAAGGAAATCAGGCAAAGCGAGCCGTGTTGCGTTTTGCGTTGCCAGAGTAAGGTCCTTCTCGCGCCGTGTAGTCTGGCCATCGAGATAGGCTTCGTCCTCGCGTGCCAATTCAGCGAGCTGGCAGAGATGCTCCACGGTTGCGGGCTGAAAATGCCGCTCCAGCAGCGGCAGAAGTTCTTGCCGAATGCGGGCGCGCATGCGCCTGGTGTCGCGGTTGGAGGCATCCTCGCGCCAGGGCTGGCGCTTGCCGCGCAGATAGGCGCGCAAATCCGCGCGGCGAATTGTGAGAAGCGGGCGCACAACGACGCCAGTTGTGGGATGGATCCCGCCAAGCCCAGCGAGTCCCGTGCCACGCAGGATGTGCGCTAGCACGGTTTCCGCCTGATCGTCGGCAGTGTGCGCCACGGCGATGCGCGCCAGGCGGCCTTCTTTCGCGAGGCGCTCAAAAAAAGCGTAACGCGCCCGCCGCGCTACGTCTTCCAAATTGCCGCGCTCGCGTTTGGTCTTTGCGGCGATGTTCTCTCTGGCCACAAAAAACTCCAAGCCGTGCTTCGCCGCGAGTCCCGCAACAAATTTCTCATCGGCGTCCGAAGCCCGGCCGCGCAGCTTGTGATTGAAGTGCACAACGCACAGCACGCAGCCCAACTCCTCTCGCAATTCCAGCAAGAGGCGCAGCAAGGCGACCGAATCCGCGCCGCCGGAAACAGCAACGCCTAGCCGCTCTCCGGGGCGAAGCAGATTGCCCTTGTGGAGGAGAGCCTGGAGTCGTTGAGCAAGTTCATTTCGCCGGGGCATCGTTTTTCGTTGCGTTGCTTCCTCCGTCAGGATTGCGGCTACAAAATCATGGAAGCCCCGCGTCAGCAGGTATCCTAACAACGCCGGGCAGGCAGGTCGAGGGAAGAACGAACAATGAGTTTGAGCAATGGGGCGCATCCACTGTTCAGGGGCCGCTTCCAGCTATCTTCCCTTCTTTGTTTGCCCCGGCTAGGCGAGGAAGACGTGCGGCGTGGTCGTCGGGCCATCGAGGTGGCCGACGAGATTGTGCTCCAGGCCTTCGCGCGAAGGTGCAAGCGCGTGGCGCAGGTGCTCCATTTCGTCTTCTTTCAATGGGGAGAAGTTACGGGCTACCGCAATGTTGTGTTCGAGCATTTCGATGTGCGGCATGCCGACAACGGCGGTGGTGACCGGCAAGCTCATGGAATAGTGCAGCAGGGAATCAATGTTTGCTTTTCCCGCAGCGTTGCCGAGAAGAAATTCCTGCCCGGTGACTTTCATGGCGATGACGCCGAGATTTTTACGGCCTGCGGCGGGGAGCGCCAACTCCTCGAAGCGGCCGTTGCGCGAAGCGTTTAGAGCCATCTGGACGCAGTCCAGATCGTGGCGCGCGATGGCCTGGGCCATTACGGCGCCGTTGGTGTGGCTGGTCATGCCGATGAAGCGCGTCATTTTCTGCTCGCGCGCGTGCAGCAGTGCCTTCAGAGCGCCATCGGGCGCTTCGATTTTCTCCAGATCATTCGCCTGGCCCAGGCTGTGAATGTGCAACAAATCAACTTGATCCACCTGGAGCCGCTTCAGGCTGCCCTCCAGGCGGCGCATGAAGTCGTCGTAGGAGCGGTCCCGAATTTTCGTGGCCAGCCAGACTTCCTTGCGGCGCGCGGCCATGACCTTGCCGACGCGCGTCTCGCTCTTGCCATCGCCGTAGGCATAGGCCGTGTCCAGATAGGTGATGCCCAGATCGATGGCGCGGTTGAGCGCCGCCAGGGCCTGCTCTTCCGCCCCGTACATCAGGAAGCGGCTGCCGCAGCCAAAAGCCAGTATCGAAACTTTCGCGCCTGTGCGCCCAAGCGTGCGGCTGGGAAGAGGATTCGCGGCAACAGGGCGCGCCTCGCCCAGTTCATTCAATAACGACAGGCTTACGCCGGCGGCGGTTCCCAAACCAACTCGTTCCAGGAATTTTCTGCGGGAGAGGTCTTTTTCCATGGTCTGCTCCTCCATGATTCGCAAAGGATGCCAGAACGCCAGCGGCCCCGGCGGTCTGTGAGTGGGAGCGCGAGTCGGAAGAAGAATCCGGGGCGCGCAGGCCGGAGCGATGCCGGATCGACGCGGTCATGGTGGCACATCAACGTCGACGCGGCAAGACGAAAGCAGGAAGTGCGCCTATGCCAGGGAACCGGCGCTAGAGGGCGCGGCCCATGTGGAAGAGGAAGAGGAGAGAGAGCTGAACGTCGCGAAAGAAATTCAAGGGCAGCGTGAAGACGGGGATACGGAGGATGTGGCGTTTCGTCCAGCGCAGGCGGACGGTATTCCAGTAGGCGTCGAGGTCCGCGCGGGTATAGACGCGATTGGAAACCAGCAAGGGGCTCCACTTGGCCCAGAAGAGAGTGACCTTGGAGGGGACGTGGAGCGTGGGGAAATGCTCCTTGGCGCGCTGAAAGGCTGCCTGGAAGTCCCTGATCTTGAGCTGGCCATACCTTGTGCGTAACTCGGCGATTTCTTCCGCGACTCGGCGTTCTGCTTCGGAGCGATGGCGCGTTTGCAGCCAGAGTTCCTCCATCTCCGCCAAGACGCTGAGCATGCCGCGGAGATCGCTGAGAGCTTCCTTGAAGCGGGCCGTGTAATAGTCCCAGCGGGAAAGTACGGGGAAGCCGGGACGCCGCGAGGTACGGCCTTTGAGGCGGAAGTAGCCGCACATCATCGGGTGGCGGCCTTCGGTCTGAATGGAATTCTTGTACCAAATGAAACGAAGGAAGTTGTTCCAATAGTTGGCGCGTGAGCCACGGTGCAAGATCGCTTTCATGTTCTCAAAACTGTAAAAGGTGCGCCAAGCCTCGAAATAAGTCGCTGTCCAGGAGCCATCCTTCAAGTAAGGATGATGAGTCAATTCATGCTGGGAATCGTAGAGATTGAAATCCGGGTGCATCCACTCGCCGCGGCGCAACATGTTGAGGTGGTCCATGGAGCCGGGCAGTGGCATGAGTATGAAAAAAGAGGCGTGGTCTGGGCAGACCTCGTTCATCAGGAATTTCAAATCGCGGCGGATGGAGTCGACCGTGTCAAACGGAAAACCAATGATATAGCCGACGTGCGTGGAAATCTCTGAATCGCGGTAGGCCTGGATGAGCTGGCGGTATTCGCTGACCTGATTCTGTTTCTTGCCGGCGGCCGCGAGGTTGCCGGGATCTACGCTCTCCATGCCGATGAAGACATTGAGGCAGCCGGCCTGGCGGGCCTTGTTGACGAAGTTCTTGATTTTCCAGGACAGGACGTCAACCTGCATCATGAATCGCACGGGGATTTTTTCCTCGGTGCGCAGCCGAATGAGGACGTCAAAAATAGCTTCCCAATTTTTGTTCCGGGCAAAATTGTCGTCAGTGAAGAAATAGAAGGTGATGCCGTTTTCGTGGTAGTTGCGGCGAATGGACTCGGCAATGTGCTCCGCGGAACGGAAACGCATCTTGCGGCCCTGAACATTGATGATGGTGCAGAAGGTGCATTCAAACGGACAGCCACGGCCGCAATCGAGGGTGCCGAAATTGGAGGCGGCGAACTTGCGCAGGTATTTCCTGCGAATGGCGGGGATGGGCTTGGTGTAGAGATCGGGCTTGTTGTTCAGGAAATCGTAGAGAGGCTTGAGGCGGCCGTGAACGGCATCGTCCAGCAGGTCGCCCCAGGTTTCTTCGACTTCCCCTTTGACGATCGTGACGCCCGCGTCCAGGAGTTGCTGAATATCCGGAGGGATGTCCGGGAGAAGCGCGAGGTAGCCGCTGACGTGGAAGCCGCCAAGCAGAACGGTCAGGTCGGCGCGCCGAAAGGTATGAGCAAGATCGCAGGCCCGTGGGAATTGATTGGTTTGCACACCCACGAGGCAGACGATGGTTTTGGCGAGACCCCAGCGCTGCGAACGGCAGATGCGTTTGACGGGGACTTTGTCGACCGTTTCATCGAACAGGTGGACCTTGATGTTCCAGGAGTCGCCCAGGCGCTTTTGCCGGACAACATCCTCCGTCAACCCGGCAAGGCAGGCGAGCGTGTTGCTCGGAAGAACGCCGCGAAAGTGGCGCACCACATAACCGTCATCATCATATTGGGAAGGCTTGACGAGATAGAGATGAAGGGTTTTGCGCATTTTGCCGGCCGAGGCCGCGACCAGATTCGCGGGGGGGAGCGAAGCCGGCGAGACACACCAATCGTGGCACACCTTAAGAAACGCCGCAAGACGAATCCGGCACGAATCCGGCAGAGTGTAAATGTCCAAAATTGCACACCCAGCGCCGCCTCGAACTGCTGCAGCGTGTGGATGGGTCAAGAGGACAATCGCGGAGAAGCGGCAGGGTCGCGCCGAACGCAGACGAAGAGTCTTGCGTACGGGGAATTTCCGCCCGGCTTGCCCCTTTGTTTCGGCGGCGCCGGTGTGGCGCCTGCTGTATTCGCAGCTTTTGCGATCATCGGCCATTAATGATTTTCCATTCGGCGTCTTGATGCTGCGGATAGCTGCGCTTAACGGAGGAAGAGCGTGAGCCCTGGGCGGTGTCGAGGCGAGTGTTGCGACGTTCGAGTTCTTCGCGGCTGGGAGACGGCGGCGAGAGGCAGCTTGGAGATTGCAGGCCGGGAGAAAGCGAAGGGTCACGCGGAAAGAAGTGGTTAAGGTTGGGAGGATTGGGCGGAGGGGATGATGAGGAGGAGGAAGGCGAAGAGTTGGCGGGAGCAGGCTGGGCGGGCGACGCGGCGGGGACAGGTGGCGCTGATTCCTCGGGAGTTGGGGGCTGCGAAGCTGGAGTGGAGGCACTGTCCGTGTTGACCGTGTTATCGGGGCGAGGATCAAAGGGGATGATGGGGTCGCCGAAGTAGTTGCGTGGGATACCGTCGTCCTCCTCCTTCGCTTGCTCCTCCTTGACCTTATCGAAATAAGCACTGAGGCGCTGGCAATGGAGAATGGTCTGCGCGATGTAGCAGAGGACACCTGCTTCTTTGGGAGAGAGGCGGCGCTCGAGCATGGCGCAAAACACCTTGGCCATCACGTCTTTCACGTCTTGCGGCGAGGAGAAGTCTGCCGCGGCGCGCTGCAGGGCGTAGGCCAGTTCTTCCGGGGTGCCGGGAGGCGGGGGAGGAACGTGGTCCTTACAGAAGGGATTCTCCGGGGAGAGACCCAGGTAACGGCAGGGGCGGCCATTGCGGGAGATGTGCTGGCAGCGCGGACGGGGAGGGTGCAAGGAAGCAGCGGCGTTCATGGTGGATTTGTCAGTTGCCTGGCGAGGGATTTTCATTTTGGAACTCCTGTCGAAGGGGCGAATGGAATTTTTTGGGGGTGCCCCCCGGGGGTTTTTTCGGTACGAATTGGGGAAGCGACAGAAAAGAAAAGAGATGGGAGGAAGGGTGTACGGTACGTACGGGGGAAAGGCAGTGGCGAGTGGCGAGAGAAGAGAAAGGCGAAACTCGAAAAACGAAACTCGAAATTCGGGAAGAGCCGGAAATCCGAAAGGCAAGACTGGAAACCGGGGAAAGGCGTGGGGTGCTTCGCGGACAGAGCTGAGGGTGAACGGGATCAGCTAGGGTTAGGATTGCGGGCCTGGACCCTTCGCAAACGGGGCTCAGGGTAAACGGAAGGAGCAAGGTTTAGAGACACACCTTTTCTTCCTCCGCATAGGGTACTATACAATAAAATAGTCGAATTGTCAATGGGGAATTCCAGGATATCGGCGATCAGAAATCAGAAATCAGATATCAGGAAGCAAACGGGTGGACGGGGTGACGTGGCGTTCGAATGGGAGGGGAAGAGGGTGGAAGAGTGAAACGGAAGAAGGGTTTAGATGAAAGTAAGGGGACCCCAAGAGAACACCCGCCCTCCAGCAGGCGGCGAGCGCAAAAGGCGCGCAGCCTTTATGAACCAAAACCAAAGGATGCGGCACCCAGAATCGTTCTCTCCGCTATTGTGTCGGCTACCCGCCGGTGGATTCGGGCACCTTCTAAATTCCTTCGAGCGGAAGAAGCTAATGAAACGATCCCTGTCGGAGCTTCTGCAGAAAGGCTTCAAAGGGAAGGATTCGGTCTTTCTGAGTGGAGCGAATGGTCCTCTTAGTCAGGTCCGAATCTGCGCTCACAATTACGAATCGGTCGAGCAGCAAATAGTAAAGCTGAAACTGATCATATACATCCGAATCATGCTTTTCGAGGTTGTACTCCCTCAACAGAAATTCACGCAAAACGAACAACGTAAGTTCGATAACAGCGTCGAGTCTTTTCGCGACTTCTTCAACAGAAGTAGGCTCGGTACTCCCATTTAACCATTGCAGGAAGGACGCCGCTAATTTCAAGCGTTCGGTGTGCGAATTTAGGCGCACCTCCGCATCTCTGCGCAGTTCATCGGGTAATCGTTTGCCCGTTTGCTGGAAGTGCTCGCGCCAACTCGGGAAATTATCAGTCGCGAGATTTTCGATGATTTCCTTCCACGAGTTCTTTGGTCCGGAAACCAGGAGCTCGATCCCGGCCGGTCCGAATCCTGAGAAGCCAGAATGGCCCAGCCCTTTCGTCATTAGCCTGTTAACGCGTACACGCTTCGCGAGAATGTCCTGCATCGACTTGGCAAGGCGAACGACGGTGAGATAGTCGCTGATCAACTCGATTGGGAGTTGCGGGTGAGGGAAGGACATACGGAGTACCTCTTTGCAGAACAAAACGCGAGGTTCTTCGTGAATTCGACCTTTTGAGAGTTGACATGCGAGTTCAATTTGCACTTTCTGTTCAAGAAATCTCTCGGACTGCGGATGCTGAAAACCTGCGAGAAGTTCTACGGCGGTGACTGCGCTTAGTGGCCAGCCGTGGCCAGGACGATGACGAAGGAGGCAGCGCCAATCTTTTTGCGGGATCAACCCATCTTGAACGTGGCCGAAGATGTTCGTATCGAAAATGGGTATCTGTCGCAATTCTTCCTTTCAAAGACGTCCAGTATCTTCGATCGAGATACCGGCGAGGGGCCGGATTTCATTCCTTTTTGCTTACGTACAAATAGACGTTGTGACCGTCGCCGTCCTTGCATTTCAGGTCACTAAGGGGTTCCGACACTTTTGCATTTCTTATGGCGCCTGGTTGTACCGCACACTCGTAGGTTCGCAGCGGCCGGAAGCCACATGTCGCTGTCGAATCTAACTTATCAAGCGTTGTCACATCACAACTGGCGTAGATCTTGTGACTGTCGTGGAGCAAGACGTAATCTACTTCACTGTGAGTTCCCCTACGTTCATCGTTCTGGACTTCCTTTTGCGTGCGTTCGATGCACTCGTATTCATTGCTTTCGACAGTCGTGCTCTGCGACTTGTTCGACAGGTTTAAGTTCGCAACAGCAAACAAAAGCAGAAGAGCGATTCCCAATACGAACGTAGTGCGTGCAATTACGCCACACGCTATGAACAAAAACGCGTGCATCTTTTCTTTGCGTTTGCCCCAACTTACATCTTCCTCGCGTTTCGCTGCGGCGTCGCGTAGCTCTTTGATATAGTCGTCTAACTCGGCTTTCGTTTGAATACCAACGACTTGGACGTTCCCAACTTCGTCCGCGATCGTTTCGTGCTGCTCCTTCAACCGCTGCGCGTATTCGCGGATTCGAGCATAGTGTGTATAGGTGCTCGCAAAAAAGGTGTAGTACGTGGCAGAAGCAAGGCACAGGAACAGTAAGGCCCAGCTAACAATCAACAATGTGGAATGAAGCGGTCGATTGGTGATGCTCTTGAGGAATCCAAGATACGTAACGCTGAGAGCTATCGTTCCGCCAGACAGCAAGGCAAGATTGCGATAAAAATTTTCGACGGCGCGTTTGTTCTCCGTCGCCTCTTCCTGCCGTTTTTGGAGAACGTCCCGAACCGCCTTTTGTGCATCTTCGATGCGCTGCTTCGCAATAAGAGGGTTTGTCACAGGAATCGCCCCTATATTTACTGCTGTTCGGTTGCGGTGTGAATCGACTTTAAACCTCGTGGAGTGAGTTGTCGAGCCGCATGGTCAAGTTACAATCTGTGTAACCCTCCCCCTTTGCGAAACCTGCGGGCGAATGCGTCCGCGCTTTGCGTCGGTCCCGGCGCTGCGGCCGCAGAGATTCACCCCCCTACCCCCCCCTATCGCTTTTGTTTCGCCTCGACTGTGCAGAGATTGTGCGGAGCTAGGGTGGCTCAAGTGGTTGAAATGGCTAGTATGGCGTTGAGCGCCTCTGTAGAATCAGTAAGTTACGTAGATGCAAGGGAGTTCAAAAACCGGGCGGCGTTCTGATCCCCACCGCCCCCGTCAATGTAGCTTGAGCTAAAAGGAAGAGCCGAAGTAGTGGAGGGCGCGTAGAGTGGGCGAAGGGCATGGAGTCTTCAGGGGCTGAAGCCCCAAGAGATGGAGAGGCGTACTGTCGGAGCTGAAGCTCCGACCTCCTAAAGAGAGAGCGCTGGCATGAAAGCCAGCGGTACAAGGGCAGAAGCAGCGGTCTAAAGACGGGCCATTGCACGCCTCTGCGCGTCATCCCGAGTCTAGTGAGGAAGCTCTCTTCGATCGATCCAGGAGGGATTCCTCACTTCGCAGACTCCGTTCGGAATGACGGCATTCGTTGGGGAAGCGGGCCGAGGAGCATTAGGTAGGCAGGCTGAGGAAGAGTGTGGAAAACGGAGATTTTGGGGGTAATGGAGTGTTGACAATCTCGCCGCATCTGCTATCCTCAATAGGTTCGATGGATGCCACTCTGCTGGACAGGGAGGCCAACCGCTCTTTGACAACCGATACGATGTGCCAGAATCTGTTCGACCCCATTCGGGTTTTCGAGCACGAATGGGTTGAGTGAAATCGAGCGACTAACAATTTTGCTTGGCAGGCTGGTCCGGGTTTAGGCCCGGGCTATTTTTTTGCGCCAAGCGACAGGCTTCAAACGAGAGTTTGATCCTGGCTCAGAACGAACGCTGGCGGCGTGCTTAACACATGCAAGTCGAGTGCACAGTTTCCCTGCCGCAAGGCAGGGGGATGGGTGCACGGCGCACGGGTGCGTAACACGTGGGCAATCTGCCCTCCGATGGGGAATAACCCCGCGAAAGCGGGGCTAATTCCGCATAACATTCCCTGGACCTCGGTCTGGGGATTCAAAGCCGTAAGGCGTCGGTGGAGGAGCCCGCGCCCGATTAGCTAGTTGGTGAGGTAATGGCTCACCAAGGCAATGATCGGTAGCTGGTCTGAGAGGATGGCCAGCCACACTGGAACTGAGACACGGTCCAGACTCCTACGGGAGGCAGCAGTGGGGAATCTTGCGCAATGGGCGAAAGCCTGACGCAGCGACGCCGCGTGGGGGATGAAGCTTCTCGGAGTGTAAACCCCTTTCGACTGGGACGAATGCCTCGCAAGAGGAGTGACGGTACCAGTAGAAGAAGCCCCGGCTAACTACGTGCCAGCAGCCGCGGTAAGACGTAGGGGGCCAGCGTTGTTCGGAATTACTGGGTGTAAAGGGTTCGTAGGCGGTGCGGCAAGTCGGGAGTGAAATCTCTGGGCTTAACTCAGAGGCTGCTTCCGAAACTGCTGTGCTCGAGTGTGGGAGAGGCGCGTGGAATTGCAGGTGTAGCGGTGAAATGCGTAGATATCTGCAGGAACACCCGTGGCGAAAGCGGCGCGCTGGACCACAACTGACGCTGAGGAACGAAAGCTAGGGGAGCAAACAGGATTAGATACCCTGGTAGTCCTAGCCCTAAACGATCAGGACTTGGGGTGCCGCCCGTTCGGGCGTCGTCCCGGAGCTAACGCGTTAAGTCCTGCACCTGGGGAGTACGGTCGCAAGACTGAAACTCAAAGGAATTGACGGGGGCCCGCACAAGCGGTGGAACATGTGGTTCAATTCGACGCTACGCGAGGAACCTTACCTGGGCTCGAAATGCTTAGGACCAGCTGTAGAAATACGGCCTTCCCGCAAGGGACCTGAGTATAGGCGCTGCATGGCTGTCGTCAGCTCGTGCCGTGAGGTGTTGGGTTAAGTCCCGCAACGAGCGCAACCCCTGCACACAGTTACTACTCGCAAGAGAGGACTCTGTGTGGACTGCTCCGGATAACGGAGAGGAAGGTGGGGATGACGTCAAGTCCGCATGGCCTTTATGTCCAGGGCTACACACGTGTTACAATGCAGGGCACAAACCGTTGCCAACCCGCGAGGGGGAGCTAATCGGAAAAAACTCTGCTCAGTTCGGATTGCAGTCTGCAACTCGACTGCATGAAGCCGGAATCGCTAGTAATGGCGTATCAGATCGACGCCGTGAATACGTTCCCGGGCCTTGTACACACCGCCCGTCACATCACGAAAGTGAGCTGTACTAGAAGTCGCCGTGCTAACCGCAAGGAGGCAGGCGCCCAAGGTATGACTCATGATTGGGGTGAAGTCGTAACAAGGTAGCCGTAGGAGAACCTGCGGCTGGATCACCTCCTTTCTAAATAAGCGAGATCTACTCCGCTATGGTGTGCGGAGGATGGTCTCCAACCGCATCCTGCGGCTCTCACGGGCTTGTAGGATGCTAGACTCGGTTTACTCTTTATCGAGCAGGTTCTGGCAGATCGCTATCGGTTGCGCGAAGAGAAAAATTCATTGAACGAAGGGCCGCGGTTCACTCTGCGGCCCTTTTTCTTTGGACCTAA
>Ga0208457_1000289_pt1 | contig 56602 bp, 35 predicted proteins | sample June2015DPH_10_1_FD_185513 | JGI IMG/M metagenome (GOLD analysis project Ga0208457, IMG submission 185513) | Peatland microbial communities from SPRUCE experiment site at the Marcell Experimental Forest, Minnesota, USA - June2015DPH_10_150... | ecosystem: Environmental > Terrestrial > Soil >... | reverse complement strand
CATCAGCCTTCCCAAAGCCAACTAATCCCCGCCCCCATGTAGTGGCGACCTTTGCCTCTCGCCATCTCAAAACCCCAGCAAAATCAACCTTCCCAATCCTCCCCTGGCCCCAGTAGCGGAAGTCGGGTTAGGGTGCTGGAGCTTGTAGTCCGCCAGGCTTTGGGGAGGGTGCCCCCATGCTCCCAGAGGCCTTGGCGGGCAGGTGCCGATGGTTTGGCCTTGCGTCCATGCTGGTACTCCCGGCTCTCGGTTCGGCCCGGGAACTAAACTCGCGGCTGATCAATGGCGATTTCGAGCAAGGCGGCGAAGCCGGGTCGCCGGGCTGGACTTTGCAGGGCTGGCCGGCCTCTCCCCGATCCGAGTTCATTTCTCGTTTGCGAACGTCGCTGCGTCCTGCCGCACAGGTCAGGGCCGGCGATTTTTGCATTTCTCCCTCGCGGAGGACAAAATTCGAGGTGCAGGCCGTGGCACTTCGCAGTAGGTTGACCGGTGGGCAGCGTGAGGAATCAAAGTCAGCCGGCGTCGGGTTTCCGGTCCCCCCCGGAGGGTAACCGTGCCTCCGCTTTCACCTTGATCGAGCTGCTGGTCGTCATCGCGATCATTGCGATCCTGGCGGGTCTGCTCCTGCCGGCCCTCGCGCGCGCCAAGGCCCGGGCGCGGCTGATCGCCTGCGTCAACAATGTCAAGCAACTCGCCATCACCGCGGCGCTCTATGGGAACGACAACAACGACGCCCTGCCGGCGAATGGCTTTGGCTCCGCCCAGACGCTGGCCGGCAACCAGCTTTGGGTGGTGGGCGATGAGCACACGGATCCACCCGCGATGACCAACCGCGACTATCTGGTAAACCCGCGGTTCGCATTGTTTGCCGCCTACCTCGCGGACCCGAAGATCTACAAGTGCCCGGCGGAGCACAGCACGGTGGATATCAACGGCGTGGCCTCGCCGCGGTTGCGCAGTTACTCGCTCAATTCCTACGTGGGCTGGGCGCCGTTTGTGCCTTCGTTTAACAGCGACCGCTACTGGAACTTCCAGAAAGGTTCCGATCTCGCCCAGGCCGACCCGTCGCAGATCATGCTGTTTCTCGACGTCGCCCCGGGCAACATCTGCATGTCCGGTTTCGTGACCGAACTCGGCGGCCTGACCGACCTGTTTTTTCACCTGCCCTCGGTGGAGCACGACCTCGCGGGAGTCGTGTCGTTTACCGATGGGCATGTCGAGTCGCACAAATGGGTGGAAGCCTCGACGATCACGAATGCGCAGCAGGCCTGGTTTCCGAACCACTTCACGCTCTACGTGCCCGGCAGCCGCGACCTGGCGTGGATCAAGGCGCGCGCCTCGGTGCTGAGGCCGGCGGCGCCGTGAACCCGGAGCCGCCGCGGTTCATCGCGGAAAGGCGAATCCCAAGTAGAGCCAGTTGAGGGCGATTGCGGCCAACAGGAGCCAGAGCCAGGGCCAGGATCGCAGATGCCGCACCCAGGCTTGCGGCGGTCGCCAACCCGTGACCAGGGCGAACAGCCAGCCGCCAAACCAGGCCGCCAGCCCCGCGCCGCCAAGGAACACGAGCGGATTCCACGCGAAGGCCGCGCGGAAATCGCCGTGCGCGGCGGCAATCAGGCAGTGCGTGCCACCGCAGAACGCGCAGGGGATGCCGGTCAACTCGCGAAAAAGGCAGCGGGGCATGGGCACCTGCCAGGTCGCGATCATCCGCGCCCCGGCCAACGCCAGCAGCAGTCCGCCGAACACCAGCACCGGCAGCGGTGACAGTTTCCACGGCGGGGGCGGCTCAATCTGCGGAGGAACGTGGGGTGCCGTCATGGGGAGGCCGCGGGGGCTTTCGCGCCGCGCGAAGCAGGTCCAGGCTGGTTTCCAACGCCCAGGTCCAGCCGGTGGCGAAGAGCGCGACGCCGGCGAGCCCCACCCACAGGCTGGGGCGAAAACCGACCGGCATCTCGCCCTCGCGCCACCAATCCAGGAGGAACCAGCCCATCCAGACCAGGCTCAGCGCGAAGCCGGTCAGCGCCACCGTGAGTTGCGCGTAGCCGACCTTGCGGCCGGCGGCGAGGCTGCCCAATCCCGGCGAGGCGAGGTTGGTCAGCAGGCAGGCCCAGGCCGTGGACCGATCAACGAGCTTGGGCGGCTTGCGGCCGGAAAATGGTTTCATAGGCGTGCGTGAGGGCCGCCAGGGCAAAAGGCAGGTTCAGCAGCAACACGAGTTGCTGCCCCAGTTCCAATTTCGCGAAGAACTGGAGATGTTCCGGTTTCGTGAAGACGCGCATCATCTCCATCAGCGTGGCCAGCGGGTTGTCCAGCTTCGCCGGCGTCATCGGTCCGACGGCCTGGATGATGTACTGGTTCACCTCGAATACGCTGTAGATCGTGAAGACGATCAGCGGCAGCCAGGACACGAGAAGCAGACCCGCGACGCGGAGGAACTGGCGGCTGACCGCCCGCCAGCTTGTGCCGAGCGCGGCGCCGAAATCGAGTTTTCGATCGGCCGCCAACATCAGGGCGAAGGCCCAGAAAACCTTGAGCAGCAGCCCGGGCACAATCAGACAACACGCCATGCCCAGCTTGCTGACCAGGTCGGTGACGATCCAGACCAGCATGAGGGGCACAAAGCGCGGACCAAAGCAGCCAAACACATCGCCGATCTGGGTTTCCTCGCCGCGTCCCGTTCGCAGGTAAACCAGCATCAGACCGCCGAACAGCGGACCCGTAATCGCATAGGCAATCGGGAAACCGATCACCGGCAGGAACGCGGCCAGCGTTGTCAGCAGCCAGACCAACGCGGTGGCGCCCAGCAGCAGACCGGGGTGGCGGCCCAACAACGCCCAGCCGTGGCCCAGCGACGCGCCGACGTCCAACTGGCCCGCGCCGGGGGCGGCCTCGGCCGAAAGTCCGGTCGGCGGTTCCGCAGTGGAGCCGGCGTCCTCCGCCAGGGCCGACGCCACGACCCCAGGACGCAGAGATTCGGCGAATTCGGGGAAGCTCGAGAGCGGCCGCCATTCGGTTGACCCTTCGGGCTGGACCAGGGTCTGGCCGTTGGCGCGGCTGTCGGCGATCCATTCGCGGAGCTGCTCCGCGCTCACCGGGCCGTATTCACGGCCATCACCGCCGATCATTTTCAACATGGGGCAGTGTGTTGGCAAAGCGCCGAAACCGTCAAGCCCGACCGCCTCAACTCTCAACTCATCACCCCTCTCAACTGGCCCGGCCTTCCCGGTGGCCGGTGACCGCCAAAAGCGAGCCTCGCCAGGCTGCGTTACGATTCAAATCACAACCTTTCCCGCTCCCCCTTCGAGGTTGATCACCGGCGATGATCGCCCGGGAGCAGTTGCTGGAACACGACGTGCAACGTTGGCTGGTTGGTTTTCCAGTCCACCACCCAGGCCCGGTCATAGACCCTGCCATTCCAGGGCGCGGGCGCGGGCTTCACTCCCAGCGCCGCCGCCAGGCCGGACAAATGCTCATGCGTCCAGCAGATCACCACCACCTTTCCCTGGTAATCCTTGCGGTCCAACACCTCCCGCGCCAGCGCGCGGGAGTCCTCGCTCCGGAAGGGAGTCCGGACGGGCAGGTTCATCTGCCGGGCCACCGGTTCCAGCGTCTCCCGCGGCCGCTGTCCGTGGCCGTGATCGGTCGCCTGACTGGCGAATAAAACCGAGGGAAGGCCGCCGTTGGTCAGCGCCGGGTTGGTGGTCAGCCAATGCGCCAGGGCCTGCGCCCGCTGCCGGCCGCGCTCCGACAAATGCGGGTTGGCGGCCTCGGCGGGCTTTTCCGCATGGCGCAAAAGGATGACCCGGGCCGGGTGCGCGCCGGCGGCGGGCAGCAGGAGCAGCCCGATCAACCCACCCAGCCATCCCCAGAGTCGGCACCGGTTCATTGCGCAAAACGTAAGCGGATACCGGCCGCAACTCAAGCCCGCGCCTTCCGCCGCGGATTTCCGCGCGCTGCCAGCGGGCAAACCATGCCACCGGCCCGGTGGCGGCAGCCGGATCTGCCCAAAAGCCCTTGACAGATTTCAGGCCCGGCACAGACTGCCCTCGTAAAACGCCCCGTCGCCTCGGTCCCGTAATACGCGACCGGGCCAAACTGCAACGCCATGAACGCCAGCACGTTGACGAAAGGAGAAACCTGTCGCCCCATTAATATGGCAACACGAACCCGCCGTCGGCGTCGCTCAATACAATGTTCGGCCTAGCCTCCGCGTATGGATTTCCAACCATTATCAGATGAGGAGTTAGATCGTCGAATTGTCGTTGAAGCAAGTCCACCTTTACGAGAGGCGGCCATTGTGGAGAGGCAGCGCCGCCAGTCCATACGTGCTCTTGAGCAATCGGCTCAGGGACATCGGGAGTTGCTTGCCCAACAGGAGAGACTGAGGACTGCGGTTGATTCGTTGACGGCGGGACAGGCTGAGGTCAAACGGTCGGTAGATCGCCTGGCGAAACCGCATCATCTACTCTGGTGGACCTTTGCTGTGGCGTTTCTGACGTTTGTTGTGTGCGTGATCGGGTATTGGGATCAGATAGTCCGGCTGCTTCGAGCTTTGCGACTCTGGCACTGAGCGTTGTGTATGCAGTGATGCCGATTATGCACACGAGACACGTCAGGCAGTTGACGAGAAGGATCGCTTTTATGCCGAACAAGGCGCTGGAGCTCGACGCCGGACCGCTCTGGCTGACGAGTTTTGATTCAGTTTTCACTTGGTTTCCTTTCCGCTGGGCACGTCAGGCTCGGCCCGGCGCCGCGCAGCTCTGGACGTTAGGCGTCATCAAGCGTATGCCAACAACACGCACATATCAGTCGTTGATTATCACGCTGCTCCTTTGTGTCATCGCTGGAGCGAGTTATGGCGGGGAGTCCAAGCCGTGGGTCACGCTCACCAATTGCGAATGTGTCGCCGCCAAGTATAACGACGGTGATAGTTTCCGAGTGCGAAGTGGCACGAATGAGTTCACCCTGCGACTTTACTATGTGGACGCACCAGAGACGACGATGAGTTACCCGGAGCGAGTGCATCAGCAGAGCGAGCATTACGGCATCACGATGGACGAAACGTTGAAGGTCGGAGCGCAGGCCAAAGAGCGGGTGCAGGAATTGTTGCGAGAGCCGTTTATTGTGCGCACGCGCTGGGCGAGCGCAGCGGGACGCGGTCGTGAGACTCGTTACTATGGTTTCGTCGAAGTCGGCGGCAAGAGTTTGGCAGAGGTGTTGGTGAGCGAGGGATTGGCGCAGGCCAAGGGCGTTGCTCCGAATCTGCCGGATGGTGAGAAGGCATCGGCTTACATGCAGAAGTTGGAGGGTTTGGAGCAGGCGGCGCGTCAGAAGCGACTCGGCGCATGGGCGACGACACAAGAGAAGAACGTCAAATGACGCCATATCAACACACCAAGGCATTGCCTTGAGCGAGTCGGCGAGCCGCAAGGCAATGCGTGGTTGAACGAGCCCGGCGGAACGGGACCGGCTTGTAATTAGCTTTCCCTCCTCAGTTCGCCCCGACGGCCCGCGGTCGGGACTCCCCGCGGCTTGCGCGGGCGCCTGTGCGCGTGGCCCACGCACGCAAACCGCCCTTGCGCCAGCCTGGGCGAGCGGCGCCGGGGCCGAAGCGGACGCTGAACCCGCTCCGCCGCCGCGGGCCGACGACACACCGGCACGCGCGAGGCGCGGTCGCGCTCGCGTTGATCGTCCGGGCGGCCGTGGGGGACAGGCTCATGGGGGTGGGCGGCGGGCCAGGCGGCCGATCAGGACCATCGGGCACTGGCAGTGCGGACATTGCGGCGGCGCGAGGGGGATCGGCGCCGGGGCCGGGCGGGGTCGCACCCGCAGGCGACGGAGCACCTGGCGCCACCGTCGCTGGGCGGCCGGGGCCAGCCGTGGTAACGCACGCGCTGAAAGCCCCGGGGCGGCAGATGTTGCAGGAAGCGCTGCAGGACGGTTTCGGCCGGCAGGCGTGATGGCACGAGCCCGCGGTCACCTGACTCGGTGCGCCCATTCTCAGAGCCCGTCGTGCTCGTGCCCTCAATCCACGACACCAGCCCAGCCTTTCAAGGCTGGGTAAACCGCCCCTCACGCAACAAAGTCCCGGCAGGGACGAACGGTTCTTTCGTCCCTGGCGGGACTCCGGCATCCGCTTCCCATAAATTCCACCGCTAAAGCGCTGGGCTATTGTCGGTTTGCCCGCCCCGTCCATCCTCGCCGGCTCTTCATTGGCCCTGCGCCCCTCGCCCCTCGAAATTCGGAACTCGCCCCGGCCCGGCGACGGTCCAGCCGGTGACCCCGACGCAGTCACGGAAGAACAGCCGCAGGGCGCACTTGGCGACGTGCATGGGGCTGCGGGAATAGCGGCGATGGTCGCGCAGGTGGACGAAGTAGCCGCGCAGGTCGTCCTCGGCGAGGGCGGCCGGATCGCGCTGGAAGTGGTCGGCCAGGCGGCAGACGTAACGGACGTACTCTTTCTTCGTGGGCGGCCGGTAATCTTTAAGCTCGACCAGTTGTTGGAATCGGAGGATAGAGGGGTAGTTGAGTTTCATGGTGGGGCGAGGATGCGCCCGGGTGGGTCCTCCTCGCCGCACCAAACGAACAAAATGGTCCGATGTTACTTCGCGCGTCCATCCTTCCCCGCCGCGTCGCGGCTCAGTTCAACAAGCCCGATGGAGCCAACGGCTGCCCGCCCGCGGCTTCGGCGAGGGCGTTCAGATTCTCCATGGTTTGGTTTCCTTTCGACCGTCCTTCCCGGCCAGCCGTGGTCATCTGGGACGGTAGGCGCCGAAACATATCACTCAAACCTTCAACTCAAAAACAGCAATAACGGAAAATGCAAAAGCGCAAACTTGGAAACAGCAAACTGGAAGTCTCGGCTGTCGGGCTGGGCTGCATGGGAATGAGTTTTTCCTACGGCCCGCCCAAAGACAAACAGGAGATGACCGCGCTTCTCCGGGCAGCCGTGGAACGCGGCGTCACGTTCTTCGATACCGCGGAAGTTTACGGCCCATACACTAACGAGGAACTCGTGGGCGAAGCCCTCGCTCCGTTCCGTGGGCAAGTGGTGATTGCCACCAAATTCGGGTTTGACCTCAATCCGAATTTCGATCCGCGCGGGATGAAGGGCGCGCCAGGATTGAACAGCCGGCCAGAGCACATCAAGCAGGCGGTCGAGGGTTCGCTCAAGCGACTCAAGGTTGAGACAATTGATTTGCTCTATCAACACCGCGTTGACCCGAATGTGCCGATCGAAGACGTGGCAAGTGCCGTGAAGGAACTGATTCAGCAGGGCAAGGTCAAACACTTCGGCCTGTCCGAAGCCGGCGTGCAAACAATCCGTCGCGCACACGCCGTTCAACCGCTCACTGCCCTCCAGAGCGAATACTCGCTGTGGACGAGAGCTCCTGAGAAGGAAGTGGTGCCGACTCTCGAAGAACTCGGCATCGGCTTCGTTCCTTACAGCCCGCTGGGCAAGGGTTTTCTTACAGGGAAGATGGACGAGAAAACGACCTTCGACAGCTCCGACTTTCGCAGCACGCTCCCTCGCTTCACGCCGGAGGCGCTCAAGGCGAATCAGGCCCTGATTGATTTGCTCGGCAAAATTGGCCAGCGAAAGAAGGCGACACCCGCTCAGATCGCGCTGGCGTGGCTGCTGGCCCAGAAGCCGTGGATTGTTCCAATCCCAGGCACCACGAAGCTGCATCGCCTGGACGAGAACATTGGAGCAGTTGCCGTCGAACTGACGCCGGACGACCTGCGTGACATCGAGGGCGCCGCTTCAAAGATCACCGTGCATGGGGCTCGGTATCCCGAAAAACTGGAGCAAATGACTGGTCGCTGAGGCAAACCAAGCGCCTAACATGCGCTGCAGGCAACAGCCGCCGCCCCTGCCAGTTGCGATTGATTTATGAAATGTGTTTGTCATTATTCCATTCAACGTCTCGCTTGGCGGCTGTGTCTGGACGTTAGGCGGCTGCGAGTGGACGGGCATTGAAGAAATCAATGAAATCGAAACTTTTATCAATTGTGGCAATCACACAAGCCGTGGCAAAATGGGTATATGAAGACCTACAACTCTCGCAGTCTTTGGTCACGCATTCTGATTGTTCTTGGCAGCATCGGCATGCTTGTCGGAGCCATTGATCCCATGGAGGGTTCGCTCGTCATCCTCCCTGGCAGCCTGCTGGTTGCGCTCGGCACCTTCCTCGGCCAATGCGAACGCCAGTTGATCGCCTACAGGGTGTGGGTTTTCATACTGATTGCGATTGGCGTGGGGGCCTTGTGGGGACTGACCATGGTTGGAGGTTTTGGAGGCAAATCTGGACATTCAATGTGGTGGGGCGTGCTGATTCTGCCCTATCTGATTGGCTGGAGTATGGGTATGTGGGGGCCGGGGTCACCGCGCTGGTTGTTGCTGTTGGGCATCGCAGTCGGCCTTTGGTATCTGGCGATACTTGGGCTGGTTTTGAAGCGTTCGGGGCAACATGACGGAGCCATGTTGGCTCTGCCAGGCATCATTATCGCCGCCATCGGCGTGCTGACCATTGGCGGTTGCGTCCTCCGACTGAGAAGGCGAGTCTCTGAACGACAGTAGCTAGCCGTGGCTATGGCCTGCATACGATTCGGTCCCGACCTGCCGCCTGCAAATCGCTGCCGGCAACGCGGGATGGCGTCTCCAGCGCCGCTATCGCGGACTACGTCATCAACCCCGCGTGCCTGGACGTTGGTGGCATCGCACCATAGCTCCACCCCATACAATGAAAGGAACTCAATGAACAGAACACTGCAAAAAGCCGTGGCATTCGCCGTTATGGCTCTTCCTGCCTGCCTAGTTCACGCAATTCGAGCTCCAGCGCCAAGCATTTTATACGGGACGAATCAGGTTCTTGCCGATGGGATTGCAGCCATGACGGACCTGAAGGTCGAAGTTTCCGCCACGGGCACGTATTGGTGCACACTTGAGTGGAATACCGGTTACCTTGGTTTACAACGGGGTGGGAGCGGTTATGCAAAGCACGTCCATTTTTCAGTTTGGGACCCGAGCGAAGGCGGACTAACCCAACTCGTTTACCAGGATGCGAATACGGCAGGGGGACGCTTCGGGGGCGAAGGGACTGGCGTTGTCACCTACTACCCATTCGACTGGTTAGAAGGCGTGACGTATACATTTGCCATCAAGTGCGAGCCCTACAAAGGAGGAACTGAATACCGGGGGTATTTCTACGATCCAGTGGCTCAGCACTGGACTCAATTGGCGACCATACAGCGTCCGGGTGCGCCCAGCACGCTTGGATATGTGGGTGGCTTTCTTGAGGACTTTGCCGACACTGATAGCGTGCAGCGCTCAGGTCTTTACGGCAACTGCTGGATTCAGGACACAAATGGAGTATGGAAGAATTACCCGCAGGTGTATTTCAACGCCAGCATCCCCCTTCCAAGTCAGACAGACTATGACGGGGAAACAGCAGGGACACTTTTCCGCCTCGAAACGGGAGGAAGCACAACCAACACCACACCTGTGCAAACGTGGCAATCTCTTGCCATGAGCCAAACTATGGTTGGGGCGCCGACGTATTCCCCAGTTCTTGGCATCGGGAGTGCCTTTGGAGTGATGCCCAATCAAGTGATACTCTTGACGTGGTCTCCGCAGGAAACCGGATGGCGGACGGAAACTCGCAGCCAACTCTCGCCCTCAAACCAGTGGACTGTCGTTGCAGTCGAACCTGTATTGACCAACTCTAGCTACCAGCTCACGAGGACTAACGCAGGGAATTCTGCGTTCTTTCGGTTAAGGAAGCCATAATGACTCGTGATACCACAGAACAAAGCGGTGCAGCCCACAGCCGCCGTCCCAGGCGTCGGCGGGCGGCTGTGCTGGGTCTTACGGTTTTGCCTTATTTGGTCCTTTGTGGTCGGCGTCTGCGGCTGGCCTTGTTTCGTTAGACAACGACTGTATATGGACAATCGGTGAAGAAATGAGAAACAGTGAACCAAAGAATCTCATAGGGTGCTGCGGGTTATATTGTGGATTATGTAACAAGTATCAATCAAAAGCACCGAGCCGATGTATCGGTTGTAGATTGGGAGAACAACACTCATGGTGCAGTATTTGGAATTGCTGTTTAAAGAAGCACAGATTTGAGAGTTGCACCGAATGCAGTGAAGTATTTAATTGCTCAATCTTTCTGAGAAGAAGAGTCGTTGAGTGGATTCCGGCTGCTGATAATTTACATGGAATTAAAGAAGTCGGTTTGGAAGAGTGGTTAAAAGAACAAAGAGAAAGACAGGCCTTGTTAGAGGAATTGCTTCAAAATTATAATGAAGGCCGATCGATGAACCTTTATTGTAAAGTCTGTGCAAGAATGCCGATTGACTTGATTAACAAAGCAATAAATGAAGCAAAAGAGAAGCTTGGAAGTAAAAAGACAGACAAGTCTGATGTGAAATCGAAAGCAAGGGTTTTGAAGGCGGTAATGATAGATTGTGCCTTGAAGGTCAATATTAACTTGGATTAAAATATCGTTAATTAAGGGGTTGGTTCTTGATAATGAACAGTAGGCACTGGGTTACGCTTTGAAAGTGGGGGTGCAGATCACCGTGAATCCCGCTCGCCAGACGCTGGGGGACCTATGCTCGTCAGCGTCGTTTCCGGGGCTACGCCGTGGCGGGCAGGGGCTCGGCTTCGCCGTGTTCGCCGGAGACTTGCGACGGTAGTTCAGCCTCGATCGCTTCGCGCGCGGCGAAGCCGTGGCGGGCGGCCGTCTCGGTTTCCCGGGCCAGCTCGCGGTAGAGCGTGATGGCGACGTGGTGGTTGCGGCGCACGCAGTCCTTGATCGCCTCCGGATCCTTCTCGGCGTAGATGAGCGTCTTCCAGGAAAAGATGTGCTTGGGCTTGTGGAAATCGCTGTTGGCGACGAAGGGCAGGCCCTTGAGGCTGATGGGATTGAAGAGGCTGTTGCGGTTGGCGATTTCCCAGGCGTCGAGCAGCGGGGCAAATTCCTCCTGGTGTTCCCAAAGATAGAGCGTGTTCTTGGCGAACTGTCCCTTGAGGAGGTGCGGATGCGGGGCGATGGCCAGCCCGCCCTGCGCGTGGATCTGCGCGATCGTTTCCTTCAACGTCAGCCCGGGATCAATGGGCGCCTTCAGGTCCACGCCCAGCAGGTGGGCCGAACTTTTCCGGGTGTAACCTTCCTTGTTGAACTCGAACCCGGCCATCAGCAGCATGGAGTAGCGACGCCAGGCACGCACGCGCTCCCGCTCGACGACGTCGAAATACTCCGCGAACTGGTCGGGCGCGACCGTGAGCCGGCTCCAGCGCATGAACTTGCCCGGCAGGTTGTGCGGGTCGGCCACGTGATCGGTGATGCACAGGCAGTCGAATCCCAGCCGCCCGTAGAAGTCCACGAGCTCGGACACCGTGAGGCTGCCGTCGGAATAGTTCGTGTGGGCATGGAAGTCGCACAGCAAGAGCCGCGGCTCCGGGCGCGGGCGGCGGGCGGGGAGCACGATCGGCGCGGTCATGGCCGGTCGCAGCAGTTCGATCCGCGGCGGCATGGTCCGGGTGACGTTGGCCTGTTCGATCACGAATCCGGCAAGCTGCCGCGCGGCGTCGGGTTTGCTGACGCGGGCAAGATTCTCCCGCCAGCGGCGCCAGCGGCGCGCCTTGTGGGCGAAGGCCTTCTCCACCCAACGGGCCACTTCCTTCGGTTTTTCCGCCCGGACGCCAATTTTGCGGAGTTCGACCATCCGGGCGTTCCCTTCCTCCTGGCCGGGTATCACATGATTGACGATCAGCGGACACCGGGCCGCCATCGCCTCATGGACGGTGGCCCCGCCGGCCTTGGTGATCAGCAGGTGGTGGCTTATCATCAAGCGCGCCATCTGGTTCGTCCATCCCAGCACCTGCACGCGATCGGCGTGCTCCTGGGTTTCCTTGATGAGCTTGGACCGGAGCTTGGTGTTGCGGCCGGCGACCACGGTGAGTCGCAGGTCCGGCAGTTTCAGCAGGCGGCGGATGGTTTTCCGCGCCTTGCGCTTGCCGGTGCTGACGACGTAGAGCACCCGCGGCGGTTCATCGCCATCGGGGTCGGACAACGGCGGACGCTCTCCGGCAAACGCCGGCGGGACCGGAAAACCGAACACCTTGATCCGGTCGGCGGCGATGCCATTCTCCCGCAACGCGGCGGCGGTTTCGTCATCGGCGACGCAGTAGAAGTCGGACGGCGCACGGAACCAGACCGCGTTGACCGACGTGGAATCGGTAACGACGGTGATGAGCTTGAATGGGTGTGAGCCGGCCTCGCGATGAAGTCCTTGGATGACACCGGCATAAACCGGGTAGGTGGAGACGACGCAGTCGGGCTCGAAGCGGCCCAGCACTTCGCGGATCACCTGGCGCACCCGGGGCAGACCGGAGGTGCCGCCCAGCGCCGGCGCACAGTTCATCATCGCATACAGGCCGCTCCAGAGGGCCGGGGCGTACTCGACGAGCCGGCGGTAAGCCGTCGTAGCAATGCCGTTGAGCGCGCCGTAGGCGTGCCCGAGCGGGTCAAGGACTTCCACCTGGAGGTCTTCGCCGGCGCCTTCCAGCGCCTCGCACAAGTTGTGGGCGGCCGCATTGTGCCCGTCGCCGAACCCCGCCGTCAGAATCAGGACCTTGGTCATAGGCTTCGCAATCGGATTCACCGTATGGCCGGGACATGGCCGTTTGGTGTCGAACAGGTAAAAAGTTGTTCACAACCGTCCCGGACGCCGGCCGGAGGAAAACGGGGTGCCACGCCAACGTCCGTCGGGCAGGCGCATCAAAATCAAATCGGCCGGATTCCGGCATCTGGCTGGGTCGCAAAGGCCACTGGCCTGTGCCGTCGGGCGACTCGCCCGACGGAACGGCTGGGGCGATGGAAAATAGATAACGCCGCTGCTTGCCGAATGTTTTCCGCCATTCCGCCCGGCCTGTCGCCGGGCGAAAGGGGCGAGTCGCCCGTGCCGCCCAGTTTCGGTGCGTCTGCCCGGCAACATCCGTTTTGCGGTATTGACCGCCGCCGCCGAACCCGCTTGTCTTCGGCGGGCTGTTGCGGCGGTCACGGATCGCCGGCGGCCCGGAAACGCGAATGATTATGCCAACGTCCCTTGCCCCGGCCCCGGCTGAAACCCTGCGTACGCTGCCTGGTGACGACGTCCGCCAGATCATGTGGCGGTTTGCCGACCGCTACGATCTGCAGATGCTCGTGCAGGCCAGTCGCGCCGTCGCCCGCGGTCCCGTGGCCCGGGTGGTGGCCGAGGGCGGGCGCAATTCGCACGAGTGGACGCCGGCGAAAGCCTCCTTGCTCCAGCACTTCGACGAGAGCGGGATCACGGCGGCGGTCCTCGATCCGGAGGACGGCGGGTTCCTGGCCGGCCCGAAGAATCTCGCGCTGGCGCTGATTGCTTTCGAGCTGTCATGGGTGGACGCGGGCGCGGCGACGTGCAGCTTGGCGGGCAACCTCGGCATGGCGCCCATCCACGAGCGCGGCACGCCGGAACAGCGGGCGCGTTACCTTGCCGCCGCGGCGCCGCTCAAGCCGGGCGAGAACCGCCGACAGGTCCGCGCGGCGTTTGCGCTGACCGAGCCGATCCCCTTTGCCGGCGTTGAAACCGGCATGCTCGCCGGCAAGCTGCGGGTGGCCGAGTGGCCGGACGGTGGCGAACCGCTGCTCCAGGTGGACAAGCGGGGCCGGTTCATCACGAACATGGGTTTCGCCAATGTCGTCACCGCCGCGGTGGACTCGGATGATCCGCGGATCAAGGGCAGTTGCATGGTGATCCTCGAGGAGGGGGATCCCGGCATCTGGGACCGTGGCACGCCGACCAAAAAGCTGGTGCACCAGCTTTCCTCAACCAACGACCCCGTCTTCAACCTCAAGGTCCCCGCCCATCGCATTGTCGGCGGTTACACCGTCAAGGATGGCGTCATTGTCCCGAATTACACGCACAGCGAGATCATCGAGGCGGTGTTCCGCCGGACCCGCGTCACGGTGGGCCTGATGACCGCGGCGAAGCTGCTGTCGGCCGTGGAACCCGTGATCCTCTACCAGCGCCGGCGGTTCCGCGGCGGCGAGGGGGCGCCGGGCACGCCGCGTTACGAACTTGGCCTCCAGCAGAAGGAGGACGTGCTCCAGCGGCTCGTGGACGTCTGGGCGGCCGGCGAGGCCAGCGCGTCCCTGGGCTTTGTGGCGGCGCGGTTGTTCGACGAACTCGACCCGCTCGAACGGCAAAAGGACCGCTGGCTGGAGGAGCGTCATTTGACGGGCCGGGCCGCCTTCAAGGAAATCGCGGCGAAACAAAAGGAAGCCCTCGAGTTGCTCCAGATCACAGCGCGCCCCGTTGGGGAACGCGATCTGAAGCGGCAGGAAGTGCTGGAAGCCGACCCGATGGTCCGGTTCGCCTTGCTCGATGCGCAGGCGAACGTGTTGTGTCCGGCGTGCAAGCTCTGGAACACCGGTCACGGCGCCACCATGATGCGCGAGGCCGTCAGCCTGATGGGGGGGTACGGCGTCACCGAGGATTGCCCGGGTTTCCTGGGGCAGAAATGGATGGACGCGCAGCTCGAGGCCACCTACGAAGGACCCGAGGCGGTGCAGCGCCTGCAGCTTTCGGTGACGATGACCAACGACCTTTTCCTCGCGCAGTTCCGGCAATGGATCGCCGACCTGCGCCGGCTGGCCTCCGAACGGCCGGGGACCGGCGCCTGCACGCTGGCGAGCGCGATGCAGCTCTGGCTCTGGACGCTTAACCACATTCAGAACGCCACCGACGGCGATGGGGCGAAGCTCTACCACAAATCGCGCCAGGGCGTCACGTTCCCGCTGGCCGACGCCCTGTGCTGGCTGCTCGCGGCGCGGCAGTTTATCCTCGATACCCTCGAACTGGAAACCCAGGGGGCGACCGAGCCGGCGCTGGCCGACGGCCTGGCCGGGACCGTCGCGTTCTTCACCGATCTGGCGCACGTGCAGGCCGCCCGGGCCGCCGGAGAGGTGGGCCGCCTCACCACCGAGATCTTGTTCGGCTACCAGCGGCATCCGGCGTGGGACGAGGCCAGTTGCCATGCGTGTTACGCCGCGGCCGAACTGGAGGCGCTGGCGGGCGTGATCCCCGGGATTGAGGGCGCGGCCCGCGCGTATGGCGATGTCGTTGAAGACGGCGAGGCGCATCCTCGCAAGGCCGGCCCCTGTGTTCACTTCGCCGGTTTGGATGCCTTCGCGCGCCTGCGCAGCAAGCTCGACGGCTGCCTCACCGGTTGCCGGCTGGCCAAGGACCGCGCTGCCGAGGCGTTAACCAAGGTCATGACGCGCGAGGCGCTCGATTATCCAGTGTGAGAGTGCCTGGCCGTGGCCGACTTGGAAGGAACACCCGCATTCCGGGCGCGCTGGCCTTGCCGGCATCGGCGGGGCAACCATTCCCGGCAGATGAACGCCTCACCCGGAGAATGGAATGAGCGCTGAATCGTCGGTGGACCGCCAGCGCATGGAGGCCGACATTGTGTGTGTCGGTTTCGGTCCCGCCACCGCGGGGTTCCTCACGACGCTGTCGCGGCAACTCGTGAACGCGGACGGCACGCCGGCCGTCGAGAGCGCCGTGATGCCGGGTCTGCCGCCGCAGGTGCTGTGCTATGAGCGGGCGGACGACATCGGTTTTGGTGTCTCGGGCGTGGTCACACCGGCGCGCGGCATTCGTGCCTCCTTTCCCGAGCTCGACCCCCGACTAATCCCCATGACCGCCACGGTCAGCAAGGAGGAGGTGCTTTACCTGCTGGATCCCATCGGCGCGAGCCGGCGTTCAGCGGCGCTCCGTGTTGGCGATGCGCTTATCCGGGCGTTCAAATGGGCGCTCCCGTTCCAGGACCATGCCTTGCGCCTGCCGTGGACTCCCGCCTTCCTGCACAAACACGGTGGCCTGGTGCTTTCCCTCGGCCAGTTCATGCAATGGGTCGGCGCGCAGGTGCAGAGCACGGGCACGGTGCAAATCTGGCCCGGCACACCGGTGGCGGAGGCGCTCTGCGAACAGGGGAAAGTCCTCGGCGTGCGCCTGCTGGATCAGGGCGTGGACAAGCAGGGGCGGCCGGGCGACGGCTTCATGACGGGCATGGACATCCATGCGGCGCTGACTGTCATCGGCGACGGCCCGGTCGGTCCCATTGGCCGGCAACTCGAGGCGCAGATGGGCCGGTCGCCGGAGCATCCGCCGCGGGAATGGGCCGTGGGCATGAAGTTCGTGGTGGACCTGCCGGAGACGACGTCGCTGGCGCCGGGCACGGTGTTGCACACGTTCGGCTTTCCGGAACCGGAAATCTTCGGGTTCCTCTACGTGCATCCGGAGCGGGTCGCTTCGCTGGGCATTTTCGTGCCGTCCTGGTTCGACAGCCCGGTGCGCACGGCCTACCGCTATCTTCAACACTGGATTCTGCACCCGTATCTCTGGCGGCATTTGCAGGGCAGCCGGCTGCGCTCGTGGGGTGCCAAGACGCTGGGCGAGTCCGGCCGGCGCAGCGAACCGCCGTTGGTCGGCGACGGCTTTGCGCGGATCGGCGAAGGCAGCGGCACCACGAACGTGTTGACCGGTTCGGGGGTGGACGAGGCCTGGACGACCGGCACCCAACTGGCCGAGGCAGTGCTCGAATTGTTGAAGGAGAAACGGTCGTTCACGAAGGAAAACCTGGAGGCGACTTACGTGAAACGGCGCCGGGCGAGCTGGGTGGAGGCCGAGGGCCGCGTCGCCGAGCACGCCCGCGACGGGTTCCAGCGCGGCGTCGTGCGCGGTCTGGCGGGCATGGCGTTGGCGGGGCTGACCCACGGCCGGTTCTCGCTGCGCGGCGAGCCGGTGCCGCCGTGGCAGCGGGTTCCCTCCCTCGATGAGTATTACCGCGGCCGCATCAGCCCCCAGGAAATCGCCGCCGTGCGCGCGGAGTGCCAGGCGAAAGGCGTCTCGTTGCACGGGGCGCTCATGGAGCGCGCCGGTTGGCCAGCGGTGCCCTTGGACGGGCGATTGCTGGTTTCGCATCAGGACGCGCTGCTGATGGGCGGCAAGGTGCGCCGCCGGGGTACGCCGACCACGTGGTATTCCTGTATCCAGAGCTGTGCGCCGTGTGCGGCACGCGGATTTGCATCGAGGCGTGCAGCGGCCAGGCCATCACGCCGGGAGCAGCGGGCGTGCCGTCGTTCGACCGCGAGAAATGCGTCCACTGCGGCGCGTGCCAGTGGAACTGCGCGACGGCCGTGCCCGGTGATCCGGACCAGATGAACATCGTTTTTCGCGCGGGCACCGGCGGACTGCACTCGGCGGAGAATTGATTGCCGCAAGAAGGCGCAAGAGAGGCAAAGACGATCTTAAAATTGATTCGGAATGGGATAACGATTGGCGCGAAACTGGAAGTGAGCGCGCGAGCGTGCTCGTGGTTCGCCAACTTCTTCGAGAAGACGTTCGTCAACCGGGTGAACCGCCGCATGGACATCCGCATGGACAGGTTCTGCCGCTTGGTGTGGCTCGTGGAGACGTGAGCGAAGTCAGGATGCCCGGTGATCACGACCTTGCGCGCACCCATGCACTGCGCCGGGCTGTAGCAGACTTCGGCCGGCTGCGTCGCTGACTTGTCACCGACCCCGTGAATCTTCATCAGTTGCGCGAAGTCCATCTCCGATCCGCACATCCTCACCCGTCGCGACGCTGGGTTGACATGTCAGGGTGGACCGGGTTATGAAGAACAGACCGCGGGCGGCGCGTTCGTCTATCGGCTAGGACACGGCCCTCTCAAGGCTGAAAGATGGGTTCGATTCCCATACGCGCTACCAACCGCCCGAACCCCTTCATAAGCAAGCTTTCCGCCACTTTTAGCACTTCAGAAAACACCAAAGCAGGAACCAGAAGATTGATGGTCGGCAGGCGCTTGGGCCCGAACCAGGCGGACGCCAAAAACGTGGCGAACGGAATGTGCGCGTGTTTCAGTTGGTGAGTGATGCGCGGCCACGAGTAGCGCGCAGCGGTAGCGTCAAAACACGCGGACGGCGACTCCGCTCGACGGCGCGGCCGAGCGCGACGGCAAATCGTTTTCCGCTTGGGGCGTTATCAAAGATGGAGGTCGCCAGCGAAAGCACCACGGGCCTGCGTGAAATGCCGGGTATCCCGCCGACAGAGGGCCGCCCGCCCACGCCGCCGCTTGCTTATTTCTTGTTCAGCCGCGCGGCGAGGTCGGCTTGAAAGGCCGGCGGCTCAAGCTGAAGCGTGCCTCCTGACACGGTCGCCTCACTGACGCCCACGCGCTTTCCTTTGAGTGTGTCCCACCACTCGACCCTCCACGGACCATCGTCCAACCCCGTCAACGTTACTTTGGCACCGGTTACCGGAGGTGGATCGGCCGTCATGGCGCCCTCGGGCCAGTCACAGGCGCGATCCAGCAACCACACGAGCGCCTCGTCACGCGCCGCGACGCCAAAGGGCCTTATCGGACCAGCCGCCATTTCGAATCGTGCCGGTCGCAAGCCGGCTCGACCGATGCCCGACCCCGCAAGGAATGCGGCCAGCGCCGACCAGTGGTGGTAGAGATTGGCCGAGTGGATGTTCTCCCACCACCAGGTCATCCCGGTGCCGGCGGCGCCGGTGAAGGCCCCACTCCAGATCGCCTGGTGCAGCGCGCGAAAATGAGGGTCGGTATCGGGCTTCCAACCCCTCCAGTCGGTCCCGTATTCGCTTACGAAAAATGGTTTTTGGTATTTCTCGAAAAAGCGCCCGGTCGTCTGGGCCATCATCTGCGCGGGGTGCGGCTGGTTGTAGGAATGATACTGCGAGAAGTCCATTTCCGGGAGCGCATAGAGGTCGGGTTTTTCACTGCCGCCCGTGAAACTCGAGGAGATGAGGTGCCGGTAGGGATCGAGGGCGCGCAGGCGGCGGCCCATGTCGCGATGCCAGGCCATGACATCCGCGTGCTTCAGGTAGGCATACTCGTTGTCAATTTCGTTGAAGAATTCCCAGGCAAGAAGGTTGGGGAACGCCGACCACCGCGCCACCAGGTAACGCAGTCGTTTCTCATACAGCTTCCGGGCGTCCGCGTTCGTGAAGAAATCGTTTTGGACCTGGCAGGGGCCACCGTTGGTCGCATTGTAAGGATGCCGGAGCCAGAAGTTATTGCCGCCCCAGAAGTCGGGTTTCACCTCGAAGATTCCATGATAGTCGAGGCAGAGCATCACGAAGATGCCGCGCCGCTCGGCCTCGGCGAGAACGCGATCGAGCTGCCACGCGTTGTCCAGGCGGTAACGGAGCCGGTCGCCGCGGTCCCACTCCAGCCCGAAGGCCTGGGGCCACATCCAGATGCGGATGTAGTTGATCCCCGCCTGCTGGCAGCTCGCGAGCCAGTCGTCATAGTCGTAGGTGCCGCGGCTGCCGTGCCAGCAGACGCAGAGGCCGTTCAGGAAAAGCGGCGTGCCATCGTCCAGACGGAAGGACCGCTTCCCAACGGGCTCGACCCGGGCCAGCCCGGGCCGTTTCCCGGCGGCGATCTCGATCACGGCCTCGCCGCGCGCGACCACTTGGCCGCCAAGCGCCGCGGTCACCACCAGCGTGTGGCGGCCGGGTTCGAGGGCCATCCACCGGACGCGCCAGCCTTCCCCACGCGGCTCCAGGAGCTCGCGCTTGCCTTCGAGTCTTCGGTCGAATTCACGCTCGAAGAAACCGGGCACGCGCAGGACTTTCCCGGAAGGGGCGGTGGACTCGAGATCCAAAGTCACCACCGCCGGGTCAAAAGGATTGGTTGTGGAAGGCATCCCCGGGACCGACAACTCCACCCGCTCGAACACCTCGGGCTCGGAAGCAGGCAACGTCAGATCGAGCTTGCTCACAGCCTCTTCTCCGTGAGCGGCCAGCAAAAGCACCGTGGCAACAACCAAGATGCCGGCAAGTCGGCGGGTTTTCACCAGCCCAGCCTCCACAGGCCCGGACCTCGGATCAAGCCCAAACCGACGACACAGTCCGACACAGCGCGATGTGGGCGTCTCCACCCGCTTCGGCCCACGCTCAGCCCTGCCATTACCAGTGCTGCCGACTGGAGTTTGAACATGCATTCCGTTTCGTGCTCACGGCGACCGGAGTTCCTCGTGTTCGGTGCTCACGACGCAGTCCCGTTGGTCGAACAGATTGAAGTAATACATCCGGGTCCCCTCCGGCAGGCTCGCGGCCACCCGGCCTTCGGTTAGATTTGCCGGAAGCGACTCCCATGTCCGGTCCTGCCACCGGCCCGTGTCCCGGGCATAGTTCAGCTCGGCTTTGACCACCGGGAGTTTGGCGGCAAAAGTGGCCCAAACGTTCGTTCCTTCGCGTCCCGCTCCGGTGACTCGCGGAAGCGGCACTCCGTTCCGGAGGATGCTGTCGGCGAAGGCGCGGATCTCCCCGGGATTCTCCCCGGGACCGCCGTGCCCGTGCGGCATGCGGAGCCGGATGCAGAGCGTGCGCGGCCCCTTGGGCAGATGATAGGAAAGCTGCAACGCATTCATGGTATAAGCAAAGTCGTTGCTTCCCGTCACCCACAGCATTGGCATGGCCGCCTGGGCCAGATAGACGGACGGATCCCACCACCTCATCCAGCGGTAGGCGTCCCTGGGATCCATCTTCCGTAACTCGCCATCGAATACGGTGTCGCGATAAAAGCCGCAGCCATAGACGGGAACCGCCAGCTTGAACCGCGGGTCAACCCCGGCGACGATGCACGTGAGATAGCCACCCCAGGAAATACCGGTCAGGCCCGTGTGCTCGGGATCCACCTCCGGCAGCGCTCGAATCAGGGAATGGGCGAGGACAACATCCGCCACGGCATGAAAGGTCCATTGATCTTCGCGAGCCCAGGCGATCTGGTCGAAGCCACCCCATCCGGACGGTCCGGCCTCGTCGTGCCGGAGCCAGTGACCATAGTTGCCAACCGGAATCTGGCCACAGGTGTCCATGGCAATGGCGGCATAGCCGCGCTCCACCCACAGTCGCACCCATTCATCGAAAGCCGTCCCGCCGCCGCCGTGGATCAGTACCATGGCGGGCACCTTCTCTCCGGGTTTGACCTTCGGCACCCCCAGCCACGCGAACACCCGGGTCGGCCTCCCGTGAAAGGGCAATCCGGCGAAGGTGATGGCCTTGACGTTCTCGGCCTTGGGCCGCTCCAGCGCCGTCCATTCCGGAGCGCGGTTCAGCGCGTCCAAGTCCCAAGGGATGGCCGGCGAGTTGGCGGCCGCCAGGCTTCGGTCGCACCCGATCAGAACCAACAGCAGAGCGAACGCCGCTGTGAGGATGCGGTAAAGGCTGGCGTTCCTCTCAAACCGCGCCATCGCCAGGATTAACCGTCTTGGTTGCGCATTCATAATAACTATCTGGAGCTATCGCTTCAGAAATAATGCCGGCACATGTCCATCGCTAAGCAATGCCCACAGTCGCAAACAACCGGCCGGCGGTTCAGCGGTTCTCCATGACCAGATCGTCAAGGTAAAACGACTGGCGACCCGGTGAAACCGAACTAAACCCCACCCAGCGGGCTTCCTGCCAGGCAGGGTCACACCGCAGGTCCGGGAATTGAAGCACTTTGCCGTCGGGTGGCGTCAGAATCAGCTCCCAACGGCTGCCCGCTTTGCCCAGGACCGCGCGCATCTCAACCCGCATCCAGACATTGGCCGGCAGCTCCGCGAGTTTCCGGCCGCGCACATAAGCGGCATCGTCATGAAACTGCACGCTCGGTCCCGTGCGATAAGGCGTCGCCTGGTCGCGCCATTCGCAGGACAGGCTCGCGTCCGGTTCCAGCCGGAGGGCATAAGCGAGGTGTGCCCGGCCCTGCCGGTACTGCGGGTCCCAATGAAAGTGCGGGTTATAGCCGGCCTTGAGGCCCGGATCATCCTGGATTCGCAGACTCCGCTTCCCGCTCGCAGCCACCGCGTCCGTCACCGTGATCAGGTCGTTGCGCCCCTCCTGCTCCAGAGTGGCGGCGCGCAACAAAGGCGTGGGCGCGGCCGACTCAAAGTCATCCTGGAGGCTCAGCGGTTCCGGCGGCGGAACCTGATACGGCTTGGGAAATGCCGGCGCCAGCGCCAACCGTTTCCAGGCGGCGTCACCGTACACGCCCGCCTGGGTGTAATCAAACGGCTTGAACCCAACCTGCTCGGCCGGCGACCCCGGCCGCAGATGGAAGTCGCGGCGCTCCGCGTTCACAAACAGCGGATCGGCGACGAGCGAACCCTCGTCGTTGCCGGCCGCGCGCCACTGCTCAAAAGTCTTTCCCGCAAAATCAAAGGGCTTGCCGCCGGCGCGCCAGTAGAGGTTGCGCCGCAGCGCCACCTTCGCGCCGTTCTGCCAGCCGCCGTAGCCCAGCAACCGGCCCGCATCCCAATAGACAAGGTTGTTCTCGAAAGTGAATGAGAGGTGCGGTTCCGCGCGGGTGATGGCAATCTGGCCTTCCTCGCTAAAGGCCAGGATGTTATTTCGGAACACGTTCTCCCGCCCATAATGCTGATGGACGCAGCCGTCGTGCACATTGTAAACGAGGTTGTTCTCGAAGAGGATGCCGGTGCTGCCTTCGTCGGGATAAAGGCCCCAGCCGCCGTACGTCGTGGAATAAACGTCGTGAATGACGTTGTTGCAGACCCGCGTGCCCTCGGAAGGTCCCAGCGTATAAACGCCGCCCATGTCACTTAGGATCCGATAACCCAGGTGGTGAAGATGATTGAATTCGATCCGGTTCCGCTTGGCGGGGCTTTCTCCGTAACCCCAGCGCCAGCCCACCGACACCGCCGTGTAATAGAAGTCCGCGACCTCGCAATGCGTGACCGCATTGTCGGGACTGGCGCCAATCCACACGGCCACGCTCTGCGGCAGAAGGCGACCGCCGCTTTGAATGATGCAGTTGTCCACGGTGATGCCGGCGGTGCGCACCGGCTCCGGCACGATCTGTGGCTCGCCGATGCGTACCCCGCTGACCCCCAGGTCGTGCATCCGCGTGTGCTCCGCGCGGCAGTCGCGACAGGCATGACGAAACCAGAAGGCCGTCCCGCCCACGTGCTCGACAGCGCAATTCGTGAACTGCACGTCGCGCGCGGCATCCACCCGGATGGCGGTCGTTTCCACATTCATCGCCGCCTGGGCGGGCGGCAGACCCGCCGCCGGTATGCTCAACCCGGCATAGCTGAACTTCAGCCCCTCGAACCGCAGGTGTTGCACCCACGCGCCGGGCTCGTCAGCCGGCCCTTTTATCACCACGAGTTTTTCCAAGACCGGCGCGACCACTTCAGCACGCGCCAGGTCCTGACCCGCCCGCGGGCGATAATCGAGCCAGCCATCGCGGGCCAGCAGCCATTCACCCGGGGCATCGAAGGCGCCTGGCACATTCTCCAGGAAGAACAGACAGTCGCGGCTCATGGAATTCCAGGACTGCATCCGCGCCCCGACTGTCGTAAACACGCCCTGTTCCGGCGACGCGCTCTCCAGCGGCTCCCGCGTCGTGTCCCATTTGTGATACACGACGACCTGCACCTCCTTCAACGCGGAGGCGTCCAGGCCGCGCAACTTCGCCAGCGCCGGCGGGTGTGTCGTGAAGGTGTGCCGCACGGTGACTGACGCGTTGTTCGTGGCGATCGTTTCGGTCACACCGAGCAGGACGCCAAACTCGCCCTCGTCCGGCGTGCGCGCGCGAACGGCCCGCTGACCGTTGACCCAGAGTTGCGGGAGGGCGCCGACCACCGGTTCAGCCGTTTGGGACGACGGCAGCCGGGTGCGCCAAACCCCGGCCCTTTGCGGGTCGGGCTGCCAGCCGGAGAGACGCCGACCGCCGCTGATCACCACCTCGCCGCCCGGTTCCGCGCGGTAGCACACGGGTTGTTCAGCCGACGCCCCGGAATCGGCCGCAGCAAACTCGACGGTTCCATCAAGCAGGTAAACGCCGGCGCGAAACGTGACGGTTACGCCCTGGTCCGGATGCGCCTTCCGCCCGGCCCGCACCGCCTCCTGGGCGCGGTGAAACGTGGCAAACGGCTTCGCGCGGGTGCCGGGATTCTCATCGTGGCCATCGGGAGCGACGAAGAACTCGGCCGGGTGCGCCAGGGTCATGGTCAAGGCGGCCAACAACAGTGCGAGCAGGTGTGGATTCATTCCGGCTTCCATTGTCCCGAGGACGACCATCGAATGCAACCTCATCCATTCAGCCGAAGCCTCCCAGATCCAGAGCGCCGCCAGACGATTTAACCAGCCGTTCCGGTCCGCTGCCACGGTCCTCCGCCCGCGGAAGTCGCCGCCACCCTGGTCACCCGCATCAAAAAGCACCCCGGCTACTGGCGGGGTTGGTGCTCGCGAGGATGCTGGCGGGGGCCAAGCCCATGATCAGTCGTCACGCAACCGTAACAAACCTGCCATGATTCGGTCGCATTCCGCTGAGAATCTCGCCATGCAGTTAACAATCAAGATCGAAGGCTCATGATGAAACGAAATTATTTCGCACGGCTCGGCGTGGTCGCCGGTACGGCCCTGTCGCTCGCCCTGACCCATTCCGCCGTGGCCCAGTCCGTGGACAAACTCCTGGACAAACTGGTGTCCAAGGGTGTGCTCACCGTCCAGGAGGCCAATGATCTGAAGCAGGAAAGCGACGAGGGGTTCAACCAGGCCTTTCAAGTGAAGACCGGCATGCCGGACTGGGTCACCGGCTACAAGCTGGGCGGTGACTTCCGGGGCCGGTTTGAACAGAACGCCGCCGATGACAACGCCTACGTTCTTCGAAACCGGTACCGCTACCGCCTGCGGTTTGGCGCGGTGGTTTCCATGACCGATCATTTCGAGGTCGGCTTTCGTCTGTCTTCCGGCAATCCGCAAACCAACCCGGGCGGCACGCTGGTGGGCGGGCAGCCGATCACGGCCAACCAGGACATGAACTCACTCGAGTCCCGGAAATTCATCTGGATTGACGCCGCCTACGCCAAGTGGACCCCGATTAACAGCGGCGACTGGACGGTGTCCACCACAATTGGAAAGATGGACAACCCGTTCCAGCTCTCCAACATGGTGTGGGACTACGACATCGACCCGGAAGGGCTGGCGATTCAAGCTGCGCACAACTTCAGTGACCGGCACACGCTGAAGGCAAACGGCGCGTTCTTCGTGCTGGACGAATTGAACCAACCCAACGCTTCGACCCCCACGCTCTACGATCCCAGCCACGACCCGTACGTGCTTGGTGGACAATTGGTGTTCGAATCCAAATGGACGCCCAAGTTCGAGACCGCGCTCGGGGCGGCGGGATTTGTGGTTGGCCACAAGGATTCCCTGAGCGCGACCTTGCAGCCGTTCTACAATTCCGGCAACACGCGGAACGGCACCGGATTCCTGGTCTATGATTACACCCCGGTTATCGGGACTGCCTCCGCCACGTACAAGCTGGATTCCTTCCCCGGCTACTCCGGGGCGTTCCCGATCAAGGTGGCGGGCGAGTTCATGCACAATCCCGGCGCCCCGCAAAACAATAATGGCTATCGAGTGGGGCTGACGTTGGGGAAGGCGGCCACCAAACGGCAATGGGAGATCAGCTACCGCTTCCAAGAACTTCAGCCCGATGCCTGGTTCGATGCCATGGTGGATGACGATAACGGGGCCTACTATGCGACCGGCAACCCTCAACTCGTTGGCACCGGCAAGCTCAACGGCTGGTTCGGCGGCACGAACGTGAAGGGCAATCTCGTCCAGGCCACCTACATGTTCACCGACTTCTTGAACTTCACGTTCACCTATTACTGGAACGACCTGATCATCAATGCCCCCGGTCAATCCTCCAGCGCCAGTCACTTGATGGCGGACTTGAACTGGAAGTTCTAAAGTCTTCGGCTGCGAGTTCGGGCGGCGTCCCGCCGTTCGAACCAGCACCGGGCGTGACGCCCGGCTAACCTGCAGGCGGGACCTGTCTGCCGCGGCACAGGCAGGCGCCTACGTTACAAGTTTGTGGGTTCGGCCGCGGCCCGACACGCTCACGCCGCCGGACCATTGACCCAGGTCACGGGCGGTCCAAATCCTACTTGCAACCCATTCTCAGGTGGCCTAGCCTCGAATCGCTGTGAGCAAGATTCGTGTGCTTCAATCTCCGCCGGCCGGGCAGGCTGCGGCCAGTCGTTCCTGCCCCTTGAGCCAGGTGCGGGCCGGCACCTGCGTGCGGATCAAGCAGTTGACTGGCAATCCCGATCTTTGCCACCGACTTCGCGAAATGGGTTTCGGCGAGGAGCAACGCATCAAGTGCGTGCTCAAGAACGGAAGCGTCGTCTGCCAGGTCTGCAACGTGCGGCTCGGCCTCAGCGCCGAACTGGCCGACAGCATCTGGGTGGAACCTCTGCCCGCCCCACAGGCCACGGCGGCCTAGCCAATGGCCGCCGCACCCCAACCGCTCAGCGGCATCGCGGTCGGCCAGATTGCCACCGTGACCGCTTTAAACGTGTCGTCCGAGGCAAAGGCCCGCCTGCAGGAAATGGGCCTGCTGCCGGGCACCCCGGTGCAACTGATTCGCTTCGCGCCCCTGGGCGATCCCGTCGAGATCAAGGTGCGCGGCTACCATCTTACGCTCCGCAAGCACGAGGCCGAACGGATCCTCGTTCAACCGCGCGCCTGAGCCGCCAGTCACGCGCCATGACTTGGAACCTGCCTGCCATGTCGAGGGAGTCGTATCGGCCGCGCTGCTTGCCACCAGCGACTTGCCAGGCGGAGTGCCGCCGACTGCCGATGTCCCTTCCGCCGCGGCCGCGCCGCCAGCCATCCTCCGACTGCCATGGCTGCCGCTGACCTGTCCGTCCGCCCGGCTCGCCCTGCTTCCGGTCTGGCCCCGGACGTTGCGGGCCGGTGGGTTGTGCTTACCGGCAACCCGAACTGCGGCAAGACCACGCTCTTCAACGTCCTCACCGGCCTGCGCGCCAAGGTCGGCAACTACGCCGGCGTCACGGTCGAGCGGAAGGAAGGCCGGCTGCTCGGCCATCCGCCTGAGTATCCCATCACCGTCCTCGATCTTCCCGGCACGTACAGCCTGAGTCCGCAATCACTCGACGAACAGATCGCCCGCGACGTGCTGTTCCATCGGCTGCGCGACGTTCCCGCTCCGAATGTCGTCGTCGTGGTCGTGGACGCCTCGAACCTCGAACGCAATCTCTACTACGCGACGCAGGTCATCGAGCTCGGTTATTCGACCGTGATCGCCCTGAACATGGTGGATGTGGCGGCGCAGAACGGCCGGACCGTGGACGCGCGCCAGCTCGCCGCGCGGCTTGGGGTTCCGGTTTTTCCGACGGTGGCCAGCACGCACGAGGGGATCCCCGCCTTGCGCGACCACCTGCTCGCCGCCTGCCGCCGGCCGGTGCCGCCGGCGAGCGGACCGCGTTTCGGCGAACTGCCCGCGATCGTTGTGCGCGAGGCCGCCGCCGTGGCCGACCGGCTGCGGGCGCGTTTTTCCGAACGTCCCTGGCTGGCGAAGGCCGTGTCCGTGCTGGTGCTCGGCGACGAGAAGAACCTGCGCGACAACGCCGACTACTACGGGGCGGAGCTCACCGCCGCCGTGCTGGCCGCGCGCCAGCGGTTCGAAGCGGACGGTGTGGACTGGCGCAGTGCCGCGATCGAGGCCCGTTACGCGTGTGTCGCCGCCATCCAACGGAGCGTGGTCACCGACACGGGCGGGTTGCCGGAGACCTTCAGCGACCGGCTCGACCGTGTGCTGACGCACCGTTTCTGGGGCGTGCTCATTTTCGTGACGGTCATGTCGCTGATGTTCCAGAGCATCTTCACGTTTGCCCAGGCGCCCATGGACTTGCTGAAGCATGGCGTCGGCTGGCTCGGCGGGCTGGCCGGACGCGTCATCCCACCCGGCGACCTGCACAGCCTGCTGGTGGACGGAGTCATCGCCGGCGTGGGCGCCGTGGTCGTTTTCCTGCCGCAGATCTGCCTGCTCTTTCTGTTTATCGGTCTGCTGGAGGACACCGGCTATATGGCGCGGGCGGCGTTCCTCATGGACCGCCTCATGAGCAAGGTGGGCTTGCACGGCAAAAGTTTTATTCCGATGCTGAGTTCGTTCGCCTGCGCCATCCCGGGGATCATGGCCACGCGCACCATCGAAAGCCCCAAAGACCGGCTGGTGACGATCCTCGTTGCGCCGTTGATGAGTTGCTCGGCGCGATTGCCGGTCTATACGCTGCTGATCGGCGCCTGCATTCCCAACCTCACCGTGCTCGGTGTCCTGAAACTGCCCGGCCTCACGATGCTGGCCATGTATCTCCTCGGCATCGTCGTCGCGCTGCTCATGGCCTGGCTTTTCAAAAAGACCCTGCTCAAGGGGCAGACGCCCATGCTCATCATGGAACTGCCGCCCTACAAACGCCCGCTGGCAACCGTGCTCCTGCGCCACATGTGGGACCGGTCGAAGCTGTTCCTGCGGCGCGCCGGCACCGTGATCCTGGGGATCAACATCCTGCTGTGGTTTTTGGCGACGTATCCGCGTAGCGCGACCGTCGAAGAAGCCTTCGCCGCGCGGCGCGAACACATCCGGCATTCCGAAGCCGCGGTGGCCGAGCGTTCCTCTGCGGCTCCCGCGAAGTCGGCCGATTCAGCAATTCAACGATTCAACGATTCAACGAACAGCGCGGCCGTGCGACTCGCTGCGCTGGACAAGGAAGAGGCCGGCCAAAAGCTCCGCAACAGTTTCGCGGGCCGGATGGGGCATTTCATCGAGCCGGTGATTGCGCCACTGGGCTTCGACTGGCGGATGGGCATCGGGATCGTGGCTTCGTTCGCGGCGCGCGAGGTGTTCGTCAGCACCATGTCCACGGTCTATAACGTGGGGCGCTACGAGCCAACCGAATCGGGGATGGCGAGTCTGGAGCAGACCATGCGCGAACAGCGGCGTCCGGATGGCACGCCCGTTTATACGGCGCTGACGGCCGTTACGCTGATGGTCTTTTACGTCTTTGCGCTGCAGTGCGTCAGCACCGTGGCCGTCGTTCGGCGCGAAACGAACAGTTGGCGATGGCCGTTGTTCCAGTGGGCTTACATGGGTGTGCTCGCGTGGACGCTGGCCCTGGCCATCCGTGTCCTTGGGCACTGGTTCGGGTGGTCGTGATCCGGTAGCCGTGCCGCCAGCGGTGTTTTTCTGCTGGGGCGTCCTTGCGAGCCACCGCCCGGCTGACGGTTGATCGTTGATGGTTGATCCCGGATTCCGCCGGAGGAATGGCCGCAAAGAACCACAAGAGGCACAAATCGGGTTCAAAGTGATGGACGGAGTTGTTTCCTTGCGCTCTTTGCGCATTTTTGCGTTTTGCGGCGACTCATTTGCGGTCTTCAGGTTTATACTCACCGCCATGGCGTGGCGGATTCACGACTGGGTGCGGCGGGGTGAGGTGGACAACACGCAGCGCGGATGGGTGTACGGCCGGCTCTGGTTGGCCGGCCGGCGGGAGCCACTCGAACTCGACCTGCGCGGGGACGCCTGGCGTGACCTGGCCGGCTGCCAGTTGTTTTTCACCCGCCTGCGCGCGGTGCCAACCCAGGGCCTCGCGCCCGGCCGCGCGCTGCTGGCGCCGGTGCAGACCGGCGTCATTGGCGACTTCACCGCCTCGCGCAAAGTGAAGGTGCCCGCGCTGCCGGCGGCGGAATTCCATGAACGGTTGCGGCGGCACCTGCCCTTTCCGGTGCGCCTGGCCAATTGCCTTTATTTGGAATGGTTCAGCGAGGCGAATGGTCGCGTGGTGTTCGAGTCGGTGGATTTTGCCCTGCGCATCTCGGCGCCGGAGTGGACGATGACGCCGCTGGAGGAACGCCGTCAGCGCCAGGCGAACGCGCGCGAGCTGCGCCGCTTCCTCGACCGTCTCTGCGGTCCCGGCGAGGATGAGGAAACGGGCTGAGATGTCGTTCGCGCGGGTGTTACCGGGGTTTTTCCAGCGTTTCGATCAGGAAGAGGATTTCGGCGGCCATATCGTAGGTCAAATCCGGGGCGTCATCGAAAGCGCGGTCGGAGAGGCGATGGCAGGCGGCCTGCCGAAATACGCCGCGCTGGAGGAGAACCGCAAAAAGCTCCCGCCGCGGGCCAGGCGCCACGCCGATTCCCGAACCTGGCACGGAACCGCCTTGATCGCACCGCGTGTGCTGGGGGTGCTTCGGTTCACGATCCCGCTCCGCAACACAGATCAGATTCAGGCTTGGCCCGCGACCGGGCCTGGTCCGGCTCGCCATCCTTCTACTTGTTGCCGGAAAGACAAGAAAAAGTCTTGACTCCTTGAAAAAGCAGGCAGCAAGTAAAGTGTCCCGTTAGAGCCAGCCGGTTCGTTTCCTCCCCGAGTGAGGAGGAGCCTGGTTCGTGGCCGCCGCTGTTTCGACCGCCCTCCTCGTTGGTCCTGGCTGGCAGAGAAGCCGTCAACGCGAAATCGAAACGAAAGCAGAGGCCCAGTCATGAAGACCCGGAACATCCGCCATTCCCTTCTCACACTCTGCGCGTTGGCCGCGCTCGCGGCGACAGAGGCGCTGGCTGACAACGTGTCGGTGCCGGCGGACTTCGCCGTGACCGGGGTGGACACCACCAAAGTTGGCTTCCTGATTCGGCCTTACCAGACCGATGGGTCGACGGTGCTTGGGCAGCAGCCCAACTGTCTGGCCTGGACCGAGGATCAACTGATCGGTCTGCACGGTCCCAACCTCGCTGACCTGAGCGGGGCGACTGACAACGGTTTCTATACCGAGACCGGGGTGATCAACTACAGCATCGAGGCAGGCACGGGCACCGACCGGGGCAATTTCCCGGGGGACCAGCCTTTTCCGGGCATTCCCGGGACCATGGGGACCACGGGCGATGCGACGATGGAGGTGCTGACCTTCCTGGAGTTTCCCGCGGCGGGGACCTACCAGATGGGGGTCAACAGCGATGACGGTTTCAAAGTCACGACGGCTAATAATCCGCGCGATCGCTTCGCCACCGTGCTGGGCGAATTTGACGGCGCCCGCTTCTCGGCCGACACGCTCTTTTCCTTCACGATTGCGCAACCTGGTTTTTATCCGTTCCGCCTCATCTGGGAGAACGGCAACGGCGAGTTGTCGGCTGGCAACCTGGGTAACTGCGAATGGTTCATGGTGCAGCCCGATGACACGAAGGTGCTGATCAACAGCGGTGGCGCGGCGCTCAAGGCCTACTATAGCGGTCCGGCGCTGCCGCCGTTTGTGTCGCGCGTGGTTCCGGGGATCAATGAGGCGTGCGTGCCAACCAATGCCACCGTCGAGGTCAACATCACCGACGGCGGCAGTTCCACAGTGAATCCAAATACCATTTCGCTGTCCGTCAATGGCGCAGCCGTAACGCCGAACGTCACCAAGGCCGGCCCGGCAACCACGGTGAGCTACACGCCTCCGGGCAGTGGGTGGCCTTTGTGCGCGGTAATCACCAATGTGCTCCGCTTCGCCGACAGTGCCGGGCTGATGCACACCGACTCCTGGACCTTCAACGTGCAGTGCCCCGCCAACAAGACCGTCTTGTGCGGCACCAATTGGGATTTCGACCCGCCGGTGATCGGCGGTTCGTCCGGCAGCAGCAACGTGACGTTCTCTATCCTCAGCACCGTGACCAATAGCGGTCCCTGCCCTTGGGTCATCACCCGGACCTGGCTGTTCACCGACGTCTGCGGCAACACCAACACCTGCAGCCAGACGGTGACGGTGGAGGACACGACGCCGCCGGCGCTGACGTGCGCGGCCAACAAGACGGTGGCGTGCGGCACGGCGTGGAGTTTTGATGCGCCGACGGCCAGCGACGCCTGCTGCACCAACGTCACCCTCCAATTGCTCAGTTCCAATCTGGTATCGTCCATCCTCTGCCAATCGGTTTACCAAGGCATCTGGCGCGCGACGGATTGCTGCACCAATTATTCCACCTGCACCCAGACGGTGACGGTGGCCAGCACCCTGCCGCCCATTGTCAACGTGGTCTGCGTGACCAACGTCTATTATGCCGGCGGCGGCAATAACTTCACCACCCCGGTGCCCAGTTCGCCCAGTGCCGGTCTGCTGGCCCGGTTCGCCGGCGACACGTTCAAGGAATTCGACCAATGCACCGTCAACAGCTTCTTTATTGACACGTTCAGCAACCTGAACCTTTCGTCCTGCAACATCACGTCGGCCACGCTCACCATGCGCCTCAAACCCTGCGGCGACATCCCGGACAACGACGCCATGAACCTGTCCTTCACCGGCGCCAACGGCGTGTTGGTGCCCGACTCCGACTCTTGGGGCAGCTACATTGGGTCGGGCAACGGGTCGCCCGGCCTGCCGGGCATCGGTGCCTGGGGCACCTACACGTCCGGGCAAGTCATCACGCTCGACCTCGGCCACCTGCCCAACACCGGGCTGGATCTCATTCCGGATTTGAACCAGAACGGCTTCCTGGACTTCGAGCTTGAGGACGACACGGGGGTGGATTACCTGCAATTGACGGTGGTGTCGTGCTGCTGTTCGACCAACAAGACCGTGGAGTGCGGGAGCGGTTGGACCTTTGACACGCCCAGCGCGGTGGATGCGTGCAGCGGAGCGCCGGTGCCGGCGACCGTTCTCAGCACCGTGACCAATAGCGGTCCCTGCCCTTGGGTCATCACCCGGACCTGGCTGTTCACCGACGTCTGCGGCAACACCAACACCTGCAGCCAGACGGTGACGGTGGAGGACACGACGCCGCCCACCGTGCTTGCCACCGACGTTGACTGCACGAGCAACAAGGTGTGCATCACCTTCAACAAGACGGTTGACCCGGTCAGCGCCAGCAATCCGGCCAACTACTCCATCAGCCCCGGCGTGACCCTGAACAACGCCGTCCTCGGCCCGCCGGACACGGTCTGCTTGTTGACCACGCAGTTGGCCCCTGGCATCACCTACACGCTTGCCATCAATGGCGTCCGCGACCTCTGCGGCAACGTCATGGCCGCCACCAACCTCAGTTTCACGTGCACCAACCCGTGTGTGGCCCCGGTGATCACCAGCCAGCCGCAAGACCAAACGGTGTCCGAATGCCGGAGCGTCACGTTCTCGGTGACCGCCAGCGGGACGCCGCCGCTGGGTTATCAATGGTTCCAGAATGGCGTGGCCAAGAGCGGCGCCAACGGCTCATCTTGCACCGATCCATTCGTCACGCTGGCGGACAACGGCGCGCAATTCTATGTCGTGGTCACCAATGCCTGCGGGTCGGTCACCAGCAGGGTGGCCGTCCTCACCGTGGTGGTTGACACGACTCCGCCCACGCTGCTTTCGGCCGCGGCCGATTGCACGAGCAACACCGTCTGCATCACCTTCAGCGAGCCGCTCGATCCCGTGACCGCCAACAATGCGGCCAACTACTCCATCGACTCCGGCGTGACTGTGAGCGCTGTCCTCGTCGGCCCACCCGACACGGTTTGCCTCAACACCTCGCAGCTCACCCCTGGTGTCACCTACACCCTCACGGTCAATGGCGTCAAAGATCTCTGCGGCAATGCCATCGCCTCCCATTCGCAGATAACATTCGCCTGTCCGACCAACGACTGCCTGGCGACCAACGTGGTCCTCAACACCGGTTTCAATCAGCCGGCGGGCCCGCTCTACTCCATTGGCGACTCGGACAGCTTCTGGACGGTGGTGGGGGATCCGGACCCCGGCACCACCGAACCGCGGCCCGCCACCGTGATCCAGGCCAACCCGGCCTGGAAGCCGGCCGAGCCCAACAGCCAGTGGATCAGTTCCTACGGCAGTTCGGCCAATCCAACCAATGGCGTTTATGAGTTCCGGACGCAGTTCTGTCTGGAAACCAACTACCACGACGTGACGTTGAGCCTGTGCCTCCGGGCCGATGATTCGGCGGAGGTGTTCTTGACCAACCAGGCGAACACTCCGGTTTCCATCCTGACCACGCCGAGTTCGTCCTTCAACACCGCGCTGCCGACTTGTGGGGCGGTGACTTCGACCACTGATCCGTCGTTGTTCCACGTGGGGATAAACTACCTGGTGGTGCGCGTGCATAACGAGTATGGGGTGGCGATGGGCCTGAACCTCACCGGCACCGTGACCGGCAGCGGGCTGTGGGCCAACCGGCCCGACTGCTGCTGGCCCTACGGGAGCATCGTCGGCCAGAAGTTCAACGATCTCAACGGCAATGGCGCCTGGGATCCTGGCGAGCCGGCGCTCCCGGGCTGCACCATCAATCTGACCAGCGGGCCGGGCGCGCCGCAGAGCGCCGTCACCGACGTGAACGGCTACTATTACTTCATGGACCTGCCGCCCGGCAGCTACACGGTGAGCGAGGCGCAGCAGCCCGGCTGGATGCAGACCGCGCCGGCGGGTGGATCGTACACCGTCACGCTGGGCACGGCGCAAAGCATCAATGGCTTGAACTTCGGCAACCGCCTCACCCTTATCTACCCGATCAACATCCAGCCTGGCTTCAACCTGATCGCCAACCAACTCGACCAGGGAGGCAACTCCCTCAACGAGATCATGCCCGTCGTGCCGGATGGCTGCGCGCTGTACAAATACGACAATGCCTTGTCCAACTGGAGCGCAGCCAATTACAGCGCGGCCCTTGGCTCGTGGATGCCAGGCGACATCACTCTCAGCCCGGGCGAAGGCGCGTTCCTGCAAAGCCCCACCAACTTCAGCCTCACCTTCACCGGCAGTCCACATGTCCCGGTCTTGCCTGTCACCATCCCTGCTGGCGCATGTTATCTGCTCAGCTACCAAACGAATGCCGTCGCCACGCCCGAGGAGATCGTCGGGACCAACCTGCCTGCCCAGACGCTAGTGTATAAGTGGACCGGCTCGGCCTACCAGGTATTTACCAAAGGGGCGCCTGCAGGCGGTTGGATTCCCTCGGCGCCAACCACAGCCGTGGGCGAAGCCGTCTGGATTGCCCCCGCCGGCGGTCTGTTCACACCGCCGCCAGCGCCCGTGGACATTTACATTACCCCGGAGCAGTGGCATTGCGTTCATCTTTTCAACTGCAAAGACATTACAATCTGCTCCCCAACGGATGTGGTGGTGACCTGCCCCGTGACCGCCAAAGACATGTGCATCTTCCCCGCCCAGTCGGTGATTGTGCATTCCAGTCCAATCTTGCCGATGACCGTTACGCCCGGGACGGCGCCGTTTACAGTGTATTGCTGGGCCGACAACGGCTACGGCGGCACCGTCAGTTGCAGTTTCACCGTGACGGTGGTGGAGGGGCAGCCGCAGGCGCTGGACCTTTACAACACGGGGGTGAACGATAACAACGATCCACTCAATAACGGGGATGACGATCTCCATTACCTTCCCCCCTCGGGGCCCAACTTTGTGGCGGTGGACAACAGCGCTCCTGTCATGTCGGCCTGGCTGGCCAACAGTCTGTCCAGCTCTCCCTACTCGCGATGGATTGCGCCGCAGGAGAATGGCCTCGGGGCTGCAAACACTAGCTACACGTATCGGCAGACCTTCCACGTGGTGTGCAGCACCGACTGCGTGGTGATCAACGGACGCTGGGCGGTGGACAACTCAGGGGCCATCCTGCTCAACGGAAGCCCCATCCCCGGCGGGACCATTTCCGGCAACATCCAGGCCAATTTCAAGACCTGGCATCCGTTCACGATCACCAGCGGTTTTGTGCCGGGGGCGAACAACTTGGACTTCGTGGTGACCAATTACGCAAGTTACACCGGCCTGCGGGTGGAAATGAGCGGCACCGAATGTTGCTGTTCCAACACCTTCTCCGGGATGAAGTTCAACGATCTGAACGGCGACGGCGTATGGCAGTCCAACGAGCCGCTGCTGGCCGGCGTGACCATCTACGCATACCAGAACAGCATCCAGGTTGCCAACACGGTCACCGGCGCCAACGGCCAGTATCACTTCACCCTGCCGTGTGGAACCTACACCCTCATGGAGGCATCCATGCCCGGCTGGGTGCAGACCTGTCCCAGCAGTGGCTACTACGTCGTCACGAGCGAGAGCGGGCCATACGAGCGCCTGAACTTCGGCAATTACCCCAGTCCAGTTCCGCTCCCGAAATTCGTCCAGTGGCCGGACCAATCCCCCAATGGCCTGGACGTGAACGCCAGCCTGACGAACATCCTGGCCGATGACTTCCTCTGCACGAGCTGCGGACCGATTACCAACATCCAGATTTGGGGCTCGTGGCTCTCAGACAAGATGGTGGACAACCCGAGTTTCACGCTGGGAATTTGGAGCGACGTGCCGGCCCAACTGACCCAGCCCCCGATCCCGAGCCATCCGGGCGATTTGCTCTGGAGCGCCTGGTTTGGACCGCCCAACTACAACTACAGCTCTGCGTTTTACGCCAACGCAAGTGAGCACTTCTACGATCCAAACATCGCGGGCCTCGGTGGCCTCGTCGGCGGCGATACCGAGATCTGGCGGTACAGCTTCAATCCACTGAACCCTTTCTGGCAGACCGGATCGAGCAACAGCCCGGTCTTTTACTGGCTCTCGGTGAGCGCCGAGGTTCCCACCAACGTCCTCTTTGGCTGGAAGACCTCGACCAACCATTGGAATGATGACGCGGTCTATGGGCATCTCAACACGGGTGGAGTTCCCATGGGGGATTGGAAGGAACTGCGCGACCCGAGGACCAACAACAGTCTCAATCTCTCGTTCCTTCTCAACAGCGGTCCGTGTACCAATTGCGAGGCCAAAGTGGACATCCATTGCCCAAGCAACATCGTGGCGTATTCGCCGCCCCCCTATGGGCCAGTCCCTGTGCCTTTCACGGTGTCGGCCAGTTCGACATGCGCAGGCCCGGTGACCGTGGTATGCACCCCGTCCTCCGGCTCCCTGTTCCCGGTGGGGACGACGGTTGTTCATTGCGTGGCGACCGACGACTGCGGCTGTAGCGCCAGTTGCGACTTCCTAGTGACCGTCGCTAACTCCCCGCCACCCCAGCTCCCCATCAGGCCTACGGCTGGTGGGTATGTGGTGAGTTGGCCCGTGGATCAAGGCTGGATTCTGCAACGAGCCGACAGCGTCATCGGCCCGTGGGCTGTTGTGTCCACCGTAACCAATTCGTACTTGATCATCCCCACGAAACCGAACCAGTTCTACCGTTTGAAGCTGGGACCGTGAGGACAGATCGCCCCGGCAGCCCTTACCGCCGAGCAGGTCATTTGTTTATGAAACCCGCTGCCTATGCGCGTACATTCCCCCTGCGGGTGGCCGAGGTCACCCCAAGGTCAAGTAAGGTAAAGGGTCTTGATAATGGCTGGTCCTGGCCACCGCGCCTATGGCGATCCAACAAATAATTTGGGTCATATCTTTGCACTCTATCTTCTGCTTGACTGTTGGGGGTTGCTGGGAGAGCTGAGGGCGCCTGGCAAGGCCCTTGCGCATCAAGCGGGCCGGCGCGTCGTTTCACGTCGCGGTCCGGGGCAACGATCGCCGGCCCATTTAATGGCGACGACCGTGATCGGCGGCGGTTCGGCCTGTAGGTGTCCGCGGGGAGGTTGTCCACGCGCGGTTGGACCCGGTTGAAAGGCCTGGGGACGACTCCATTTGAACGCACTCGACACTCGACATTCCCTGCTGCGTGCGGTTTTCTTTGCCGGATTTCGATCGGTGCTGAGAACGAATGAACGCAGAACAGCTCGCCAAAGCCAAATCGCTCGGATTTTCCGACAAGCAGATCGCCCACCTCACCGGTCGGACGGAAGGCGAGGTGCGGGCGGAGCGCCGGCGGTTGGGCCTGGTGCCCAGCTACCGGCTGGTGGACACGTGTGCCGCCGAATTCGAGGCCTACACGCCGTATTACTATTCCACCTACGACCGCGGCGACGACGAAGTGAAGCCGTCCGACCGGCGCAAAGTCATGATTCTCGGCGGCGGACCGAACCGCATCGGCCAGGGCATCGAGTTCGACTACTGTTGTGTCCATGCCGCCTTCGCGCTCAAGGAGGACGGGTTCGAGACGATCATGGTCAACTCGAACCCCGAGACCGTCTCGACGGACTACGACACCAGCGACAAGCTGTATTTCGAGCCGCTGACCCTCGAGGACGTGCTGCATATTTACGAGCGGGAGAAGTGCTGGGGCGTGATCGCGCAGTTCGGCGGGCAGACGCCGCTCAACCTCGCCCTGGGCCTGCAGCAGAACGGCGTCAACGTCATCGGCACCTCGCCGCAAAGCATCGAGGTGGCCGAGGACCGGAAGCTGTTCGCCGTGATGCTCAACCGGTTGAACATTCCACAGCCGCCCAACGGCATCGCCACCAACGAAGCCGAGGCGCTCGAAGTCGCGAAGAAACTCAGCTACCCGATCCTCGTCCGGCCCAGTTTCGTGCTGGGTGGCCGGGCGATGCAGATCGTGTATTCCGACGCCGAGCTCACCCACTACATGCGCTTCGCGGTCGAGGCCTCGCCGGAGCGCCCCGTGCTGGTGGACAAGTTCCTCGAGGACGCCACCGAGGTGGACGTGGATTGCATCACCGACGTCGGCCAGTTCGCCGATCCGAACCAGGGAACGATCGTCATCGGGGCCATGCTCGAGCACATCGAATTCGCGGGCGTCCACTCCGGCGATGCCGCAATGGTGCTGCCGCCGCACACGCTCAACGACGCCACGATCCGCACCATCCGCGAATACACCCACGCGATGGCCCGCGAGTTGAAGGTCATCGGCCTGATGAACGTGCAATACGCCGTGAAGGGCGGAACGGTGTACGTGCTCGAAGTCAACCCGCGCGCCTCGCGCACGGTGCCCTTCGTCAGCAAGGCGATCGGCGTCCCGCTGGCGAAACTGGCGGCCAAGGTGATGGCCGGACGAACCCTGCGCGAACTCGGCTTCACCGCGGAAATCTGGCCCGACTACTGGGCGGTCAAGGAATCGGTTTTCCCGTTCAACCGCTTTCACGGGCAGGACATCATCCTGTCGCCGGAGATGCGTTCGACCGGCGAAGTGATGGGACTGGATGCGGATCTTGGCGTTGCCTATGCGAAATCCCAGATGGCCGCGGGGGGCGCCCTGCCCACGTCAGGCCGCGTGTTCATCAGCGTGAACGATGCCGACAAACTGCTGGTCGCCCCGCTGGCGCGGCAGTTCGTCGAGCTGGGCTTCGAGCTCATCGCCACTGGGGGCACGGCCACCGTCCTGGAAAAGGCGGGGCTGAAGGTCCGGCACATTTTCAAGCTGCAGGAAGGCCGGCCCAACGCGCTCGATCTGCTCAAGAACCGCGAGTTGCAGCTCGTCGTCAATACCCCTTCCGGCGCGACGCCGCGTGCGGACGAGGTCCGGATTCGCACCACGGCCGTCTATACTGGCACGCCCATCATGACCACGCTGAGCAGCGTCAAGGCCGCCCTGTTGGGCATCGCCGCCCTCAAACGTCAGGGTTATGGCGTGCAGACGTTGCAGGAATACCACTGAACGTGCGCTGCCGGGCGATGGCGGGCGATCCCGCCCCCGTCCGAACTCCGTTTTGAAAACCTCGCCTTCATCTCCCGCGGTCATGGTCTTTGGCGTGGGCGCCTTCACCCACGGCCTCATGACCGTTCTCGCCGAGGCCGGCGCCCGGGTGCGCGGCTATCTGACCCGCGATTACGGCCATTATGGTCCCTCGCTCGCCGGCCCCTGTCATGATGCGGCGCGGTATCCCGACCCGACGCCGCTGCTGGCGCGCGAGCCCGCCGACCTTGTGGTGCCGATGTCCATCGAATGGGCGCTCAAGCCGTGGGCCCAACGGTTCCTCGACACCGGCACGCCGTTTCTCTGCGCCACCGGCGAGGCGCTCAAGCTGGAACGCGAACGCGATCTCGGCCGGCAGCTCTGCCGCGACGCGGGCATTCCCTTTCCCGAGGCGCTCTTCGCGCGGAACCGCGCCGAGGCCGAGGCGTTCGTCCGCCAGCGTGGCCGGGGGTTTGTCATCAAAAACCCGCTGTGCGCGCCGACGAGCCCGATCCATACGATCGTCTGTGAAACCGCCGACGAAACGCTGAGCTGGCTGGCCGAGGTCAACGACGCGGAAGGCATCTTTCTCCAGGAATACCTCGGGCGGTGCGAAGTCGGGCACATCGCGCTGGTCAGCGGCGGCGAGATCCATTCGCTCGTGACCAACCAGGAATACAAGCGCGCCTTTGATGGCAACCTCGGCATTGTCGCCGGCGCTCCGTTGGGGGGACTGGTCGAGGCCGATGCGGAGGACCGGTACGGCCTGGCGCGGCAGCTTCTGCATCCACTCAAGCCGTGGTTCAAGCAGACCGGCTTCCGCGGCCCGGTGCAGGTCACGGCGATGCTGCACGGGGGCCGCTGGCATGTCCTGGAGTACAACGTCCGCCTGGGCGTCACCAGCGGTGTGCTGTTGGCGCGGTTGCTGGCCGATCCCCTCGACGCGTTCCTGCGCGCGGCGCGGAACCAGCCGCTGGCGGTTCGCTTCCGCCCGAATCTGCGTTTCGGCTGCTCCCTGACGCTCGCCGGTTACGGCTATCCGTTTGTGCAGATCGCCGGACCGCGGGTGCCGGTGCAGGTCACGGAACCGTTCACCTGCGACGTTTGGTGGAACGAGGTCGCCGGCCGGCCGGAGGGCGCGATCGAAGCCACCGGGCACCGCATCGCCGATGTGTGCGCCGTCGCGGCGACGCTGCCGGACGCGATCGCCCGGGCTTACGAAAACATCCGCCGCATCCGGTGTCTGGGCAGTTATTACCGCACGGACGTTGGCGCGAGCCTCTGGCCGCCCGGCGAGGAGTGACATGCCGAACCCGTCGTCAACCCCGCTGCCGCGCAACGCCTGGATTGAGGTGGACCTCGACCAGCTTCGCCGCAATTTTGCCATCATCCGTGCGTTCACGCCGGCGGCGGTGCGCATCCTGGCCGTGGTGAAGGCCGGCGCCTACGGTCACGGCAGCGTGCCCGTGGCGCGCGTTGCGCTCGCGGGCGGCGCCTGCGCCCTGGCGGTCATCACCCCGGGCGAGGCGGCGACGCTGCGCGACGCCGGCATCCGGGCGCCGATTTTTCTGCTGACGAATCCTTCGCCGGCGGACTTTCCGTGGTGCCGCGCGCTGGACCTTGTCTGCTGCGTGGGCCAGTTGGAAACGGCACGGTTGCTCGATGACTTCGCCCGCCGCGAGGGCTGGCAACCGGCGGTGCATTTGAAGATCAACACCGGCATGAACCGCTTTGGCCTGCGCTGGTCGGAAGTGGCGGCGTGGCTTCCCGAGGTGCGCTCGCTCACCGGGCTGCGCCTCGAAGGCGTCTATTCCCACTTCGCCATGAGCGACGAACTCGACAAGACCTTCGCCCACGAACAGCAGCGCCGGTTTCAAACGGTGCTCGAGGCGATGGCCGTTGCGGGGCGGGTGTCGGGCGTCCGGCATCTGTGCAACAGCGGCGGTTTGCTCGATCTGCCCGAGGCGCATTACGACCTGGTGCGCGTGGGGATTCTGTCGCTCGGTGTGTACCCGTCGAAGGTCTGTCGGAGGCTGCCCGGGCTGGCGCCGGTGATGACCGTCAAGGCGCGCATCACCGCGCTCCAGGAGCTGGAACCGGGCGACACCGTTGGCTACGGCAGGCGCTACACCGCGACCTCGCGGCGGCGGGTTGCCGTGCTGCCGCTTGGCTATGCGGATGGTTTCCCGCGGGTACGCAACGAAGGCTGTGCGTTGGTCGGTGGGCGGCGCGTGCCGCTGGTTGGTGGCGTCGCCATGGACGCCCTGGCGGTGGACGTGACGGACGCGCCCGGAGTGAAGCTCTACGACGAGGCCGTCATCGTCGGTCGCCAGGGAGCGGAGGAAATTCCGGTCGAGGAAGTCGCCACCCTGGCGCGGAGCGTCACCTACGACGTGCTGGCGGGCTGGCGGGACCGGCTCCCGCGCCTCTATACCGGCACTGCGGCGGCGGAAACTGGCACCTTGTTATGAAACTGCTGTTTTCCGAAACCGCCCCGGACTATGCGCGCTACCAGTATCCCTATGTGATCTGGGCAGTGCCGGAGCCGGGCGAGACGCCGGCGGATTTTTTCGCCGCGGGTTTCCTTCCCGCCTCGCCACAGCTTGACCGGTTTTACCTGTGCCGCCAGCTCCGCCTGCCGCTGGCGCAGTTTCAACCGACCTCGGAGAACCGGCGTGTTCTGCGGAAGGGCGCCGACGTCAGTTTCCGGCTCGTGCCCCGCGCTGAGTTTGCCTGCACGCCGGAACGAAAGGCCGCCTGGCTCGCCTATGCCGCCGAACGGTTCGGTGACGGGGTGATGTCCGCCCAACGGCTCGACACCCTGATGGCTGCGCCGGTAATCTCGCACCTTTTGGTTTTCACCGATGCGAAGGCCGGCCGCGAGGTCGGCACCGCGCTGCTGTTCCTGCAGCCGCCGCGGGTGGCGTTCTATTATTACGCCTTCTATGACCTGGCCTGGGCTGACCGGAGCCTGGGGATGTTCATGATGACGTCGGCGGTGAAGTTCTTCGCGGAACAGGGCTTCGCGCACGTTCATCTCGGCACCTGCTATTCGACGCGCGCCCTTTACAAGGCCCAGTTCCCCGGCATGGAGTACTTCAACGGGTTTGCCTGGTCGGGCGACCTGGCCGAGCTCAAGCGCGTGATTGGTCGGGACACTTCGGGCCCGCACTTGCTGGAGGAACCGAAATTCCAGGCGGCTCACGGCGGCTGGCCCGCCATCGCGGCCGCCAGCCGCTTTCACTCGCCGCTGACCTAGCGGGGTCGCCCGCCGGGAGTGACCGTCGCTACGCGATTCCCTCGGGCGATGACGGCGCCTTCAACGCGCCCTTCCGGTTGTAGGGCGTGAACAGGTTGAAGTAGATGGCGCAATGCGGGCGGTCGGTTTCGTTCTGGCTGAGGATGATCGTGAGATGGCGGTCGAGGGCAATGCCGTGTCGGAGGCCCGGGGCGCGACCCTCATAGGCCTTGATCGCCTTTTCCAGCAGGGAATGCAGCGCGGCGAGGCAGTCCTCGGGAGTCTTCTCCAAACAGACCACGTATTTCTCGAATGCCTTCCGCGCCGCGGTGATCTCGGGTTCAAAGGTTGCCACCGTCACGACCCCAGCCTAGGAACTCATCACCCAAAGTTCAAAACCAAAACGCGCCGCCGGGAGCCGCCGTCCCGTCCGGCGGGGATTTGACAAGCCGCCCGTTCGCGATTCCATTAGGCAGTTGAACTTTAAACAATAATGAACCGAATTATGATGACCCGTCGTCAGGCCCTCCAACGCGTTTCCTTCGCGACCGTGGCCGGGGCCGCCACCGTTGCCGTCGGCCGACTGGCGGCGCAACCCGCACCGCCACCCGCGCCGGCCGGCCCGTTCAAACTGCCGCCCCTGGGCTACGCCACCGACGCGCTCGAGCCGTACCTGGACGCGCAGACCATGGAGATCCACCATGACAAGCATCACGCCGCCTATGTGGCCAACTTGAACAAGGCCGTCGCCGGATCTCCCGAGCTGGCGGCGAAATCGGTCGAGGATCTGTTGAAGGACCTCAATTCCCTGCCCGAAAAGGTGCGGACCGCGATCCGGAACCAAGGCGGCGGTCACGCCAATCACTCGTTGTTCTGGCCCGCCCTCAAGAAAAACGACGGCGGCAAGCCGTCCGGCGAGCTGGCCCGGGCCATGGACGCGGCGTTCGGCAGTTTCGACGGGTTCCAGCAGGAGTTCACGAAGGCCGCGCTGGGCGTCTTCGGCAGCGGCTGGGCCTGGCTCTCGCTCGCTGGCCGCCAGGTGCGGATCGAAACCACTTCCAACCAGGACACGCCGTGGTCCCAGGGCCGGTTGCCTCTGCTGGGGCTGGACGTGTGGGAGCACGCCTATTACCTGAAATACCAGAACCGCCGCCCGGAATACGTCGCGGCCTTCCACAAGATCGTCAACTGGGATTTCGTCGTCGAGCGCTTCCAGAAGGCGACCGCCTGAGTTGCGCGCCTACAGGGTCGGTTCGCTTAGTGGCAGACCGTGGGCTTCGGCCACGGCCGCGCAGGTGACGCGGCCGCCCATGACGTTGATGCCGCCGCGCAAGGCCGGCTGGAGCCGGCAGGCCTCCGCCAGTCCGTGGTCGGCGAGCAACTCCACAAACGGGTAGGTGACGTTGGTCAGCGCCTAGGTCGCGGTGCGGGCGTAGGCGGCGGGCATGTTGGCCACGCAGTAGTGGAGGACGCCTTCCTCGACGAAGACGGGATCGGCGTGCGTGGTGGGGCGGGAGGTTTCGGCGCAGCCGCCCTGGTCAATGGCAATGTCCACCAGCACGCTGCCGGGGCGCATGCACCGGAGCATCTCGCGGCGGATCAGTTTCGGCGCCTTCGCCCCCGGCACCAGCACCGCGCCGACCAGCAGGTCCACCGCCGGCAGGAGGTCAACCAGGTGGGCCTCGCTCGAATAAAGCGTGTGGGCCGTGTGCAGCGTGATGTCGAGAAAGCGCATCCGCTCCAGGTCCACCTCGAGGATCGTCACATCGGCGCCCAGGCCGGTGGCCATGCGCGCCGCGTTGATCCCCGAGCTGCCGCCGCCCAGCACGACGACGCGCCCGGGCAGGACGCCCGGCACCCCGCCGAGCAACGTGCCGCTGCCACCGCAATGCTTGGCGAGAAAATAGGCGCCGACAAAAATGGACATGCGGCCGGCGATTTCACTCATCGGCTCCAGCAGCGGCAGGCGGTGTTTGACTTCGATCGTTTCGTAGGCCAGCCCGGTAACGCCGGAGGCGATGAGGGCATCGGTCAGCGCGCGGTCCGGCGCCAGATGCAGGTAGGTGAAGAGCAACTGGCCCGGGCGCAGCAGGCCGAATTCGGCCGGCTGCGGCTCCTTCACTTTCACAATCAACTCCGCCCGCTCGAACACGGCCGCGTGGTCATCCACCAGGGTCGCCCCGGCGCGACGGTAATCCTCGTCTGGGAAGCCCGCCCCCGCCCCGGCATTGCATTCGACGATGACTTCATGGCCGCGTTGCCGGAGCAGGTAGGCGGCGGAGGGCAGCAAGCCGACGCGGAATTCGTTTTGTTTGATCTCCTTGGGGGCGCCGATAATCATGCCCTCATGGTGGCACGGAAGCGGGTTGGAAACAATCCGCAAGGCGCGCCCGGACGATTGGTTTAGGTGGCGGGCACGTAGCGCTGACCGAGTTTAGCCAGGAGGAACAGGGCGAGAAAGACTGGCACCGCGCCGGGAGGATCGCCGGCGACGGCCAGCAGGTCCACAAACACGATGACCGCCAGCAGGCTCGAAACCGTCATGCCGATGTTGGGTCCACTGTCGCGCACGGCATGACGCAAGGCCACCAGCGCCGAGACCACCAGCAGCAGACTCAAACCGATCGCGGCTTCGCGGCTGGCATCGGCGTTCGCCACCAACGCCAGACCGATCGGCGTCAGCAACAACAACAGCGCCCACCAATCCGGTTGGGTTTGCGTCAGTTCGTTGCGGGCGATCTGGCTCAGCCCGGTGATGTACGCCGCCAGGGCCAGGGCCGACCACACCGCCAGGCCTTCGATGCCATCGTAGCCGGCCGAGGCGGCGATCAGGTAAACGCAGAACCGGCAGGCCGCCATGAGCACGGGGGAGAGCGCGGTCAGCTTGTGCACCAGGTCATAGCTCACCAGGAACGCCAGGAGCAGAAGCGTCCACACCACGCTCGCCTCGGCCAGGAAAAGCACAACCAGGCCGGCCGCCAGCCAGAGCACGCTGCCGCAAAGCACAAACTGGCGGCTGACCTGGCCCGCCGGGATGGGCCGGCCCGGCTTGCGCTGGCGGTCAAAGTCCGCGTCGCAAAAGTCGTTCAGCCACATTCCGCCCAGGTAGAGAAACGTCGTTCCCAGCCAGACCAGCAGGAGCGAACCGGGGTGCCCGCCGCCGCCCAGCAGCCAGCCCGCCAGTCCATTCGACCAGACGGTCGGCAGATTCGACACCCGCCCCAAGACCAGGAGCGGGCGAAGCCTTTGTTCAAAGTTGCGGCGGCGGAACGGCGTCAAGGTGCGGCTAGCAAAGCAGGCCGCCGCGAAAATGCAATAGACGAGGCACCACCGCCCGGCCCGCCGGCGGCACGCCGCCATCTCACGAGCCGGTCGATCCAGCAACCAGGGTGTGCCGGCTTTGCCATTCCAGTCCAACGCAACGCGGAGCGAGAAATGAATTTGCCTCTTTTGGCCGGCCGCCGTTTACTGGAGGGCAAATCGAAGCCATGAACACGATCACGCAACTCAAGACGGTCAAAGGTTCCACGCAGTCCAAAGTCGAGGCCGAGCTGTCGCGCACGGGCGGTTTGTTGCGCCTGGCGCCCAACTGGGTGCCGCGCTCCTTCCTCCAGCCGGGCCTGCGGTTGAAGCTGCACCCCGACGACACCTACGCCTACGGCGCCAACCGGGGCGGCATTGACGAGCGGTGGTTCGCCTCGACCACCGAGGCCGCCAACGACGGCCGCGTGCCGGACGAAGGCCTGAGCTACTGCGTCGTCGGCAGCGAGCGTTTCACGCTGCGGCAGGCCGTGGCGGATGGCGGCGCGACGGTCGTCGGCAAGGCGATCTGGAAGAAATACAGCCGCTGGCCGGTCTATTCGAAGTTCTTCGACAACATGGGGCCGATCCCGCACCACATGCACCAGTCCGACAAGTTCGCCAAGCTGGTCGGCCAGGAGGGCAAACCGGAGAGCTATTACTTCCCGCCGCAGCACAACAACGTGGGGAACAATTTTCCGCACACCTTCTTCGGCCTCGAACCCGGCACCACGAAGGCCCAGGTCCGGAAATGCCTTGAGGATTGGAACAAGGGCGACAATGGCATCCTCGATTTGTCGAAGGCCTATCGCCTGAAACCCGGCACCGGCTGGCTGGTTGGACCGTGTATCCTCCATGCCCCGGGCTCGCTCTGCACCTACGAGCCACAATGGGGCAGCGACGTCTTCGGCATGTACCAGAGCATGGTCGAGGGCCGCTACGTGCCGTGGGATCTGCTCGTCAAGGACATGCCCAAGGAGAAGCACCACGACCTCGACTTCATCGTGAGCGAGCTCGATTGGGACGCGAACGTGGACCCGAGCTTCAAGGAGAACCACTACCTTGAACCCGTGCCCGTGGCCGACACGCGCAAGGAAGGGTTCGTGGATCGCTGGATCGTCTATGGCAAAATCAACGGCCGCCAGTATTTCACCGCCAAGGAACTGACCGTGGAGCCGGGTGCCAAGGTCACGATCAAGGACAAGGGCGCCTGCGGTCTCATCTGCGTCCAGGGCATCGGCAAGATCAACGGCCAGCCGCTGAACAGCCCGAAACTCATCCGCTTCACCGAACTGACCGAGGACGAATTCTTCGTCACCGAGGACGGCGCGAAGGCGGGTGTGACCTTCGAGAACGCCAGCGAAACCGAGCCGTTGGTTGCCCTCCGCTATTTCGGCCCGGACGTGAATCCGGACGCGCCGGTTCTGGGCGCGTACAAAACGAACCAATTCTAAGCCGTATCATGCCGGCGCAGCCGCCCCGGCGGCGTAGCGGCGGACCGCAGTCCGCCGCCAACCGCTCGCAGGGAAAAATAATGGCGGCGTTCTCCTGAACGCCGCTGCACCGGGGAAACTCGCCACGGCCGCCGGGGCTCAGAAACGGAGTTCGGTCCAAACCTTTGGAGGTGGGAGCGAAAAACTGTCGGAAACCCGTTGGCGCCTTTGCCCGGACTTCTCTAACCGGCCAACGCGCCGGACGCAAGGACGAGACGGTCGGACTCATCACCGATCTGCGTTCCGACGAACTCACCCCGCGCCAGTGGCTGGGGCCAACCGGCAAGGTTGGAGATCGAAAACGGCAACCGTCAGCGCTTGGATGCGTCGCTCAATGACGAGCGTTGTCGGGTGCGTAGCGTCAAGGGCCTGTGAATCCTTGGGATGATGCGCCGCCTGGTCTTCAGCCTGTTCATGGAATGGCGCCACCGTCAGCGCAAGCCCCACTTCCGATCCCTCACCGACTTCCAAGCCGCGATGGACGAAGACAATCTCGCCAAAGCCTTGGGTTTGGTCACCCGCCACCGGCCCAAACCCTAAAACGCCTTCATTTGCGTACGCCTGGCCGAACGAATACGTTCATTTTCCCACTTGACAGAGATGGAAAACATCCTATAATGAACGCAATCAGGCATTATTATGCGCTACCTTGGCGGCAAATCGGCCCTCGAAACAGGCATTGATGAACTTCGCTTGCTGATCGCGCCGACGGAATAAACCGGCAACGCGTGTTTCTGTTCGACTGGGACGTTTTGCGCCCGGGCAAACATAGTTAAGAAGCGCTGTAATCCCCCGCCCGCATTGCTTCTTCTCGGTGCGGAAGGGAACGCATATCTTTGCCAGATTAAACGCTTATGAGACGCCTATGTGCATTCAGATGCTTCACTTTGCCACTGTTGCAAACGGCTGCAGCCTAATACAAACAAAAATTGTGAAAAAACATTTCCTGAAGCTGGTCATTGCCGTTTGCGCTTTGACCGGCGCCAGCCCGGCTCAGGCGCAGTCCATTTACGAACCATACTCCTTCACCACGCTGGCCGGTTTGGCCCTCAACTCCGGCGCCACCGATGACACGGGCAGCCTGGCCCGGTTCAATCAACCCTGGGGCGTGGCGGTGGACAGCGCGGGCAATGTTTATGTGGCGGAGGCCCTCAACCAAACCATCCGCAAGATCACTCCCGGTGGCGTCGTGACCACGCTGGCCGGTGTCGCCGGCTCACCGGGCTTCAACGATGGCCCGGCCAACGCCGCGCTATTCAGCCGCCCCACAGGCGTGGCGGTAAACAGCGCCGGTACGGTGGTCTATGTGGCGGATCGGAATAACCACATCATCCGTAAGATTTCCGGCGGCTTCGTGACCACGCTGGCCGGCTCCGCCGGCGTCTTTGGCAGCGCCGATGGCACAGGCCCCGCCGCGCAGTTTCACTATCCCAACGGGGTGGCGGTGGACAGCGCGGACAATGTTTATGTGGCGGATACCTTCAACGAAACCATCCGCAAAATCACTCCCGGCGGCGGCGTGACGACGCTGGCCGGCTCCGTCGGCGTCTTTGGGAGCGCCAATGGCCCAGGCACCGCCGCGCAGTTTGGCGCGCCCGAGGGGATCGCCGTTGATGAGAGTGGCAATGTTTATGTGGCGGACATCGCGAGCGCTACCATTCGCAAGATCGCTTTCAACGGCTGGGTCAGCACGCTGGCCGGTTCGGCCGGCAGCAGTGGCTTCACCGATGGCGTGGGCAGCGCCGCGCGGTTTAGTATGGCCGAGCTCACCATTGTGACTGGTGTCCCCGGCGTGGCGGTGGACAGTTGCGGCAATGTTTATGTGGCGGATGGAGGCAACGACCTCATTCGCAAAATCACGCCCGGCGGCAGCGTGACCACGCTGGGCGGTTTGGCCCTTACCTCTGGCAGCAACGATGACACGGGCAGCGCCGCGCGATTTTATTTTCCCGCGGGCGTGGCGGTGGACGGCGCCGGCAACGTCTATGTGGCGGATACCTTGAACCATACGATCCGCCTCGGGGTGAATACCAACACCAATGCCTCTCCGAACTGCGACACCAATACATCCAACTGCCCGGAGGGCGCGCCCTTGGACGCCAACGGCAACCTGGTCGTCCCCGAGGGCATGGACACGAACCTGATCACCTACGTCGAGGTCAATCGCCTGCTGGGCACCGTCGAGCAACTCAATCCGGGCTTCGACACCTCCGTGGACCTTTGGTACACCAACCTCAACTGTCTGCAATCCATCGGCGGCACCGTGCCGACCAATGCCTCGAATCCCGATTTCACGAGCATACTGGCCGGGATTGGCATCACCAACGTGTCGCCGGCGCAGATCTCTATTACGATCAGCAACTGGAATGTGCAAATCGCGTCCCAAGCCGTCAGCGAAACCCTCAGCTTTCCCACGGCTGGGCCGGTTGGCCCGCCCTACTTTCCGCCCGCCACGCCTCACTGCCCCGATCCGACCAAGAAATACGCGTTCGGTGGCCGGGACATTGTTTTCGTGCATGGCTTGCAGTTAGGGCATGTCTTCGACAAAATTGCGGGGAACCCGCACGCCATGCAGACGTGGGTGACGCCCACGCAATTCCCCGGTTCCGCTCAAAACCCCGAATTCTATGACGGCGGTTATTTCAAGAGTGTCGCGGATGACGTCTGGTATGTGCACCTTATAAAATTTCTGCTGATGAACGGTTACCAAAACCGTTACCTCATCGTTGACTACCCCTGCACCGAGCGCCTTGAAGTCGGTGCGCAGGCCGTCCTGACGCAAATCAGCGACGCGATGCATTTCGGCACGGGCGTAAAAAGCATTGGCCAATTGCTCGATCCCAACGGGGCTTACGACACTTCCAACTTCGGCACGCCAAGTTTTGTCGTCGTGTCCCATTCCACGGGCACGCTCCTCACCGACGTGGCCATGACTGCCGCCGCCCGCTACCCAAACCTCGGGGCCGGTTACATTCCGCAAATGTGCAAAGCCCACGTCGCCATGGACGGCGTTTTCTCCGGCTCCGAGCTGGCCACGGCGGCAATCGCGATTTCCGGATTCGCTACCGTCAGCCCTGCAGACTGGGGTTGTTCGATGGCGGCGGCGGCATTGTCTCTTTTCGACCCCAGTTATCCCGCGGTGGACTGCAACTTTTTGAGCGTGTTTTCTTCGAGCATCCTCGTGGACCTGGTCCCGCTCGTCTCCCAGTACAAATGGGGCTCGTTCGTGGATGCGACGCCGGTGCGAACGCTCACGCTGGTGGGAGGACATCCGACCTTCCTTTGGCCATTGAAATACCTGATCAATCCGGGCTTCGATGACGGCGTGACCACGATTAACAGCCAGGTGGCCAACCCCAACAGCCGGTTTTTTTGGCCCAGCGGGTTTAGGCCGCAGGGCTCGGGTTTGATCGGACCGTTCGATATGGGGTTGGCGGGAACCGGCAACGGCCAGCAGTCCGGCCTCATGTCGCCGGCGCGCGCGGTTGGCTACTACATTGATCAAGTGGCGGAACCGGGGCGCCTGCCTCCCCTCCTCATCGCGGGCGGGGCGACGCCGTACCTCTCACCGTCGGGCATGAGACAAGATGTGGCGGATGATTACGCCGGCACGCCCTTCAGCACCTTGAATCGTTACCACAACCACTTTTCATTTATCCAGAGCGCCTCCGATCATCTGGGCGGCTATACCGGGACCTTGGGCTTCTTTGGCTCGGACTACTTTCCCACGCCGATCGGCGAAGCGAACCAGGAGGAGTCCCGCGTGATCACGGACCCGGCGGTGTATGTGCCGTTCTCGATGGTGTATCCCGGGGACGACGCTCCTTTGTTGGACCGCTCCTGCGTGCCGAAAGTCGAGTCCTGGGAGCGAGGCCGTATGATCCCCGCGATCCATTTCAGCTTCTTCGGCCACCATTACACCTGGGGGCCCTGGTGGATCTGGCGTCGGGTTTATGATCTGCTCGAAGGCTGGCAGACCAAGATGGGTTGTGACTACATGTATGAGTCCGTCCTCCAGTGCCCCCCATTGCAGTCCTGTGCCACCTGCATCGCGCCACCGGCCAACCTTGCCCTCTGGCTGCCGTTCGATGAGGCCAGCGGTTCGACCGCCCGCAACCTCGCCGGCGGCTCCGATGGCGTGCTCTATAACGGCTCGACAGTCGCCACGAGCGCCAACGGCCCCATCCATGAGGTTTCCGATCCCACTCACATTACTCCCACGGGCGGCTTCAACGGCGGCAGCCTGTATTTCGATGGCATTGATGATAACGTGGTCGTGCCCTCCTACAACGGAATCAATGTCGGCGCGGGCGATTTTACCCTCGGTGCCTGGGTCAATCGGGACCCCAATAGTGGCGCTTCCTCGATTCGCGTCATCGTGGATAAGCGCGAGCCGGGAACCGGCATCGGCTACAGCTTCGTGGTCGATTCGGGAAACTTGCTGCTCCAAATGACCAGCACCGCAGGCAACTTCGCCAACTATAGCGACACCAATGCCGTGCCGGTGGACAACCAATGGCACTTCGTCGCGGTGACGGTGAGCCGCGGTCCAACAAATTCCGTGGTCCGGTTTTATCTCGACGGCGCGCCCACCGCCATATTGAACACGGCCGCTCTGCCGGGCAGCTTGGATAACACCACGCCCTTGCAGGTCGGCAGTTCGCTCGTTCCGGGGGTGGACGCATGGATGGGCGGCATTGATGAAGTCGTGCTTTTCACCCGGGCGCTTACGGCCCTGGAAATCCAGGGGCTATCCAACGCCGGTTCGGTTGGCCAGTGCAAAACACCCCTGCTCTCCTCACTCGTCCTCAACTGCGCCACCGGCAAAGTGGTGCCGTGCGGCACGCCATGGAGTTTTGACGCTCCCACCGCCAGTGACACCTGCAGCCCCACGAACGTGACCATCATCATTCTGAGCACCGAGACGAACGGCGTCTGCCCGCAGTTCATCACGCGCACGTGGATGGCCACCGACGCCTGCACCAACAGCGCCACGTGCAGCCAGACCGTCATGGTCGTCGATACCGCGCCGCCCGTCCTGACCTGCGCCACCAACAAGACGGTCAATTGCGGCACCGCCTGGACATTCGATGCGCCCACCGCCAGTGACAGTTGTAGCGGCACGAACGTGACGCTCACCATTCTCAGCACGGTGACCAACGGCGTCTGCCCGCAGCTCATCACGCGCACTTGGATGGCCACGGACGCCTGCACCAATAGCGTCACCTGCGCTCAGACGGTGACGGTGGTGAACACCAGCTTGCCGGTGATTCTGTGCCCTTCGAACATCGTGGTGGCCTCGTGCACCGTCACCCAGTTGTTTTACACGGCGACGGCGACCGACGCCTGCAACGGCAACCTGACCGTCGTCTGCACGCCGCCCTCGGGCAGCGCTTTCGCACCAGGAACCACCAACACCGTGACGTGCGTGGCTTCCAACTGTATCGGGAGCGCCAGTTGCAGCTTTACCATCACCGTGGGCTGCTCCACGAATCCTTGCCCGAACCTTGTGGTCAATGGAAGTTTTGAGGCGACCAGTCCAGCGATGAGTCCCAACACCTTCAACAACGCGCTGAATCCAACCACGGGAGTGCCTGGGTGGACGACGGCTTCAACCAATTTTCTTGAAATCTGGTGCAACAATGCCGGCTTTCCTGCCTCACGTGGAACCAACCAGTTGGAAATCAACGCCCAGAGTGATGATGAAACGGTATCTCAAGTGGTGACGGGCTTGAGCACCAATTGCGCCGCGACCTTCTGCTTCGACTATACCGGGCGTTTTGGTTTGGCAGGCGGCACACCTAACAATGACTTTACGGTAACACTCAGCAGTGGCGACATTTTATTCTCGGTGCCCCTGGATCCCGCTGCCTCCGCAACCGGAGGTTGGATGAGCTTCTGCACCAACTTTGTTCCCACAGCGTCCACGGTCACCATTGCGTTCAGGGGCCACCCGCATTTTTCCGATGGCACCTCAGCCACCCAGGGCGGTGCGCACATTGACAACGTTTCACTCACGCAATGTTGCGACACCAATCCGTGCATCACCCTGACCTGCTCCAGCGACAAGACGGTGCAATGCGGCTCGGCCTGGGATTTTGACGCGCCGACGAACATTGTTGATAACTGCTGCACCAACTATAGTGTCACTTTCAGCACCGTGACGAACGGGCTTTGCCCGCTGGTCATCACCCGCACTTGGTTGATCAGCGACATATGTGGCAATAGTAATACTTGCAGCCAGGTCGTTACCGTGGTGGACACCACACCGCCGGTGATCACCTGCGCCTCCAACAAGATCGTTGAATGTGGCACGATGTGGAGTTTCGATCTGCCTGCGGCGGTGGATGCCTGTAGCGGCACGAACGTGACGCTCACCATTCTGAGCACCGTGACCAATGGGCTTTGCCCGCTGGTCATCACCCAAACCTGGCAGGCGAGCGATACCTGCGGCAACAGTGCCACGTGCAGCCAGACGGTGACGGTGAATCCGGCCGGACAGTGCGTGGCGGGCGAGACGTGGACACCGCGTCAAAGCATCCATGACGCGCCTTCAGTGGCCTCGTCGGCGGATGGGACCAAGCTGGTTGCGGCGGACTCTCAGGGTCAGATTTACACGTCCACCGATTCCGGCGTAAATTGGACGCCGCGCGAGAGCTACCGGACTTGGTATTCCGTCGCCTCGTCGGCGGATGGGAGCAAGCTGGTTGCAGTGGTGAATGCCGGCCAAGTTTTCACCTCGATCGATTCCGGGACGAATTGGACGGCGCAGGCCAGTGGCAGCAGGAATTGGCAGGCCGTCGCCTCGTCGGCGGATGGGAGCAAGCTCGTTGCGGTGGTGGGTGGCGGCCTGATTTACACCTCGATTGACTCGGGGACGAATTGGGCGGCGCAGGCCAGTGGCAGCGGGAATTGGTATTCCGTCGCCTCGTCGTCCGACGGGAGCAAACTGGTCGCGGTGGTGAGTGGCGGCCTGATTTTCACCTCGATCGATTCCGGGACGAATTGGACGGCGCAGGCCAGTGGCAGCCCGAGTTGGCATGGAGTCGCTTCCTCGTCCGACGGGAGCAAACTGGTGGCGGTGGCCTACAACGACCAGATTTACACTTCCACCGATTCGGGGACGAATTGGACGGCGCGCGAGAGCAGCAGAAATTGGTCTGGCGTCGCTTCCTCGTCCGATGGGAGCAAGCTGGTGGCGGTGGTGGATGGCGGCCAAGTTTACACTTCGATTGACTCGGGGACGAATTGGATGGCGCGAGATAGCAACCGGTATTGGTGGTCCGTCACCTCGTCGGCGGACGGGAGCAAACTGGTCGCTGGAGTGACCGATAGCAAAATCTACACCTCGGCCTGCACGCCGACGCCAGTGATTACCTGTGCCACCGACAAAACTGTCAACTGCGGAACGGCTTGGAGTTTCGATCCGCCGACCATCGTGAACGGCTGCAGCGGCACCAACAATATAACGCTCACCGTTCTTGGCACGGTGACCAACGGCGTATGCCCGCAAGTCATCACCCGCACTTGGATGGCCATGGACGCATGCACCAACAGCACCACCTGTAGCCAGACCGTGACGGTGGTGGATACCACGCCGCCCGTCCTGACTTGTGCGACCAACAAGACGGTCAATTGCGGCACCGCCTGGACATTCGATGCGCCCACCGCCAATGACAGTTGTAGCGGCACAAAGGTGACGCTCACCGTTCTCAGCACGGTCACCAACGGCGTATGCCCGCAGGTCATCACCCGCACTTGGATGGCCACCGACGCCTGTAGCAACACCGCCACCTGCAGCCAGACTGTGACGGTGGTGGATACCACGCCGCCCGTCCTGACTTGTGCGACCAACAAGACGGTCAATTGCAGCACGCCGTGGACTTTCGATGCGCCCACCGCCAGTGACAGTTGTAGCGGGACGAAGGTAACCATCACCATTCTCAGCACGGTGACCAACGGGATCTGTCCGATGGTCATCACCCGCACCTGGCAGGCCACCGACGCCTGTAGCAACACCGCCACCTGCAGCCAGACGGTGACGGTGGTGAACACCAGCTCGCCAGTGATTCTTTGTCCTTCGAACATCGTGGTGACCTCATGCACCGTCACCCAGTTGTTTTACACAGCGACAGCGACGGACGCCTGCAACGGCAATCTGGCCGTCGTATGCACGCCGCCCTCGGGCAGCGACTTCACACCAGGAACCACAACCACGGTGCTTTGCGTGGCTTCCAACTGCATCGGCAGCGCCAAGTGCAGCTTTACCGTCACCGTGCAATGTCCCGCCAACCCTTGCGTGCCCGCGCCGGCGAATATGGTCTTGTGGCTGCCGTTTGACGAAACGAGCGGCACCAACTCAGCCAATCTTGTCCCGGGTGGAAACAACGGCACCCAGGTCAACGGTCCTGTGGTCACCAGTGGTTTCGTTGCCAACAGCCTCACTTTCGATGGCGTAAGCCAGTACGTCGAGGTTCCTTCATACAACGCCATCAATTTCGGCACGAATGATTTTTCCATTGACGCCTGGGTTAGGCGCGCAACCACCAGCGGCAATTCACCGCCGCGGATCATTGTTGATAAGCGCGATCCGCAGACCATTATCGGCTACAGCCTGGCGGTCAGCTATGGCAACCTCCTGTTCCAAATGGGCGGTCCGGCCAGCAGCTACACCAACTTCCGCGATACCTCCATCCTGCCGGCGGACGACCAGTGGCACTTCGTTGCCGTCACCGTGAACCGCAACTCGACCAACGGAGGTCGTTTCTATATCGACGGCAATCCCACCGGCACTTTCGATCCAACCGCCCATCCGGACAACTTGGACAACACGAATTCGTTCGTGGTTGGCAACACGCCCGTGGGCGGCGCGGCGCCGTGGCTGGGCGGCATTGACGAAGTGGAGATGTTCAACCGGACCTTGAAAACGGATGAAATCGCCGCGGTCTTCAATGCCGGTTCGGCTGGCAAATGCAAATGCGTGCCAGCCCCCGCGAATATGGTCTTGTGGCTGCCGTTTGACGAAACGAGCGGCACCAACTCAGCTAATCTTGTCCCGGGTGGAAACAACGGCACCCAGGTCAACGGTCCTGTTGTCACCAGTGGTTTCGTTGCCAACAGCCTCACTTTTGATGGCGTAAGCCAGTACGTCGAGGTTCCCTC
>Ga0208457_1000283_pt1 | contig 57397 bp, 67 predicted proteins | sample June2015DPH_10_1_FD_185513 | JGI IMG/M metagenome (GOLD analysis project Ga0208457, IMG submission 185513) | Peatland microbial communities from SPRUCE experiment site at the Marcell Experimental Forest, Minnesota, USA - June2015DPH_10_150... | ecosystem: Environmental > Terrestrial > Soil >... | reverse complement strand
GGATGCCGGTCACTTCAGCCACTATGGTCTGGCCAGCGTCGCTTCGCTCCGATCGCGACCGGCATCACATCGGAATCACTGACCGGGATCAAATCGGAATCAGTGACCACCTTCATCGGAATCAGCACCGCTAGGTTCGAGAATGAAAGGAAGAGCTTACTTGGCTCAAAGCGACGCTATCGATTGGACTGCGCACTGGAGCCTTGTTTCATGGAGGAAGCTCAATGAACGAAGAGACCAACGACATCCTGCTTAGGATAGAACAACTCTTGAAGGGACTATTGAGAACTGCTGTCTCCAAGAAATTGGACGAAATTAATGCAGACAATACGTTACGAGTGATCTGGGACCTCACAGGGGGAGGTACACCCGTCACCCAAATAGCGAAGAAGGCGAAGGTTTCGCCTTGGAAGGTTTCTACCATTTGGCAGTCTTGGCAGGAATCTGGACTCGTTGTAAAGGCGGGGAAGTCTTACCAAAAGACCATTGCGTGAGAAATGGAGGCAAAAACTATGGACAAGAATGACGTTGGCGAGATAACCATGCGGCTTGACGCGATCATTGCGTTGCTTGCAGTCACGCTTCCAAATCCGGAGAATCCCAGGACGCTGCGCGAGCAGATTCAATTACTCGACGCTGCCGGGCTGGGCCAGGCTGCCATCGCTCGAATCGTCAGGAGACCGCCCCCTGCCGTTGCGTCCGAGCTAGCAAGGATCAGGGCCAAGCTCCGAAACAAGAAGCAGCAGTGAGAGAGCAGGCGTTAAGAAACATCAGCCCGGGTTTTTTGTGACGTAGGAGGCGACCATGGACACAGTAAGACAGGACGATGCTGTACCGGTACTGAAAGAAATCCTGAAGTGGATACGCATCCAAGCGACACCTTCGGTCAAGTCCACGCTTGACAGAACTCTTGCGAGTTCAGCTCAGCGCAAGCTCTATCAGGCATTGGATGGCCAGAGGAAACAAAAAGAGCTGAGTAACGCTAGTGGCATTTCCCAGCCGAGAATCAGTCGATTACTCTCAGCTTGGCAGCGGGCGGGAATCGTCGAACAGACCTCACCCGCCAAGTATTCAAGATTATTTGACTTGGAGGAATTAGGGATTTCGATTGAAAAACTCACAGAGGAGTAAAAGAGCATGGAAGTGCAAGGTGACATTCGGGACATTCGTAACGACATTGATCGCATTAAGCAGGACATAGATAGCATAAACCGTGTTCAGGTCCTCGCTAACAGCCCTGTCATCATTCAAGACGTCAGGGATGCTGTTGGCCGCAGCAAACAGATGACAGCGACGCTCTTCATCGCGCGAGACTGGATTTCCGCGGGCGACCTAGCTGGTGAGCTTGGCATTGAACCCAGTAACTTAAACAAGGTTGTCGGCAGGCTTCTCGACAGGGGCCTACTCTACAATGAGAGGCGAGGCAAGGGCATCTTCTACCGAAGAACATCGAGAATTGACCTCATCGGGATCGATAGCATGCCAGAGTTTAAAGACGTCTTCGATGAGTGGAAACAATCTAGGTGACAGCCGGGCTAGCGATGATAAGCGAATGTTCTAAATGGCCGGTCGTAATGTATCTGCTTGTGTCGGTGGCGGTTCTCGTTTGGGCCATTGCGTACAGCACGAAGGAGCGCGACACACGACTCAGGATACCTTTGGCCATAAACGCCGTAGCTTCAGGTCTTCTCTCGTTGGCATTTTTCAATTGTCCGCAAGTGCTCGATGCCCTTAACCCTTTTGGCACTTTGCGCGGAGAATTGTTCATCATCTTCGTGCTTGTGGGAACCTATGTGCTAACACTAGAGATTCCTGGCTTTTTGCTTAATCGGGATTACGACACGAAAATTTGTCACTCCTTGGACGAGCTACAAGAAGCCGTTCTGAAGGCACGCGTTAGCGGACGAGAGGGCATTAGTCGGATAGGCAAAATCGTAAAAGAACAGAGCCCACGCCTTGACGGTGCGGGCATTCTTTCAATAGCTCGCAACTCTGCCCAGTTATTCACCCAGTTGAACAATTTCGATGTTTCCGTATGCGACCTCCTTTTGAGAGAGGTAGTCCATGCCCGGTCAAGGATTGAAGGCCGATCTAAACATGCCCTTCCCTTGCTTGCGGAAGTGCTTAAATTGTCGGGCCTTGTCTTTTTGCTCGCTGAGATCCTCGCGTTACTCCATCCGAAATGAATCCAACTCACGGGTACCGGACGCGTGCAAACGGCATCGCGCGTAGGTTGATCGCATGTCCAGGTCGGGGGGTCGGTTCCTTTGGGACCGCGACATCTTCGCGACCGTGGCTTACCTTGCGGTTATCCTGGCGGTGCCGCCGGGGGCCTTCACCTGGGGTCGCGAAGGGCATCAAATCATAGTGATTGTGGCAGGCCATTACATGCGCCCGGAGACCGCCGCTCGCACGCGGGAGCTGCTCGCCCTGCTGTTTCTCGGCAGAAGAGTCCAGAGCGAGATTCTTCGCGCAGTTTATCCTGAGCGGGCAGAGCGAGATTCTTCGTCCGCCAATAAGAATGGCGGACTCAGAATGACAGCGAAGGACTCAGAATGACAACATGGCAGGCGAGTACACGGATGTCAGGCTGGGCAGCGCAATCGAGCCGTTGAATGCAAAGGACTTACGCGACGACGTCCTGGAGAGCCCACGAGAGCTAAGTGCGACCCACCGAGGTCGTGACGGTTCTGTCAAAAGTCTTATGAAAGGGGGATGAAGCAAGGAGAGGGGATTCGAGCTGGCGGCTTCGCCCCACAGGCGCTAACTTAAGGTTCGAGGTCGCCCAAAAGCCCGTCGGCCGACGGGCTTGGAGCGACCCGAAATTAACTAAGTTAGCGCTTATGATCCCCCGGCACCCAGCCCCTGTAACCTGACACCTGGCACCTGCCCTTCCGGCTCCTGCACCTTGCTCTTGACAGGAGAACCGAGACATGGTAGCCTATGTTAGTTGTCGCAAGAGAGCGCTGGCAAGCCGGCGTGGGAATGGATTTGGAAATCGACCCAGCGGACGGGGAAAAACGGAAGGAAATGGGAAAAAGATACTATTTTGACGGAACGAACCTACCGATCTAGTGAAAGCAAAGGACTTAGCTTTTTTAGAGGCCAAAAACGAACTGGTTTTTGAGTGCAACAAACCCAAATCAAAGCCAAAAAAGTGGCCAAAAACCCACCTTTTTTGCGGAATTGAGGAGGGATGAGGATGAGAATCAATTCCAAGGATTTCCGTGTGCGGCCCGGAGAAAAGGTCAAGCTCAAAGAGTGGCCGACGATTGTGAAGCCTTTTTACAAGTCGAAGAAGCGGTATCAAAAACTCCTGGAAGAACACGTTGAGGAGTTGAGCTCGCTGCAACGCCTTCTCTACGCGTCCAACCGCTATGCGTTGCTGCTGATTTTTCAAGCGATGGACGCTGCCGGCAAGGACGGCGCCATCCAGCACGTCATGTCCGGGGTCAATCCGCAAGGCTGCCAGGTTTTCAGTTTCAAACAGCCGAGCGCCGACGAGCTGGAACATGATTTTCTCTGGCGCACGACGTCCCGGCTTCCCGAACGCGGGCAGATCGGCATATTCAATCGTTCCTATTACGAGGAAGTGCTGATCGTTCGGGTGCATCCGGAGATTTTGCGCAGCCAGGGGCTTTCGGAGGAGTTGCGCGACGAGAAAACGCTCTGGGAGGGGCGGTATCGCTCCATCGTGGACCTGGAGAGCCACCTTTATCGTAACGGGACGCGGACCATCAAAATATTCCTCCACCTTTCGCAGGAAGAACAGCGAAAACGATTCCTCGAGCGCATTGATGAGAGGGACAAGAACTGGAAATTCACCCTCGCGGACATTCACGAGAGGAAATACTGGAAGCATTACATGAAGGCTTATGAGGCTTGCCTGAGCGCGACAAGTACCCATCACGCGCCCTGGTACGTCGTTCCCGCCGATGATAAGGAGAATGCCCGGTTGATTGTTTCCCAAATTGTCCTTGATGCGCTCGATGAACTTAAGACGCCATATCCCAAGACCACCGCGAAACGCCGGCGGGAATTGAAATCTATCCGCAAGCTACTAGCCAAGTAACGTTTGAATTATGGTCTCTTATTTGGCGAGCGCTGCCACGGCGGACGAGGTGGCCAAGGCGAAGGATATTTTGCAGACGACGCGCCAGGCGGAAGTTGCACTACACACTGCGGTCAGTGCGAGATAATCTCGCGTTAAGTTACAAAATGGCAAGGAGGATAAAACGATGTTAAGAAATGTCAACCATCTAAAGGGTTTTGCGATCCGAGCCACGGATGGGGAGATTGGAACAGTGGAGCAGTTCTATTTCGACGATGAGACCTGGGCCATCCGCTACCTCGTGGTCAATACCGGGGGCTGGCTTCCCGGCCGGCTTGTGCTGGTCTCGCCCATGGCCCTCCGCCAGGCGGAGTGGCAATCAAAGCGGCTCGATGTGGCGCTGACGAAAAAGCAGGTTGAGGACAGCCCCCCCATCGATACGCACAAGCCCGTCTCACGGCAGCACGAGGCCGTGTACTTGGGGTATTACGGTTACCCCTATTATTGGGGTGGGCCCAATCTATGGGGTCTCACGTCCTACCCGGCAGGCTTGGCGGTTCAAAGGGAAGTAGTGACGGAAGCGGAAGCGGCGCAAGCCAGGGCGGGAAAAGAGTCGGCCGATTCACATCTGCGCAGCACCAACGAGGTGACAGGTTACCACATCGAGGCGGCTGATGGTGTGATCGGTCACGTGAAGGACTTCATCATCGATGATGAAACCTGGGCCATTCGATACCTCGAGGTGGATACGCGGAACTGGTGGCCTGGCAAGAAGGTGCTGGTGTCACCCCAATGGATCGAAAATGTGAGTTGGCCGGACTCCAAAGTCTACGTACACCTCTCCCGGGAAACCATCAAGAACGGCCCGGAGTACATCGAGTCTATGCCTGTCACTCGCGAGTATGAGAAAAGGCTTTATGACTACTACGGCCGGCCGCCATATTGGCTGTAAGGATCTGGCAACAATGTAGCCGTACGGCGAGCAAAGGTTGATTCTGGAGGACCCCAAGTGTTGGGAACCCTGCGTTTCAGTGCAGGAAATGGCGGGACAGGACTATCGCACAGAACGTGGCGAAGCCGAGGAGGATAAGGCCGAGGATGGCGTTGACGAGGCGGAAGAAGGGCGGGCCGATGCGCTGGGGGATGAAGCGAACGACGACGATCAGCGTGGTGAACCAGGTCATTAGGCCGGCGGCCACCATCAGGATTCCCCACCCGGGGGCTTTTGAGCCGAAGATGGAGTGGGCGAACGGGAGCCAGTTGGAGGTGACGCCAACCCAGTAAACCATGGTTAAGGGGTTGAAAATGGTCAGGGCGGTGCCGGCGGCGACATCGGAGACCAGATGCGCGGGGACGGTGCTCTTGTCCCAGCGTTTGCGAGCTCTGGTGTAGGCTCGCAGCGGTTCCTTGACGGCCCGGACAAGGAAGTAGACCCCCAGCGGCAGCAGGACGATCACGCCGATGGCCTCCAGGACAGTCTGGAGATTTGGGTTGGACGGGTCGGAGAGGAGATAGTGACCGCCGAGGAGGACCAGGGAGAAGAGGATCAGGTCGCCGGCAACGGAGCCGATTGCGCAGGCGAGGGTGCGGCGCCAACCGCCGATCATGCCGCGGCGGATGGCCAGCATGTTGACCGGGCCCATCGGCGCGGCCGCCGCCAACCCCATGAAAAATGCGGCCGAGAGTACGTGGATGTCGGAGACGAACACCATGTTGCGACAGATCGGTAGAATAAGCCCGAAATTCCACCCGGGCATTCTGGCAGTCAAGAATATACACCCGATTGCCTCCAACTGAGCCGTTCGAGCGCATTTTTTCTCCTTGTCTCGCCCCCGCGCTTCGGTGAGTCCTGAGAAGCCGATGCGGAACCAAGTAGCCGGAAGGCTAGGTCTTGCACAAGCCGCTCGGTCCCGCCCTGCGGGATTGCCTTCCTCGTAACCGATGCGGTGGCTGTAAATGAACCGCCGCCAACGGGCCTTCATGGAACATCCTCGGAAATTCCTGCCGACCCCAGACGTTAGCCCCCCCGCATGAACTAAGGTGAGCAATATTGACCAGACGCATGTGCCTTACTGTACAGACACGCGAGTCACTCTCGATCTATAAAATGTTCGGGGCCAGTATAGGTGCCCAGTGTCTATCGGAGGAGAAGGTTATGCGCGACGTTTCCGCAAATAGTGTATTGCTGGTGGACGACGATCCTACCATTCGGAAATTTCTATCAAGTCAATTGCAAGAAGCGGGTTTCAAAGCACAACAAGCTGAGGACGGAATCGACGGTCTGGTGAAACTCCGGGATAAGCTTCCCAAGGTCATTATCTCAGACCTTCAGATGCCCCGGATGTCAGGAATCGAGTTCATTTCGGTGGTGCGCCGGCGCTTCCCCTCCATACCCGTAATTGTCCTCTCGGGATCAATCCAACGCGAACTTCCTGCGGAAGCCAGGCCTGACCGCTGGTTCAGAAAGAGTGTGCAACAAGTCCCCGAACTCTTGCAGGCCGTCCACGATCTGGCTCGAAAAACGCCCGATTGCGCTGACCTCCCGCAAGTGATCAGTACGCCTGTTCGGACACGCCCGGACGGCGCCGGTTATTTCGTTCTGACCTGCACGGACTGCCTGCGCTCATTCCAGGTGACGAGTACGCCTGAGAATAAGACGGTGGAGCGGACCGCCGTCTGTGTCCACTGCGAGGCCCGTGTACCATTCTTGATCGAAAGCTCAGAGCCCGCGTAAGGCGACTCGCGCCCCGTGCGCGACGACCTGACGAGGGTGACGCGGCCCGGTTGCGAGATCGGGCCGCTGGAGGCATCTAGCTTGAGCAGACATACGCTCACTTTCAATTCCCGGAACTTCCTCAGAAGGATCGGCACTCAAAAGACGACTCGGGAGTACCAAGACCGACAGGTCATATATTCGCAAGGGGACGCGGCGGATGCGATGTTCCACATCCAGAATGGCAGCGTGAAGCTGGTGGTTGCATCGCCGCGCGGCAAACAAGCAGTCATCGCCATTTTGGGGCCAGGCGACGTGTTTGGGGAGGGTTGTCTGGCAAAACAATCTCTGCGGATGTCGACCGCAACGGCGATTCAACCATCCACTATCTCCCGCGTGAATAAGGGGCCTCTTGTTCGCCTAATTCATCAAGAGCCTGCCTTTGCAAAGCTTTTTATCTCCCACCTGCTTTCTCGTATGGTTCGAGTCGAAGAAGATTTCGTGGACCGACTCTTCAATTTCAGCGAAAAACGCCTGGCCCGGATTCTCTTACTGCTGGCGCATTTTGGCAAGGAAAGTCGAGCCGAGACTGAATTTCCCAGAATCAATCAGGAACAATTGGCACAAATGGTGGGCACCACCCGGTCGCGGGTCAGTCATTTCATGAACAAGTTCAGGAAGCTTGGCTTTGTCGATTACAATGGCAAAGGCGCGTTGACGGTCCATAGCGGTCTCCTCAGCGTGGTCCTACACGACCAGCGTTTGGGTCAAACCCTCGGTCATTCCCATCCGTCCCAAACGGCAGTTCCCCCTCATGAACTGTGGTGAGCAATTCAGACCAGACACGTGAGCCATGCTGAACAGACACGCGAATCACCCCGCGCTATAGACATAGCAGGCAGGGGACTCGCGAGAGTCTGCAGCCGAGAAGAGCAGGGAGAAGGCATATTCGGCAGGAGAAAGGCGACAGGTGTCGCATCGTCCGCTCAAATAAGGAGGCGGATGCACTTTCTCGGGTGGATCGCAGTGAGGCTGCGGCCCGGAATCCTGCCAAAGGAGCAACCGTGATGAAGCCAAGCTCCAAAGATAAGGCCGAAGGCAAGTTTCGCGAAATGAGGGGCAAGGTTAAGGAGAAAGCAGGACAACTGACGAATAATCCCGGATTGGAAGCCGAGGGCACAGTTGAAAAGGCGGCCGGGAAGGTTCAGGGGATAATCGGCCACGTGGAGAAAGCCCTCGAAAAATAGCCATGCCGGCCAGTAGTCCAATAGTTCTGAATGGGGACGTCGGACACTCCGGTCAGTAGGTGTGATTGAAAAAAGGAGCTTTAAATGAAAAGACTTACTTTGATTCTTCTGTTGCTGACCTTCTGTGCGGCGGCTTTCGCTGGTGAGAGCCAACTGCAAAAGGCAACCAACGTCATAAACGAGATCATGGGGACTCCCGACAAGGGCATTCCTCATGATTTGCTGGACAAGGCCGTGTGTGTGGGCATCGTTCCTTCTGAGGTGAAGTTCGCCTTTGGATTTGGTGGCACTTATGGACGCGGTGTGCTGGTGTGCCGCAAGGGCGGGAACGGTTCGTGGGATGCCCCCTCCATGTTCACCATGGGCGGCGCGAGCGTGGGATTTCAGATCGGCGGTAAGGCGACCGACGTCGTCTTCCTCGTGATGAACCCTGAAGGCATGAAAAAACTGGTTCAGGACAGCGTCAAGCTGGGTGCGGAATTATCCGCAGCGGCCGGCCCGGTGGGTCGTTCCGCGGAAGGCGCGACCGACGTTCAACTCCATGCGGAGATTCTTAGCTACTCGCGCTCACGGGGCTTGTTTGGCGGGGCGTCGCTCGACGGGGCCGTGTACAAGCAAGATGAAGACGATAACCAAAAGGTGTATGGACGCAGGGTGACCGCGAAAGAAATTCTGATCGACGGCACAGTGCGCACTCCTCATGCGGCCCAGGGCCTGGACAGCACGCTGACGAAATACTCTCCCTCGGGTGGACGAACGTTTGGCCGGTTATAAGCGATCCATCGGGAGAACTGCAAGTCATCGAAGGGAAACAGCCACCGCGCCAGACGCGACGAGCGTCTGGCGCGCGAATTCCGGGTTCACCGTGGTTAAGGAAAAACGAAACATGAGAAAAACGCCAGTCGTTGCACTCGTCCTCTGTGTCTTGCTGATGTGCGCCGGTGGCTTGTTTGCGTATTCCAACCTGACGCATGAGGAAATTGTCGACCTGCTCTGGAAAGATGAGATCCGGCCTCTGCTGCTCAAGCGATTTCCGGCGCTGACGGAGGACCAGATTACGGAGGCGCACGCCTATGCCTATGGCGGCGCCGTCATCCAGGACCTCGGCTACTACCCATTCGGCAGCCAGCTATTCAGCGATCTGGCGCATTACGTTCGGAGCGGGGACTTCGTTCGCGAGTTGCTGCTCGAGAGTCAGGACGCTAACGAGTATGCGTTTGCCATGGGTGCCTTATCACACTATGCGTCAGACATTGCCGGCCACCCGGCTGTCAACCAGGCCGTGGCGATTGAATACCCGAAGCTGCGGGCGAAGTACGGCAACTCCGTCAGGTACGCAGAGGACAAAACGGCGCATATCAGAACGGAATTCGGGTTCGACATGGTGCAGGTGGCGAAGAGCCGTTATGCATCGCAGCAATATCACGATTTTATCGGGTTTCAGGTGTCTAAGCCCTTGCTGGAACGCGTCTTTCCGGTCGTTTACGGAGTGGAATTGAAAGACGTGCTTTCCCACGAGGACCTCGCGATCGGGTCATACCGTTACGCTGTCAGCCGGCTGATCCCGGAGATGACTCGGGTCGCGCTGCGGACCCATAAGAAAGACATGATGCGCGAAGAACCCACCTTCGCGAAACGAAAGTTTCTCTATCGTCTCTCGCGCTCCGATTATGAAAGGGACTGGGGTAAGGAATATTCAAAGCCGGGATTTGGCGCGCGCGTGTTGGCAGTGCTCTTGCATTACATGCCGAAAATAGGGCCATTCAAAGCGATGGCGTTCAAGAACCCCACCCCGAAGACGGAGGAGATGTACTTTAAGAGCATTAATACGTCTGTAGATCAATACCGGGCCTATCTGGAAGAATTGCGAACGGACTCTCTGCAACTCTCCAACATTGATTTTGATACCGGCAAAAAGACCAAGGCTGCGGAGTACACACTGACCGACGACTCATACGCAAAGTTGCTGGCCAAACTTTCCGAGCGAAAGTTCGATCGGACGTCACCGGAGCTGCGCCAAAACATCCTGGACTTCTATTCGGATCTCTCTGTTCCTATCGAAACGAAAAAAGACACCGTTCGCTGGCAGAGCGTCCTGACGGCGCTTGATCAGTTGAAGGCTCTGACTCTGGTTCCAGCTAGCGCGGGCAACCCTCCACAAGCCCAAGCGCCAAGTCTACCGCCAGCCCTACCGCCGGCTCCAGCCCCAGCCCCGGTTGTGAGTGCTGGGAAGCATTTCGATCGTGTGCTGATTATCGTGCTGGAAAACCAGAATTACGGTGCGGCCATGACAGACCCCTTCTTGGCGCAGTTAGCACAGATGGGAGCTAGCTTCAGCAACTTCAGGGCTTTGATTCACCCGTCCTACCCCAATTATCTGGCCATGGTTGGCGGCAGCTTGTTTGGCGTTCGAAGCAACGATCAAATTACTCTCCCCGACGACAATAGCCATCGGACCATTGCTGATTTCCTGGATTGGAAGAACTACGCTGAGGATTACCCATCAGAACCCCAACCTTTTCTTGGTGACCGTGGAAAATACGTTCGAAAGCACGTCCCGTTCTTGAGTTTTGCGAAAATCCAGCAAGAAGGCTTCGGCAACGTAGTATCCGTCTCTACCAAGGACCCACACAACAGATTTGTCGCTGACGTCGAAGACTTCAGAAGCGACCCGAAAAAGCATCCTCTCCCACGTTACATGTTCTACAGCCCCAACTCGGACGACGACGGGCACGACCCCGTGTTGCGACCTGGGAGGGGATTGAAGAAAGCTTCGACTTGGCTGAACAAATTCTTGAAGGAGTCGTTTCCTCTGGACGAGAAGATGAAAGGAACTCTCCTCATTGTCACATTCGACGAGTCAGAGTATTTCGACAAGACTGAGCGAATCTATACCGTTTTCCTGGGAGACATGGTGAAGCCCGGAGAGATTACAAAAACATATACTCATTACAGCGTTTTGAGGACAATTGAAGACAACTTCGGATTGCCCCCACTCAATTCTGGCGATGGTGCTGCCGAGCCAATTACGGAAGTGTGGAAATGACCTCATACCCCTGGCGTGACCGGGGGTTTTTGTACCAGGTGGGTCTCAGAGTGGGGTTTCGCGTACGTCTGGGCTGAGGGCCGCGCCATCGCCGCCTCAGACATTCCGATGGCCGGCGGGTGAGCGTCTCGTTCCATGAAGAATCTGACAACTTCCCGATCGGAACACTTCGACAACTGACTGGGCAGGCAAAACGGACCCAAGACGACCTTCGACGGCTCGGATTGCTGCGGGAGAATCGCGGACTGAGCCCGAATTCCGGGAGAAGTGTAGCGTTTGGTGAAAGGAGCTGCCGTGGTTAATTGGACGCGCTTTCGCCTCTCAGCGATGGGGACGTGTTGATGTGAATTCAGGCTCTGTCCTCTGATATCAGTAGTGGCGGTCCAGGACCGCCACTACTGAGGACTACCGCTACAGCTTCGCTCCGCTCGTCAGTGACCGATCGGAGTTCCGATCACGTCGCCCGAAACGACCAACTCCACTCGACGATTCTGCTGCCGGCCTGCCGCCGTATCATTTGTTGCCACGGGCTGGCTTTTGCCGAATCCACGGGCGGCAATAGAAGAGGTATTAATCCCCTGCTGAACGAGGAAATCGCGAACCGCATTGGCACGATTTTCGGACAATTGCATGTTGTACTCGTCAGTCCCGACGCTGTCCGTATGGCCTTCCACTTCGAGCTTCAAGCTGGGATACGCCAGGACGATGCCCGCGATCTTGGCCAGCTTTTCGCGAGCCCCGGGCCTAAGAGTGTACTTCCCCGTGTCGAAGAGGACGTCAGACATGTTGACGATGAGGCCTCTAGCGCTGTCGCGGGTTTCCAGGATCAGGTTCAGCTGGTCCGCTAGTTTGTTGCGCAATTCCTGTTTCTCCCGCTCGGCCTGCCCGGCGGCGGCCTTGCGCGCCTGCTCGCTTTCCGCCAGTGCAGCTAAGCGGGATTTTTCTGCATCCGCCTGGGCCGCGGCCATCGCAGTTGCTGATGCAGCCTGACTTTCCGCCATGTCGGATTTCGCTTTGGCAGCGCCGGCGGCGGCCTGGGCTGCTTCAGACTGGGCCTGTTCTTTCTGCCTGGTTGCCTCGTCAGCTTGCGCCTGCGACCGAGTCTGTGCGTCTGCGGAGGCTTGGCGTTCGTTGGCTTGGCGCTCCTCGTCCATCTTCTTGACTGCGATGGCGCGGGCATCTTCGGCAGTTTGTACTGCCTCTCGGGCGACTGCGATCAGCAGCTTTTTCGGGACGTCCTTTTTCGTGGCATATTCATCCGCCTTGTTCATCAACTGGACAGCGTGCTGATAGCTGTCGCTGGCGTACTTCTCGGCTCCCTCGGATTGAGCGATGCGCAGCGCGTTACGCGCCTCGAAGAATTCCAACGGCAACTTGGCATTCAGAACCACAGGGTCGAACTTGTAGCCGGTCGGAATGTAGCCGCCCCGCTCCATAAGCTCGTACTTTGCATTCACTGCCTGGGTAGTTCCTTTCGTGTCCTCGCGAACAACATTTTCGAGCACTACTAGATTGCTGGGCTGCCGAACGGCATAATAGGGCTCCGCGGTAACGATCAGCGCGAAAGCCTGAAGGTCCGTGGTCACGTCCAGCTTGCTGCGGCTGGTATCGCCCACCAATACTTCGCCCAGGTTCACTGCCCGACCCTCAGGCGAAATTGCCCACAGGATGTAAGTCAGGTATTCATTACCGAAAGTCGTGGGCTTCTGCAGGTTGTCCAATTCCACCTCGATCGCCATGGATCCGCGCTTGCTTTCCACCTTGGCTTGGCCGTTCGCTGACGGCATCAGGTCCGTGCCTGCGAAATCCACCTTCGTAGCTCCGCTGCGGTGCCTATAGTTCACCGCCTGCACGTTGCGGCTGATTACGTTTACGCGGAAAGTGGGCGTCGGCGCCAGGGGCTCAACGCTCATGGTTGTTTGGGAGTTGGCTTGAGCCAATGCAGTCAGGCTCAATGCGAATGAGAGTGTTAACAACAGTCCTATCTTCATTGTATCTCCTTGTGGCAGATGTCTGCCGTATTGCGCCGGGATTTCCATCGTGCTGCGCTGCCGATCAGGCGTGAGGCGAGGAGAGGGACGGTCGAGGGCTCGGCGCCTGAATCGGGGTCTTTGCGGGCCAGGAAGGCCTTTACGGGCGTGCGAATAGCGCGCTCATCGTCGACTACCAAAATCTTTTCGCTTTGCCTGTCCAGTTTCATAGCCCGCCTCCTTCCTTACCGGCATCTCGCTGTTCTCGCCGGGCGGGTTCATTGGCCTGTCTATGTTCCTTCCTGACCACCAGATCCTGACTAGCAGCTAAAAGCACACTTCTTTTCTACCCTTGGGCGATGCGCGTGTCAGTCCCATACTGCTCACACATCTGGTCAAAACTGCTCATCCCAGTCCTCGGCGCTGTGCACGTTGCCGGTCCCGCCCTGCGGGATCAGCAAGAGGCTACTGCGTGTTCTTCCCCCGAGAGTCGGTCCCGCCGCGGCGGGTTGCTCGATGAGTTCACCGAATCCCAAGCGTTCGTCCAACTCGCGCACTAGAATCAGGCCGCCATCGGAAGTGACCCGCGATCCCTGGAAATCCACCTTCACGGAAGAATGAAAGGAAGGCTGAAAGGGTTGATTCTGGGTCTCACCCACTGGGTCTCTACCTCCCCGAGGGCCGTCTTGACGCTGAAACCCGCATGAATACTGGCATCTGCGGTCAGGATACGGTTAACTCTGGAATTCGAAAACGGAAATGCGGGTTAACTGGCCTGAGCAATTTCGACCAAACGTGTGACCCGTGCCCGAGCCCTCTTGATGTCAGGGCTGGTTCGGGGCCGGGCCTGGCTGGCCGCTGGTCGGCGTCGTAGACCGCGGAGCGGGTGGATTGTTCGGGGGTGTACTGGGCAATCTTTGATCGACGTACTCCATCAAACTTTTCTTGAGGTTCTGAATGGCTGGCGACAGCAAAACGTCATTCGGGAGATCATGAAAGCGCTTTTCAATCATCGCTCTGAGGTCACTATTGAACGCCTGCACTTGTTTGTTGAGGACATCCTGGGTAGCGGTGCTGGTAGCGTTCAGCCGATCCAGAGCTGCGTTCAGCTTCACCAACTCATCGTGGCTGAGTTTCGCATTCAGGGCCAGGTAATCGTTAGAGCTGTAAATCGGACCGGTGCATTGGACCATTTCATAGGTCCAGTCATGGGTATCATCGATCGAAGTATGCGTGAGCTGACCCTCGCAGACGTACCCGCCCCGGCCCATTCTTACGGACTGGTTCGGTTCCGCGATGGGCCGGATTTCTTGTGCTCGTAGAGCTCCGGCAGTCAGCAATGAGAGTAGTGCAAGAGACGCTGACCATAATGTGAAACGGTCCGTCTTCCTGATCTTGCTCATGGCGGTTACTCCTTCATCTGCGAAGATAAGCCGGTGTGGCAATTGCACATGGGTGGAATAATCTCCGGCTTAAGCCGAGGTTCGAGGAAGCTGGACTGCCCTGTGTAACGGTTATCTCACTTCCACACTACGCAGCATAACAGAAGCCGAAGACAGATGTCTGCCCACTTAGGAACACTCTCGTGTATTGATTTGCTCATTTGAAAGAACGGGTGCGAGGATAATCAGCGCGACGATGCAGAGAGCGACGACGATCACAACCAGGGTCAGAGCGCTCTTGTGACGGACGACCGTGGCAGGGTCGGGACCCATCCACAATTCCCGCCCTTGTACTCCAGGATAACTGCAATTGTACGTCATTCCGCTTCCTTCAGTCCCATCATGTATGTCCCCGTCGCAAAACTTGGGTGAGCTATTTTGACCAAACGTGTGAGCAGTACTGGACTGAAACACGATTCACTCCAGGATATAAAGAGTGTGCCTCGAGGGCTCCGGCTGATTGAAATCGCCACCTGAAAGGTAGCAGAGAAAAGGAAAATGGATCATGAGAGCGCGATGGATTTCGAGGAGGCGTCGGCCAGGCTCAACTTGCGCCACAACATACAGGTTGAAGTGTCACAGGCAACAAAAATCGAGAATGGGAAACGGGGAGCGGACCGCTGGGCCCGCTTCAGAAAGCAAAATTAGGAGGATTAGATCATGCCTTTAATTCAAATCTTAATTGCCCTGATCGTGGTTGGGGTTCTTCTCTGGCTCGTCAACAGATTCATTCCGATGGCGGGCTCCATCAAGTCGATCCTGAATGCTGTCGTGGTCATTTGTGTAGTCGTGTGGCTCCTAAATGTCTTTGGACTCCTGCATTCCATCTCCGCGATTCACATCGGGCATATAGGATGAGGCTGGTCTTGGTTCATGGCGGGAGCGCGATTCGTGGCTGGCGCATCCCTGGATTGCGAAGGCTGCGCAGGGGTTTGACAAGTGCGCGGCGGGGTTTATGTGTCCCTTGCGGATGGGTGGCTTACCGGCCACTGATCGTGCTTGGATACAGGAAGAACTGATGCGCGACCCGGCGGCTACCTTGACCGGCCACCCCTGTTGTAGCTTGGGGTAATTCGCTGGATGAATCTGGACCTTTTGCGAGCGTCGAGGGTATCAGTGAATCTGAAAGTCGTTTACGCTCTGCTCAAAGAGGCATGCTCTGCGTGGGCAGAAGACCATGCCTCTAGCTTGGGTGCAGCGCTGGCGTTTTACACAGTCTTTTCGCTCGCTCCGGTCCTGATTGTCGCGATAGCGGTCGCGGGTCTGGCGTTCGGGCAAAAAGCGGCGGAGGGTGAATTCTCACGGCAACTCCAAGGGCTAGTGGGTGAGACGGGTGCAAGAGCCATTCAGGCGATCATCCGGAGCGCGAATCGGCCCGCGCTTGGCGTCATTGCGAGCACAATTGGCATCGGGACCCTACTGGTCGGTGCGTCAGGCGCCTTTGTTGAGCTCCAAGACGCGCTCAATAAGATCTGGAGAGTTCAGCGGAGATCAGAAAGTATCTTGTCGGGCGTGATTCGAGAGCGTTTCTTGTCGTTCGGCCTGGTTCTGGGCCTCGGCTTCCTGTTACTAGTGTCACTCGTGGTGAGCGCCGCGCTGGGGGCCGTGGGAAATTTCATAGCACCGCTGCTTCCCTGGCCTGTATTCTTGTTGGAATCGGTCAATTTTCTCCTCTCGTTGGGTGTGATTGCGCTGCTACTCGCGCTGATCTTTAAGTATCTGCCGGACACGGAAATTGCCTGGAGTGATGTGTGGATCGGTGCGGCAGTTGCGTCACTACTTTTGACCACTGGCAAAGCGCTGATCGGGTTGTATCTCGCCAGGTCCACCGTCGCGTCAGCATACGGAGCAGCGGCATCCCTCGTCATTATCCTCACTTGGGTTTATTACTCAGCGCAGATTCTCCTTTTAGGCGCGGAAGTCACGCACATCTACTCCTACAAGCACGGTTCGCGCGCCGAAGGAAGTCCTGTGCATCGATAGCCGGAGTAGCGCTGACCCCGCAAGGCGGGGTCAGCACCGCGGGAAAACGACGAACGCGCCGACCCCGCCTTGCGGGGTCGGCGCTACTGAATCGGGCAATCGATCGAACCTCTGGAGAGGGAAAGGCCGATGAGCAAGCTAAACGGAAGTCAAGTTCCTCACTGAGGGACAGCACCGCCAGGCGCTATCACCGGGGGAGGGGCCTTGGGTAACAACTGCCGGTAAACGATTCGCAAAGTAGCGAGCACCGGAACTGAAAGAAAGCTGCCGGCTATACCTGCGATAGAGCCGCCTGCCAGGACTCCGAAGATGACCAGCAAAGGGTGTAGCTTCATGTCGGCGCTGAGCAAATGCGGTGACACAACATAATCCTGGAAGAAGCGGAACGCGACAAGGAACGCGAAGATCCCGAGCAGGTGGTGGAAGCCGCTCAAGCCAGCAACCAGCAGGACGATGACGGCTCCAGCCAGAGGACCCATCATGGGAACAAATTCCAAAGGGAAGGCGACAGCCGCCAACAGAATCCCATACGGAACGCCCATAATCGAGAAGAAGAGTCCATAAGCCAAAGATGCCACGACTCCCAACAACACCAACGCCCGCATGTATTGTGCAAGCAGCAGGTGCAGGTCAGCGGCAATTCTCTGGACCGTGTCGCGGCGGGACCCTTCGGCAAGAAAGCCCAGCACGGAACTGCGCATCTCCCGCCCATCTTTCAAGAAGAAGAAACTGAGAATCGGAACCAAGACGATAAAGATGAGGCTTCCAGCGCGCGAGATGACCCCCAAGGCGGCATTCGGCAGCAGTGCCAGGAGGTCTCGCGAATGATTGGCCAGTTGCTTTTGCACAGTCGAAATGACAGTGCTCTTCAGCGTCTGAGCGGAGGGTGAAACGGCGAGCGCGGTCGGAGGCTCTAATTTCGAAAGGAGCTCTGGAAGCCTGGCTGCCAGTGCGTTCGCCTGGTGGACTACACGAGAGCCGATCGCAATTCCAATGACAATCAGAAACCCGACCAGCGCGAGGTAGACGAAGGTGAGCGCCAGCACCTTTGACCGCCCCGGTAGCCGCCGATCAAGAAGTTTCACCAGTGGCCAGAGCAGGTAGGCGAACAGCAGCGCCACAAAAAAGATAAACAAAGTCTCTCGAATGAGATAAAGCAGTCCCACCAGGAGGAGAATAAAAACCGCTGTCCAGGTGTAACGCGCGGCGCGGCGATCAAGACCAAGCAAGATTCTGCTCCCTCGGCCACCATGCGTAGCCTTGGTCACAAGGCTCCGGCCCACCCGGTTGCCCGGTCGAGCCGCTTGTCAGCTACTAGACTTACCGACATCTATCTGGGCCGGTCTTCCCCCCACTGGTGATCTGCGCCGTTGGGGGGCACTGAGAAATCACGGCTACGGAGTTGCAACCCTTTTATCCCCAGGGCGGCTGATGTTAGGAGGGGCGCCATGGACCCCTCTCATCCAAGTGGCGGCTTCTATACGTTCATCTCCGGTGGGCGGGTAGATCAGAGCCAGCCCATCACGGCAAGCATCGGCGCGACGTGTGAACTGACCCTGGTTCATCAGGATGAAGTCAAGGGTCTGACCCAACTGATCAGACTGGAATGTGTTGCTGAAACGTATTCCACTTGGGTGAGCCGGAGAAGTCCACGTCCAGTAGTCGCACACCAGATCCTGTTTACCCCCGGCTCCCACCGACCAGACGCTCAGGTAATCCAACGAAGTTCCAGGTTCACATCGGTATTCAACCCGTGCTGAACATAGGTTGGTGACTTTCATCAGGTCTTCCCAGGCTAGAATCACTGCAAACTTAAGGGCCTTGTCCAATTCCATGTTGGGTCTCCCTCACGAACGAATCACTTCGCTGGCCTTGGAATCACGCGCTGGCGAAGAGATCGGCCAAGCATCGGGTTCAAGAAGTTTGTTTGGGCCGAAGACGCGTCAGCAACGAGTTCGGTGATCTTATATTTCACGTCGCGCGAAACCATCGTGCATGGGCCGAGTATCCGGACATGCGCGGTGGCTTCCGAAGCCGTCTGCAGCCACATTCCGCCCACATCGCCGTAGCGCAGTGCGATGCGCACGTCTCGCACCCACCAAGAGGGAGCCTTCGCCGGCTGGCCCTCGGTACAACGGAGCAAGTAGGTGTTAGCATCGACCCAGATGTCCCCGCGCAGCAGATTCTTGTCTTTGCGCCTGGGAAGCAACTCGAGAACGTAACAGCGTTGGCCGCTTACCTCTTCCTCGCGGATGAAGCGGAAATCATAATTGTCCGGCGAGATGTCGGTGGCGCCGTAATCTTTCGTGACTTCCACTTCTTTTTCCAGCATGCGGCCAATAATCATTTTTCCCAGACCGCTCCCGTTAATCTGCTGAATGGTGTACTCCTTGGAGTCCGGGGGGACGAAGGTCACATCGGCAACCACTTCGGACTTGGTTGCTTGCCTTTCTCTACCATACAGCTTGTATTCGCGGGTGACGATGTAAGGACGAAGGCGGGCCCGGTTTTCAGCCCGGGCCTGTGCCATGCTGGCGATGATGGTTTCCGCGGTTGGGATCGAGCTTCCGGTCTGAGCTGATGCGGATGCCATTGCGGCGACTAAATAGAGAAAAAGCAACCACGAGGTTTGTTGCCGCAAAGCCACGTAGAAAAAGCTCCGTCCTGCTTCGCGAATCTTGAACCACCAGTATTGCGGCACAGGCGCACCCTCCGCGATCATTCGACGGGTCCTCGGCCTTGGATGACCCTAACCAACACTACAGAGACGGCCAGCAGGCCCTGAATAAGAGGAGCAGCAGGGTCAAATCTTGCCGACCTCTACGATTTGGCCTGTTCGGGCGCCTCATGAAACAGATCTGCGACCGGTGAGCAGGTTCCATAGCAACCAAATCACTGCAACCACGAGCAATATGTGGATGAGGCCTCCGCCAACGTGAAAGCCAAAGCCCAGCAACCACAGGATTACCAGAATCGCGAAAATTGTCCAAAGCATGTTGCTCCTTCCCCGTTGACATCCGCCTCTCAGCAGCGCCTGGCTGGCAACTCGGGGCACATCCTTTATAGCTTGGGGTAATTCGCGTGTCAGTCCCATACTGCTCACACGTCTGGTCAAAATTGCTCATCCCGGTTAATGACAGGTAACTACAGGGTGGGGTCGGCGGAAATTACGAGGGCGTCGACATGGATACAGGCACGCGTGCAATCTTTGGATAGCTGAGAAAGGGGCAATTTTGGGCTACTCACTCGTTGCAGGCACCGGGGTGTGGAATCCGGCTTTCTGACTCGAAGCAGCCTCAGCTTGGCAACTGCCATTGTTGGATTCGGAACGCCCTAGAACCGCACAATCTTGTTGCGAAGGGCGTAGCGAATCAAGCCGCTCAAGGAATGGGTATCGAGCTTGTGCATGATGTTGCTTCGGTGGGTTTCTGCCGTGTGAACGCTGACCCCCAAGGTGGCCGCGATCTCTTTGTTACTCTTCCCCTCTGCCAGAAGCTGGACAACTTCTCGCTCGCGAGGGGTCAGAAGGTCACGAGAGCGGTTCCTTCTGCCGGTTGTCTTACCCCCATTCAGGTAACTCTCCACTACGACCGTGGCTACCTTGGATGAGAAAAAACCTTTGTGCCGGCTAAGCGCCGCCACGCCCTCCACCAAGTTTCGTCCTGCGTCGGACTTCAGGACGTAGGCACGAGCGCCTGATTCGACCACTCTACGTATTAACTGTTCGGACTCATGAAGCGTCAGGATAAGCACCTCGGTCCTGGGGAGGGCTCTCAGGATCTGCCGCGTGGCTTCCAAGCCATTCAATTCCGGCATGCTGATATCCATCACCACGACGTCAGGCTTCGTCTGTTTTGCCAGTTCAAGAGCCTCCCGGCCGTTGGCCGCCTCCGCACAAACTTCCCATTCGGGACGGACTTCCAGAAGGGCTCGCATACCCTTCCGCACGACCTCGTGATCATCCGCCACCAGGATACGAAGCGTTTTCACTTAACGACCTCGGGATTCGGGATCACCACTCGGATGGTCGTGCCTCGGCGGCTTGAATCGATTTCCAGCCGACCCCCGAGTTGTCTGGCTCGTTCGCTCATGCCCATAATGCCCACTCCAAGCTGTCCGCTTTTCTGATTGCCCGAGTGGAGGGCCTTCTCGGGCATCCCCTGGCCTTTGTCCGCTATTTCTAACTTCACCTCAGTCGCGCGCCGCGAAAGCCGTATCAGGGCTGTCGGACTTTTGGAGTGACGGTGGACGTTGGTTAGGCTCTCCTGCACTACGCGAAAAAGGGTCGTCTCTACCTCCTGGGGCAGCCGGCCAAAATTGGGAGACACCTTGAGATTGATCTTGATTTCGCTCCGCTCGGCGAACCCTTTAACGTACCAAGCCAAGGCTGAAGCCAAGCCATCTTCATCAAGCAGTGGCGGGTGTAACGAGTAGGAGAATGTACGCATCTCCCTCAAGGACTGCTCTGCCACCTCGAGACTTCCAGATAGAGCTTGGCGCGCTTTCGGATTAAGCCTACCAGCCGACCTGTGCGCCAGGGTGAGGTTCGTCACCAAACCGACGAGGTTCTGGCCTATGGCATCGTGAAGTTCCCGGGCAATGCGCCGCCGCTCCTCGTCCTGCAACTGCAGCAGACGTGTAGAAAGCCCGCGGAGAGCCTTTTCACCTTGCTTGCGTTCGGTGAGGTCTCGCATGACGGCCAACACACAGCTTGATCCCGTCTCATCAGCAATTGGGACCGCATAAGACTCCGCCCACCTCCGCGTGCCTTTGAGCCCGACAATCTCGAATTCTAAATTGGCTCTGTTGCCGCTGCAAACTCCCTGCAAGAAAGCTTTGAACGCCGCCCGGTGCTCGGGAGCAATCAAGGGAAGGACTGACTTTCCATTAACTTCGGCAAAGCTCTCAGCCTCGATCATGGCCAAGCCCGCCGGGTTCATTTGAAGGAGGTCGCCGTTGCACGCGACTTTCGCGACACATTCCGGCTCGGTTTCAACGATGGCACGCAAGTGACTTTCACTTTGCCGTAGCGCCTCCTCAGCCTCCTTGCGCCGGGTAATATCAATGATGGTCCCTAAGATGAACGGTTGGCTGCCTGCCCCCCCTTCGATCAGATTCTCGTTAACCAGAACCCAAACCGGGCTGCCATCTTTTCGCTTAAGGCGCAATTCTAAATTGGAGAGGGTCTTTTCCGCCCTTATGCGGGCGGTGATTGCCTCCGGCTCGCGGGGATCAAAGTAAAATTCCTGCACTGGATGAGCTAAGAGCTCTTCACGAGAGGCAAATCCGAAAACCTTGACGAAAGCTTCATTACAGTCCGTGATGCGGCGGTCCAGGGCAGTGCGGTATACCCCGGCAAGGTTTTTTTCAAAGAGCAGGCGATACTGCTCCTCGCTTCTCTCGAGCGCTTCCTTCGCTTGCATCCGCTCAACCGCATAGAGGACGGCGCGGCAAATCCACTCGCCATTCACCTTTCCTATGACGAGGTAATCTTGCGCCCCTTCCCGGACTGCTTGGAGGCCCAGCTTTTCATCGGTAACACCCGTTAGCACTACGATGGGAGTGCGGGGGAAATGATTGTGTAACTCCACAAAAGTGCTAATGCCCTGGCTGTCCGGGAGCCCCAGATCCAATAACACCGCGTCGATTCCGCCCTTCACCAGCCGCTCGACCGCCGTCAGCAAGCTTGGGGCATCCTCCAGGGCAGCTAAGGCGGGCTTCGCTTCCTTCAACATTTCCCGGATTAGGCGGATATTTCCCGGATTATCCTCCACCAACAAGACCTTAATCGGCTCGGATGTCATGGCGTTTTTCCTTGCGGGAGTTTCACAATCGTCAACCCAAAATCTTCAATCGACTTCACAACCTGGACTAACTGTTCCAGGTCGACCGGCTTCGTCACGTGACAATTGGCATAGAGGCTGTCCTGTCGCCGAAACAAACCTTCTCCAGGAGAACACGGGGCTTGGGAATGTTACGCTGGCCATCCCCGAGTTCATACAGGATTGGTGACGCCTAGAACACACCATGCGGCCAAAATAGCACACTTGGACTCTGTAAGAAACCGAGTGTGAAGGATTCTCAAATACAGCGCAGCTAACCCCAGTATGAGGCACTTTTTAGCAATTATCAAGCATCAGCGTGGATCAATCCGCTGCCATTTGTCTCTACTGTAGATTCTGTAGGGACGCCTAGAGGTTCAGGCGCTCAAGGTACTGTCGAATACTCATTCTGCAGCATTGTACCTGTTCCTCCTAGAAGATACGCTTGCATGGTGCCCGGAGGACTGGCCTAAGTCGGGAAAGATCCTGATTGTGGATGGCGAAGCATTCGAGGGATAATAAGCGAGCAGGCCTTTTGCACCGTGAAACTGTATTGGCGCGAGGCCGACGCGCAAGGCGATGTCAGAATCGTCGCCAAAAACCAATTGCTTTTGATACCGCGGGCTTGCTTTGAGCAAGCCGAAGGAGGTTGTTATGGCCCTAACGAAAAACCAGTCTCAGGCTGTTGCAGCAAATACTAACAAGCCGGTCGTCGATTGGGAAGCCTTCCTCGCTGGATTCCCCGGCGGGAAAACCGACATTGAATACGGCGCGAACCGCAACATCTTCTGCCAAGGACAACCTGCGGATTCCGTCTTCTACCTCCGACGAGGCAAGGTGAAGATCGCGGTTACATCCGACCAAGGCAAGGAAGCGATCGTCGCCATTCTGGGCGACAGTGACTTCTTCGGGGAGGGATGCCTCGCCGGTCAGGAGTTGCGCATCGCCACGGCTACCACGATAACAGATTGCAAGCTGGTCAGGGTTTCGAAGCCGCTGATGGCGCGCATGCTGCACGAAAAGCACGAAATCTCGGAATTGTTCATCATGCATCTGCTTTCACGCAACATCCGATTCGAAGGGGATCTCGTCGATCAGCTTTTCAACTCCAGCGAGAAGCGTCTGGCTCGGATTCTCTTGCTGCTGGCTCATTTTGGGAAGGAAAGTAGAGCTGAAACTATACATCCCAGAATCAATCAGGAAAACCTGGCGCAAATGGTCGGCACGACTCGGTCGCGGGTCAGTCATTTCATGAATAAGTTCAAGAAGCTGGGCTTTGTCGATTACGAAAGCCTCGCCGGGGGGTTGACGGTTAACAGCAGCCTCTTGAGCGTGGTCCTGCACGACTAGCCTTGTGTAACTGAAATAGGTGATAACGGCTCGATGAGCCTGCTGGGCTGAGCGGTGTAGTGTGGAGGAAAGCATTGGGTTCGGATGAAGTGCTTTCCAAAGGATAGCCTTGGCTCAGGCTCAGGAAGCGAGCCGCCGCATTGTCCACCTTGTTACGGAACGAAGCCCCCGTTCATTTCAAATCCTCGGCAAATTCCCACCGGCTCCAGACTGTGGTTCCACCCCATTAACTGGGATGAGCATTTTTGACCTAATAGGTGAGCCTTACTGAACTGACACCCATGCACACAAACGGTATAAGAAGTGTGCCTCGAGTATCCGGTGAGAGGCAGATGTGACATGAGTCGGAGGCAACACCTATGAAACAAAATCGAGTTATCAGCATAGCAGTTCTGTTTTTACTTCTCGGAACCACCATTCCTGCATTCGCACAAAAGGGCGAGGAGGAAAAGCCCGGTGGCGGAGGAAAAGCCCAACCGGCACAACACCAGGCGCAACCGCAACACGAACAGAAAGCGCAACCGCAACAGCGCGCGCAGAAAGCGCAACCGCAACAGCGCGCGCAGAAAGCGCAGCCGCAGCAGCGCGCACAGAAAGCGCAGCCACAGCAGCGCGCACAGAAAGCGCAGCCGCAGCGCACCCAGCAGGCGCAACGCCAGCAGCCGCAGCGCGCCCAGCAGGCGCAACACCAGCAGCGGCCACAGGCCGTTGCTTCCAACAGGGGCGGCGGCCACTATGGCCGCGTTTCTGACGCCAGTTACCGTTCCCATTTCGGTCGGGGCCACTCGTTCCACATGGGGCATCCCCAGATGATCGAAGGGTATAACCGCTTCCAGTACGGCGGCTATTGGTTCGGGTTCAATGAAGGATGGCCAGTAGGCTGGGACTACAACGACGACTTTTATGTCGAATACATTGATGGCGTCTATTATATGTTCAACCTGAGGCATCCAGGCTTCCGCCTTACCCTCAACATATTCTGACGATTTATCCAGCACACCTTCGGGGGAGGATTCAATCGGCACGGGCGGGGCGGGTCGCCCCGAGGGGGGAAACCCGTATGAGTCTTTTGGCTTGAGAGCTACCCGAGCGGCCAATAATGCTGGAGGCTGTCACCGTGAAATGGCAAGTTCAGCCACGGCGCACTGGGCGGATGGTCAGATCATTTCCAAGTTCGAAGCCCTACTGAACTCCACGAGTCCCAGCATTTGTTTCTCCCGTCGCAAACGTGGCTGAGCAATTTGACCTAACGCGTGAGCAGCATTGAACTGACGGCGAATTACCCCCAGGGTATAGAGGGTGTAAGAAGAGTGCCTCAAGGTGCCAGCCAGGATCTGGTAAGAGGCGCATGTCAGATGAGTTTTAATGGAGGTTCCACTTTAGAGAGCCACCGAAGTGGCAGGCGAAGGTAAGGTAACTAAGGAAGTGGAAGCTAAACCCGAGGAAAGGAATCTTGGGACCAAAGGCGAGTGCAACATGGCAGAAAAGATAGCGGTGTTGGGCATTTACCCCAATTACTCGAGCGTGGAGAACGGCGTGGACGTCTTGAAGGAGGTCGGCTTTCGAAACACGGATATTTCCGTGCTATTTCCGGAAAAAGTAGTCTCCAAGGACTTCGCCCACAAGAAACACACGAAGGCTCCAAAGGGCGCTGCGGCTGGCGCAGGAACCGGTGCGATCCTGGGCGGCACATTGGGATGGTTGGTGGGCATTGGCGCTCTGGCCATACCGGGTTTGGGTCCGTTTATCGCCGCCGGTCCTATCATGGCGGCCCTGGCGGGGGTCGGAGTGGGCGGTACAGTAGGCGGGATAACGGGCGCGCTGATTGGCATGGGGATTCCCGAGCACGAGGCCAAGCGCTATGAAGTGCGGGTGAAAGAGGGCGGAATCCTCCTCTCGGTGCATTCGGACAATGCGGATTGGACGAAGCGCGCCAAGGAGATTCTAGAGCGGACAGGAGCGCAGGATATCTCGGTAACCGGAGAGGGCGGCGCCGACTACGTCAGAGGCGACAGGTCGGCCGTGCGCAAGGCTACGAGTGGTGAGACGAAATAGCTGTCCGGGAGAGGCGCTTCCATCCCATGATTTCGTGGGTTCCAGATGCGTTGACTCTCAAGAGTGAGATGAGACAAAGCAGGCAACGTGATGAAGCGAAGTACTAAGAATAAGGCAAAGGGCAAGTTTCACGAAATAAAGGGCAAGGTCAAGGAGAAGGCTGGACAACTGACGAACAATCCCAGTCTGGAAGCCGAGGGCACAGTTGAAAAGGCGACCGGGAAGGTCCAAAAGAAAATCGGCCAGGTGGAGGAAGCCCTCGAGAAATCGTTACGCCGGCTCGTAGTCCGACAGTCCTGAACGGGAACAGCGGACACGCCGGTCAGTGGGAGTAAGTACAAGAAAAGGGCTTCATGAAAAGGGTTACTTTGGTTTTTCTGTTTCTAGCCTTCTGTGTGACGGCATTCGCAGGCGAGAGCCAACTGCAAAAGGCAACCCACGTTCTCAACGAGATCATGGGTGCTCCCGACAAGCGTATTCCCGATGAGTTGCTGGAGAAAGCCGCATGTGTGGGCATCGTTCCTTCGCAACTGAAGTTTGCTTTTGGAATTGGCGGCACTTATGGACGCGGTTTGCTGGTGTGCCGCAGGCGTGGGAACGGCCAGTGGGATGCGCCTTCCATGTTCACCCTTGGCGCCGGGAGCTTTGGATTTCAGATTGGCGGTAAGTCCACCGACGTCGTTTTCCTCGTGATGAACCCCGATGGCGCAAGAAAGCTGGTCCAGGACAGCGTCAAGCTGGGCGCGGAATCATCTGCAGCGGGCGGACCGGTGGGTCGTTCCGCGGAAGGCGCGACGGACGTTAAGCTCCACACGGAGATTCTCAGCTACTCGCGGTCACAGGGTTTGTTTGCCGGGCTGTCGCTTGAAGGAGCCGTGGTGAAGCAAGATGAGGGCGATAACCAAAAGCTGTATGGACGCAAGGTCAGCGCCAAAGACATTCTGATCAACGGCGCGGTGCTCACTCCTCAAGCGGCTCAAGGCCTGGACAACACATTGGCGAAATACTCTCCCGAGGGTGGACAAGCGTTCAATTGAGGGTAACGGTCCATCTGGCACGAAAGGCGCTCAAGCGAGGTAGCCCCTTATGAAAACTGCAACGCTGGTTGGGATCCTGCTCATTGTGCTGGGGATTATCTCTCTGGCTTTCCAGGGCATCACGTACACGCGGCAAAGGAAGGTCGTGGACTTCGGCCCGATTCACGCAACTGCGGAAACGAAAGAGCGGATTCCCTTGCCTCCGATTCTGGGTGGAATCGCCCTGGTCGGAGGCATAGGCCTGGTGATCGCTGGAACGAGACGGAAGGCGTAGGTGTTTATTCGGCTCTCATTTTTCCGGCCTCTCGGGAGGCAGGGATTCTCCTCGAGGTGCGTCGTTGAGTTGCCGGAATCTCTTGCACCTCCCCCAAGACGCAAGAGGCCAAAGAGGGGGACCGGGGCAATCCCAGCCGCCGACGCACCCGCAGTGAGGTATGCCCCGCGAGGCATGAGGTATGGGGAGTGCTTATAGACGTGGTGCGGCTGGGACAATCCGGGCACGAAACAGAAGATGGAAGGGTTCGCTGGGAGACGAATGGGTGTCTACCCGGAGCCGAGGGAAGGCCAAAAAGGAAATTCCAGTTTAGAGCTGAGGGTGGCTCCCGCCGACCTCGGGAAGGTCATAGGGAAGCATGGCCGCGCGGCCGTTTCTATCCGCAACATTCTTGGGCCGGCCGGGACGAAAATGCACAGAAGGTTTAGCCTGGGGATCTTGGAGTAGTAAGCCGATTAGGAAAGGAAAGTCAGCTTCGGAGAATCCTGGACGTAGGAGGGGAGGATGACGTGATACAGCTACAACGTTATGTGGGTTCACTTCTACCGGGCGCATCGCTGTTGGCGCCGATGGGTGTCAAGGCTGCTGGTCTTACGCCAGGTCCGCGGGCGGAAGAGCACGTTCGACGGTACTAAGACCGTGAGCACCGGGATTGGCATAACTGGGATGACCACGAAGCCCGCGCTTACCGGCACTGGCTGATGGAGGAAAGGCGCGAGCATCGATACCGGGAGTACGCCAGGCTGAGACGCCGGCAGCAGGCAGAGTACTGGAGATGGCGTCACGCACATTCAGATTGGCGCTAACCTCGACGCCATTACAGGCCGGGGGCATGGTGTCACACATACATGCCGCCATTGACATTGAGAACCTGGCCGGTGATATAGCTGGCGTCGTCGGAGGCCAGGAACTTTACGGCGTGGGCTACTCGGGGCACCTTTCCCAGCCGCGCCAGTGGAATCCGGGAAGCCAGCTTTTGACGGGCCTCGGGGGTCAATGTCTCCGTCATTGCCGTTTCGATGAATCCAGGCGCAACGGCATTGACAGTAATATTACGCGTTTAGAAGCCTGAAACGCCGACATTCGTGTTTCTGGGTGTTAGGGGCTGGGCCGGCAGCGCCGAAATCCTGCACACCTCGGCTCCTAAGAGGCGCCGCGAGAGAGGGCTCTCCGCCAGGAGCAGCCAATAACATCGGGCGTGTTTGATCAAACGTACGCCGGTTTTCAACAGCCGCTGCTGCGAGCTGGTCAGCGACCGAGGAGCCCAAGCAGCCCAACCAGGATTAGGTAAAAGCCTACGATATATCTGAGGAGCTTGGGGAAAATCAGAATCAAGATGCCTGCGGCCAGAGAAACAATCGGCGAAAACGAAGTGTAGCGCAGCGTGAAGGAACCGCCCCTGGTCTGCGCGAGAGCCGTGGTGGTCAACAAGCTGAATAGCACTATAGAGACAACGCCTTCTTTGAGTTTCAATCCACACCTCCTGTTATGAAGAGAGCGTCCTAAACTGAGATTTCTTTTTTCGATTCTCGACCGACCAATAACATACACATTACCGCCACTGAATACAACTCTACTGATGCGCCACCAAGCGGTAACCTCGACCGGCCCCACACTGTTGTTGACCCTCATTAGCTGGGATGAGCAATTCTGACCAGACGTGCGAGCAGTACTGAACAGACACGCGGATTACCTCCAGGGTATAAGAAGTGTACCTCAAGCTGCCAGCCAGGATCTGGCGGGAGGCGAATGGCAGAAGAAGAAGGGTGCTTACGTTTCTCATCCTGTTTGTTGTGCTCCTCGTGGCCTGGCTTTTTGGGCTACATCCCATGGAGCGACCGGACTAATAAGGAGGGGTACCATGAAAGTTAATATCTTGAAGCGGATAGCGGTAGCTGCTGTGATCAGCGCGGTGTCGTTGGTGGGAATGAGCATACCGACCACTGCACAGCAACAACCGCAGCAAGACAAGAAAGAGCAAGAAAAACAGCAAGAAGCGCAGCCACAGCGCGCTCAACAGCAACAGCAGAACCAGCAAAAGCAGCAGGCCCAGCAGCAACAGCAGAACCAGCAAAGGCAGCAGGCCCAACAGCAGCAGCAAAACCAGCAAAAGCAGCAGGCCCAGCAGCAACAGCAGAACCAGCAAAGGCAGCAGGCCCAACAGCAGCAGCAAAACCAGCAAAAGCAGCAGGCCCAGCAGCAACAGCAGAACCAGCAAAAGCAGCAGGCCCAACAGCAACAGCAGAACCAGCAAAAGCAGCAGGCCCAACAGCAACAGCAAAACCAGCAAAGGCAGCAGGCCCAGCAGCAAAATCAGCAAAGGCAGCAGGCCCAACAGCAACAGCAGAACCAGCAAAAGCAGCAGGCCCAACAGCAACAGCAAAACCAGCAAAGGCAGCAGGCCCAGCAGCAAAATCAGCAAAGGCAGCAGGCCCAACAGCAACAGCAGAACCAGCGAAAGCAGCAGGCCCAACAGCAAAACCAGCAAAGGCAACAGGCCCAACAGCAACAGCAGAACCAGCAAAGGCAGCAGGCCCAACAGCAACAGCAGAACCAGCGAAAGCAGCAAGCCCAACAGCAAAACCAGCAAAGGCAACAGGCCCAGCAGCAACAGCAAAACCAGCAAAAGCAGCAGGCCCAGCAGCAAAATCAGCAAAGGCAGCAGGCCCAGCAGCAACAGCGCGCCCAGCAGCAACAGCAGCAGAACCAGAACACACAGCAGCAACAACAGCGCACCCAAGCGCAACAGCAGCAACAGCAGCAGAACCAGAACACACAGCAGCAACAACAGCGCGCCCAAGCGCAACAGCAGCAACAGCAGGCGCAGCAGAGACAATGGCAACGAGATCAGAATTGGCAACAGCAAGTGCAGCAGCAACGGCAGCAAGACCAAAACCAGCAGCAAGCCCGCCTCTCGCAAGAGCGTCAGCAGCAGCTTATTGGGGAGCAGCAGCAGCGTCTGACTCAGTACCGTCAAAATCTAGATCAGCAGCAGCGTGTCGGGCAGCAGCACACAGCGGAGCTTCAGCAACAAGGACGCAGGGCGCAGTACCGTTATCAGCAAGAGTACCTAGGGCGCCTACGTGAGCAGCACATGCGCCTCCAGAACGAGCGCCACGATTACAACAATGATCCATACTTCTACACGGGTTGGAACTATCGTTACAACCGTGGCGGCCGCTACTACGAGACGAATCAATACGGCGCAAATTTGCTTCGCGAGGCCGTGAACTACGGTTATGAGCAAGGCTTCCTGGCCGGACAGGCAGACCGGCAGGATCGCTGGGGTTACAACTACAAAGACTCTTATGCCTATCAGGACGCGAACTTCGGCTATGGTGGTTATTATGTACCCCAGGACGACTACAACTACTACTTTCGCGAGGGTTTCCGTCGCGGCTATGCAGATGGCTACTACCACCGCTATCGATATGGTCGCTATTATGGCGGCAAGTACACAATCCTTGGCGGCATTTTGGGGTCAATCCTCGACATGCAGTCGCTTCGCTAAAGACTGAGAGGGTGGTGTTCAAAACAAGCGCCCGGCTCCCTTGACCGAGAAGAGTCAGTGGAGTCGGGCTGGCCCCGGTTGTGGGACGGGGGCCGCTGGGAACATACATGAAAAACAGACGTACGCGCATTCTCAATTCCCGGGGAGCGGACGTATAGGCGTTTGCCTTCGAAAATAAGGAGGTAGTTAGCTTATGCCTTTAGTTCAAGTCTTGGTGGTTCTGATCGTGGTTGGTGTTCTCCTCTGGCTCGTCAATAGCTTCATTCCGATGGCGGGCTCCATTAAGTCGATCTTGAATGCTGTCGTGGTCATTCTCGTGGTTTTGTGGCTCCTGAATGTTTTTGGAGTTATGCATTCCCTCTCCAGGATCCACGTGGGGAGGTGACGGTCTTGGTTCAGCCCAGTGATCGTGCTCGCGTGCATGAAGAACTGATGCGCCACCAAGCAGTAACTTCGACCGGCCCACACTGTTGGTGGCCCTCATTAGCGGGGATGAGCAATTTTGAGCAAACGTGCGAGCAGTACTGAACAGACACGCGAATCACCCAAGGGTATAACGAGTGTACCTGAAGCTGCCAGGCGGGATCTGGCGGGAGGCGAATGGCAGAGGGGAGCGACGTGTTTACACGAGGGGTTTTGATCAATGTGAAGCCTGGTTGCGAGGTCGAGCTTACCAGGACCCTTGAGCAGGAAGTTGTGCCGCTGTTTCGAAGGGAGAGGGATTTTCGGGGCCTTGTCGCCTTCATCCGCCCAGATGGAACGGAAGCGCTCTCCTTAAACCTTTGGGATCAAAAGGAGAGCGTGGGAGCAATCTAGGCTAGATGCCTTGGCGCGCTGATGGCTCTGGCGAGAGTGTTCCTGGGAATTCCCTCGGTCCAAATCTATGAGGTCTCGAATTCCGCATTCCACACGATGGAACAAACAATAGGCCAAGAGGAAGTAGTTAAGGCGACTCCGGATCTTGAAATCTATCAATCTGCGCTTCGGCCTTTCAAAGTGTCGCCTGCACGGCGAACGGTGGGACGAGTTTTCCCGCTGATATGGTGTCTCATAAATTCATTTCATTTATAGATCCGACCCAAGAACCACGGGGCAGAATAGACCACCCCAAGAAAGATTGAGGTAACTTCAATGAAAAAATGGATCGATTCAGATTAGTAGTGACCATCTTCTGCTTGTCCCTGGTAGCTCTAACGTTTCTACCGAGTGCGAAGGCAGACGAGTGGAACAGGAAGACTATTGTGACATTCAGCGCCCCCGTCGAAGTTCCAGGTGTGGGCGCCCAGACCTTGCCGGCGGGTACGTATGTCTTCAAGATTTTCGATTCCCTATCGGACCGCCACATCGTCCAAATTTTCAACCAAGCCGAAGACCATGTGTATACAACCATCCTCGCCATCCCCAATTACCGTTTGCGGGCGACCGACAAAACGGTAATGACGTTTAAGGAGAGGGCGGAGGGACAGCCGGAAGCCATCCGGGCGTGGTTTTATCCGGGGCGTCAATGGGGCGAGGAATTTGTGTACCCAAAGTCACGGGCGATCGAGCTGGCGAAGGTGACCAACGAGGTCGTTCTCGCGACGCCTGTCGAACTGGCAACGCTGCCCATCGAGGAGTTGAAGACAGCGCCGGTCGTGGCTGTTAAACCTACGGGCGAAGAGGTTCAAGTAGCTGAGGTCGTGGAGCTCCCGCCAGAGGTAGCAACTGCGAAGCCGGTAGAGGTAGCCGCTGCGCAGAGCTTACCCAAAACGGCCAGCACATTGCCACTTGTGGGATTGATTGGGCTACTGTCGCTGGGTGCAGGCCTTACTCTGTGGGGTTTTTCGAAGCGAGCTGTCTGAGCCAAGGGAGTGCGTTGCGGGGCCTGCGTGGACCGCCCGCGTAGGGGGCCTAAGGAGGGCGCTTCGGGCGCCAATTTGCTGGCCCAGGCGAAGCTGACTGAGCGTCGGGTTGTGAAGGGGGGTGGTACGCGAGTATTACCTCCCTTCACGGGCGCTCGAGTTCGCGACCACCCGGGTGGACTCCCCGGCGATCGCTCAAGTTCCACGAAACGACTGGGCTGATGAGAGAGCCGTCAACATCGGTACAGCCCGGGAAAACAGGCACAGTTCTATGCCCTGTCAGCGTTGGCGACCTGTTCGACACGGCAAGTCGTCAACGATTAACATTCAACAAACTGAAACGGGGGAGCGTGTCGGGTGTTCAACCTCTGCCTGTTCGTCCCTCGGAGCCAAGCGGGAACACACTCGACCGGCGACGGGCAGGGTCGTAGTTGAAGGAGCCCGTCCTTCTGGCAACTGGCTGTAATTGACTAGAGGGCGATCGATGTCCTGGATTGAGGGTGTATGTTCATCGTCTATGAATGTGTCGCCTGTGCGCTCGCGGCTTTGGCTGCTGCGACGCTGCTATGTACGGCCGGTGTGGTGTTTCTGGTGCTCAAACAGGGAGCTAGGATCCTGGCACCGAGGTCGCGCAAACTCACACAGGGCGCCGCTCATCTGAAAGGAAGATGGATGGCGGCTGAGTCTCTCGATCCATAGTCACGGTTCACCTTTCTACGGGAGGTGGAGGTTGAGGGCCGCGAAATTATTCAGCACGAGAGTACGCACCGGGGAGGCACGCGCCACCACGAGCCGATGTCTGGTCGCGCTTGTGTTCTTGTTTACTCTGCCCAGTGTTGCCCGCCCTCAAGAACCCTCGACATCCGAGCTTCGCCAAGTTGACCCCTACAAAATCAGTGTAAGTGTTTCGAGCGTGGTCTTGCACGCGACCGTGCAGAACCACAAAGGCGCTCCGGTTTCGGGGCTCGGCAAGGATGACTTTCAGATATACGAGGACGGCGTGCTTCAACAGATTGAATACTATAGTCATGAGGATATTCCAGTCACGGTGGGCTTGGTTGTGGACAACAGTGGAAGCATGGGACCCAAGCGTGCTGAGGTTATTGCCGCTGCCATGGCGTTTGCCCGCTCCAGCAATCCGCAGGACCAGATGTTCGTGGTCAATTTCAACGAGCATGTTTCGTTTGGCCTTCCCGCTAACACACCATTCACGGACCAAACGACGCAATTGCAGGTTGCGCTGTCGAGAATTATCGCCAGCGGCGAGACGGCGCTCTGCGACGCTCTGGCGGCTGCGCTCGAGCACGTGAAAAAGGGTAATCGGGACAAGAAAGTGCTGATCGTGCTGAGCGACGGGGGCGACAACGCGAGCAGATACAAGTTGGGCCAGATCCTGACCATGGCAGGGCAGTCCGATGCCATCATCTATACCATAGGTATCTATACGGAAGAAGATCCCGACCAGAACCCCAACGCGCTCCGGCAGCTTTCCAAGGCCACGGGAGGCGAGGCTTTCTTTCCGCAATCCGTGCCGGAGGTTGTCCCTCTTTGTGAACGGATCGCTCATGATATCCGTAACCAGTACACCATTGCTTATGCACCCGCGAACAGAAAGCAAGACGGGGCCTATCGGGTCATCCAAGTGAAGGCGATGGCGCCGGGTCATGGACGCTTGTCCGTTCGCACCCGTGCCGGTTACTACGCACCTTCGAAACCTCAGCCCTTAGCCCCCCTTGCCGGCAGCCAGAGCAACCGGCCATGAATTTCAAAATTAAACGCCAGAGCGCTCATCCGACACGAATCGCCTTGCTTCTCCATTGGAGCCAATACTTCTTTTTTGTCGTGGGGGTCCTGGCGCTGAGTTACTGCGCCACCGTGCTGCTCGAGAGGTGGCTCTTTCAGGCCTATCAAACCTGGCGATTTGAGCGCGCCTTGAAGGATGCGCAGACGCCTGCCCGTGCCATTCAACAGCCTGCTTCGTCTCCTCTTTCCGCCCAGGCGGAAGCGGACCGTGCGCGCGCTGAGAGTTTTGGCATCGATGGCCTCGTGGGCTCTCCGTTGGCGCGCATCGAGATCAGTTCCATCGGCCTTGCGGCGATGATCATGGAAGGCATAGACGGAAGAGCTTTGCGACACGCGGTCGGGCATATTCCAGGCACCCCGCTGCCGGGTCAACGAGGCAACGTGGCGCTCGCGGGACACCGGGACACGGTCTTCCGAGGACTACGCAATATTCACAAGGACGATGAAATCACCTTGACGACGCTACACGGATCTTACCGCTATCGCGTGGACTCGACCCAAGTGGTCGAGCCCGAGGACACTGAGGTGCTGGACGCTACGGCGGACGACTTCCTCACCCTGGTGACCTGTTACCCGTTCTATTTTGTCGGCCCCGCCCCCAAGAGGTTTATCGTCCGCGCCCACAGGATTCCTGGATGAGGGGAGACTGCATCCGCTTCTTCAGACTAGACCGTACGCTTCAAGTGACTCAGCAGAGTGGAGTGTGATCACCTGGATGATCCCGCCTCGGGGTCGGACCGCACGGGCCGACACCCAAACGGGGATGGTGCTTGTCGCTCGAAACCCCGTCACCCAACCGTGGAGTTTGCGGAGACTCCGGTGATCGTTGGGCGAAATTACCAAAGGTCACCGTTCCTCAGGCAACTCTAATCGAAGGCAACGCAAGGACTTTGGCGAACGGGACGATCTTGATTCCTTCCTGCAGACCCCCAATAACATAAAAAGAAGAGGCCACTCTCTTTCGAGTGGCCTCTGGATGTAGAAGAAATATAAAGACGTTTGGTTGCGGGGGCTGGATTTGAACCAGCGATCCCGCGCCTGCGGGATTATGGGCCCCTGGGATTGCGGGCGAAGCATGCGGGGTCAAGGCCGGTAAGCTGGAAGAATCCTTGTCCAGACTTTTGCATTTTCAGTAGGAGTTCGTGTTTGCGGGCGTCGGTGTATGAAGCAAACCTTTCGACCCGAACGAGCTGCCAAGGTCGATAGCGTGCGGTCCAGCGTGAAATTCCTTGGTTGTGCTGGTCAAGGCGGCGGGAGGGGTCTTCGCTAATGCCGACGTAGAACCGCTGCCCAGAGGGGCTCCAAAGAACGTAGGTAAAGTAGGGTTTGCCAGCAACTCTCGACACGGTGCAGACTGCGATGCAAGGGGTTGGTTGCGGGGCTGGATTTGAACCAGCGATCCCGCGAGGCGGGATTATGAGCCCCTGGGATTGCGGGCGAAGCATGCGGGGTCAAGGCCGGTAAGCTGGAAGAATCCTTGTCCAGACTTTTGCATTTTCAGTAGGAGTTCGTGTTTGCGGGCGTCGGTGTATGAAGCAAACCTTTCGACCCGAACGAGCTGCCAAGGTCGATAGCGTGCTGTCCAGGGTGAAATTCCTTGGTTGTGCTGGTCAAGGCGGCGGGAGGGGTCTTCGCTAATGCCGACGTAGAACCGCTGCCCAGAGGGGCTCCAAAGAACGTAGGTAAAGTAGGGCTTGCCAGCAACTCTCGACACGGTGCAGACTGCGATGCAAGAGGTTGGTTGCGGGGGCTGGATTTGAACCAGCGACCTTTGGGTTATGAGAAGTCACAATGCAAGCTAACTCATTGACTTTGCGGCACGGTTGGCCACCAAAAAGCACGCAAAAACACGCTCAGAACGCCCAAGTTGTACCGATTTTGTACTCGTCATAGGCTACATCGTAGCGTATCGGAACCCTACCGCAAGAATAATTCTACTCGGTCCGTCGTCCAGGTCGCCACACCGCTGCCGAAGAGGTCCTGGTCCTCCGTCCAAATTGGCAAGTCCAAAAGTAACGCCACCGCCACTACGGGCCAATCGTCTGGATCACGAATTTCGATGCGCTCTCTCGCCAGTTGCTCAAAATCCCCGTAGAGGGTTCGGTCAACCACTTGGACTGTTCCGCTTAGTTTGTCGAGCGCTGCAAGTCCAGTGGCGGTATCGCGGCCCCGCTTTTCCAGTTCCTTTTCCAAGTAGCGACGGGCGTCGGCGAAACAAACATCCGGGCTGTAAAATGTCGCGGCATCCTCATACGTTTCTAGTAGTTCACGAACGCGTCGGCCCAGGACGGCGCGCATAAGGATGTTGGCATCAAGCACTAGCCCTTTCCGTGGGTTCATTTACGCCCTTCGGCGCGCCAGCGCTTGAAGTCCGCGATGATTTCATCTTCGGTGATGCCTTCGCCCAGCAGCATTTCCTGCAACCGGGCAGCCGCCTCTTTCAACTGCGCCCGCTCGGCATCGGATCGCTTTCGGCGCGCCGGGAGATAGTAACCCACGGTGTCGCCGTGCCGCGTAATCGCAACCGGCTTGTCGCTCTGCAACAAGTAGTTGGCAAGATTCTCGCGAAACTCGCGGATACCCACTTTGAGTAATCCCATATGCGTTCACCTGTGTACACATTTTACAAGACGTGAGGATATCTGTCAAGGGGATTGCTGGCGGGCCGACGGGCAACCCGATTGCCAACTATTTTTCACGGGTCGACAAATGTGAGTACCATTTCTGAGGGTGGACTGAGGCACGGCGCTTGCCAAGTATTTTTTGCGGGTCGACAAATGTGAGAACCGGGTACCAGGTCGAGAGACGGCTAGGGCTGGCCACTTGTCGTCCGCGTGAGGAAGGTCGGGCTGGCCAACCGGAGGTTGGCCAGCCGACGTTATTTTTGGACCTCACTTGCCCGGATAGCCTGCGCGAAGGATTTGGTCGGCGGCGCGAAAGATGCGTTGCGCTGACCGCTCGGTGAATGTCTGGCCCTGGCCCCACGATTGGATATAACCACGGCTGTACTCGGCTCCTGGCAGGCCAAGGGATTCACAGCACAAGAAGGAAACGGCCTCGGCTTCCATTTCCCGGATATCCCGTGGCGTCCGCTCGGTGTCCGAGAGGTCGCCTTCGTCCGTGTGGCCAAGCATGACGTGGCCAACTTCGTGGAAAAGTGTCTTTGCCGGGAGAGCGGCAATCGGGCTGACCGCGATCTTCCGGCCATGCTTGGCGTAGCCCTGGGTGTTGCCGTCGAGGTCCTGGAAGGGAACACGTTGGATTTCCAGAGCGGCAAGGGCTCTTTCTTCGTTCCATTCCGGGATGTCGGGGGTTTGGTATTCCGCGCCTTCGGTCTGTGCAAGAACGAACCAATGGGCCTTGTAGGTGAAATGGGTAAAGGAAAACTCCTCCTCCTGGTCGGTGCCGTCGTCTTGCTTTACCGTCTTAATGCGCTTGCAAGTCAGAGGCATGCACAGGGTCAATGCCTTCTCACCCTTCCTCACGTATCGGCCAAGCTCTTTCCACTTCGGGAAAGTGGCCAGCGGCCCCGGCTGGATTCCGCGCAAAAAGCACTGGAACAAAGCCAAGAGTTGATTTCCGAGTGAGTAGTTGTGAAAGCGGCTGTAGGCTTCATGAATGAAGCCGGGCTTTTTCACAGCCTCGTCCAAGAGGGCCGCCCACGAAACCATGGGCTTTCTCTCTGCGCTCCTCGGCGCGTCCACTGTGCGAACCTGCAACGAACCCTCAACATTAAATTGACCTCGATGGGTTTGTTTGGTTTGCTCGATCATTTGTTTTTCTCCTTTTCTGCGCCCGTTTCTCGCGGGGCACAAAAGGGCGAGTGGGGCCTGCTCGCCAGGCCAAGGGCTGCTTTTTGCGGGGGAACCATGAAACTTCGCTCTTCGTTTTGTTTCTTGGGGGGGACCGCAAACCCGGAGGGTGTCCGTCAACCTGACGGACAAAGCAGGAGCCCGCTGTGCCGCCAGCGCGCAGGCGTCTTTCCCATCTCGCCGTGCCCGCGAGAAAACGGTGCCAGAAAAGGTGAGGGTGATAGATGTGCGGGACCAACTTCGGCGCAAACAGAAACTGATCGTCGGATCGCCGAAATTCTAACCGCGAGCCGTGACGCGAACCTTATTTATTTGATTAAAGGAAAAGATAGCCTACCAAGACTCGGCGACAACGGAGTGCAATGAATCGTCCTTTACGACGCGGAAATGCCGTCCGGTTGCGTCAGAGAACTCATTATTGACGGTCACGACAATCAATTGGTGGTCGAAGAGATCATTAAAAAGGCTCTTCAATCGCTGACAGTTCAATGTGTCCATGTGTCGAGTCGGCTCGTCTAGAACTAAGAAATTGATGCCCCTTGCTGCAACTCGCAGAAGTCCGTACCGGAGAGCTAGCGCCAAGATATCTTTTGCAGCGCCACTCAAGTTAAAAATGGGCACATCTCGTCCATGCAACTGGACTGCAATGTTCAGATCGTCGTCTATTTTGACTGCTGAATCGTTGTCTCCATCGTGAAATCGAGCGAGGAGGTCATTCGTGCCAAGGGCAAGGTGTCGAACTAACCGCTTTCGGAGCGACTTCCGAAATTGCTGGATGGCCTCTTCAAGTTTGGTTAAGAATAGAAGTTCGGCTTTTGTGCGTTCCACTTGTTCGGGTTTTTTCCCAAATGTTCTGGCCTGACTACGCAATCTTTTCAAGCGTTTCTGATCCGCAGTCACACGCTTAGCTGTGGCGCTGTACGTGGCCTTCATCTCTTTGAGATCGACAAATGCGTCAAACGATTCGTCGAAAGCACCTTGCTGAAGGGCGCTTTCGGCCCTTTCTAGGTGCCTTCTGATGTTCGCAAGCTGTTTGTTCATATCGCGTAATGTGCGATTGATTGCACTGAGACGAGACTTTCTTAATGCAGGGGGGACCTTCTGCGTGCATGTCGGGCAGCGCCCCTTTCGTAATCCATCACGCATGCGCTCTTCACTTTCGAACTTCGTCCTAATCTCAAGTTCTTTGTGCTGGAGGACAGCAACAGCGTTCTCGGAGTTACGCTGGGCCAATCTGAGCTTTTGCGCGTCGTTGGGGACATTACGCTGCGCCTCGCGGATGGAAGATTGGAGCTCGTTTAATTCGTCTTGCTGAGAGGAGACTTCCTGTTCCAGCTCCTCGACATGTGTCAGGAACGCTCCCAGTCGCCCTGATGTGAGGTCGTCAAGGAATCCCTCTAACGCCCTTTTTGTCGCCCGGAGGGACTCGACGCGCTGCTTCCATTCCTCGACCCCCAGAAGGCGCTCTATGAAAACTCGTCGCTCCTCCGGGGAGAAGTCAAGACTCTTACGGAGGTCATCTTGATCCGAGAAGAAGATGTTCTGAAATAACCTAACGTCAACTCCAAGTAGAGGGATTAACTTTTCCGCGACCGTTCGGATTCCCACCGCGATCTCATCGGCTCCCTCCTTGAGAACAACGCGGCGCCCAGGAAGAGACCGATGCAGAGAATACTCACGTCCGTTAAGTTCAAACTTGAGTTCCACACTGCCTTGCTTTGAACCTTCGTTGACTAAGTGGTCCGAGCTTACGGCGGTTCCTGCAATCTTCTTGGGGAAGATATCCGCCCCAAACAGGGCGAATCCGATTGCGTCCACCACGCTACTCTTGCCTTGCCAATTCTGCCCAAAGATGTAGTTTTGGCCAGGAAGGAAGTCGAGCCGGGCCTGGTTGAACGACCTGAAATTATCGAGCCTTAGACTTTTGATGATCAGAAAGTACATCCTCCCGGATATCGGCAAACAGCTGTTCGCTCTCCCTGTATTCCAAGTACCGCCTTGCCTTGGTCAGGTCTCTGCCACGAAATGTGCGGCGGAGGACTTGATCAATGGACGCCCCTCGGCGAGACTCGGCTGCTGTCTTTGCTTCCGTTGAATATCGGAGATCAATGTAATAATCGAAAAGATTGCGCTCGCGTAAGAGGGCGAGCACCTCTGACTTTGAGAGTCCTCGGTTTGGCTGAATCTTGCCTGAAAAGCGAAGATAAACAAAGGCACCAGCGCTTCCACCGTTCGCATCGAGGTCCTTCGATATCGCTGAAAGTAATTCCTTTCCGGTCAGAATTGAGATGTCGTAGGAAAGGACCACCACCCGATGAGTCTTTGGCAAGGCGTATCGCTCGACGGTACCGTCGTCACAATCGTACACGACGACGTATTTGTCCGATTGGTCGAGCATGTTCTGGACCTCTGTTGACCCAGGTATAATGCAGTTCGCAACAGTTTCATAAACGTGGTGGTGCCCGGCAAACGCTTTATCAAATCCCTCAAAGCATTGAGCATCTACTTCCCACAATTCCGAAGGAATCGATTTCGTCCCTTTTATGAAATTGTGCACGAGAAGGATTTGGCGCTCGGACTGCGGCGGTCTTCGCAGGCCTTCAGCTAATTTCGGCACTTCCGTTGGATCATGCTGCCACGGAATGCCACAGATGCGTACGGACCGGCACTTGAACTCGCTTCCCCGCAACACGTGAACAAAGCCAAGGCACTCAAGCGCCACAAGTTCCCCCGCTTCACGACCCCGTCCAAACTCGTGGTTGCCAGGGATAGCCAGGAGTGGGGTATTTGCGCTCTTGAGCTGCGAGAGGCTCGGTGATATCTCTTTGAGGATTTCGGCAAACGCATCAACATTCCGCCGCGTTGCTGCGGAGTCGAAGACATCGCCCAGCAAGCAGATCGCCTCGGCGCCGTTTTCTGCGCATACGCGGAGGGCATTGCAAAAGGCCGTCGAGAAGTCCGCCCGTCGTTTGGGAGAGTAGTCCGTGCAACCAAGGTGCGTATCGCCAATGATTCCTATTCTCATTTCAAGCCTGGATACTGCTCTTCTCGCGAGCCGAGGACGGCAAAGATTGTTTCTTGATGGTGACTGAATACCATGCGCATTGAAGTCTAATTCAGGAAGCATTAACCTGCAAGTTGAGGAAGCTCCCGCAGTGCTCCTAAACAGGGTACGGATATTGCTCCAAAAGCGCGTCACGAAGGGGCAGGAGGGAAGGGGGGAAACGGCCCTGCGAAATACCAGGTAGTGGCTGAAATGTGCGTTGATGGTGTAGCGGGCTCAAAGCGGCTTAGGGATGCTCAGCTTGAAATCCAATTCCTGCCCCATTCCCTTGAGAAGTGAGTAGCGGATTTCAGCCCATGCGTGACTGCGCTCCCCGGTGTTGGGCAGGGCGCCGAGCATCTGCCATCGCTCAAGAATCCGATCTCCTTCCATTCGTGCAGCGATCAGCACACGGCTTCGGATGACCGAACGGCCACGTACCACTGCCTCGTCGAACGCCCGTCGCTTCTCGGCTTCAGGGACATCCATGTACCCGACATCCGAGGAATTTTGCACCATCTGTTCTATGCTTTTTGACAGTACGGCGAGCAATTCACTGTACTCAGCTTTCTTGCTGTCCAAAATCCACCGCATTACTTGCCAGCGATGAGTGGCATATGCCGTCGCCAATCCACCAAGAAATGCGATAACTGCCGTGACTAGCGTGGTCATTCTCTTTCAGTCCTTTCCGCTTCTCTGAGTCTTGCTCTGTCGCACGCGGAGACGTTACGTTTGCTGTAAGAGGACTGGCAATAGAATCCTTGAATCCCTAAACTGCGGCTGCCCCCCAACCCATTTGAATCCATCCGATTTAGTCAGAGTCGCAATGTGGACCTGACCACAGAACGCTCCTGGATGACGACACAGCCCTTTGTGGCGAGAATTCGTATCCGTTCTCGAAGTGTAGTTTCAGAAAAGCCGCTGGATTCCGCCAAACTATGGAGCCCGAACAGTGCTGTCTCCTTCCCGATAAGTCGCGTATGCCTGAGCAGGTGATAGTACAGTGCCCTCTCGACGTGGTCGAGATGGAGCTTTGGAATGAGGTGGTCTTCGATATTTTGCAACTCTCTGGACAGGTCCACGAAGGTCATGCTACTCCGAAGATGGCGATAAGGCAAGGCGGTTTGAGGCGGTTGTTGCACGTCAGATGAAAGGCGATGGCGGCGATATCCTTATGCTCTGGTCTTGCTTTTGTTCTCCTCCGGGGGCGGCTCGGCGGCAGGAGCCGCCTGTGCGGTAATGCCCCCCAACGCCGCTGAGAACCTGGGGGATCCGTGCTATCTGCTTATGCCGTGACCTCCTGCCTGCATGTGCTCGCGGGACTCGCTGAGCGATTGGTGTTCAAGGTTTTCAACCAGATGACCATGGTCTTGTGCTAGCATTTGATGTACGGTCTCCAAGGCAGACTGCTTGGAAACGTCGCGGCTCAACTCTTCGCCCAATTTTTCCGCATCGTTGGTGTAAATCTGCGCATCGTAGCGGCCACGTGAGACGGAGACATAGGCCAGCCGTGAATTGACAAGCTGCTCGTGGGCCTGCTCGGTGTCCACGTGGATTAGTACACGGTCGGCAGTGGCGCCCTGGCTGCTGTGGCTGGTGACGGCATAGCCATAGTCGACATGCGGATGTTCCCGGATGCTGAACTGGACATCCTGGCCGGAGTCCAGCCGAACTTGGAGGTTTCCTTCGGCGTCGACCTTTTCGACGGTTCCGAGTTGGCGGTTGGCAATGTGCTCGTCCCGGTAAGGCGCGGTGAATTGCACGCGGTCACCGGTTGAGAAGTCGCGCTCCGTCTCCCGGTAAACACTCACGCCGTGCAACCGGCGCGGGTCGTAAGTTAGACGCTGGCCGCTATCCCGCTCGATGGTGAGCAAGTTGTGTTCCCTGTCAACGCCGGTGACATGGACGTATTCTCCCGATTTGACGCCCACCGCCTGGCTGCCTCGCGTGTAGCGCACGATGTCGCCCGGCGCGTACTGCACGGCCCACTGCCGGTCGGTCCCCGTCATCTCCTGGCGCGGGACCAGCACGCTCATTCGGTGTTCCTGCTCTTCGACCCGTCCGCTGGATTGCAGCTCGCGGTGGATTCGCTGGTTGATTTCCTGGCGGGATCGGTTGTCTGGTGAAACCACAAGTGTATTGTCGGGCCGCTCCGCGTAAGCCTTGGCAACCGCCTCCAACCGTTCTTCACGGTTTGCGACCTCGTGCACTCTGCCTTGCCGCGTGAGGTTCTCAATCGCTTCGCGCACCTGACCGTGTGCAAGCTGCTCGACGGCTTGCTTCAATGAGGGGTCCTTCTGTCGAATGATCTCGTCGAGGTGCGCCGTGTGCATCCCGGCTTCCTGAAGCTGCTGGAATGGCCGCCCGGCCTCCACCCCCTGGTGTTGGCGAGTGTCGCCCACGAAGATTACCCGGTCCTGTTCTTCCAACCTGCGCAAGAATTCGTTAACCTGGCGCGTGCTCGCGAGGCTCGATTCATCCACAATGTACAAATGCCGGTCCCCATCGTCACGGTGAGATCGGGCAAGGTGGCCCTGCAAGGTGCTTGACTGAATGCCTGCCTCTTCAAGTTGCTGCGTGGCACGCGAAGTCGGGGCTAACCCTTCAACTTGATAGCCCTGGCGCCCGGCGGCCTCGCGGATTGCGGCTAGCGAAGTCGTTTTTCCTGTCCCTGCGACGCCTTCCAACCCTACGACTTGATCCCGGCTGCTGAGGATTTCGTCGACGGCGCGGCGCTGGCTATTGGAAAGGTGGCCAAACTTACCGGACAACTCCTGGCGAGCTTCTTCCGAAACCAGTGGGTCGTGCCCGCCTTGCCCGGCCTTCATGCGGGCGACGTTGTCCCGTTCGTAATCCAGCATCTCGCGGGTAGTGAGGGTTCGGTCTGGACCTTCAGGGCGCTGGCGGCCCACTTCGACGAATTCGCCTGACCGGATGCGGTGCTCAAGGTTTTGCCGGACTTCCCAGAAGCTAGACTCCCCCATAGAGCGGCGAAGCGCATCGCGCATCAAGACGCGTTCATCCACTACCGCCTCACGCTCGATATTCCGGTCTCGGGCATAGGTGACGGCTTCCTGCGCGCGGGCTTCCCTCTGCTCGCTGCGCTGGTGGCCGGGTGCGGCTCGGGCCTGCGCCTCTTGCACTACCCGCTGCGGCTGGTTACCAAAGGCCCCCGCAAGCTCTTCGTGCTTGGCCCGCATTTCCTCATGCGAAAGTGCTGACAGTTTTTCCTCGCGTGTCTGGTGTGCGGCAATCTGCGCCGCACCAGCGCCGCGCAAGCCCTGCTCCTCAAGGTGCTCCTTGATTTGTTGGCGACGCAGGCTGCTGGCGTTCAAGTACTCCTGGGTGTAGCCCTTGATTTCTGGCTGGCCGCTTTTCCCCAACTCGATTTCGTAACCGAGTTCCTGAAGGCGGTGGGCCAATTCGGAGCGGTAAATTGCCGTGGCGTACTGCTGGCTTTTGTAAAGCTCCTGGGGCTGAATCGCGTGCGTCTTTCCGTCTTCGGTTTCGGTGAGATTAAAGAATACGGTGTGGGTGTGAAGTTGGGGGGCTGCGTAGCCTCCCACCGGCCTTGCGCTGTCGTGCTCGAACTTGGCCGCGACCCATTGGCCGGTGGTTTCCGCAGGGTGGTTGCGGCCTATGCGCGCCTGTACAAAACGTTCCAACTCGTCAAGCGCAACCTGCACACTGTCACGGTGCGCCTCTCTCACCCGCTCGTCACCGCCGACCAGCGCCGTGAGTGAAACGCTTTTGGGTGCGCTAAGGGTAGCGTCCCACCCGGCGCGGTGTTCCATGGTGGTCACCTTGTCACCCTGTTCGTTCAAGTATTCCCGTGAGGATTGGTGCTGCACTAACTGCTCGCCGGTGATCGGGTGCTGGCCCTGGCTCAAGCGTGCAAAGTGCTCCTCCTGAACCTCACCCCGCAGTCCGTATGCCTCGGCGAGTTTGCCGTGCCAAGTGCCACGTATCCGGTCTGCTTCCGTGTAATAGTTCTGCTGGGCGTTCCCGAACTCGTCGCGGTGGTACGCCTGGGCCTGGGCTGCACTGAGCGGCTTGGAAATTGTCATCATACTGACCTACTGGAAGAAACGACCCTGCCCGTGGCCGGGCGGTCGCTTGGTTTGTTCCTGCGCTTGCTTCTGCTCGTTGGGGGTGAGCTTCTGAGCGGGCCCGGCGCTGCCGGGTCGCCCGGTTACGGAGGCACTTGTTGCCGCCGCAGAGGGTTCACCGCTTCGTTGCCAGTCGATATGTCGCTCGACGAAACCCGGTTGGATTTCGGGCAGATCGGTGTATGGGAAGCTCAGCCGCACGACCAGATTCCCTGATTTTAGAATGCCGCGCTGGTCGGGCAGTCCCGTGATTTCCGATGGCATCACCAGCGGCTCGACACGGCGCTCCAATTGGAAGTTTTTCGATTGGCGATCACGGGGGAATGGGTCGGTCGCGTGGCTCTCTCGTAACTGCTCGATTTCCACCTCGCCGATGGTTTCGCTGATCCACCGCGCGGCGTGGGGCTCGCTGGTGCGCAGAAAGATTTTCGTCGCCGGTTGCGAGAGCATCGCCTCCGCCTCGTGCCCGTAAAGCGTTTCCAGTTGGCTGCGCCCCTGGAAACCCAAAACCACCGGGTTGTTCGACTTCCGATTTTGGGTGATGGCAGCGTGCAACTGGGGTAGCTTCTGCAAAGACGCGAGCTCGTCCAGGATGAACCAAACCGGCTGCGGGGCTTGGTGATTGGCCGCTCCCTCGTCCATGAGGCGCAAGACCAGTAGGTCAAGCCACAAACTGGTGAGTGGCAAAAGGCGTTCCCGCGTCGTCTTGGTGCTCGTTAGGAATATCCATCCCCGCCGCTGCTTCGACCACTGCAAGGTGTTCCACCGCGTCTTGGTTTCCTTCTCGTTGGGTAGCAGCTTCAATGCCTTGCCTATCATCTTCAGTTCCGCCATAACCCCCTCGCGTTGCCCTGGCGCGGTTGGGGCGATTACCGACGCCATTTCGGTTCCGCGTACCCTGCTGTCGATCTCTTCATCGTGTGACAGCCACTCGGCTAAGTCCTGGGGAGTGGGCTTGTAGGTAAGAAGATGGGCGAAGATTTCCCTGGGAGCTCGCGTAAAGAACCGCTGCTCGTTGTTCCGGTCGGGGAAGAGTGACGCCGCAAGGGTGAGCGCTTCCGGTTCGTTCCGGGCCTCGTCGCCCGGACTCCAGTAGGGTGTGCGCGCGTCCAGCGGGTTGAGGATGACATCGCCACGGGAAGGGTTAAAGAACTGCGGGGTGTATTCGCGTTCGGGATCATAGACAATGGCTGTCTCTCCCCGGTCTTGGATTTGGACGAGCATTTGCCGAATCAGCGTGCTCTTGCCCGCCCCCGTGTCACCGATAATCAGAAAGTGGCTCGACTCGCGGGCCTGGGGGACTCTCACCCGGCGATTCCATCCGAAGATTTTCTCTGTGGGGGGCCGCTCGTAGTTTGAGAACCCAATGCCGCGTGAGCGGTTGCGGCTATTGAAAGTGCCGCCCGTGACGAGTTCGGGTCCCTTCAGTCGTCGCCCGTAGCGCAGTTCCCGCAAGCGGGCGGCATCCCGGGGGGCCGCGAAGGGCAAGCCTGCCAAGAACACTGCGAGTCCCACCCACAAAGGCCGTGCTGCCAAATCTGCAAGCGTCTGGCCGTGGTAAATCCAAGAGGCGAGAAGTGCGTGCAACTGGACGTTGTTGTATGGCTTCCGCAACCACGTGAGACGGAGTCCGCTTCTCTTCCCGGCGTCTTCGGAAAGCGTGAACGTGGTTGCGCCGAAAGGCGTCTTGAAGGGTGCCACGTCCTCATCCACAGCCAATCGGTAGTTCTTTCGGGTGATCACGGTTAGTACGTCATATCGGTCGGTCTTGGCTCCTAATCTAGCCATCAAGCCGGTGAGGAAATACTCCCGCAGATAGTGCCTTTCGAGCGGTGTCCAGATGAAGTAGTATCGGCAGCAGCCCGTGAGGATCGCGCTCGCCAGAGCTATCATGAGCGCCGTAATCGTATAATTGGGTGTCCTGCTCGGCCACCCTTTGCTCTCTCTCCTTCCCCACACGGAATTCATTTCGTGCCTCCTTGAATCAGGAGTTTCTCGGTTTCCTGGATTTTCGAAAGCGCCTTCTTCAGTTTGTCGGCGTCCGCCCGCTCGATGAGTTGCTGCATCTCGTCGGCGGTGATGCGCTCTGCGCTGGCCACCTTGAAAAACAGGTTGAGCAAAGCGGTCCGCAACGCCAGGACCTCGGCCAGGATGGTTTGCTCGCAGGTTTTCGGGTTGGCTGCTCTCGACAAAACATCGCGCGCCCACTCGCTGATCGTCCGCTCCCCCGCCAAGGCTTCAAACTTGGCGTACTCCTCCTCGGTGACTTTTGTGCTGACTGATTTCGTTCGAAGTGTCGCCATTGAAATCGTCCCGTAAAATCAAGTGGTTCCCATAAGTGAACTTTCGACTGCTGCACGGAGCCTCTCGGGGACCAACTCGTCGTTAGGCCGTGCATTTTCAAGACGTTCCCATAGGGCAACCTTGGTTGCCATACAGCACCCTGCGGGGGGTGACGTGTCAAAGCTCACCCGGCGCGAAGCGCCGCACCCCCCCGGCGAAGCTGCTCAGCGCCCCGTATGGCGCGAAAAGCAGGCGCGCCAAGCCAGCCGGCAAAGTGCAACAGCAAGCTGCACCAGGCCCACGGCTAGAACCAGCAAGACGAGCAAGAGAACCCAAAAGCCCTCCGGCGACAGCAAAGCGCGGTAGAGGACCCACGTGCAGAAAACTACAAACAAGCCGTTGCCGAGAAAGTCGGGCCACTCCAAAGGCGGGTCCAGGTCGCGGTACGCCCCGATGAAAGACGGCCTGGTTTCAGGCTTCGGGGCTGCGAGGGAGAATGGGCGTGTGAAGGAATCTCCGATGACAGACTCCCAAGCCTTCTTGCATTCTTCTGCTGATGGCGAATAGCAGAGCCCATAGCGGGGGTCATGAACAAAACGGAACAAGCGGCGAAAGAAACTTTTCAATGGGCACCTCCTTGGTCCCGCCCTCTGTGGGTGGGCCCCTATTGCGGAGGCTGCGGCCAAGAATCTTTTCTGTCAAATGAAGGGCAGTCCGCAGTAAGGCATTTCGATACCCTCCTGCCTCCCTGGTGCGAGATTTAGGGGTCGAACTAGGTGTGAATAATATCTTGCTACGATTCCCGCATTGGGGCCGCCACCCCATGAACTCGGCTGCAAGACGTAAAGCAGCACGTTGTTTCGATTGCAATTGACGCCCTGCCTCAATTACCGGCCTCGAAAGGCACAATGCTCGAAACTCTCTCCCGCTTTCGGGGTCACGCCGTTAAACAGATCCCAAAAGCTTTCGTGCTGACATGGCGCTAAGTGACAGATAACACGTTGATTAGAGCCCCTTAGTTAGGCTGCTCGACATCGACCGTTTGAGTTGCACGGTGAGTCCTGTCACCCTCATTTGACAGAAAAAAAAGTTCAAATTATGAATTCCTATGAACTGGCAATCGGTGTTTGCCTGGGCCTTTTGGGGGCGAACGGGTCGGTCGCCCGTTGTGTCAGTAGGAGAGGCGGGAGGCTTGATGCGAGGGGAAAAGGCAAGAAAGCGCTCAACGGGGAACTGTGACGCCCCGCCGCTCAGCAAAAGGCCCTTGCAGGAAAGACATTGAGTTGGGGTTGCTTAGGGAGGTTATAAACTGCATGCCAGATGGAATTGAGACACTTCTTACCAGCCAAGAAGCATCACGGGTCCTAAAGATTCATCCGAAGGTTCTTGAGCGGATGGCCAAGCGGGGAGAAGTCCCGGCGCTGAAGGTCGGGAAGTTTTGGCGGTATCGCGCGACAACGCTGGACGCCTGGATCAACTCAAGGCTACAATCAGGCAGCCAACCGTGCCGCACGGCAACTTCATTTTGATTGGAGGTGCCATGCAGGCACGATATCAGTACGGAAATTTGACCGTAAGAAAGCGGAAGAAAGGGCCGGACGTTTGGCAATTCCGCTGGCTGGAAAACGGAAGGCTTAAGTCGGTGTTGATTGGAACCGTCGAAAAACTCCCGACACAGGCGGACGCGGAAAGGGCCGTCGAGGCTAAGCGGATTAAGATCAATGCACAAAATCCGCAACAGAAGTTTCATGCTGTAACGGTCGAGGCGTTGGCTGAACGGTACAAATCGGAAGAAATGCCGACGCGGTACGCGACGCGCGTTTCCTACCTCTCGTATCTCAAGCTGTACATTGTTCCACAGTGGGGAACGCTTGTCCTTGATGCTGTTCGCCCAATCGAAGTGGAAGCATGGTTCAAGTCGCTGCCACTTGCTCCAAAAACGAAGGCGCACATCCGAGGTGTCATGCACGTGTTGTTTCAGTGCGCGCGCCGTTGGGAGTTTATAGATTCAAACCCGATTGATCTCGTCCGACAGGGTGCAAGACGCCGGGAAATTCCTCGCGTACTAACAGCGGAAGAGTTTTCCGCCCTGCTTGCTCATCTTAAGGAACCATATCGCACAATGGTGCTCGTCGCGGGATGCCTTGGACTTCGCGCAAGTGAGGTTGTAGGACTTCAGTGGCGGGACGTCGATTGGGATGCGCTCACAATCAGAATTCGGCGCAGCGTAGTCCACGGGAGGCAAGGCGATGCCAAAACGGAAGCCTCAGAAAAGCCCATACCTCTTGACCCGGACCTTGCGGCCGAGATTCTCAGGTACAAGTTAGGTACAACGTACGTCCAGCCGACAGACTATGTTTTCGCTGGTGATACAGGCAAACCCCGCTGGCAAGAAACAATCCTGGCAGATCATATCAAGCCAGCGGCGAAAGAGGCAAAGATTCAGGGCAAGGTCGGCTGGCACACCTTCAGGCACACCTATTCAACTCTCCTGAGGGCTCTTGGGGCGGATGTGAAGGTACAACAAGAACTTCTGCGACATGCCGATATCACAACAACTCTAAATGTTTACACTCAGGCTGTGTCAGAGCAGAAAAGGGAAGCGGCCAGCAAGGTCGTGAAGGCGCTTCTTAAGGCATAAGGGGGCCATTGCTGGCCCCGGTTGTACCAATTTGTACTCGAAGGTTCTTGCTGATGACCCGTAACTTTATGATTGCGTTGGTTGCGGGGGCTGGATTTGAACCAGCGACCTTTGGGTTATGAGCCCAACGAGCTACCAGACTGCTCCACCCCGCAAACACATCATATCGAAAGCGCGGTGATTTGACAAGGGAGTTTTCGTGGGAAGAGCGCTTCATGTGCGCGGAAGCTTCGCATGTGCTAACATTTTAGTTTTTGGGATACGTCGAAATTTACAAGGGAGCGTGTTGTGGGAAAGGCAGCGGACCCGGCCCCAAAGAACTTTGCGGTTAACCGCCAGGCGCCACATCTCTATCATTTGCTGGAGAGGTTCGAGAGCGGTGTCGAGCTGACGGGGACGGAAGTGAAGTCGGTTCGAGAGGGCAAGGTCAATCTGAAGGACAGTTACGCGGTGGTCAAGAACCACGAGGTGTGGTTGATCGATTGCCACATCAGCCCTTATGCGGCGGGCAGCCGTTTTAACCACGACCCGCTGCGGGACCGGCGCCTGCTTTTGCACCGCCAGGAAATTGACAAGCTCACGGGGCGCACGCAGGAAAGGGGTTTCACGCTCATCCCCACGCGCGTTTACCTGAAGAACAACATGATCAAACTCGAGATTGCGCTGGCCAAAGGCAAGAATGTTTTCGACCACCGGGAGACTTCGCGACGGCGGACCATCGAAAGAGAAGTCCAACAGGACATCCGCGAACACCGCAGGCGGCACACTTAGGGCGGTATGTGGTAGGTGGTATGTGGGGGGGTGCTTTTCCCCACCTACCACCTACCACATACGACCTACCGTCGAGGAGTCAATGCGCTGTGATTATTGAATTCCGGCACGAGCCTCTCGCGCAACTCTCCAGTTCTGCGCTGGTGACTTTTTCTTTTGAAGGGTCCCCGGCATCCAGCGGGAGTGTGGAGCGGCTACCCTCCGAATCCCATAGCCTTTTGCAAGAGCTGCAATCTACAGGTGAGCTTTCGGGCAAGGCTTACGAGTGTACGCTGATTCATCGCCCGCCGGGATTGGTAGCGGCGAAGCTATTGGTGGCGGGGGCAGGGAAGAAGGAGAAGTTCAATAGCGCGCAGCGGCGTCGCCTTGCAGGCACAGCGGTGCGCTACCTGAGGGGCCGCGGGGTTCGCGACATGGCCTGGGTTGTGCACGGGTCGGGGTCGGAGTCGGAATGCATTCAGGCCGTCGTGGAAGGCGCCTTACTTGCGGATTATGACCCGGATCGGTACAAGACCGAGCGCACCGACCCACGCCGGATCGACCGGCTTGACCTGGTACTCTCCAGCCCACCGGGCGAGGAGGCGCAGGCCGCCCGGGAGCGAGGCCGGATTCTTGCCGAGGCCCAGAACTTTACACGTCATCTGGTCAACGAGCCTTCCAACCAAATGACGCCGACGCTCCTGGCCCAGCAGGCGAAGGAAATGGCGAAGCGTTTCGGCCTCGAGTGCCAGATTCTCGGCCCGGATGAGATTCGGGCTTTGAAGATGGCAGCGTTTTGGGCGGTGGCGCAGGGCAGCGAAGAGCCACCGCAGCTCATCGTGGTGCGGTACGCACCGCCGGACGCGCCACAGACGCCGGTGATCGGCTTGGTGGGTAAGGGGATCACATTTGACACCGGCGGCATCTCCATCAAGCCCAGCGAGAGCATGCACGAGCAGAAAACCGACATGGCGGGCGGCGCCACGATGCTCGGCGTTATGCAGGCCATAGCACAACTGAAGCCCAAGCTCCGTGTCACGGCCGTCGTCCCGGCGACGGAGAACATGCCCAGTGGCAAAGCTTACAAGCCCGGCGACGTCATCACTTCAATGTCCGGCAAGACCATCGAAATCCTCAATACGGATGCCGAAGGACGCCTGCTTCTTGCCGACGCACTTACCTACGCAAAGCAGCTCGGCTGCACGGTGCTGATTGATGCTGCCACCCTTACCAGCGCCGTCACCATCGCTTTGGGGAATACCACCACGGGGGTTTTCGGCTGGAACAAAGAATGGGTCGAGCGAGTCCTGGCGGCGGCAGCCACGGCGGGGGAGAAAATGTGGGCGCTTCCGGTGGACGAAGATTACCGCGACCTCTACAAGAGTTCTATCGCGGACCTTGCCAACACGGGGGGAAGGTACGGTGGCGCCATCACGGGAGCGATGTTCGTGGGCGAGTTTGCCGGTGACACACCCTGGGTGCATCTGGATATCGCGGGAACCCGATGGTCGAATGAGGAGAAGCCCTTTATGGCGAAGGGGCCAACCGGCCATGGTGTTCGAACCCTGGTCCAGTTGCTGACGGACATTTCAATCTGAAGTGGCATGGTCGAGCTCGGGTGTGTTGTGGGAACAATGGGTGTACCCCCTCCTGTCATCCTGAGGAGTCCGTCGGCCGACGAAGGATCTCGGCAGTTCGCATACGAGGTTGACCGCTTCGCCGTGGAAAGGAACTGCAGAGATGCTTCTCCCGCAGAGCGGGATCAGCATGACAGCGGGTAGTTTTTTACATCCGCTGGGGAATTTCAACCCCCATCAATTCCAAAGCCGAGGTTAGGGTCTGATTCACGAGATGAACCAGATACAAGAGAAACTGCTGTCGATCGGCATCGGGCTCACTCAGAATATGGAAGCGGTGATAGAAATTGTTGAACGCTTGCGCGAGTCGGAAGGCGTATTTGGCGAGTCCTGCGGGTTCCTGGGTGGCGATGGCCTGATCGACAATCATCTCCAATTGCGCCGTCAGGAGAGTCAGCTCCCAATAGGCCAGTCCATCGTCGCTGGAGAAAAATCTCCTCAGCACCTCAGTCCCGACGGCGCGGTCAAGGCTCCGGGGTTTGAAGTCCGCATGAGTTTCGTGGAACTTGTTGAAGATGTTCCTTGCCCGGACAACACTGTATTGCAGGTATGGCCCGGTCTCACCCTCGAAAGCGAGCGCTTCCTTGAAGTCGAATGCAATGATGATGCGCCGCGAGAACTTGAGCAGGAAATAACGCAAAGCGGCAACGGCAATCATGCAGGCGTAGGTTTGCTGCTCCTCAATGTCCTGGGTCATTTGGCGGGAGCGGACTTCCTCCAACGCCTTGGCGATCAAAGTGTCGATTAAATCGTCCGCTTTCACCCCCAGTCCTTTCCGGCCGGAGACTTCCACATAGGGGCGTTGCCGGTCTTCCTGGCTCAGCTCCACTCCCAATTCCTCGGCGCAGCGCGGAGAAAGTCCCACCACTTCGTAGGCGAAGTGGTGCAGGTTGCCGGCTTGTTGGTGATAACCCAGAGCATGAAGCGCCGCGTTCACCAGGTTCTGGAGGTACGACTGGCGCGTGTCAATCACAGCATAGGCGCTCGAAGCGTGGCCGCAGGAAGGGGCCTCGGGCTCGCCCTGCAAGGTGGTTCGCCACACCGGATGGCCGTCAGGGTAGCGATAAAAGAGCGCGTAACCGAAATCTTTTCCCAGCAGCGCAAATTTCCAAAGGTGGTAAGCGATGTCCTTGCCTACATAAGTGACAGTACCATTTGACCTCACGATGATTTTGACGTCCCCTTCGCCAGCCTCTTCATCGCACTCCTCGGGAGTGGATTCCGCCAGGCTCATGACCCAGCAGCCGGCATTCTTGCCGGTATCTTCGTAGCGAATGGCGCCGTTCTTCTTCAGCAGCTCGAAGGCGGACTTCCAAAAGTCCAGACGCAGAATCTCGCTCTCCTGCACCAGGAGATCGTATTGCACGTTGATACGCAGCATCGTTTCCAGGTGTTTATGCACAATGGCGGTGGAGATAAGGTCGGCCATGCGGCCCGGTTCCCCGTGGCCTTCTTCGATTTCTTTCAAGGCATTTGAACGGAGGTTGAGCGCGTCTTGGTTTGCCTGGTAGAACTGAAAAACTCTGGCGTAGAGGTCCCAACACAAATAGTCGAATCGGACGTTTGGGTCCCGGACGAGTTGTTCGACGTCCTGGAGATTTTTCTTTTCGAGGTGGATAAAGCCCACTACCACGTCAGCGACCTGCACCCCTGTGTTGTCAATGTAGTTCTGCACTTCCACCTGGTTTCCTCGGAACTTGAGCAGGCGAACGAAGGTGTCGCCCAGAATCGAATTACGCAGATGCCCGATGTGGGCAGCCTTGTTGGGGTTGATGCTGGTGTGCTCTACAACGACCTTGCCTTGGCGGGAGGGCAGGGAAGGCTGGCCTGAGGTCCGCAGGGTAAATAATCCGGCAGCGGCTTGCGCTCGGTCCAGATGGAAGTTCAGATAACCTGCGCCAGCGGTGCTGATACGCTCCACCCCCGGCATGGGCAGAAAGCGGGCAGCGAGTGTCTGCGCGATTTGGCGGGGTGGCAGCCGTAAGCGTTTGGCCAGCTCGAAGCAGGCGGCCAGAGAGAGATCACCCATCTCGAAAGAGGGTGGGGAGTCGAGCGCAGGGGGTGCGAAATCCAGGTCGTAGACCTCGCGAACCAGAGTCACAAATCGCTGCTGAATCCTCTGCTGGATGTCCAGATACAAGAATGGCCTCCCAAGAAAACGGGGCTATGTACTAGGTGCTAGGGGCTGAAGAGAATTGAGTGATTGATTCATTGAGTCATTGAATCATCGCTGCCTATTGCCTTCTGTCTCCTGAATTCTGACTCCCGACTTCTACTTTTTCGGCATCTTGCTAAGCCTGCGATTATAGCAGACTGAGTCCAAATAAAGTCCCGGCACAGCTCGAGGGTGCAGGAGCGCCCAATTCGAATGTAGGGCCGCCCCTCGGGGCGGCCTCTCGAGTCCCTACATTCTCCCCTCTCCCCCAAGGGGGAGAGGGCAAGTCGCGCAAGCCAGAAAATCTCAGCAAAAATGTAGAAACTCCAGGGGCCGCCCCTCGGGGCGGCCTGGCCGGGGCGGCTCGGCTGGGGCAAGCCCCCGCCCTAGGACGGCTTGCGCGCGGCGTGTTTTGCAAGCCCCGGCCCTACATCGACACTACAGGAGTGGCAGCGCTTTGGACGGGGTTCGGTAGTCTGTGCTAGCATAACCCGCGTATTCGAGAGCATTTGCAACGTCGGAACGCCTTATGTTTCACTGGACTCCTGGGAGGGGTTGGTTATGAAATCCGTCAAATTCTGTTTTTCAATGTTACTGCTTTTAGCTTTTTCGTTGTGTTCGGCAACGCCTGCTGGTTCGAGCGCGGAGAGTGGTTTCGACCTCGGAAACCTGGATAACAGCGTGGCAGCCTGCACGGACTTCTACCAGTACGCCGACGGCGGGTGGATGGCGAAGAATCCCATCCCCGCCGCTTATCCGAGGTGGGGGACTTTTGACCAGTTACAGGAGCGAAATCAAGAAGTCGTGCACCAGATTCTCGAATCTGCGGCGAAGGACGCCAGCGCGCCGCAGGGCAGCGACGAACAAAAGATCGGCGACTTCTACGGAAGTTGCATGGATGAAAAGGGGATCGAAGCGGCAGGTATTACCCCGCTTCAACCGGAGCTCGACCGGATCGAAAAGATCAACGACAGGAAGGACCTTGAGAGCGCAGTTGCGCGACTGCAAGGTTATGGCGTCAGGGTTTTATTTCGCGTGGACTCCACCCAGGATTCCAAGAACAGCAGCCAGGTGATTGGGGAAATCGATCAGGGCGGGCTTGGGCTGCCGGACCGGGACTATTACACGCGAGAGGATGAGAAATCCAAGCAGGTAAGGGTGGAATACGTCAAGCACGTTACCCGGATGTTTGAGTTGATGGGCGACGACCCCGCGCAGTCTGCTGCCGAGGCTAAGACGGCAATGAGCATCGAAACGCAGCTTGCGCAGGCGTCGCAGACCAGAGTCCAGCGACGCGACCCCCAGGCGGTTTATCACCCGATGAGCCCGGCGGCAGTTAAGACGCTTGCGCCCGATTTCTCCTGGGACGAGTATTTTGCCACGAACGCGCTGGGAGGGAAGGGCGACCTCAACGTTGCCGCGCCTGATTTCTTCAAAGAGATGGAAGAACTGCTCAAGTCCGTTCCCATCTCGGATTGGAAGACCTACTTGCGCTGGCACCTGATCAATACGGCTGCTCCTGCTCTTTCTGCGAAGTTTGTGGATGAGGATTTCCACTTTAAGGGCGCCGTGCTGACGGGCACGACAGAGAATCTGGAGCGCTGGAAGCGCTGCGTGCGCGCCACGGACAGGGCACTGGGCGAGGCGCTTGGCCAGGCATATGTGAAGCAGACCTTTCCGCCGGAAGCCAAGGCCCGCGCGCTCGAGATGGTGCACAACCTCGAGTCGGCTCTGCGTGAGGACATTTCTACGTTGAGCTGGATGGGCCCGGAAACCCGCAAGCAGGCATTGAGCAAATTTGAAGCCATCCGGAACAAGATCGGCTACCCCGATAAGTGGCGGGATTACTCGGCGCTGAAGATTGAACGCGGCCCTTATGTGGAGAATCTGTTTCGGGCCGACCGCTTCGAGTTCAACCGTGACTTGGCGAAGATTGGGAAGCCCGTTGACCGTGACGAATGGGGTATGACGCCACCCACGGTGAACGCTTACTACAACCCGCAGTTGAATGAGATCGTCTTCCCCGCAGGAATCCTCCAACCACCCTTCTTCAACCCTAAGGCGGACGATGCGATCAATTACGGAGGGATGGGAGTTGTTATCGGCCACGAGATGTCACACGGGTTCGACGACGAAGGCCGGCAGTTTGATGCGCAGGGGAATTTGAAGGACTGGTGGTCCCCTGCCGATGCGAAGGATTTCAACAGCCGGGCAGGATGCGTGATTAGCCAGTTCGACGGCTACTACGTGGAAAAGAACCTGCACGAAAACGGGAAACTGGTGGTCGGCGAGAGTATTGGCGACCTGGGCGGACTGGCGATATCTTACCGCGCCTTCGATAAATCACTGGAGGGGAAGCCGCGCCCGGCGGATATTGACGGGTTCACGTCAGCGCAGCGTTTCTTCCTGGGCTACGCGCAGATTTGGGCTCGTAACTTGCGGGCCGAGTACGCCCGCCTGATGGTCAATACCAACCCGCACCCCGTATCGCGCTTCCGGGTTAATGGGCCGCTCTCGAATATGCCGGCCTTTGCCCAGGCCTTCCATTGCAAGCCCGGCGAGGTCATGGTGAGGCCGGCGAACGAACGATGCCAGATTTGGTAATGTCCGCTGCGCAGGCTTTGGAGTGCGGCAGCTTGCTGCCGCTTTTCTCGCCGGAAGCTTGCTTCCGCGGGTGGCGCATACATGGCCCTTTATGTATGGTGTGCCAGGGAAAGCCTGGCTGATCTTGTAAGCTGAAAGGAGCTTACCTTGTAATTGCCCATTCAACAAGTAGCCGAGCCAGCGTGGAGCGGAGCGATCCGCCGAGCGAAGCCTGGTGG
>Ga0208457_1000282_pt1 | contig 57489 bp, 38 predicted proteins | sample June2015DPH_10_1_FD_185513 | JGI IMG/M metagenome (GOLD analysis project Ga0208457, IMG submission 185513) | Peatland microbial communities from SPRUCE experiment site at the Marcell Experimental Forest, Minnesota, USA - June2015DPH_10_150... | ecosystem: Environmental > Terrestrial > Soil >... | reverse complement strand
ACGGGACTTTCACGAACGTAGCCATCGAACAAAACGTCGCCTATGGCACCAACGGCGACACCCCCTCGGCGATGGGGCCCATCTTCGCAGACTATGACAACGACGGCGCGCTGGACCTCTTCGTCTCCGACATGCGCTATCACCGGCTGTTCCGGAATTCCCCCAAGGAAGGATTCTTCATCGACACCACGGCGGATGCAGGCATCGCGCGGGTCGCTGGCCAATATGTGGGCTGGGGCGACGGCATCTTTGACTTTGACAATGACGGCTGGAAAGACTTGTTCATCGTCAACGGCGGACTGCACTGGCTCATCCCGATGGAAGATTCCCTGCTGCGCAATAACGGCAACGGGACGTTTACGGACGTTTCCGATGAAGCGGGGAGCTACTTCAGGACGAAGAAAGTCGGTCGTGGCGCATGCTTCGCGGATTATGACAACGACGGCTACATTGACGCGTTCATCGTCGTTTTGGGCGGCAAGGGTATTTTGCTACACGCGAAACCTCCGGCGGGCAGCGCGCGAAACCACTGGCTGACACTGAAGCTGACAGGCACGAAGAGCAATCGCGATGGTTTTGGAGCGCGCATCGAAGCGCTGGCGGGCGATCTACGCCAGATGGTGGAGAATGTGCCGCAGTCGGGATACCTCTCGCAAAACGATCCGCGGCCGCATTTTGGATTGGGTTCGCATACACAAGTGGATCGCCTGACAATCCATTGGCCCAGTGGAACCGTGCAAACCCTGGAAAACGTTAAAGCAGACCAGATTTTGCAGGTTACCGAGCCGGGTGAACGTCAAACGGCGACTCCTGGAGGTTCGAGCCGGTGAGATCGGAACTCACAACTCGATTGCGGAGGCTCGGCGCTGTGGCGGGCTCCCTTGTTCTCGCCGACTTCATTGCCGCGACGTTCGGAGTTTCACCTCTGCATGCCGCGCAAGCGGGAGCGGCATCGGCCGCAACTGCTTCACAGGAGAATTACCTCACCCCGGTGGAGCTGAAATTTTCCCATGACGGCACAAGACTTTACGTTGTTTGCGAAGACGACGATTCATTGCTGGCCGTGGACGTACGCACACAGCGCGTGCTCGCGAAGGTCAAGGTGGGTCACAAGCCGAAAGACGTTGCCGTTTCCCCGGACGGCCGCACGCTTTACGTTTCCAACGAGTGGGACGACACCGTCAGCGAAATCGATGCCGCGAGCTTTACGCAGCGGCGAACCTTAGCGACAGGGTGGGGTCCGGTGGGAGTGACGACCGATCGCACCGGGAAGGTGCTGTACGTCGCCAACAGCATGGGGAATGACGTTTCGCTGCTGGATCTGACCAGCGGCGCGGAAATCAAGCGGCTGGCTTCGTGGCGTTCGCCGCACAATTTGTCGTTGTCTCTGGACGGGCGCCGCGTGTACGTTGCCAACCTGCTCGGGCACCTGGGCTCGCCGAATGAGCCGCCGGTTTCTGAATTGGTGGTGATCGATACCGCAAAGCAAAGGGTCGTTGAACGCATAGAGATTCCGGGAGTGCTGGAGTTGCGGCACATCGCCGAGGCGCCGGGCCCCAAGGGTGGGTATCTTCTGGTGCCGTTCATACGGCCGAAGAATTTGAACCCGCTGATTCAGGTGGCCGGAGGCTGGATCTTGACGCACGGGATGGCGGTTGTGCGGGTCGCTGGAGGGAATAGCACCACACAGGCCAAATCCACTGTGACCCAAATTCTGCTGGACGATGTGGATTCCTACTATGCGGGAACGAACGGAGTGGCGTTCACTCCGGATGGGCGCCTCGCGCTGGTGACCTCCTCCGAAGCCGACATGGTCTCGGCGATTGATACGGCAAAGCTGGAACGCCGGCTGCACCAGGTGCCCGCCGAGGAACTTGCGAACCGCCTGGATTCGGCGAGGGAAATTGTAGAGCGCCGGCTGGAAACGGGAGCGAACCCGATGGGCATTGCGATCTCCCCAGACGGGCGTTCCGCCTATGTCGTAAATCGCTTGAGCGATAGCCTGACCGTGGTGGACATTTCGCGCTTGCAGGTGCGCGGAACGATTGATCTCGGCGGCCCGAAGCAGTTGACCCAATTGCGCCGCGGCGAGCAGATGTTTCACGCCGCGCGCTTCTGTTTCCAGGGCCAGTTTGCCTGCGCGACCTGCCACCCCGACAACCATATCGATGGAGTCGCGTGGAATCTGGAAACACCGCAGTTGGGGCGCGACCGGGTGGCCAATCGCACATTGCGAGGAGTAGCGGAGACAGCGCCCTACAAGTGGAACGGTCACAATCCCGATCTGGAAACCCAGTGCGGGCCGCGCATCGCCAAATTCCTGTTTCATTCCGAGGGGTTCAACCCCACCCAACTAGCGGACCTGGTCGCGTTCATCAAATCCATCCCGCTGCCGCCCAATCGCCATCTTGCCGCAAATGGCGAATTGTCGCCGGCGCAGGAGCGTGGCCGGGCGATTTTTTTCCGGAAGAGTTGCGACACTTGCCACCCGCCCGCAACGCATTACACGGCAAAAACGAGTTTTGACGTGGGCACAGCCAATCAGTACGACACCTCGGGCCTGTTTGACGTGCCGCAACTTGACCGCACCGTGCAGCGGCCTCCTTATTTGCACAGTGGAGAGGCCAAGTCGCTCGAGGAACTTTGGACCATTTACAACCCAGAGAACAAACACGGGGTGACATCGGACATGTCCAAGGAAGAGTTGAACGATTTGATCGAGTTCTTGAAGTCTCTGTAGCGAGACGGTTTTAGCGGAAACGGGAAGCACATGAGTTTGGAGTTGGCCATGGAGAAAAGACAGATGAGGCGCTGGTTCCTTGGAGTGGTGGGATCTCTGGTGCTGCTGGCGCCAGCATGTGCTCAGAAACCTCCGCTTTACACACATTGGGAAAACTACACGACGGCAAATGGCATGCCCGACGAAAAAGTTCTGAGTGTCGCAGTGGATGGCGACCGGGTTTGGGCAGGCACGGAAAACGGCCTGGTCCTGATCGAAAAAGGCAAAATCCAAAAAGTCTATAAGCCGGAAGACGGGCTCGCGAACCGCGTCGTGACAGGTATCGCGGTCGACCCGGTCTCGGGTGATGTTTGGCTCGCGACGTTCGGTGGAGTGAGCCGCCTTTCGGGAGGGCACTTCCACAATTACACCAACTTGACCAGTGGATTGGCGAACGACATCACTTACGGCGTCGCCATCCAGGATGAGTACGTATGGGTGGCAACGACGGCCGGCACCAACCGCTTCAATACGCGGACGGGGGAATGGTCCATCTTCAGCGAGAAAAACGCGCCCATTCAAGAACCTTGGTCCTACGGCATCGCTGTTGCCGAGAAAAAGGTGTACGTGGCCATCTGGGGCGGCGGCATCCTGGAGTACGACATTGCCGGCGGTTATTGGAAACCCTACACGGACCCCGACGGCGAAATGGAGATTGTCCTGTTTAAGAACCAGGGATTGATTCACATCATCGTCAGCAATGTCGCCTGGAACAAAGACATGCAGATGTTCTGGGCGTCCACCTACTTTGGACTTAGCGGATATGACGGACGGAACTGGCACAACTACCTGTCCACGGACAGCGGCCTGGCTTCCGATTTCATCAACGCGCCCAAGTCTCGCGGCGATGAGGTCTGGGCTTGCACGGACAAAGGCCTGAGTTATCTGAACTTCAAGACCAACACTTGGGTCACCTACCGGCCCAACGCAAAAACCGGCCGCGGAGAGATCGTCATTACCGCGCCGGACAAAAAAGTGACGACGCTGGAAACGCCCACTTCACTCGCTCACAACTACATCCTGAATATGGATTTCCATGGCGACGACATTTGGGTGGCCACAGCGACGGGTCTGAGCCACGGCATAAAGGAATCCACTCGTGAATCCAACAAGGAAGGGAAAGTCCATGAGCACACCACAGCTGGCCGTTGATCCAATCGAGGAGGAAACGGAAGTCGTCACCAAGAAGGCCATCACCAACCATTCCGTTTTGAACGAAGCCTTCGAGTACGCCAAGCCGTCTTCGTTCTCGCGCGGGCTGCGGCTGGACATCAAGGGGGTCACCATCCTCCTGATCTCCGGCACCGCCAGCATTGATGAGAACGGCAAGACCGTGCATGAAGGCGATTTCAGGGCGCAAACCTGGCGGACCTACCAGAACATCACCGGGCTGCTGGCGTCGGAGGGCGCAACCTGGAAGGACGTCGTCCGCACCACCTGTTACTTGCGGGACATCGAGCGCGACTACGCCGCCTTTAACGAAATTCGCACGCAGTTTTTCAAGGAGCAGGGATTGGATCCGTTGCCAGCTTCCACCGGCATTCAGGCCATTCTCTGCCGGCCGGATCTGCTCGTCGAGATGGAAGCGATGGCCATTTTCGACGCCAGCAAGCGGTAACACCGGCTGTTCGATTAAGGATTGCCCGTGGCTACCCCGGGCCACGGACCAAACAGGCGAGCCAAACCCTCAAGGGCACGCCTGTTTTGGGAGAACGAGAAGTCGAGGAAAGGTAGATTCCGATGAAGATCGCAGGAATTGTTCGGCTAGAGGATATTCCCAGGCTCTGCCCGCTGATCAGCCGCGCGACCGATAGCTTCCAGGACCAAGATTCAGGGACGCGGCCGGTTCAGGTCGGACGAGTTTGTTTCGGCGGACCGCGGCCAGTGGTGATTGCGGGTCCGTGCTCGGTCGAAAACTACGAGCAGACGCTCGAAGTGGCCCGCGCGGTGAAGGCGGCTGGCGCGGACATGCTCCGCGGCGGCGCATTCAAGCCGCGAACTTCGCCGCACGATTTTCAGGGACTTGGCCTTGAGGGATTGCGGATTCTCCGGGAAGTGTCCCGGGAGACGGGGCTGCCGGTGGTTACCGAAGTGATGGATGCCCGGCAGATCGAGCAGGTCGCCGAACACGCCGACATGCTGCAAATCGGTTCGCGCAACATGCAGAACTACACGTTACTTGTTGAAGCCGGCCGCAGCGGCAAGCCCGTGCTGTTGAAACGCGGAATGGCGGCAAACCTTTGCGAATGGCTGGGCGCGGCGGAATACGTCGCCAAGGAAGGTAACTTCAATATCGTGTTGTGCGAGCGGGGAATCAAAGCGTATCCCGCGGGTGAATACTCGCGTTACGTTCTTGACTTGAACGTCATTCCCGCGGTCCAGGAACACACATTTCTCCCGATCATCGTGGATCCCAGCCACGCCACCGGTGTATCCGCCATGGTCGAACCAGCCAGCCGCGCGGCGGTGGAATTTGGATGCCACGGATTGATTATTGAAGTGGCGAGCGACCGGCCCAGTGCCCCAAAACCGAAGTGTGATGCGGCGCAAGCTATCGGCCCGGCGACGTTGGCAAGAATTGTCGATTTCGTGGCTGCCCACAGTGAGGAGCCGCTGAAGGTGAATGCCCATGCTGTCTGAAGTTGCCGTGAAAATCGCACGCAGAATTGTGTTCGCAGGAGTCCCCTTCTTCTTTGTGTGGGCCTGCCCGGCGCTGCCGCAATCGCCCGAGCCGCAGAAACCTGCCAGCGAAGCCCCATCCGCGCCGCGATACGCCAACATGCCAGACGAAGCAGTTCCCTACGGGAAGTTCACCAAGCCGTACAAGGAATGGTACATCGACAAAGACACGCTCGATTACTACGGAGCAGCGCGCGAACGGGTTGTGGAAGCGATCGACACATCGAAGACGGTAAACATCGGATTTCTCGGCCCGCTGGAAAACAACTATGAAGCGCGGTACGGGCAAGCCATGCTGCACGGAGCGCAGTTGGCGTTGGAGGAAGCAAACGCGCGCGGCGGCTACAGCGCAAGCGCGACGTCGCGTGGCAGGCCCTACGCGTTGAAGATCCACAACGACTCGGCGCAATGGGGCGCTTCGTCCACCGAAGCCGTCAAGATGCTGTTCGACGAGCACGTGGTCGCGGTGTTGGGTAGCGTGGACGGCGCTTCCACGCACATCATGCTGCGCGTCGCTCTGAAACTCGAATTCCCCATCATGGATACAGGCACCACCGACCCGACGGTCACGGAAACGCGCATCCCCTGGCTGATGCACACGTTTCCCGACGACCGCCAGCAGGGGTACACGCTTGCGGACTATGTCTTCAAAAAGATGAAGCTCAAAAGAATTGGAGTGCTCCGCACGCAATCGCGGTATGCGCGCATCGGCGTCGAAAAGTTCTTTGACGAAGCGAAACGCATGGGCCGCGTGCCTCCGCTGGAAGTGAAATTCGAGCGCGGCGATCAGGATTTTTCCACGCAACTCCGCATGCTGCAAAACGCCCACATCGAGGGACTGGTGATCTGGGGCGAGGCGCCCGATGCCGCGCGCATTCTGAAGCAGATGCGCACCATGGGGATGAAGCAGCCGGTTTTTGGCTCCAGCCGCATGGCCTATCCCGCGCTGCTCGAAATCGCCGGAAGCGCCGCGGAAGGCGTGGTGACCACCGCTCCGCTGGATCCCACGCGGACGGATCCGCACTGGCAGGAATTCCGGAAAAAGTATCAGGCGAAATTCAATGAAGAACCCGACGCTTACGCCGCGTACGCTTACGATGGAATGGACATTCTCATGGCTGCGATCGAGAAAAAGGGGCTCAACCGCGGGAAAATCATGGACGGCCTCCGCGAGTATTACGGCAAGTCCTATGACGGCGTGGGTGAGCGCGAAGAATTCGACTACACCTTGAACAACATTGCTCCCCTTGCGCTCGCCAAAGTCGAGGGCGGAAAGTTTGTCTATCTGCCTGCGCAACGCCGCGAGCTCAGCGCCGCGCACGCGGGGGCTGGAGCGCCCTAATGGCAGCGGTCGTACCGCCGGGCCGCTGCGTCCACACACGGGGCCATTCCGCGCGGCAGGCGGTTGCGTCCCTGGTGCGATGGGCAGCGTTGTTACTTCTGGCCGTGGCCGTTTTCCCCAATTCCGCTTCGGCCCAGGACGAAATCACTTCGCAAACTCCCTATGCAACTCTCGACCGCAACGGCGTCGCTTATCGCGGACCCGGGCGCGACAACGCCGCGAATCTTCAGGGCGCAACGGTGAAGATCGGGCTCCTCCTTCCGCTTCGGGGTGCAAATGCGGCGGACGGCCAATCTTTGCTGGCAGCCGCGAACATGGCGCTGGCGGATGAAGAGGCCGCGGGGCCGCTGGTGGACGGGCGTCACCTGGCGCTTGCGGTGCGCAACCAGGCGGAACAATGGGGACAGGCCAGCAGCGAAATGGTCCAGTTGATCGACGAAGAGCGGGTTGCGGCGCTGATTACGTCTACCGACGGCAATATCGCCCATCAGGCGGAGCAGATCGCCAACAAGATCGGCATTCCGATCGTCACGCTGGCGAGCGACGCGACGACCACGCAAATCAACATTCCCTGGATTTTTCGCCTGGGACCGAGCGATGAGGACCAGGCGCGCGCCATCGCCTCGCAAATCTATCAAGCCGGACTCACGAAGAAAGTTTTGCTGCTTGTGGAATCGGATCATGACGGCCGGGTCGGCGCAGACGAATTCGAGAAAGCCGTGAAACATCTGCACGGAACTCCGCCCAAGCGCTTGGGAATTCCTTCATCGGGCGTGGACCTGGAAGCGATCGCCACGCGGGCCCAGGCGAGTGCGCCGGATGCGGTCGTTCTTTGGACGAGCTCGCCGTTGGCCGCACGGCTTCTTCCCTTACTTAGCGCAAACAACTTCGCGCGACCGGTCTATGTGTGCCGAAAGGCGGCCGCGTCGGTCGCCGGCAATGCGTTCAACCTGGCCGATGGCGGGACGCCTGCCCAGAGTGGACTTCCGCAAGGAACTTGGGTAACGGCTCCGGCCGCGGGCGCAACGCACAACGACACGCTGGCGTTCCAGGAACACTATCTTGCGAAGACCGGCGCTTGGCCAAGTTTCGCGGCGATGCAAACCTATGATGCCGTACATCTGGTGGCACAGGCGTTGCGCGTGGCCGGAGCGAACCGTTCCCGCCTGCGAGACTATCTGGCCGCGGGCAATCGATTCGCTGGCGTCAGCGGAGCCATCGTGTTCGATCCCGCAGGCAACACCCTCGGGGACACCCATTTGATTCGCATCGCGTCCACCAGCAGAACACCCGCTCTGTGAACAGGCTTTTCTTGTGCTGGCGTGTTTAACACCGCCGTCTCTCTTGTAGTATTTGTATGCGGCATAAGCCTGTGCGCCTAAGGAAGAGTCGGCGACGCTTCAGACGGCTTCAGGAGGAATACCATGAGTTCCAGGTTGAGCGGTAAGAGTGCCATCATCACCGCCGCGGGCCAGGGCATCGGCCGCGCCGCGTCGCTACAATTCGCTTCGGAGGGCGCGAGCGTTGTGGCCACTGATATCAACGAAGCGGCACTCACCAAGCTGGCGGCTGATTCGCCCGCCATTCAGACCGCGCGATTGGATGTCACCGATCCGGAAGCCATCCGGCAATTCGCGGGCCAACATCCTGCACCGGACATTTTGTTTAACTGCGCTGGCTGGGTGCATCAAGGCACGATCCTCGATTGCGACGAGGCGGTGTGGGAAAAGAGCTTCGACCTCAACGTTCGCTCGATGTACCGGCTCATTCGCGCGTTTCTGCCCGCCATGATCAAACGCCACAGCGGCAGCATCATCAACATGGCCTCGGTCGCTTCCAGCATCAAGGGAACGCCCAACCGCTTTGTGTACGGCACCACCAAGGGTGCGGTGATCGGCTTGACGCGCTGCCTGGCAGCCGATGTCGTACAGCACGGGATACGAGTCAACGCCATCTGTCCCGGAACTGTGGAAACGCCCTCCCTCGAAGAGCGCATCAATGTGAATGCGGATCCCGTGGCCGCCAGAGCAGCTTTCATTGCGCGCCAGCCGATGGGCCGCATCGGCACGGCGGAGGAAGTCGCCCATTTGGCGGTTTACCTCGCCTCCGACGAATCTGCCTATACCACCGGCACGATTCACATCATCGACGGCGGCTGGAGCAATTAGCCGCGCCACGTCTCCCTCCCTCTTTTGTAGTGGCCGGTCTTTAGACCGGTTCTTGGGTTTTCTCCTGCCCGTAGGGGCACGATACATCGTGCCCGCGGCCCCCGGGCTGCTCTTGGGTCGCATTTGCTTGTGTAGGGCCCGTCCTTCTGAGGCGGGCCGTTCTTCTCCCGTTCGTCATTCCGAGCGATGCAAGGAATCTCTCTTGCCTCCTGATCGCTGGTCGCTGGTCACTGATAACTCTCCTGCCGGTATGCTTGCCGTGGAGCGTGCGCTGTGGTTGAATCTGACGGAGGAAATGCCGATGCGGCCACTGCCTGCACTAGTCGCGGACTTTCTGAGCGGAAAGCGCATCGCCGTCGCTGGCGTATCTCGCGGGCGAGATAGCGCCGCGAACGCCGTGTTCGGCAAACTGCGTAAGTCCGGTTACGAAGTGTTTCCCGTCAACCCGAACGCTTCCGAAGTCGAGGGCGCAAAATGCTATCCGGACCTTGCGAGCATACCCGGCAATCTGGATGGCCTCGTCATCGCCACGCACCCCAACGTCGCGGAACAAGTCGTGCAGCAAGCCGCCGCGCGGAACATCAAGCGCATCTGGTTCCATCGCTCCTTTGGCCAAGGGAGTGTCTCGGCAGCGGCAACGCAGGAGTGCGCGCGCGCTGGCATAACGTGCATCGTGGGAGGCTGCCCGCTGATGTACTGTGAGCCCGTTGATTTCGCACATCGCTGCATGTGCGCCTGGCTTCGCTGGCGAGGAAAAGTTCCCCGCTGAGCCAGCCGCGGCGCGTTCCACGCTGAGGCCTCCGCGCCGGTTCTCCGCAAAGCCTTTGTAGTGGCCGACCTTCAGGTCGGTTCCGTCCAATCCCAAAATCGCAGCGAGATCATAGTGGCTGCGCCATGCGCCGAAAGCTCTGAACCGAACCGTCGTGCTGGACTATACTGGCGGCTTTGGTTCCGATTCTGACAGGGAGGAATCATGCCGACATTGACGCGTCGCGATCTGATTGCTCTGTTGCTGGCCGCACCAGCCGCCGCTTACGCATTCCATGACGATTCCGCAGACTGGATTCCGCTGTTTGACGGCAAGTCGCTCGACGGATGGAAACCCAACGAGCACGCGGACACTTTCAAAGTTGTGGACGGACAGATCGTTGTCCACGGCGAGCGAACGCACCTGTTCTATGTGGGCCCAGTGCACAACGCCGATTTCAAGAACTTTGAGCTGAGCGCGGATGTGATGACGCGGCCAGGCGCGAACTCCGGCATCTACTTCCACGCCGCGTTTCAGCCCTCAGGCTGGCCAGCCGCGGGTTTCGAGGTGCAGGTGGCCAACACGCACGAAGGCGCAAACGGATACAAGGAACGGAAGAAGACGGGCTCACTCTACGCCGTGCGCAACGTTTACAAGCAGTTGGTCAGCGACAACGAATGGTTCCGGATGAACATCCTGGTTCGCGGCAAGCAGGTGCAGATCCGGCTGAACAACATGCTCGTCGTGGACTACGTCGAGCCCGACGAGCCTTTCCGCGCCGATCTCAATTTCCAGCGCGTCATTAATCACGGCACCTTCGCGCTCCAGGGGCACGACCCCGGGAGCACCACGTACTTCAAGAACATCCGCGTCCGTCCGCTGGCCGATAACATCGCGCCAATCTCCAGCGAGCGGCCCGAAGTAGACGAGCTCTATCGCGACATCATCCGCCTTGGCACGGAGAACTATCCGCTGGTGGATTATCACGTCCACCTGAAGGGCGGGCTCACGATCGAGCAGGCTCTCGCCAATTCCCGCCGCTTGGGCATCAACTATGGCATCGCCATCAACTGCGGCCTGGGTTTTCCCGTGCATAGCGACGACAGCGTGCGCGACTACCTCGAGACCATGAGTGGCCAGCCGTGCTACGTGGCTTTGCAGGGCGAAGGGCGCGAGTGGATGACGCTGGCCTCGCCTGAGTCTGTCGCGCGCTTTGACTATTGTTTCACCGATGCCATGACCTTCACCGACGACAATGGCAAACGCATGCGGCTCTGGATTAACGAGGACGTCGGCGAAATCAAGGACAAGCAGGCGTTCATGGAGATGTACGTGAAGCGCATCGTGGGCGTGATGCACGAACCTATCGACATCTACGCGAATGCCACGTTCCTGCCGGACCAAATTGCGGGAGAGTACGATGCGCTCTGGACGCCCGAGCGAATGCAGAAAGTGATCGACGCGGCCGTGAAGAACGACGTCGCCATCGAGATCAACAATCGTTACAAAATTCCGAGTGCTGCGTTCATCAAGGCGGCCAAAGCCGCTGGCGCGAGGTTCTCCTTCGGAACGAACAATGCCGACGCGAACCTCGGACGGCTCGAATATCCGATCCAGATGGTCAAGCAGTGCGGCCTCGTCTGGCAGGATATCTTCGTTCCCAAGCCCGCCAACCAAAAGCCCATCCAAATCAAGAAGTAACCCGCGACGTACTCGTCATGGGGTATCCCTGGGGACCCGCCTTGGAAATGCGGACGGGCAGCCAGAAGAAATTGCAATTTATCACCCGCCTGGCGGAGTCACTCTGGCCGGGTTTCCGCACCATTCGCCACTCTTACCCGGATTTCGCGTCGGGGTGGCGCGGGGTCCAGTCTTTCGGCGGGAAGGCCACGCGCCAGAATGTCGGATTGGGCAGCATGAACTCCACTCCCACGTGAATTTGTTCACCCGGAAACCTGTCAACGTGGACCACAACACACTCCAGCGCCGCTTTTGTCTGGACGTTCGACAGAGTGAACCGCTGCCCACGGTACGCCGGCGCCGCGACGACAATCAACGCTCCATGGGCACTGATCGCCAGAGTGTAAGTCTCCTCTTCAAACGTCGATCCGACACCGAGCTGACCTGAGACTCGCACCGGGATTTTTATCAGGACCCGCTGACTCCTGCGGCGATTAGCCGCGAGCCACGAGGTCTCGCGGGACTCGGCAATCCATGTAGCGAGAGTCCCAAGCTGTTCTGGCTCCACGGAAGTAAACATCAGACCCATGCCCTTACTCGGTTGGTTGTAGACGACTCTTGCGCGGGCTTCAAACGATTTTGCGCCCTTGGTGATGCGTACATCCGTGGCTGTTCCTAAAGCGAGTGGACTGTCCGTGTCCACGTAGCAGCCCTGCTGGCTCAAATCGCGCACGCGTGTTTTGACCCGTGCGTCGGGCTCGGCCGCTACGACCTCAACGGAAGCAGTGAAGGCATACCGAGGATGAGTGCGCCGGTCGGCCCCGGATGGCGCCGCGGAATCCAGGGCAGGCTTTTTCGTATCGGCAGACATCACGACTGGACTCGCAGAGTTTTCGATTTCAACCTGCATCGCGACGAGACTCGCAGGCTGCTCGGCCTCACCCCGGATTATGACCTGCTCCGTTGGCTTCGAGTCCTGTTTGGGCTTCCGCTTTCGCTTGCGACGCTTCATCGTCATAAGATCCTGATGCAAACAGGGCGGGTGGGTCGTTTTAGGATGAACATGTCGCGCTAGACCTCCCGTCTGTGCCCAATTGTGCCACTCGAAGTTTGCGTGTTCCAGTACTGAGATGTCCGGCGGGCGGCGCAGGCTTAACGCGCTGGGGCCTCCGCGCTGCTTCTCCCCAAGGCCTTTGTAGTGGCCGCCTTCTGAGGCGGGCGCCTTCTCTGTCCTCCTGCCTCCCTGTGGCACAGTCATTCCTGCTTGCCCCGATCGCAGAGGGGAGCTGTGAAGGGACTGTGCTCTTGGGTCTTCCTTGTAGTGGCCGGTCTTTCAGACCCGTTCTTGGGTTTCTCTTTCTTGTGTAGGGCCCGGCCTTCCGAGGCGGGCCGCTCTTGACCTTTCTCCAGTTTGTCATCCCGAGCGAAGCGACCCGATCTTCTCTCTCGCGCTGAATTCCGGCGCGTCGGGTCGCGGAGCGGAGGGATCCCTCCTACTCTTTAGGGGGTCGGACATTCATGTCCGACATACCCGCCCCCAAAACCAAAACTCCCCAAACTTTTTCTGCTCCCGGCTTGCCCCGCGCCTCTCCCCAGGTGAGGTTCGCAGCAAAATAACAGACGCCGGGACCCTTGAAGATCGCGGGTACCTGCCATGCACCGACTTCTAGTTTGACCCGGACTAGGTCTGAGCGTTAACCTCATTGATAATGGCGTCTTGTGGAGCCACAGCGGGACTTTTAGCCGAAAACTCCATCGACCGAGGGGGTGAAGCATGGCGAGGCCATTCTTGTGCAGATTGGGCCTAGCGCAGATTTCGGTTAATCCGGCATATGCCGACGAGTTGGTCTCCTGCATCCAGGAGCCAAACTTTCCCACGGAAAATGGAAAGACTGGCCTATTTTCGATTTCTGGTCTCGATGAAATTGCTCGCCTCCAGCAGAACATCGGCGAAAAATACGTAGCCCATCTCAACCGTAAGGTCGAGTCTGTCGTCCGGTTCGCAAGCAGCAAAGGCGTAGAGCTGCTCGTGTTCCCAGAGTATTCGATACCGCCTGAAACTCTGCCGCTCTGTCACGCCCTGTCGGAGGAGCTAGGAATAGCCCTGATAGCTGGGAGCCACGTTATAACGCTAACTGAGTCCGCACAGCAGACCTATCGCAATTTGGACCTAGTGTTTGACGTGGGCGTTACACCAAGGGAAGAGCGAGTCCGCCAGGCCGCATGCATAGCGTTTGTGCCAAGGCAAAAACCGATCGCCTTTGTGAAATATTCGCGCTCAAAGTGGGAACAACCCTACCTGATCAAGGGTGATCCAACATCCCATGCGTTTGAGATGAACACAAAAAGGGGACCCATTGAAGTTCAGGTGCTGATTTGCATTGAGGCCCTTTCAGGTAAGCAACCGAAAGAAAAACACACGATCCCGCGCTTGGTGGCGATCACGGCATTTACGCCGAAGATTGACCCGTTTCATGACGAAGGCAAACGGAATTTGCTCAAAGGCAAGTGCACGTTGTTCGCGAACGTGGCGGAATTCGGCGGTTCGAGGATTTTCGCGAGAGCCGAAACCGCGGGGCTATGGTTCACAGAAAAAGACGGCAGCAAGCCTATCCCAAAAGGCTCCGAGGGGCTTCTCGTCATCGAGGCTGACCTTGAAAAGCAGTTCGAGGTGAGACAGTCCCTCATGGAACACACGGCGGTCACCGACCTTCGTGTCTTTCCGATTCTCTACACTGCAGACTCTCACGAAGCTCAACGATATTCTGAAATTAGAGACCTCTGCTCGGCTACCAATCCAACGCTCGCAGAAATCAGCAGTCAAGTCACTCCCTTTGTAACTCTTAATCCAAATGTGTTTCCGATATTGCTCAAAGAAAAGTTGTCTCACTACACGGGGCACCTTGGGCCGGCAGGAACAATTTCACCACAAGACGCGATTGAGTGGATTACGCCCATCGTGGTCCCCGACATTCATTCCACAAACGGGCTGCGATGGGAACTCTGCAATCAATCAATGGAGGCAGTAAACAGTCTCCTAATTTCTGGAAAGTATGTTCACAAGACGAATGAGCTGGTGGAAGTCTACACGTACCTCCTGTCGAGCCGGAACGAACTAGCGGGCACGATCCAGTTGCGAAACGACGACCCCACACGCACGACGCAACCAAGGCCGGCTGCCCAAGAAGCCTCTTCAAAATCGCCGTTTATCGACAGAGACACGGCATTCGACAAAATTCGGCAGTTCTTCAATCAACAGCAAAGCTCTGTCTTTATTCTCGGTGGAATGAGGGGGATTGGAAAAAGCGCCCTTGTACAGGAGGCCTTTCGCCAAGCGATACCGCCGAGGAAGCGGATTTGGTTGCAAATGACCGAGGGTATCTCAATTCTGCGAGTGCTGGCGGAGCTCGGCTCTGCATGTAACCTGCAGCTTCCCGAAACCCTCAATCTGTCCACTCCGGCAACACAAGCCGAGGTGACGAAGCGGATTCTGGCATACCTAGGACAAGGCCCCGGCGCCGTGGTGGTCTTTAACAACTTCGAGTTCTTACTCAACTCGTCTGCAGAAGTTGAGGATCCAGCCGTCCTTGACCTGTTGCTCGGTTTGGCGGAAGCCGGGCAGCGCGGCAAGACGAAGTACTTCATTATTTCTCATGTGTTCCCTCGGCTGGGCGCTAGCTTTGAGAATTACTCCACCACCTATGCGCTTCACGGGCTCGAAGCCCCGTATACGCGCCGACTGCTCATTCAGTGGGCCCAGTCCGAAAGGGACGATCTCGCCGGCCAGCTCGGGAACCCTTCAGAACCGTTGATATCGATTTTGGGAGGCCACCCTCTGGCAACAAAGATTGCTGCACGCCTCTGGGCAAATCATCCCACTGCAAACATCGCGGAAGAATTCTCCATTTTTAAAGAACTGCGCGACACGATTGTAGTGTTTCTTCTTGAAAGGCTCACTCTCTCGCCAGCAGAAAAGGAACTGCTTTCATTCGCTTCCATTTTTCGCGTGCCAGCACCGAGGGAAGTGTTCCTGAACTGGCGAAAGGAGGATGCCAGCGTTCTGCTGAGTTCGATCGCTGGACAGTATCTAATTGAATCGTCTGACATGGGCTATCAATTGCACCCACTACTCCGCAGCTATTTCGGCATTGGGCTCCCGCCTGAGCAAGCGAAGGCATGGCATAAAATCGCTGCCAAATTCTATCTACGTGAGTTTGAACGTCTGAAAACTACCAGCGGCCAAATCATTCCGGAGTATCTGGGGGAGGCTGTCCACCATTTTCTCTCCGCCGGTGAAAGACAAAAGGTTCAAGGTCTTGCATTTTACGGGCAAGAACTGAGGCCGGTGGCGCTAGAGCATTACAGAAATGGCGAGCACAAAGTCGCGTTGAAAGACTACGAAGTGCTGCTCGAACTGGACAAGAATGACGTGGACGCGCATTTTCATCTTTCTCTCATTTTTGCCGGAATGACACGATGGCCCGATGCCGAGTACCATTTCGGCAAAGCTATCTCCCTGAGGCCCCGCGCCCCTTGGATTTTGCAAGGCTTTGGCAAGGCTAAGCTTCGCGCTGGGAAAATCGCTGAGGGGGAAGAGCTCCTTCTTGAGGCGGAGAAAATAAACCCCAATCATTCTGCAACGCTAGTCGAACTCGGCCGATTACGGGAAAAACAAAACCTTTTCACTGAGGCATACGACTACTATCACCGAGCTATTGCCGCCGACTCAAATAACTCGTATGCATATTACTCGCTCTCTCGGCTCCTTTATCATGATGGTGACCTCAAAGAGGCATTTCAAATGGCGCAGGCGGCGCTCGTCAGCAATCCTCTCAACGCCAAAAACAAACTTCTCGTGCAGGATCTAAAGAATAAAATTGCAGCGATAGCAAGCACCCCGAAACAAACAGCTCCGCCGCTCGTGAGAATAAGGTGCGCGGAAAAGAGCAGTCTGACGGCTGCTTATGAGCGCATTCTATCAGTAGGCGGCCAGAACTCGGACGGCAAGCGGTGGAAAATCAAGATCAGTGACGCAGTCGCGAAGGTTGAGAGTGGCAAATACGCTTTTTTTATTGAAAACCCCGGAGGCCAAAAGGCTGAACTCGTGGTCGCAAAGGACACCCTCGGCCACAGGTACCTAAAGACGACTGGCGAAAAAGAACAACCAGAGAGTTTGCTCGCTTTGCCAACATGTCCCTAGGCGGACCGGGTACCCGCGGGCGCGCCGCATGGTAGATGCGCAGACAACCCTGCGCGCCTCACTTTCGTAGCTTGAGAGTGGGTCCTAGGGCTCTCTCCTCTCCATGCCCCTCGTGCCAGTTTCGGACCTAGTACCTCACAATGTCTATTGACAGTTAGTAAATAGTGTGGTAAGATGCGTTGTGAATATTCGGCACAAGCCCGCCGGCCGGGGAATAAGAATTTGGGGTGGTTTTTTGTTTTCGGGCAGCTTTACGCCGGGACTGAAGCCCCGGCCTCCTAAAGAGGAAGAGAGTCCTCCGGCGCATCCGTATCAAAACAAACACTTTATAAACAACGTATTTTCACGCACTTGCGCACACTTGTGCCTCCAAGCCCTTTGTTTTGACACGCTTCACAAAAACACCCGGGGGGAGGGGATGTCTCCTTCGTCAACAATTCCTTCCCGAATCGGGAAGGAAGGCAGGACGAGATATGGAGAGGCCGAGGGATCCCTCGCGTTGCTCGGGATGACGGCGGAGAGGAAGACAAGAGAGACCCAAGAGCGGACCGCCTCAGAAGGCGGCCCCTACAAGACAAAGAGAGCCGCACGGCGGGGCTAATCGGAGGCGGCGGCTGGGGCGGGCTGAGGCACGGGATGAGGAATGGCTTCGCGGATGAGGAGGGGGAAGCGCGGGAAAGAGAAGCTGCCGACGACGTCGTCGATCACGTTTACCTGGCAGAGATACAGGCCGGGCTTCAAGGATTGCAGTGGCAAATCCATCTGGAAGATGACGGCTTTGCGATCGGGCGCAGTGACTTCGTTGGCTTCGACCGGCTTGGACTCGTAGACCTTCGTCGCTGGCTGTACCCTGGCCCTTTGGGAGAATGCCAGTCGCGAGCTCCAGAATATGGCTTAGACTCGTCATGTGAAGTTACACGCATTCAAGCGCCGCTCCGGCGTGTTGTGCTTGCGCTTTGCCGGACCCGGCTTCGGGAGAAACACATGTCAAAGGTCCTTTTAATCAGCGGGAGCCCAAAGCTGGAAGGGAACACGGCACAGCTCATGGAGGAATGCGCGAAAGTGATTCGCGAGAAAGGGGTGCAGGCCGAGATCGTTTCCTTTGCCGACATGAAGATTGAATCCTGCAGGGCCTGCGGGAAGTGCTCCGAAATGGGCAAGTGCAATATCGAGGATGGCCTGAACGGCGTCATGGATAAGCTCCGCGAGTCGCAAGGATTCATCGTGGGCGCTCCCGTCTACTTTGGAACGGCGCGCGGTGACGTGATGTCGGCGCTGCAAAGAATCGGCTACGTCTCTCGCAACACGGACAACTTCCTGTCAGGGAAAGTGGGAGGTGCTGTCGCCGTGGCGCGGCGCGGCGGGCAAACCTTCACACTCCAGGAAATGCTGATGTTCTTCCTGATCAACGACATGATTGTTCCGGGATCAACGTACTGGAATATGGTCTTCGGCCGGCTGCCGGGCGAGGTGTGGAAGGATACGGAAGGTATCGAAACGGTGCGGCACTTTGCTGCCAACGTCGCTAACCTAGTGAAAAAGCTTCATCCCGAAACCACCAACTGACGCGGGGACGCAGCAGTATCTGTCCCGGTGCTCCGCTCTTTCATTTCAAGTTGACGATCCAGATAGTAAATTCGTTTCCGAAATTGCCCGTAAGTGATAGAAAGGCGTAACCTGGGTCCTAGGCCTCCAATTTGGAGTCAAAACTCGAGAGCAATTGTCGGAATCCTCTGGGAGAGCATGGTGCGTTTGAGTAATGCTCGCTCGGCGAAGATGACAACAGACGACACTCAGCACCTCGGGCTACGAACAGAACCACACGAAGATGTTAGCCCGGGCAACAGCTCGCAATTGATCCACGCTCCCGAATCAAGAATGGACGGCGTAAATATCTTGTAACTGCAGGCGCGTGGCATCAAGCCGCGTGGCAATCAGATCCACAAAGCGTTTCAACATCTCGTAGCCCAAATCATGGTCTTCATTGCACTTGGCACGCAGCCAATTCGCGTCCCATACAATTGCTTGCGTGGGCAGAAGTGTTCTTGCGTTGAAATGCCAGCGATAGGGCGGCGAGACCCACGACCAGCCAAGAATTTCCCCTTTGTCCACAGTCTGAACCGTCGTCGCGCCCCGGTTGGGGATCGACAGTTCGACCGAGACAAGCCCATCGCGGATCACGTAGAACTCATTCGCCGGATCGCCTTCGCGAAAGATGTAGTGCCGCTCTGGAAACTGGACATCTCTCGCGTTAGCCGCGATGAATTTGAGATGCGCCTCAGAGAAACCACTAAAGAAAGGACATTCCTGGAGGACCGGTTCAAGTGATTGAATCATGGTGGCCCTTCTCACCTCGCAATGCTCGCGGGGTTTTCGTTTTCTTGTAGAGTCCATACTTTTTCCGTGATATCGATGCCGACCTCGCACCAGGCAACGCGGTGCCCGCACCTCATACAACCAGAAACGCCAAAGTGAGCGATGCAATAGCTGAGTTTATGCATCAGCCACGGGCGGCACCTGGCGCGTGGGGTGGAGCGGGGACCAGATCGTCGTTCTGCCTAGGAGCGGCCGGAAGCATTTCCACTCCCTAGTTCTCCAGGCGAGAGCGCGCCCAGAGCTCATGAGGATGGCACTACCTAGGCTCCCTATACTCCTTCCCGCTGCAAGTTGCAACCCCGTTGGTCAACACGAGGGGAGGACGAATTCGCACTGGGTTAAGAACCTATGTGCCTCGCGGAACTTGGCACGGAGGGTTGCGCTGAAGGTAAACAATTCGAGGTCCCCTATGTGATGCTGGTCATTGACATAGGGGGCCGAAAGGCGCATAGAGCGCTTAAGAGGAAATGGGGTGTCATGACAGCTGTTCCAACCACGTGTCCCTTCTGCTCCTGTGGTTGCGGATTTTACCTGTTAACGAGTAACGGACAACTGGTCGGCGTGGCACCGAGCGAAACCCATCCGGTGTCCTCAGGAAAGCTTTGCGCCAGGGGCTGGAGCGCGCATGAGGCTGCGTTGTGGGGTGAGCGGTTGAGGCAGCCGCTGCTTCGGCAGAACGGCAAGCCGGAGTCTGTTTCATGGGATGAGGCGCTTGATCACATTGCAGGGCGCCTCAAGGCGTTGATCGACGCGGGCAAGCCGGTCGGAGTTCTGGGTTCTCCCAGGGCAACCAATGAGGAAAATTACCTGGCAGGCAAGCTTGCGAGGGCCGGACTCCAAACCAACAACGTCGATTTTTCCTACCATTCCATCTGTGGCCCGCTATTTGCGGGCCTTGAGGAAGTATGTGGCGAACACACTCCTACAATCAGCCTAAATGACATCGCATCAAGTCAGGCAATCTTGCTGCTTGAGGGTAACTTAGCCGAGACACACCCACGGGCGGCATCATCGGTGATGAAGGCAGTGGAAAATGGCGCCCATCTTGTCACCATAGGCTACAGAATAACGCAAATGGCACGCCTGTCATCCCTCCACCTGCAGACCACCCCTGGAAATGAGCGTGAAGTGATCAATGGTCTTCTGGCCGGCATCCTTGACCTACGGCTGCAAGAGCGAACGTCCGAAGCAGTCCGTGGCGAGCGATATGAAGCACTTTGGCAAGATGTAAAGAGTATCAAGAGGACCGAAGAATTGCGCCAGGCCGCGGAGTGGATCGCACGTGCCGAGCGGGCGACATTCCTGCTGGCATGCACCGGCGGACAGGGCGATCAGCCTCGAAAAGATGCCGCCGCTTTTGCCACGCTGGCCGCCATCACCAGACATCTGGACAGGCCCGGTTCAGGACTCTTGCCGCTCCTGGCACGGAGTAATGTCCGAGGGGCGTGCGATATGGGAGTCATACCGGAACGCCTGCCCGGCTACGATCCGTTGGACGACGAACGAGCTCGGCAACGTCTGCAGGACCTCTGGGGCAAGAAACTGCCTTCGGATCGCGGGTGGGGTGCAGAAAACCTATTGCAGTCTGTGAGCGGACTAATTGTCGTGGCGGACGATCCTCCATCCGTCGTCCCGATGGGACAGCGCGCAATGGCCGCCATGGGGAGGATCGAGTTCTTGGTTGTCTTGGATGCCTTTGTCACATCCACCGTGCGGATGGCCCACGCCGTACTACCGATTGCCAACTTTGCTGAAACCGAAGGAACACTCACCAACATGGAAGGCAGGGTACAGAGACTTCGTACGGCGACCAATCCACCTGGGGAAGCGAGAATCGGCTGGCAAGTGCTTGCTGAGCTCTGCGCTAGGTTCGAAGTCGGCAACTCATACACTTCAGCAACAGACGTGCTCTGCGAGATCGCACAGGCGGCGCCTCGATACGCCGGGACAGAGCAACGGCTGTCAGAGGACGGATGGGGCGGTGCCTTGCTTGAGGATTCTGATAACGCGAAGTTTGTGGTCCGTCCCACCGGGGCCACAGGGGTGGCAGCGCTGGCATCTGCTGGGCGCCCACACGTGCTGGCGCTTGATGGTGCTTTTGACTGGGGACGCGACCCACTCGTTTTGTTCTCGCCGACTCTAAGTCGCGACTATCAATCAGAGCGAAAGCTCTTTCCCAATGGCTTTGTTGAAATGTGCACACGCGATGCGGACGCACTCAACGTGGGTGGGGGACGGCAAGTTAGGTTGACCTCTGTCCATGGGGATGCGGTAGTTCCAATTCGGGTACGAGCGGATCTCAAGCCCGGTGTGCTGTCTGTACCTTACGCGTTCCGCGATCATGTGGCCAGCGTGTTGGGCCCTGACAGTGTAACGGCCGTAAACGTAGAACTGCCATAAGAGACCGTCGATGGCCTTTGCGATAGAAAGACAAGCTATAACGAAATGGCTCCAGAAGTTACTAGGGTCTGGAGAGGTCATCGCTCCCGTTCGTGGCCCGTGCGGTGACATCCTCTTCTCGACCATCCGTTCCCCCGAGCAGGTGGTGTGGAACTTCCAGAATCCACTTCATCCACCAAAGCAGTTTGTCCTGCCTCAAACCGACCCCATTGTTAGGATCAAACGCAACGGTGAGCGCCACGAAGTTGAGCCGACTTACGACGATACCCGCCGATTTCTTTTCAACGCGCGTAGCTGTGATGCCAAAGGAATCGCATTCCTGAGTCGAATGTACGAGATGGAGCCCGCGGACGCCTCGTACTTTCGGCGCGCTAACAACCTCACGATCATCAGCTTGGCCTGCAACATTCCCTGCCCATTGGGCTTCTGCGTTTGCACTGACTCGGGGCCCTTTTTGAGCGACAGTTATGACGTTCAACTGACCGATCTGGGTGAGAGCTATCTCGTCGAGGTTGGTAGTGAAAAGGGCGAAACCGCATTGTCTGGTGTTCCAAACCTCTTCCGCCCAGCTACCGAAGATGAAGTGTCGCAGCGAAAGCGACTGGAGATAGAGGCGAAAAACCATTTTGAGCAAGAGACCTGCCATTTTGCTTCCGCCATGAGGCGCATTTCGACCGGGCGTGTGCAAGATGCGCTGTGGGAAAAGATGAGCGACTCGTGCCTGGAATGCGGCGGATGCAACATGGTTTGCCCCACCTGTTACTGCTTCAGCGTAAAGGATCTCGGCCAGGATGGATCCTGGATTCGCTGCCGCATGTGGGATTCCTGCCAGTACGCTGCCTTCACGCTGGAAGCTTCGGGACATAACCCCCGCGCACATCGGAAGGAGCGGATGAAGCGACGTTTCTTCCATAAAGTGAGTGCGCAGTACTGCCAGCGTGACGGTACGGTGGGGTGCGTCGGCTGCGGGCGATGCATCAAGGTGTGTCTCGGCGCCACGAACATGCCCGCGGTTGTTGGTGCAATCAGGAAGGGGAAATGGAATGAATGATACTTTCCTTCCGGATATTGCGCGTCTGGTGGATGTCCGGGACGAGACGCCCGACACCAAGACGTTTACATTGCACTTCCGCGATTTGAAGAACGGGAGGGATTTCCATTTTCTTCCCGGGCAATTCCTTGAGCTGTCCGTGTTTGGTTACGGAGAGGCTCCATTTTGCATCGCCTCCAGCCCAACTCGGCCGCCCACATTGGAAACCACGGTCAGGCGCACCGGGCAGTTGACCGATGCGCTGCATAGGCTCGGGAATGGCGAGGAGGTAGGGATACGCGGTCCCTTCGGCAATGGATTCGACGTGGAAGCGGCACGCGGCAAGGACTTGCTATTTGTCGCCGGCGGCATTGGGTTGCCACCGCTGCGTAGCTTGATTTGGAATGTCCTGGATGAGCGCTCCCGGTTTGGCAAAGTGACTATCCTTTACGGTGCTCGGACGCCGACGGACTTGGTCTACAAGCAGGAACTCAAAGAGTGGGGAGAGCGTTCGGATGTGGAACTTCACGTAACTGTGGACGCGGCCCAGCCAGGCTGGACTGGAAAAGTGGGGGTGGTCCCATCGTTGTTCAAAAAGGTCACTCTGCATCCGGACTCCACTCTCGCATACGTTTGCGGGCCACCCATTATGATCAGGATCGCTGTCCAGGATCTCCTGGCGCTCGGGTTCAAAGAAGAAGCGGTCATATCGACCTTGGAACGCATGATGCAGTGTGGCATTGGAAAATGCAATCACTGTGCCATCGGCCATCGCTACGTATGCCGCGACGGCCCAGTTTTCAACTATGGTCAGATCAGGGAGTTGGTCGAGTAGAGAGAATCTCATGCACACATCTCCGTTTCTGGTCTTTGTCTTGAATGCCGGACCAAGCTGTTTGAGAACCGGAAGGAGCGGTAGCACGGAGCGAGTGTGGAATCGATTTTCATTCGCACACGGGTCGAGAGTATGAATCTACAAGAAGAGCTTGCCACTGCGATGCAAGGCACCGTGGTCGTGATGGGCATCGGCAATCCTTGCCGTGGTGACGACGCAGCCGGCAGCCTCGTGGCCAGAAAGATCAGCGATGTCCCCGGCATGGACGTTATCGACGCTCAGGATGTTCCAGAGAACTATTTGTGCCAGGTCGCGGAACAGCGGCCCGACACGGTCGTGCTGATTGACTCCGTCGACCTGAAATCCGCGCCTGGCTCCGTGGCGCTGTTAGATAAGGATCAAACCGCTGCCTACTGGCCGAGCACACACCGCGTGCCCATAAGCCTGCTGATGAACTACCTCGAGCGAGAGACCCATACCCGCGTACTTCTGATTGCGATTCAGCCGCGTCAAACGGCTTTCCTGCAACCGATGAGCGCAGCGGTGTCTTCGAGCGTCGAGGCAATCGCCGGCGTGTTGAAAGAGGTTATCGCGGTGCGGCAGATGCCTGCTCAAACCGGATTCACAAGTCGATTAAGATCAAAGGAGCCCACTTGATCACGTCAGTTGCAGTCCTCATGCTGATTTTACCTGCCGTGGGAGCCCTCCTGTCCGTGGTTCTGAAAAGACGCGCCCGCCCCGCTGCGGTAATGACTGCGACAATTACAACCGGCCTGGCTATATGGCTCACACTCTCCACCTTCGGAGCTCCTTACACCAGAATGTTGGGGGATCTTCCCTGGCTGCACGGCATCGTTGATACGCCCATTCTGGGAATTTTTGTCGATCCCTTGGCATCTCTGATGTTGCTGGTCGTGGCGCCGATCGGGTTGCTCACCGTCCTCTATTCGACCGCGTACCTTACAGACAAAAACCGGGAGCACCCGGTTGGGAGTGAGCATTACGGTCGGTACTATTTCTGGCTCCTGTTGTTCATCACCAGCATGGTGGGGATGGCAGTTTCGCCCAATTTCCTTCAGTTCTTTGCCTTTTGGGAACTGACCACTTTGTGTTCGTGGGCGCTCATCTCTTTTCACCAGGACGCGCGAAGCTTGCGGGCGGGGTTCAAAGCTCTTCTGATGACCTCTGCCGGCAGCGCTTTTTTCCTATTGGCCATTCTTATTATTTTTGTACGCACCAACTCATTTGATTTCTCAGCTCTCAGTAAGCTGCCCGATGGTCTGAGGTCGTGGGTTTTGCTCTTTTTCCTGATTGCAGCCTGGGCGAAGGCGGCACAGGTCCCCCTCCAAACCTGGCTGCCCGATGCCATGGAGGCTCCGACTCCTATTAGCGCTTACCTCCACGCGGCGGCGATGGTCAAAGCCGGGGTCTACCTGATGGCCAGGACGGTGAGCAGCGGATGGGGAATTCCCCCGAAGATCTCATTGCTCATGGGCGGCATGGCGCTGCTCACGATTTTCGTCGCTCTCTCTTTCTACTTCGTTCAGGATGACCTGAAGCGGTTGCTGGCTTATTCGACCATCGCGCATCTCGGCTACGTGCTGCTCGGCATCGCGATAGGAGGCCTGGGAGCAACCCTGGGTTTCCGGGGCGGTGTCTTGCACATCATCTGTCACGGTTACAGCAAGGCGACCTTATTCTTTTGCGCAGGAAACATAGCCTACGTCACCGGGACCCGCAATATATCGGGGCTGCGTGGCCTGGGAAGAAGCATGCCTCTCACGGCTACCGCATTTTTCATCGGGCTCTTGAGCGTCACCGGAGTTCCACCGCTGGCCTGCTTCTGGAGCAAGTTCATGATCCTCTCGGGTGCCATGAGTCTTGGCGGTCCCATTGGACCGCTCATCCTTGTTCTCATCCTTTGCGAAACTCTGATCTCCTTCGGTTGGATGCTCTACATCGGGCAAAAAATCTTCTTGGGCGCACCCCTGGCGGTAGCTCAGGTCCCCAGCGATCCCCCGTGGGCGATGAACGTCACTTTGATCATCCTGATGATCGGCTGTGTAGCAGCCCCGCTTGTGGGCATGCCCTTAGTGCAGTTGATGGGGAAATAGAATGGTCAATGCCGTTCACTACGTCGAAGTCAGCATCGTAATCCTAATTGTGGGGTCACTGGTGAGCTTGCTCTTTGCGCGCAGGCGGAAGCTGTGCGGCTGGGTCAGTTTCGCTTTCGTTTGTGCCTCCTCCGTGTACACCGGGCTCGCGGTCGCAGGAGCATGCACGGTGGCGTCAGGCGAGCATTCGATCCTGTCGTTGCCCCAACTGGGTTCCAGTCTCACGTTGCGGATTGATCCACTAAGCGCCATCTTCCTGGCCATCGTTGCAGTGATTGCTCTTCTGAGCACGCTGTACTCCGTCCGGTACATGGAGCACTACGCGCACGATAAGGTCGCGAAGTTCTTCCCGATTCTTCTCCTCTGCGTCGCCAGCATGACGGGAGTTCTTGTGTGCACGGATTTCCTGTTTTTCCTCATTTTCTGGGAATCGATGACACTGACTTCATACTTCCTAGTGACGTTCGAGAGTGAGAACGCAGCGAGCCAGCGAGCAGGCCTGAAGTACTTCATCATCACCCACGGCGCAACGCTTTGCATGGTGGCAGCGGCACTGTTGCTCTGGAGGACGTCTGGCTCGTTTTCTTTCGACGCCATCCGGCGAACTCTGTCCGCGATGTTAGCCACTCGACCGTTCCTGGCCAACGCCATCGTCTTTCTCTTCTTCTTGGGGTTTGCCACCAAGGCAGGCCTCCTGCCCATGGGCGATTGGCTTCCCGATGCACACCCCGTTGCGCCCTCGGGTATGAGCGCCACGCTCTCGGGTGCACTCGTCAAACTTGGAATATATGGGCTGGTCCGTCTCTTTTGCTCTTTTCTGGTTGTCTCGCCGTCGCTCAAAATATGGGGAATAATTCTGGCACTCGCCGGTACAGGATCGCTTTTCGTGGGGACTTTGACCGCCCTGCGGCAGACCGACACCAAGCGGCTGATGGCCTTCCACACCATCGGCCAGATCGGTTACATCTGCCTCGGACTCGGGGTGGGGGTCTACTGTCTCGATATGTATCCGGCCCTTGCCTCGATTGCTCTTGCGGGTGCGATTTTACATGCTGTGAACCACGCCTGCTTCAAGTCCTGCTTGTTCCTCGGCGCCGGGTCAGTGCTCTACCGGACCGGCGAGCGCGACATGGACAAGCTGGGCGGCTTGGCGGCTTTCATGCCCTACACTACCGGCACGACAGCCATAGCCTCATTGAGCATCGCGGGGGTGCCGCCCCTAAACGGGTTCACCAGCAAATGGCTAATCGTCGCCGGGTGCCTATTGACAGGGATGCGCTTCCCGTTGTTCCTGGTGCTGGGCTTGATAGCGCTTTTCATCTCGCTCGCCACGCTCGCTTCCTTCCTGAAGGTGCTCGGATCAGTCTTTCTCGGCAAGGCTGATGAGAACCTCGGAATAAAGGAAGTGCCGATATCCATGATCGTGCCCCAGGTCGTGCTTGCCGCCCTGTGTGTACTGTTGGGCATCTTTCCACAGTTCGTGTTGCGCTTCGTTGGGCACGCAATCGAGGGGGTTACTGCCACGCCTGTCGTGGCGGTGGACGCAAGTCGAATGTGGGGTGGCCTCTTTCTGATCGACGGCCCACCGGTCGCGTTCTGGTCGCCTCTGGCCATTCTGACGGTCTTGGCAGTCCTGGCGTTGCTCTCTTATGCGATTCAGCGCGCGGGTGGAGCCCGGACTAGGTCCGTGCCTGTCTGGTACTGCGGAGAAGAGCACGCACCTGCCACGGTCCGCTACCCCGCCAGCAGCTTCTACCTGCCTTTCAAACACGCGTTCCAGGGGATCTATCCCAGTGGAAAAGTGCATGTGCCGAGATTTCCCGCTCCCCTTCGCCGCGCGCTGGATTTTGACCAATGGCTGTATAGGCCGACAGTCAAAGTTATTGACACAGCCGCAGAACGCGTCAGCAGAACGCACGTCGGAATCCTGCAAATCTATCTTCTGTGGATAGTCATTGGCGCCATCGTAGTGACTGGAATCCTGTTGTGGGTGAGGGGTTGAGGAGATGGGCATGAGTACTCCAGATCCGTTGACCGTTACGCGAGTTAAGGAAGCAGTCGCCGCGCGCACCAACGGTGCTCTCCTGTCAGCGACCCTACCTCATGCCGATACTCTCCAGTTCACGATCGAGAAGACGGCCATGCGAGCCGTCGTCGAGGGGCTGGTCAACGAGTTGCAGGCGCGCTTCATGATTTCAGTGGGAACTGATAAGAGACCCGTAACCGGCGACTTCGCGATTGTGCATCTGTTTTCGCTCGACCGTGAGCATCTCTATGTTCTGCTCGAATCTCCCGTGTCCGAAAAAGACCTGAGGATTGAATCGATCACCGAGGTCGTCACGGGGGCAAATTGGGCAGAACGCGAGTTCCGGGATGCCATTGGCGTCCATCCTGAAGGCCATCCGGATCCGCGGCGACTTCTCCTGGCGGACGATTGGCCGGAAGACACGTATCCACTGCGGAGAGATTTTCCTTACAACTACCGGCCTCCGCGTGCGGAGAATGTACGCCCGCAAATGCGTGAACCACCCTCCGGCGCAAGCGTGATGCCGATGGGCCCCTTCTTCCCGGTGCTCGAGGAACCCGCCTATTGGCGCATGTTCGTCGAAGGCGAAACGATCGTGGGATGCGATACCCGCCTCTTTTACAACCATCGGGGCATTGAGAAGCTGGGTGACAGTGTTCTGACCTACAACGAGATCCCATTCTTGGCCGAGAGAATATGCGGGATTTGCGGGTTCATCCATTCCACATGTTATTGCCAGGCTGTGGAGAAGGCTGCAGGCATCGAGGCGCCGCGCAGGGCCAGGTACATCCGAACGATCATGCTGGAGTTGGAACGCATCCACTCGCACCTGCTCTGGTTGGGCATTGCAGGGCATATTATCGGTTTCGACACGGTGCTCATGCAGACTTGGCGGATTCGAGAGCCAGTAATGTGGCTTTGTGAAGAGATCTCCGGGAACCGCAAGGCATACGGAATGAATACGATCGGTGGACTCAGGCGCGATCTCCCCGATCAGATAAAGCCAAAGCTCCTCGAAACGCTTGCCGAGGTGGAAAGGGAGGCGACAGCAGTTCGCAACGCCATCATTGGAGACACCACTTTGCATGCCAGGACCAGGGGAGTTGGCACACTTACGAACGAGTGGGCGAAGAAAATCTGTGTCGTGGGCCCGCCGGCCAGAGCTTCTGGGGTGGTGATCGATGCGCGGATCGATCACCCCTATGCGGCGTACGACGAGATACCTCCTCAGATTGCCACACAGGTGGCGGGTGATACCTGGGCGCGGGTGCTCGTGCGAGTCGCCGAGTTGCTGGACTCAATACGGCTGGTGCGCGAGGCTCTCGCGGCAATCCCTGAGGGTCCGATTTGCGCGGAGATCAAGGAGGAGATACCGCCGGGTAGAGTCGGGGTGTCGGTGGTGGAGGCGCCGAGGGGCGAGGCACTGCATTTTGTCCAGACGGGCGGCGACAACCGGCCGTATCGGTGGAGAGTGCGTGCTCCCACCTATCCGAACCTTCAAGCTCTGCCGGCCATGGTCGCAAATGCAAACATCGCGGACGTACCGATCACGCTGGGAAGTCTTGACCCTTGCTTCTCGTGCACGGAGCGCCTTGAGACGCTCGACAAAAGGACGGGTGAAGTCAGGGTTTATTCCCACGCCGAGATCCTTGAGATCTCCAACAGGAGAGCTCGCAGCGGAGGGGCGCGATGACAGCCTGGCTCATCAAGAGTTTTCTGCTCTGCTTGCTGAATGTAGCGGCCGCTCTGTTGTTGTCGCCACTTTGCGAAGGCATCATGCGCAAGCTCCGAGCCGCGATCCACTCTCGAATTGGACCTCCCATCACGCAACCCTATTGGGATCTCTTGAAGCTCCTGGGCAAAGAGGACCTCCGCAGCACCGGCGGAATCGTCTATGCAAGCCTGCCGGCACTCACGCTAGGTTCGGCGCTGCTGCTTGCTGCACTTATCCCAATGGGAAGCGCCGCGCCGCTTGCATTTGCCGGCGACATGATCGTGGTGATCTATGTTGCAGCGATGAGCGGTGTACTGCTCATGTTGGGTGGTTTTGCCAGCGCCAGCCCTTACGCTTCCATCGGGAGCTCCCGCGAAATGATGATGCTTTTATCTGTCGAACCCATCCTGGCCATTGCTCTCTCCGTGGGTGCGTTTAAGGCAAAGACTTTGGCCGTAGCTGGCATTGTGAACTGGCAAGTGCAGAATGGACCATGCATCAGTATGGCGATAGCAGGCGTGGCGTTTTTCCTCGCGCTGCAAGCCGTGGCTGGCAAATTGCCATTCGACATTGCCGAGGCCGACCAGGAAATTATGGGAGGCCCATTGGTGGAGCAAAGCGGTCCGCGCCTCGCGCTCTTCCGATGGGCTATGTGGGTGAAGCAGCTAGTGCTCGCTTTTTTGCTGGTAGAAGTGTTCTTTCCTTGGCCGCACCTTGGAAACTACCTGATTGATCTGATCCCAACGATCGTGAAGGTGCTCATCGTGCTCGTGCTGGTGGCCGTCATCGATGTCGTCAATCCGCGGCTACGCATCGATCAAGCCCTGGGTTACTACATGCGGGTCGCGTTTTCGTCCCTGGCAGCCTTGGCTTTTGCGGTGATTGGGAAGTAGCAGGAGGTTGAGGTGTTCCTGAGCAAGCTGCGAGAAGCGCTAATTTGCTTGAAAGCAGGGCGTGTGACTCTCGGATACCCGTTTGCGCCCCATGAACCAAAGCCTGGGTTCCGTGGCAAGATCTCGATCGACGCCGATCTATGTTTCGGATGCGGCGGATGCGCAAACGTCTGCCCGGCTGGTGTGATTGTAGTGTCCGACACGGAACAGTACATGAGGACGCTCGAGTTCTACTGGCGTAGGTGCACGTATTGCGGCAAGTGCGAAGAAGTTTGTCCCGAGAAAGCGATCAGTCTCACCCAGCAATTCGAAACCGCCACGAACGCTCCCCAGGATATGTACATGCGGTTGGAGGTTTTCATGGGACCCTGCCAAAGGTGCGGCAGGTGTTTCCCACCTCCTACACCGCTTGACCGGATGATGAAACCCGGGTTCAGGGAGGGCTTGCGGGGAGGAAGAGCATGAACCTGGAAGCGCTGCACACCGGCTTGATCGAGACCCTCAGTTTGACCCTGGTGATTACCTCAGTGGCCGCAGTGGAGATGCGGAGACTCAAATTCGCGGTCGTCGCGTACCTCTGTCAGGCACTCTTGATCGTGGGTCTGATTCTGAGCTTTGCTGCTGTCAACAAGGCTCTGTACTGGTGGGCTGCCACCGCTTTTGTTACGAAGGCGATCCTTACTCCCTGGTTCCTTTTCCGCTCGATCCGCGGAGTAGATGACCACGAATTGAAGCCGGTGATTGGTTTTGGCCCCTCGGCTGTGATTGCCGCCTTGCTGATGATGAGCTTCTTTCATCTCACGCACGGCCGAGGTGCACTTCTGGCGCCAACCGAGATGGGGCAGCTCGGGGTGTTCCGAACAAACTTGGCAGTAGCGGCCACAGTTTTCGCACTTGGTTTGTATGCTGTGCTGACCCGTCGGGATGCAATCAAGGCGGTGATCGGGCTCTGCCTCCTGGAAAACGGCGTACACCTGAGTTTGGTGAGCCTGGCTCCCGGCATGCCGGAAACCGCGCTCTTCGGAGTTGCGACGGAAGTGGTCGTGACAGTCTTCCTGCTCCTCTATGTGGTAGACGGAGTACGGCGGGAGTTCGGATCCACGGATACGTTCCGGCTGCGGGAACTAAGGTGGTAAATGCAGTTGTACGGTTAGTACGGGGGACGTGCATATGGCTGGTGGCGTGCTGACGGAGACATCCATCGTACCCGCGGTTGTATTCCTTTTGCCGATGTTGGCGGGCACCATCATGTTTTCGATACCGGGTGCGGGCCGCGCTTTTCAACAGTGGCTGTCCGTTTTGACGGCAGCACTTGTCACTGGGTTGGGTGCTTGGATGGCCTCCCGCATCCTACAGGGGGTAGTGCTCACCACCTGGAACGGCGAGCTCCGTGTCGATGCCTTGAGCGCCTTGATGGTAATCATTATTGCAGGCATCGGGCTGCTTGCATCGGTTTACTCCGTGCGTTACCTCGTGGCGCGCATGGCTGAGGACGCTGCCTTGCGCCGCATGCGCATATTTCATGGTCTTCTAATGTGGTTCTTCGGGACCATGCTGTGGGGATGCGTTACCAATAACGTGATCATGCTCTACGTCGCAATTGAAGCGACCACCCTCACCTCAGGTCTTCTTGTAGCCTTCTATTGGGATCGACGGGCGCTCGAAGCCGGCTACAAATACCTTATGTTGCTGACCATCGGGATCACCTTCGCTCTATTCGGTTGCGTGCTGCTTTACGCCGGTGCGGCGGCCACGAATAAGCTGGCTGGAGGGAGCGCCCTGCTGATTAGCGACATTCGGAACGTAGTGCCATTCATTCCAAGCGGCACCGCGGCGATAACGATCGCGTTTCTAGTGATCGGATTCGGGACCAAAGCGGGGATTGCGCCGTTTCATCCGTGGCTCCCAGACGCGCACGCAGAGGCGCCGACGCCGATTAGCGTGCTTTTGTCGGGCGTGATGATAAAAATGGCGCTCTATGCCATGGCCCGCACGGTGAGCATTTTTTACCCAGCATGGCCTCAGGTCACAGTCTTCATTGTGGTGCTGGGCACTTTCACCATGTTGCTCGGCATCATTTTGGCTTTGGCCCAGGACGACCTCAAGCGGTTGCTAGCCTATTCGTCCGTAAGCCAGATGGGCTATGTACTGGTTGGAATCGGACTCGGAACTTACTTGGGCTGCTATGGTGGCCTGTTTCACTTGCTTAACCATGCGCTCTACAAATCTTTGTTGTTCATGTGCGTGGGTGCAGTGATCTATACCACTGGTGTCCGGCGAATAGCCGAACTCGGCGGACTGAGAAAACAGATGCCTATCACAAGCGCCTGCTTCCTTCTAGGGGCCGTGGCGATTGCTGGCTTCCCACCGCTGAACGGATTCTGGAGCAAACTGACCGTATATCTGGCCCTCGCCAGGGCTGGAATGTGGTGGGCGGCAGTCATTGCCATTCTGACGAGTATTCTGACCATGGTCGTCATGCTTCGCGCGGGGTACAGAGTTTTTTGGGGCGAACCCCGCTCGAGCGGGACATCCGCGTTTGTCGCGCGGGAAGTACCAGCTCTCATGTGGGTCCCCATGGTGGTTTTGGCGGCAATGTGCGGATTGCTTGGGATTTGGCCTCAAGGACCATACCCGCTGCTGGACCGTGCCGCAAAGGTGCTGGCCACTTTGGGTAGGTAACTCGGTTTTGTCTGTCGCTAGTTCTTTGGGAATACACGATGCAGGATGCAAAAGATGATCGTTCGACCTTCGCAGATACCTTTGGTCCCCGGAGATCTAGCCTTCTGCACTCTGCGCTGGACCAATGCAGTCATCTGCCTGGCGGCCGGAGAGGGTTGATCTGCTCAGGTGAGGTGCCAGTATGTTAGAACGTCTATGCCGTAAAGCGTTTTGCAAAGCCCTTTGGGTGTATCACGCCAACACCGGAGCATGCAACGGATGCGATATCGAAGTTATCGATGTTCTCACTCCTTATTATGATGCCGAACGTTTTGGGATCAAGCTTGTAGGGTCTCCCCGGCACGCGGATGTGATCCTGATTTGCGGCCCTGTCACTCGACAAGTTGCGCCAGCGCTAAGGAGATTGGTGGAGGCTGTTCCCAACCCTAAGCTCACATTCGCAATTGGTTCCTGTGCCACGGGAGGAGGCTGCTGGTTTGACACCTACAACGTGTTGGGAGGCGCCGACAACGTGATCCCGGTCGATTACTATATCCCGGGTTGTCCTCCTCGACCTGAAGCCATCCTTTACGGAGTGGCTTTTGCATTGGGCTTGGTCTCGAAGAAGGTAGCCGAGGAAAGGCTGAGTCAAGAAACGCTCGAGGAGTTGGCCCACGGGAAATCCATCGTCACGGAGAAATCTCTTCGGATGGTGCCCTGAACGTGGCTGGAATGGCGCTGCGCTCTTGGGAGCCTTCTCTTATGCCACTCCCTCGATGCCCGGAGACATGCCGTTGCTTTGAGCCCTTGACGGAGACGATGCCACTGGCTGTTCTGCACCGTTACTACGTGGAGGACATTCATCGCCACTGCTGTGCTACTTCCGGGCGGTGCCTGGCGATCATGCGAATAAAAGAGTAACCCACAAATACGCTGAGGGCCTTCACGATGACGCAGATTTCTGCAAGGACTGGGCAGAAAAGATCGGTCTTGGTTTCAATCTGCCCTCACGTGTCGAGGGCTCAATTGGGCAACATAGGCAACATCAAACGCCAAATGCGCAACCTGTGAAAGCAGCTTAGTTGATTGGAGATGCGGGACTTAGTTTGGCTCCCCGGGCTAGATTCGAACTAGCAACCCTTCGGTTAACAGCCGAACAACCAACTTCATCAGAACTTGCCGGAGTTGGCCCTAATCGAAGGAAATCAGCAAGTTGCGACTAAACCCGACGAATCACTTTCTCCTTCCTTATTCACCTTTCGTTCGCATTTTGCCGCCATTCACCACCATTAGTGTTACGTTTTTATGACGGTTGGTTGGCCAGCTTCTCAGATCGCCGTTTTTAGACCGCAAGAGGCGCATGTCCGGTCCCGCGACCATGACTTGGCCCGCGCTGCGACGATCGCTTTCGGAAGGCGGATTTGTGCCTTGTTGCCAACAAGTCTCAATACGATGGCTGGTAACCACGCTGATTCAGGAATGTTGCTTAACCTCAGCGCTGACAACCGTGACGGACTTGAGCATGCGAACCCAGCGTGCGGGGCGTTTCTCATGGGGCGCTACAAGCCGAAATGGGCCCTGCTTGGCTGCAAGAGGCGCGCCGTCCATCGTATCGGCCACGATGACATCAGAATCGAGAATTCCCGAATCAAGTTCCGCTAGGGAGAAAACCACGCGGTAGCCATCCTCCGCTTCGGCGATGACATAAGTCGCCAAGGAGGTGCCTCGGAGATGTTCCCCTTGAGCGACCCCTGCGCGCCGGAGAAGTTCCTCCAGCAGCACCTTTTCATACGATTCCGTTCTCTTGTCATGAGTATTTGCGACGGACAGAGTCTTGCGTGGCATCTTTTTCAGGTCGGCAATCGATAAGATCAGGGGCGTGGAAACCGCACCGCCAATTCTAAGTTCCGAGGGCTTCGTGTCGGTTTGCGGTGAGGCAGTTGGCGCTGTCGCCAGAAACTCCGCTAGGACGATGGCAATCAACAGACGAACAAATGCTCGGAAGCTGCGATACATGGTTGGATGGGTTCCTTGGATGTTCGGACTGGACAGAGATTCGATCCTTCTCCAGCATAACTTCCGTGGACTTGATGACGGCGAAGACCTTGTCACCAATCTTGAGCTTCATTTCTTCCGCACTTCGTTTCGTTATCACGCTCTCAATCAGATTCTCTCCGACTCGGATAACAACGTGAGCCATAACTCCGCCGAGCTGGAGTTCAACGATCTTGCCTTCGAGACGATTTCGCGCTGAGAGTGTCATGGGGCAAAGGATACGCCTTGTTGTCGGTGTAGTCCAGAAGGAGAAAAATTGTTCCCTGAATTGACGTTGGTCCGAGGCCTGAGTAGTATTCGGAGGCACCCACCGTCACCATGCTAAGACCCAGACTGCTGACTCCTCGAGAAACTGCAGAAATCTTAGGGATTAGCTTTGCCACCGTGAAAACCTGGATTTACAAAGGCAAGCTGCGAACCGTGAAAACCCCTGGTGGGCATCATCGCATTCCCGAAGAGGACATCGAAAGGCACTTACGGGCAAGGCTAGGCGGTGGAAACCAAAACAAATGGCGCATAGGTTCAGATAAGATCAGTGAAAGCAATCAGTTGGTGGAACGCATCCTCGAGATTAAGGTCGATGGGTTGATCGCCCAAGTCACAATTTCGATTGGGGACTATCGCCTGACCTCCATCATTACGGCTGATGCAGCTTCCGATCTTCGCCTGAAAATCGGCGATAACGTAGTTGCACTTCTGAAATCTTCCCAAGTTATGATCCTCCGAAATCAAATCTAGCTATCTCCCTTCGCATTTTGACCTTCACCGATTTTCAACTCCCAGATCCGTATAAATTCGCACATTCTATATTCGGATTAAGTCGGTTTGACATAACGACATGAACCGTATTGAATTATCGTCCTCATAAGGGGTCCTGTCATTCGTTGCAGGACGGTCCGATAAATTGCGGTCGAAAGGGCTTACGATATGCGCTCGCATCGGACGTCGAAACTTGGGGGGCACTCTTCAGAGAGTGCGGGATTGGACCTTCAGCGAGTTGACCGGTTCCATTGTTTCAGCCTCCTGCTCATGCTCATTCTGACCGTAACATGCATACCGTCGGTTCATGCTCAAGTATCGGCGAGTATCACGGGTACTGTCACCGACTCATCGGGAGCGGCGGTGCCGTGGGCAAATGTAAAAACCAGCAATGTCGAGTCGGGAGCGACTCGGAACAGCGTCACAGACGATGCAGGCAGATACCTCGTCTTCGCGTTGCCGATTGGCGAGTATGAAGTGCGAGTCATGAAATCCGGCTTTCAGGATAGCATCCGCAACGGCATCTACCTGGTAGTGGGCGAAGAGGCCAGCGTCGATGTTCGATTGCAGGTAAGCACCCTGAAGGCTGAAGTCAGCGTCACGGGCGACGCGCCGATGGTGAGCACCACGACCCAAGACATCAGCGGCCTTGTGGGGGAGCTGGCCATAAAGGATCTGCCGTTGAACGGGCGCAGTTATGATCTGCTCCTTCCGCTCAATCCTGGGATCGTCAACTTTACGTCGCAGAAAACAGGCGGGACAGGGATCTCCAATTCGAGCACGGCGAGCAATTTTGCGGTTTCCGGGAACCGCCCTCAGCAAAATCTATTCCTGCTAAATGGCGTGGAATACACCGGAGCGGCAGAAAATAATATGCAGCCGGGTGGACCTAGCGGCATGTTGTTGGGAGTGGACGCGGTGCGTGAGTTTAACGTCCAACGCGACTCCTACAGCGCGGAGTTCGAAAAGCATCCCGGCGGCCAGGTCATAATCGTGACGCAATCTGGCAGCAATCAATGGCACGGGGCTATCTTCGAGTTTTTGCGCAACAACGCTCTCGACGCACCAAACTACTTCGATCAGGGTTCCGCTCCACCCTTTCAACGAAATCAGTTTGGAGCTTCCCTTGGTGGTCCCATCCAAAAAGACAAAACCTTTCTCTTTGCCAACTATGAAGGGTTCCGCCAGAACCTACATCAAACGTCAGCAGCGTTTGTCCCCGATGCCGCGTCACGTGCTGCCGCCGTGCCCAGTGTTCGGCCGTTGCTGAATCTGTGGCCGACAGCTCCCACCGGGGCCCCTGACTTCAACGGAATTGCAGAAGTGTTCAGCAGTCCGCTACAAACGATACGCGAGGATTTTGGGACCGTCCGGGTGGATCACATTTTCTCCGAAAGAGATTCGCTCGCTGGGGTGTACACGGTCGACGATGGCGGCGATGTAACCGCGACGCCAGTGAATCCTTATAGTACGGATGTCCTCACCTTACGCGAGCAGGTAGTGAGCCTCGAGGAAACACACGTCTTTTCTCCTGCTTTTTTGAACACCGCTCGATTCGGATTTTCGCGGGCTGGCTACTACTTTGCCGGAGAACCTACCCCGGGCACACCAGCGGCCACTGTTCCCGGCTTTTTGGTTGGCCACCGTGTGGGCGCGGTCGTGGTTGGCGGGAGCGCCGCATCCAACCCACAAGCAGCGATCGGATTGGCGGGAAGCAATAACGGCAGCAACCTGCCTATCGTACGCAACCTGTATACGTATGAGGACCGCGTGACATTGAGGAAGGGGCGCCACCAACTGAGTTTTGGGGCGTGGCTCCAGCAATTCCAGTCGAATGAAACCATCGCGCTCAGCCAGTACGGACAGGCCACGTTTTCGAGCTTATCAACTTTCTTGCAAGGTACCACTTCCTCGTTTCTCTATGACCCAACACCCACGGAGATGAATTGGCGCTCCTTGTTTGGCGCATTCTACGCGGAAGATGTCTTTCGCTTCAGCCGCAAGCTGACGCTGTCTCTAGGCATTCGAGATGAATTCTCGACCGGGTGGAACGAAGCTCACGGTCACGCTGCAAACTACACATTCTCGAACGGAGTGATTTCGAGCCAACCACGCATCGGTGGTTCGCTCTTCACGACGAACAATGCAAAATTCCTGCCGCAGCCACGAATCGGGCTGGCGTGGAGCCCAATCGACAGCAAGACCGTGCTACGCGCAGGGTTCGGCATGTACAACGATTTACAGGATGCTCTTGGGTATCGCGCGGACCAGAATGCACCCTTCAACCCGGCTTACAGTATCTCCGCCTTGGCCGTCTCCAAGCTTCCCATCGACCCTGCGGCTCCGGTGCCCTCGAACGCGAAACTTGTGCCCGGCGGAGTGCAGCCAGATATGCAGACGCCGACACTCATTTCCTGGTCGCTTCGTATCGACCGAGAACTTTCGCCAAACACGTCCTTGACGGTCGGCTATGTGGGTTCTCACGGCTACCACGAATTGATCGGAATTGACGCAAACGAGCCGGTCCCCACAATTTGTCCTGCCTCACCTTGCCCGGCCACTTACCCGACAGTCAACGCTAGCGCGACTCCCCCGGTAACCATTGCCACGGGATTCCCGGTCGGCTCACCCTTGGCGGGCGCGCCTGTACCCGCAGGGTCCTATTACATCCCTTCCGGCGCGCCGAGAGCGAACCCCACTCTCGCGAACACCTGGACGTGGTTCTCCGAAGGCACCAGCTCGTACCACGCTTTGCAGGTGGACTTGCGACGGCGATTCAGCCATGGCTTCTCGATGCGGGGCGTCTATACATTTGCGAAGGCTCTGGACGATGGGGATTCACTCAATCAAACGACGGCGGGCAATGCCCCCGGCCTGGCATCGAATCCCTTGAATCTACGCGCGGACAAAGGGCTCGCCACGTTTGACGTGAGAAACGTAGCCGTGGTCAACGTTCTTTACACTCTGCCGTTTGGCCCAGGACAATCCTTCGCTAGCGATCTGGGAGGTGTAGGCAACAAGTTCGTGAGTGGTTGGTCCGTCTCCAGCATAATCACCGCGCAATCCGGTTTTCCCTTCACGCCGCAGCTCAGCTACAACCCGTCCAATAATGGCGACACGCGCAATCCTGTCAGGCCTTTTCTGAACCCTAACTTCACGGGGTCCGTGATCCTTGGCAAACCCAGCCAGTGGTTTAATCCGAACGCGTTCATCGCCTCCCCATCCGCGGGCGGTTTCTATGGCAATCTCGGAAGAGATGCTTTCATCGGCCCTGGGCTGGCCACGTGGGATTTCTCGGCGTTGAAAAACACAAAAATTCGTGAGCGTCTGGAACTGCAACTCCGGGCGGAAATCTTCAATCTCTTGAACCGGGCCAATTTTAATACGCCCAACCTCATCGTCTTCACGCCACCTACCGCAACGAACCCGACGGGTTTGTCCGGCACGGCAGGCGCGATTACGAGTACATCCACAACTTCACGCCAGGTTCAATTCGGACTGAAGGTGCTTTGGTAACGGTCAGGGGCGTCGCAAGAGCTTCGTGATAGGAGGTGTGATTTCGCACCTCGTTCTGACGTGCCGCAGGGTACAACTCGCTGGTGACAGATCTGAATCCGCGGATTCGGGTCAGAAGTCCCGATGTGGGAAGTCGCAAGCTCCATTGGTGCATGCCGATCGCGTGCGGATAACGAGCTATTCGGTTGTAGTGTGTATCTGCGGAAGAACCCGCTACTTCTAAGACTGCCGCTTGCTCGCAAGTCGTCAGGAAAACATCCTCCTCACTCGCCGACCGGTTCGCCGCGACACTGGGGAACCAAGAGCGCAGCACCGCATCGAGATTATTTTTGACGCGTGCTCAGCCTGTCGAGTACGCGCTTCAATTCTTCCAGCTTCTGTCCGGCCTCGCCGAGCTTGCCTTCCGCCGTCAGACGCTGGTAGTCGGCAAGGTCTTTGGCGGCTTCCGCGATGAGTGCGTTCACATCTGCAGCTGGCTGGGCCAATGCGGCGGATGCCGGTGCGTGTCCCGCCGGTTCCGCGGGCGCTGCCGCGGCGCTCACCGACGAGGCCGCGCCGCCGAAAAGGGCCGCCATGGCCGACTCGAAGGTCGGTCCATACGCCAGCCGATCTTGCAGCGCGAGCACCACCAGGCGCAACTCCGGCATCGGGCTGCGTTCGGCCTGCAGGTAAATCGGCTCCGCATACAACAGCGCACGTCCGCACGGTATTACCAGCAGGGCTCCGCGGCGCACGTGGGAGCCTTGTTGGTTCCACAGCGTTAATTGCCCGGAAAGCTGCGCGTTCTGATCGATTCGCGCCTCGATTTGCAGCGGCCCGTCGACCAATTTGGTTTTGGGAAAGTTATAGACCACGGACGTGCCGTATTGCGCGCCGTCACTGCGCCCAGCAATCCAGCCAATCAGATTATTCCGGTTGGCTGGGGTGAAGGGTAGGATCTCGACAAACTCAACTCCAGTTTCACCCGGCAATTTCATCAGTACGAAATTCGGCTCCATCATCTGTGTCGCTTGCTCGCCCCCCGCGCTCATGCCAACTTCGGTAGCCACGGTCCACAGGTCCTCGCGGTTATAGAAAACTTCCGGATCCGTCATGTGATAGAGACCGTAAACTTCCGCCTGGAGCTTGAGCAACATTTCAGGGTAGCGCATGTGCTTGCGCAGCCCTGGAGGCATCATGGCCGCATCCTTGAAGAGACTTGGAAAGATGCGACGATAGGCCGCGATGATCGGATCCTCCGGATCAAACACGTAAAACGTTGTCGTACCGTCGTAAGCATCGATGACCACCTTAACGCTGTTCCGCATGTAATTAATGGGGTTGCCCGCGAGACGATAATGACTAGAGTATGGATAGCTGTCGGAAAGCGTGAACCCATCCATGATCCAGGATAGCCGACCATCGTCGCCGAGCACTATGTACGGATCTGGATCGAAGGTGAGGAACGGCGCTAAAGTCGATGAGCGATCGAGCACGCTTCGCCGCATCAGCAGCCGGCTATCCTTGTTGACGTCATCGCTGAACGGTAGCTTGGCGAGGTCGCCGCGATCGAGCGCGATGACAATGCGGCGCAGAAAACCGCCGAGGGCGATGCCGCCGTTGCCCTCGTAGGACGTCAGATTGTTGGTCTGGCCTTGCGGGTAGTTGAATTCCTTCTGCCGTGTCTTGACGTAGACATCGGTATTCGTCAACTCACCAAAATAGACCTCCGGGCGGGTTACGGTTAGACCCCGCACCGTGCTCTGGACCGGCATGTTGCTCAGAATCAGCGTGGGCAGTCCTTCCGTCGTAAAGCCATTGACTGGGTTCATCGTGATGCCGTAGCCGTGGGTGTAAATGAGCTTCTCGTTAATCCAGTTGCGGCTGCTCTCCGGGAGCTTTTCGACGTTCAGTTCGCGCGTGGCGAGCATCACCTGGCGAGTCGCGCCGTCGATTTCATAGCGATCAATGTCGATGTCGGGGAAGTCGTAGTAGGTGCGGATTTCCTGAATCTGGCGGAGTGTGTCTTGGAGAGCGTGCCAGTCCCAGAGCCGGATGTTCTGAAGTGTAGGCTGGTTGTTCGATGGTTCGGCCGCCTCGACTGTTGTCTCAGCAGGAAACTCGCGCTGTGAGACTCGGTTCAATCCGTAGGCCTGCCGCGTCAGCTCGATATTGTGGCTAATATACGGCTGCTCGCGGACCAGTTCATTTGGTTTGACGATAAAGGTGCTGTTGTACCAGCCGACCAGCTGAACGGCGATGTAGCACACCGTGGCCGGAAGTATCGCCGCGGCAAGCCGCCGTCCGCGTCGCTTCATCACAGCATTGACAGCTGCGATCACCGCGCCGAGAACGAGTGCCGCGCACACAATGAGCGTTCCCGTGAGGGTGACGTGCACGTCAGTGTAGGTCACACCCCCGAAGATCGTATGATCATCGAACAATCGCTCGAAGCGACCGAGATACGCACGCATCGCAAGGATCACCAACAGGGACGCAAAGGTGATAGAAAATCCACGCCACGACAATCGGATGCCCCTGGTGCGACCTCGGTCGAGCGCACGGGCTCCGCCGGTGATGAGGATGAAAAAAAGTGCGAGTACACAGGTAATACAGGCTAGCGTAAGCAGCCATCCGGTGATGAGCTGCCATGCGGGCAGGACGAAGAGAAAAAAATTCAGCGGCTTGCCAAAGATCGGGTCCACCACTTGACCAGCGACTCGGGGTGCGTACCAGAACAGCGCCAGCGTCGACCACTCCACCGCCATGCCAGCACCGCTTGCGGCAGCGACGGCGAGCGAAGCCAAGAGCGCGATAATGCGCAGGACGCGCTCAACCGGCAGCCTTAACGGTTGTCCGCCAATGAAAATCGTGTGATCGGCGGGCAAATCGGGCAGATGCGCACGCTTCAGAGCCAGGAATGATCCGTACAGAAGGACAAATGTAGCCGCTGCAAAAGCCGCGAAGATCCACCATTGAAGATCCAGCGTTTTCCAGAACACGCTGCCGTAGCCGAGCGATCCGAACCACAGCACGTCCACGTAGTATGACAACGCCGTCCGGCCGCCGAAGATGATGGCGACGAGGACGGCGATTAGGAGAAGTAAACGACGACGACGCGGCGGATGCGTGCGCGGCCAATCAATGGATTCGGGCATTGCGCCACCCTGTTCTTGTATGGGTTTCTGTTATCGGAGTTCTGAGAACGCTATTGTACAGCGGCTGAGGAGGAGTAACCACTTTGCGCTTGGCGAGGATTCAGTTCATTTCGCCGATTCCAATTCAATGTTCTTCGGAGCCAGATCCAGCCTCGCAATCCGCAAACCGCGGATCTGGCAGGGGCGGACCGGTTTCTGCTTTTGAGCACGGGCTCAGCGATTACTTGCGGCTTGCCGACGCTCCGCCCAAAACCCGACTGCGGCTTCCCCTATTGCCGCTTCCGGACAGCTTTCAAGTCGCTGACAGTTGGATCCCCCTAGAATTCCAAATAAAGCCGAACGGGGGGCACAAGCACCGGACCGCGGTCGCGATTGTATCCGGGGTTAGCGATATGCTGCAGGCCTGGAGCAACGTAAATGCCGCGCCAGATGTGTGCGGTGTAATAGGTCTCCAGGATATTTTCGCGGCCCTAGTTGAGCCGACCATCGCCTATGACGAAGCCGTAGCCTCCATTGGCAAGGTAGGTCTGGTGGTAAAGCGGGACACAGTGGTTACGACAAATTACTGAATCCTCGCAGTATCAGGCCATTGTCGATTGGGCCACCCGGTCCAGAGACGCCGGCGAGCTACTGCCTCTTCCCAAGGAATTCCCCCAACACACGCTACATCCATTTGGTTACAGGAGCAGGAGCGCTACACACACGGTTTACCACAGGCGCGGTTTTGTTGCTTCTCCATGAATTGTGCCCTAACAAATCCCTGATGAACCCCTCAGGACTTTTAAGTGCCCTGCCGCCGATTCTTTACCAATGTGACGCAGGACTTGAGCAGTCCTGGGGGAGGAGACGATGACCCTTACCGTGTTTCTGGCGCTTTGCGTCCTCGGACTTGACTTCATGATTTACGCCCTCTTTCAGTGGACCTACGGCGATAAGCGCAACGCTCTTGCTCGCCAATTAGCCGCACACAAGAATGCCCTCAAAAAGCAATCTCCCCGGCCTGTTCTTGTCGCTCACAGAAGGCCTCTCTTGGACCACAAATCACATTGGCATGTGGGAACAAGTTCACAACACACCTGAGATAGCTAAAGTTGGGAGGGATGGAAGAGAGTTGCCCCAAGAGGAGTACAATTTCACTGGCTTCCTGCGGACTCCAGTTTAATGAACAATTTCAATGAAGAAGCAACGTAAGAGCTGGATCGAGATTGTCGCCAAACAGATAACGATGTTTGGTTCGATTCGCTCTTGAGTGGGGCCGGTGGATCTTTTCAGCGCTACTCAGTACCTGCTGTTCCTGGCAATTGTGACGGCTCTCATGAAGCCGTTGGGCAGGTACATGGAGCGCGTCTTTTCCAGGAAACAGACCGCACTCGATCGATTATGTCTTCCTGCTGAGCGGTTTATCTATCGCGTTGCTGCGGTTAATTCTGATGCGGAGATGACCAGCAAGGAGTACGCTACGTGTTTCGTGCTCTTTGGCCTTGTCGGCACCCTCCTTCTGTACGGCATCCTCAGAATGCAGCAGTTTCTTCCTTGGTTTTTCCCCCAGTACCGCACGACGCCGTTATCCCCAGATCTAGCTCTGAACACCGCTATCAGCTTCTCGACGACCACTACTTGGCAGGCCTACGCTGGCGAGAACACCATGAGTTACTTCAGCCAGATGGTCGGACTCTGCGCACAAAACTTCCTCGCAGGCGCGGCGGGGTTAGCGGTGGGTGTTGCCTTTATCCGCGGACTGGCCAGACAACTCTCCGGCACACTTGGCAACTTTTGGGTTGACCTGACACGTGCCCTGCTCTGGATCCTCTTGCCGGGAGCATTGCTAGGCGCTTTGCTGCTCGTCTGGCAGGGCGTTCCGATGAACTTCCACCACTATGCGATCACCTCGACCGTCGAGGGTGCCCGCCAAGTCATACCCCAGGGTCCTGTGGCCGCATTAGAGATCATCAAGAATCTTGGCACAAATGGAGGCGGCTTCTTCAACGCGAATGGCGCCCATCCGTATGAGAACCCCACGCCGCTTACAAACCTTATCGAAATGTTGGCAATCGTGCTCCTGCCTGCGGCATTGACGAACACCTTCGGCAGGATGGTTGGGCAGCCTCGGCAGGGGTGGCTTTTCTATTGCGTGATGGTTTTTCTCTTCTCTTGTGGATTGATTTTCGCCGATCACTTTGAGCAGAAGGGAAATCCCCGTCTCGCGGGAGTGAATTTCCGAAGTGGCCCTCTCCACTCAGGTGGAAACATGGAAGGAAAGGAAGTGCGCTTCGGTATTGCCGGCTCCACGCTTACAGCCGTCGTCACATCCAATACAGCTACTGGATCAACCAATTCCGCGCATGACAGCTACACGTCGCTCGGTGGCATGGTTTTGCTAGTCAATATGTTGCTGGGAGAACTGGTCTTCGGAGGTCTGGGGACAGGGCTCTACAGCATGGTGATGACCGCCGCGATCGCTGTATTTCTGGCGGGGCTCATGGTTGGGCGTACGCCAGAATACCTGGGAAAAAAGATAGGGCCCGCCGAAAATAAAATGATCATGCTGTTTGCTCTGGCCGCGCCGTTGTTCGTTCTGCCACTTACTGCCATCGCCGTGAGCACCAGGGCCGGGCTCTCCGGGCTGACCACAAACACCGGTTCGCATGGTTTTACCGAGATTCTCTTTGCCTATTCTTCCTGCTTCGCCAACAATGGCCAGAGCTTTGCCGGTCTGAGTGCCAACACTCCTTTTTACAATCTGACCACTGCACTAGCCATGATGGTCGGCAGGTTTGCGTTGGCAATTCCTGCGTTGGCATTCGCAGCTTGTTTTGCTCGACAGAGAAATACCCCTTCTTCGTCCGGAACCCTTCCGACCCATTCCTTTCTCTTTGGGGTCCTGCTCACGGCCTGCTTGATAGCAATGGTGGCTCTTAGCTACCTTCCAGCCTTGGCTCTCGGTCCCATACTCGAACGCTTGCTCTTCGGATCCTAGTGAGCCTTTCTTGGAAGTGAACTCACGGCGATGGGCCCGAACTCCCGATCTGGGAAATCTCAACAGCAGCACTTGGAGTGCGCAATAGTTCTGTCGAAGCCATGCAAGCTTTCGAGTGACTGCTCAGGAAGCGGCCTGTCAGCCTCATTGTCACGTTGCGGATTGACGAGTATTCGGCTCCAAACCGAAAGCTCCACTGCTTTGGTTCAACTCTCCCTGTTGGAAATTTGAACCTGTGCGACCTACAAGAACAGTTGTGCGGCTCCGGAACCCGGAAGGACTATTACATTTTTGTGACAGCACTTGTTGAGCTTAGAGAGGCAACCGAAAAAGGCTCTTGGTTCAGCAACTTGGATACCGCCCATTTCACTTCGAATGCCCAAGCATTCGGTCCAGAGCCGAATGCTCTACCCAAACTCTGTAATTGATTGAGGACAAAGAATTTTGGCTCCCCGGGGAGGATTCGAACCTCCAACATTTCGGTTAACAGCTATCACGCTCTATGGTTATGGGGAGCCATTTGGGAGGGTCAGCTAGACGGAAATAAAGGACTTAGCCTCGCCGGAGTGCCCGGAGAGAGCCTTCGAGGTCTGGTCAAATGTTCAGTGGATGTTCAGTGGAAACGAAATAAGGCCCACATCCTTATATTAGAGGGTGTGGGCCTTCTTGCGTGCCGGGTCGGTCCTGGAGCGTGGCATAGAGTAACCAGACATCAACTCAAATCTACGGTAACCTTTCGCCGGGGAAACTTTACAGGGAGGAGCGCAATCTACGTGGCGTTCTCCGGGGAAAATTGTCAGCGCGAGAAGCGACCGATGTATTCGCCCTGGGCCAGGATGTGGCCTTGCATGGCCCGTGCGACGTCTTTTTTTGTAGCGCCGGGCATAAGCTTCAGCTTGGCATCAAGAGCGTAGAGCTTGAAGAAGTAGCGATGGGGTTTGCCGGTCGGCGGACAGGGCCCGCCATAACCGATTTTCCCAAAATCATTGCGGCCCTGGCGCGAACCGTTTGACGGCTTACGATTTTGCACAAAGGTGAAGTTCAAATCGGAAATTCCGGCTTACGCCAGCGACATCACAAGACGATATAGTGGTAGCGTTGCGTCGCAGATTGCCATCCAGTGAAATCCATCGCAAAGCCTAGAAGCCTAGACCAAGTGATGATGCAAGGACGGAGAATGGAAGCAGGCATCCTCATAGGCTACTTCGCAAAACGAGATGAAGCTCGCGGAGCCCTCAGGAAGTTGCTGAGGAGGGGTTTCCGGCGCGCCGCATTGGTGAGCAAGACCGCGGATGGAGATGCACGTAGATGGGACCCCTTCCTTTGGCGCCGGGCTCTCGGTGCGACCCTGGCTTTCATCCTGTGCGGGGTCCTCGCCCGAGTTGCATTCATAAGCCCTCATTGGCCGGAGCCGATTCTGAGTGGAGGCCTTTCTGCCCTGATTTCGACCCTTGTGGGTGGATTCATCGGAACCCTTTTCGCTGGAGTGTGGATACGACGATCGAAGTACGGCGTGGAACGAAGGCTGCTTGAGGATCACACACGTTGGTTGGTTTCCGAGGAGACCGTTTTGATCCTCCAGGCGCCGATCGAAACATTGCGGTTCCCAGTGGCTGTGCTACGGGAAAGCGGCGAGATTCCGCCCGCGGTCTTCGTCCTGCATCCGAAGCGCCTGAGTCTGATCGAAGATGTGTGGAGCCCCGGCGTGCCGCTCTCCCCGGCGCAGATCCAGGAGCATGCCCAGCGTCTGGCCACGGACCACCACGTGGACCCAAATCCGCTGCAGAACACCGAACTGCTCGAGCGGCTCGAACTGGCCCGTCAATGGGTCCATCAGGTTTGCTCGGATCTCTCCGAAGCGAGTCGATTGGAACAGAGCGTGCCTCCAACCGCCGAGTGGCTCCTCGACAATGAGTACATCATCGAGAGCAATGCCCGCGACGTTCAGCTGAACCTTCCTCGGCGTTTTTACCAGGAGCTGCCGACACTCGCCAACGAGCCCTACCGGGGTCTACCGCGCATCTACGGCTTGGCGAGGGAACTCGTCTCCCATACGGACTTGCGTCTAGACCGGGAGAACATCCTTGCGTTTATTGAAGCCTATCAATCCGTGCGCACATTGACGATTGGCGAACTCTGGGCTGTCGCCCAGATGCTGCGCATCGCGTTGATTGAGAGCATCCAGGCTCTCGCCGCCAGCGCTCTGACCGAGCTGCGGGAACGTGAGATCGCCGACTTCTGGGCGAACAGGCTCATGACGGCCAACCGGCGAGATCCCAACCGGCTCTTCTCGATCCTGGCAGAACTTGCCGCAACCCAACCCGGCCCGAACCCCTATTTCGCTTCTCAACTGCTCGATCATCTCTACGACGAAGACGCCGCGTTAGTGCCGGTCCAGAGCTGGCTGGAGCGCACTTACCACAAGCCCCTGAGCGAGCTCAACCTGCGTGAGCAAAACCGCCAGACGAAGGATCAGATATCGATTGGGAATGCGTTTACCAGCTTGCGACAGCTCGCCCTGTTGGATTGGAGGCAGATCTTCGAGCAACTCAGCCGTGTGGAGCAACTGCTTCGGTCTGATCCATCTGGCGTGTATCCCAAGATGGATTTTGACACGCGCGATCGGTATCGCCGGGCGATTGAAGAGCTCGCGCGTCGGTCCGGTCAGACGGAAGACCAGGTCGCACAATGTGCCATCGAGCTAACTGCACAAGCCGCACGTGAAGCGACGGGAAATGACCGGTGGATCAACGTCGGGACCTATCTGATTGGTGAAGGAAGGCGCGTGCTTGCGCGGCTTATACGCTGCGATGAGGCTCCGCGTTTCCGCGTCCTGCAGTGGGTATATCGCCATCATTCTGCAGTGTACTTTCTTGGGCTCAGCTTCTTCTCCGCCGTATTCATATCTCTGATCGTCCTGCTTGGTCTGCGCGGACAGGCGCCCGGGATCCGGCTTGTGATCGTCCTCCTTTTGCTGATCCCTGTCAGCCAACTCGCGCTCCAGGTTTTGAATTACCTCGTCATGCGGCTACTTCCACCCCGAGCCCTTCCAAAGATGGATTTTGGGGTTTCGGGCATTCCTGACGCATTTCGAACGTTGGTCGTTGTACCCGTACTGCTGGGGGACGCGGAGACGATCCGGGCAGAGGTGGAGAAGTTAGAAATCCGGTACTTGGCCAACAAAGAAGGCAATCTGCTCTTCAGCCTGTTCACGGACTACACCGATTCGGATCAGGCGCATCGTGAGGACGACGAAAGACTGCTCCAGACTGTGACCGAGAGCCTCGAAGCTCTCAACCATCGGTATGGTGGTGAGCGTTTCTTCCTTTTCCATCGGGCCCGCACGTGGAGTGAATCCGAGCAGAAATTCATCGGTTGGGAACGCAAACGCGGGAAGATAGAAGAACTCAATCGTCTGATCGATGGAACGCGGCCTGAAGATGCTACTCGTTTGGTATATGTCGGCGACCCGGATCATCTGTCCAATGTGAGGTTCGTCATCACGTTAGACAGCGACACACAGCTGCCTCTTGGCGCTGCCCGCAGGATGATCGAGACCTTGGCACACCCTCTAAACCAGCCGCGCTTCGATGCCGCAGGCAGAATCCTGCCCGGCTCTTACACAATCATCCAACCGCGCGTGAGCCCGTCCCTGCCGAGCACGAGTGCCTCGCCTTTCAGCCGACTCTTCGAAGACGCAGTGGGAATTGACCCGTACACCAAGGCCGTTTCCGATGTCAATCAGGATCTCACCGGTGAAGGCTCCTACCATGGCAAGGGTATCTATGATGTGCGCGCCTTCAGTCGAGTGCTGTCTGGGCGGTTCCCTGAAGAGTGGTTGCTGAGCCATGACTTGATTGAAGGCGCTTACGTCCGAGTGGGCTTGGCCAGTGATATTGAGCTCTATGATGAGTTTCCGCAGAGCTACTTGAGCTACACCCGTCGACAACATCGTTGGATTCGTGGTGATTGGCAAATCGCGGAATGGATCTTACCGCGTGTTCCCCAACCTGGAGGACGGCGGGGGCCAAACCCGCTCTCCTGGTTCAACCGTTGGAAGGTGTTCGACAACTTGCGCCGGAGCCTGATGCCCGTAACCAGCCTGGGTTTGCTCATGGCCTCCTGGCTGATCTCCTCGCAGATAGGGTGGATCTCTACCCTTGTGGTCGCCATGCAGCTGCTCTTCCAGCCTTTGGCGCAGCCCCTCACAATGGCGACCACCCGCCAAGGGCTGAAGAGCTTCTCCTTCTCGAAGGTGGCGCATGACCTGCTGCGGACGGTTGCTGAGGCTGCGCTGCTTCCGCACCAGGCCGGGCTAGCTCTGGATGCCATTCTGCGGGTCTGGTATCGCCGCCTCATCTCCCGGCGTGGGTTGCTCGAGTGGACTTCAGCCCAGGTGACCCCTTGGAGTGCCCCGCGTCGGCAGCCATTGTTTGTAGCTTCTTTGGGCCTGGCGAGCATATTTAGTGGGATCGTGGGTTGGGCGGTGCAGCGCTGGATGCCATCGAACCTTGCGATGGCCAGCCCCTGGCTCGTGTTGTGGTTTCTATCTCCTCTGATCGGTTGGCTCTTGATCCTTCGACCGCACACGAAGCGACCGCAATCCCTGCTTCCTGAGAAGGATCTGCAGTTCCTGAGGAAGGTTGCACGACGAACCTGGCGCTATTTCTCGGATTTTGTCAGCAATGAGACCTCTTGGCTTCCACCCGACAACTACCAGGTGTCCTATCAGAATCAACTGGCAATGCGTACCAGTCCAACCAATATCGGTCTCTGGATGCTCAGCGCGCTAGCCGCACATGATTCCGGGTATCTGACGGTGGATCAGGTCGTCGATAAACTGACGCATACTATGGAGACGATCGGCAAACTGGAGCGCTATGAGGGTCATCTGCTGAATTGGTACGATATTCAGACCCTGACCCCTCTCGAACCTCGCTACGTGTCCGCCGTGGACAGCGGCAACCTGCTTGGTGCCTTATGGGCCCTGGAGCATGGTCTCGACGAGCTGGTTCAGACACCTGTCCTGGATGTGAAAGCCTTTGAAGGCCTGCGGGACACCGGTGAAATCTTGACACAAGTTGTCCAACGGGAAGGCATCCCCGGTCTTGATGCCCATGTCCTCGACGAACTGATGCGCGTGTGGGAAACCCCACCGGCTCGCCTCGCCGACGCGCTCCGCCTACTGCGGCGGTTGGAGGGTTGCGTAAGGGCTCTAGCCGATAAGGCGCGTGAATCCGCCGACGGTGAAGCGGGTGCGGCCTATTGGGCCGGGCAGATGCAGGGGCAGGTATCGGCCTGGCTAAGGATCACAGATCGCTATCTCACTTGGATCGAAATCCTCGCTGAAAAAACGGAAGAGGAGGTCGCTCAGTTGGGTCTGGATGCCCTGCTTGTCATCCGCCAGGCTCTGCATCACGCGCCTTCGCTTTTCGATCTCGCCAACGGGCACATCGGCTGTATTCCGATCCTCCAATCGATCCGTGAGGAGGCTCCCTCAGCCGCAGGCCCCCTCTTCGAATGGCTGGACCGCCTTATGCAGGCCTTCGCGAAGTCGAAATGGCTAGCTGGTGAAATGCTGGGTTTTGGTAAGCAGCTCATCCAGAGCGGACGCGAGCTATCCGAATCGGTCAACATGCGCTTCCTGTATGACGCTGAACGCCGGCTGTTCTCAATCGGATACAACGTCTCTGAGGGCCGCCTGGAAAGCGCCTACTACGATCTCTTGGCAAGTGAGGCGCGGCTTGGGAGTTTCGTCGCCATCGCTCGTGGCGATGTCCCATTTGAGCACTGGTTCTCCATGGGTCGACCCTACGGCGCGATCGGTCGCCGTCGGGTGCTGCTTAGCTGGACCGGGACCATGTTCGAATATCTGACGCCGCTGATTTTCCAATGCTCACATGAGAACTCGCTCTTGGATAAGGCGACTAGGGAAGCTGTGGCGATCCACATCGCTTACGGTCGCAAGCGTGGTGTGCCGTGGGGGATCTCGGAGTCTGCCTTTGGAGATCTGGACCTCAACAAGACCTATCAATACAAGGCCTTTGGCGTCCCGGAGCTCGGATTAAAGCGGGGCTTGGAGGAGGAGGTCGTCGTCGCGCCCTATGCCACTCTTCTGGCGGTGAACGTTGCGCCGAGAGAGAGCGTGCAGAATCTGAAACGACTGGATAGCCTGGGGCTGCTGAACGATTACGGCTATTACGAAGCGATGGACTTCAGCCGTCAGCGGAGTCGTGAGGGCGAGCGTGGGGTGATCGTACGCGCTTATATGACTCATCATCAAGGAATGGGTTTCCTATCGCTGACCAACTTCCTCCATGACAATCCTATCCAGCGCCGTTTCCATGCCGACGCACGTGTTCGTGCGGTTGAGCCATTGCTCGATGAACGCGTCCCGATCCGTCCTCCGCTGCACCACATCGTTTCCACGCGGGAAACAGTGCCTTCGGTGATGAGCGTCGGCGAAGTCGCGCCATCGGTGAGCAAATTCGATACGCCCCATACAACCACACCCAAAACTCAACTGCTTTGCAATGGTCGCTATGGCTTGATGATCACGAACGCCGGCGGTGGATACAGTCAGTGGGGCGAGTTTGAGATCACACGCTGGAGGTCGGATCAGACCCAGGATCCGTGGGGAACCTTCTGCTACATCCATGATGTCGATTCGGATCGATTGTGGTCTAACACCTATCACCCGATCGGCGGGAAGGTTGAGGGGTATTCGGCTGACTTTGCGCTCGACCGTGCCGTGTTCCGGCGCGCCGATAACGAGATTCATACGGAAACCGAGGTCGTCGTCTTACCAGAAGATGACGTTGAGATTCGGCGGATCACTCTGATCAATCGGTCCGTTCGCACCCGCCGCCTCAATCTCACGAGCTACGTTGAACTCTCGATGGCGCCGCACAACGCAGACCGGCAGCATCCGGCCTTCAACAAGCTGTTCATCCAAACCGAGGCGGTGCCTGAACATCAAACGCTCCTCGCGTACCGTCGCCCTCGCAGTGAAGACGACCCCCCCATCTATGTTGCGCACCGCTTTTCGCTTGAACACGCCGCGGATGAAGCCTTGCAATTCGAGACCGACCGGCGCCGATTCATCGGACGAGGACGGACACTCGCGAATCCGATGGGGGTCTTTCAAGAGCTCAGCAACAGCCAGGGTTTTGTCCTGGACCCGATCCTCAGCCTGCGCCAGAGCCTGAGTCTTGGTCCAGGCCAGCGTATCCAAGTTACCTTGGTTCTCGCCGCCGGCGAAACACGCCAACAGCTCTTGAGACTGATGGGTAAATACAGTGATCACCATGCGATCGATCAGGCGATGGATTTCGCTTGGGCCTCTGCCCAGGTTGAGCTGCGATTGCTTCGCATCCGGCCCGACGAGGCTCGCCGCTTCCAGCAGCTGGCCAGCAACCTGCTGTTTCCCAACCCGCTCTTGCGCCCTCCCGCCGAACTCATCGAAGAGAACCGCAAGGGTCAAGCCGGGTTGTGGCCCTACGGAATCTCGGGCGACTTGCCGATTGCTCTGATCACCGTTGGTGAGGCGCGGGATATCAGTCTGGTCCGTCAGATGCTCCAGGCGCACACCTATTGGCGGAGGCACGGATTGATGGCAGAGCTGGTGATCCTCAACGAGGAGGCAGGCGGCTATGAGCAGCCGCTCCGTGAACGACTCGAGCGCTTGATCCAAACGCATTCCATGTATGCGGAGGTTGATCGACCAGGGGGGATATTCTTGCGCAGCGCGGCTGAAATCCCGGAGGAAGACCTGCGGCTGCTCAAGGCCGCGGCAAGTGTAGTGCTGGTGGCGGCACGCGGCACTTTACTCCAGGGTGTGCCTGTGGAGGCTCCCGATTTGCTCGAACCCCTGGCCAAGAAACGTGCTCCCCGGGAGCCTTCGGCTTCGCTGCGCTTCATGGAGCTGCCCTACTTCAACAGCCTGGGTGGTTTCACCCCGGATGGGCGTGAATACGCGATCTATCTCGGTCCCAACACCCACACGCCTGCACCCTGGGCGAACGTCATCGCCAACCCCACGTTCGGAACATTGATCAGCGAAACGGGGGCTGGCTTTGCCTGGTACGGCAACAGCCAGCGCAATCGCCTGACGCAATGGTCGAACGACCCCGTCATGGATCCACCGTCTGAGGCAGTGTATATCCGGGACGAGGAAACTGGGGTCTACTGGACGCCGACCCCGTCGCCGATCCGCGAAGAGACCGCCTATCGGGCAAGGCATGGGGCCGGGTATACGGTATTCGAGCATAACAGCAATGGGATCGAGCAGGAGCTGACGGTCTTCGTTCCAGTGGATGAGAAAGGGGGAGAGCCGATTAAGCTGCAAAGGTTGCTGTTGAGGAACGACTCCTCTAGGCATCGCAAGCTGTCGGTTACGTATTATGTGGAGTGGACACTGGGCGAGAACCGCGAATCCTCCCTGATGCACGTCGTGACCCACTGGGATGACGAAGTCCAGGCCATGCTCGCTCGGAATCGCTACCATCCTGAGTATGGGGATCGGGTGGCCTTCGCGGCCATCAACCCGCCTCCGGAGTCATACAGCGGCAACCGCACGTCCTTCCTTGGACGCAACCGCTCGCTGGCAAACCCGGCGGCGATGGAGCGAACCGGGCTATCACGTCTGACGGGGGCGGGATTCGACCCGTGCGCGGCACTGCAGGTTACGGTTGAACTAGCTCCTGGAGAGAGGGCTGAGATCACGTGCATGTTGGGCCAGGCCGAGTCGGTGGAGGAGGTCCGCAAGCGGGTTCTAGTCTACCGGGAAGGCTTGGCACTCGAGACCGCGTTAAGCCAGACAAAAGCGTGGTGGGATGGTCTGTTGAGCACGATCGAAGTACACACCCCCGAGTTGGCAGCGGACTTCCTAATCAACCGTTGGCTCTTGTACCAAAGCCTTAGCTGTCGGATCTGGGGACGTTCCGCCTTTTACCAGTCCGCGGGTGCATTCGGCTTCCGCGATCAATTGCAGGACGTTATGGCTTTCCTATACGCGTATCCCGAGCTGGCGCGCGAGCACATCCTGCTCGCGGCGAGCCGTCAGTTCAAGGAGGGCGATGTCCAACACTGGTGGCATTCACCGAGTGGCGCGGGAATCCGCTCGCGGATCTCCGATGACCACCTGTGGCTTCCCTATGTTGTCGCTCACTACATTAGGACCACCGGCGATCTGGACATCCTGCACACGGCGGTCCCCTTCCTCGACGCACCCACGCTAAAAGACGATCAGCACGAGATGTTCTTCACACCGGAGGTCGCGTTAGAACGCGCCACGCTGTTTGAGCACTGCCGGCGCGCCGTCACGCGTAGCATGACCTTTGGGCCCCATGGTTTGCCCCTGATAGGGACAGGGGACTGGAACGATGGGATGAACCTTGTGGGTGCTGGAGGCAAAGGGGAGAGCGTTTGGCTGGCGTGGTTTATGGTGGATGTGCTTCAGGGTATGGACGAGTTGTCTGTGCTACTGGGTCGGCCAGATCTAAGTCAGACCTATCATCAAGACAGGAATGCGCTGATTCAGCGTGTCGAGCGAGCAGCCTGGGATGGGGAGTGGTATCTTCGGGCAACCTTCGACGATGGCACGCCGCTTGGTTCTTCGGCGAATGAAGAGGCGAGGATTGATTCCCTGCCTCAATCTTGGGCTTGGCTGAGTGGCGCCGCCGACCCAGATCGCGCGGATAGGGCTTTAGAATCAGCGTGGAAACATCTCGTTCGCGAGGATGAAGGTCTAGTGCTGCTCTTAACGCCTCCCTTTGACAGATCGAAGCCGTCACCCGGATACATCAAGGGGTACCCTCCGGGGGTGAGGGAGAACGGAGGCCAGTACACTCACGCCGCGCTGTGGTTCGCCATGGCCTTGGCACGTCGAGGGGATGGTACGCGGGCGGCGAAAATGCTGCGCATGCTCAACCCGATTGAGCGCGCGCGTGATCCAGAAACAGTGTGGCGCTATGGGCTTGAGCCCTACGTGGTTGCAGCTGACGTGTACCGATTGCCCGGGCACATCGGTCAGGGTGGTTGGTCTTGGTATACGGGTTCGGCGGCATGGATGTACCGCGCCTGGGTTGAAGAGGTCCTGGGCTTGAGGGTACGAGGGGATCACATGCAGTTGAATCCGGTCATCCCCGGATGGTGGGAGGGCTTCCGCCTGCGCTATCGCCACGGTGAAGCTATATACGAGATCCAGGTCGAGAATCCGGAAGGCTGCGAGCGAGGTGTGTCGTGGGTGGAGATGGATGGTCAGCGCATGCGGAATGGGATGATCCCATTGGATCGGGGTCTGATCAAGCATCGTATCCTCGTGCACATGGGGAAGCCGTAGCAAACGGCTTGAGATGTCCATCTTGACGATGGGCATTGGCCGGGCTTTCCACGAAAGGTGGTTGCGGGAACTGGAACGCTAGCGACTCGCTTGTTCCAGTGCCCCCTGCGGGCCAATAGTTGATGCCATTGTTAGGCTGTTTTCCTCGAATCGATTGTTTTCAAAAAAACCGATCACCATTCTCTTTCATGACTCCCTTACGGAATCCCTTTAGCCGACTCATGACTCGTCCGAGATCTTTGCTGATGGTCAGATAACTGCGCGCCAGCTCCTTCAACGTCCGTACTCCATGCTCCCCGTGATAGACCGGCCGGAGAAGATTCGACCGCAGCAATTCGGCCAGCTTCCGGGCATCGATGCGATCACTCTTGCTGCCTTCTTTTAAAAGGGCATTCCGGCGAGGATCACATACAACGAGCTCCGTAACGTGCGGCTTCAACAGGTCGTACAGCCAGGCAGCCCAGGTGCCTTCTTCAAAGGTGACGTGCACGCTTCCGCTTAGCCCTTGGAAAAACTGCAGAATGGTGCTGGATTTGGTTTCGATGACGCATTCCATCATCAGTTTGCCGGAGGAATTCAGAACTGCGATGGAGATCGCTTCCTTGTGAACATCCATCCCGATATACTTCACGCTATCCATATACAGGGCGCTCCTTTCTGGAGGGGTTCGAGACGAACACTCAAAAAACCTACTCCAAAAGGGGCGCCCTTTTATATTGCGTCGGGTAACCGGACATCTTGCTTCTAGTACTTTCGCCCCCAGTTAGCGCGTCGGGCTGCAAAAACAGCCATGAAATCGAAATGCGCCGACACCCCAAAATCGAGGGTGCCGGCGCTCTCGGCCGGCCCCCCCTGTGCAAAGGCTAGGAACGAAAAAGAACCTACTGTTTCACCGCAACGAACTGGCTGGTGGTTCCGTGCAGTTTGTCCTCGAACACGATTCTTGCCGTCTTGCCATCGGGCTCCAGCGTCATTTTCGCGACACCAATCACTTTGTCGCCGCGTTTGTCGGTTTCCTCAAGAGTGTCTTTGCCCCTCATCTTCACTGAGACCCCGTCAGTCCCTGGATCACCTTTGTATGGCGCCTGCGTCCCATCCAGTTTCGCCGTGTAGGATTGGCCTGTCGGGGTGGTCATGGTCAACTCGTCGCCGCTGACTTTGTACGTCCAGGTAATCGCATTGTCGGAAAGGTTCTCGAATTTCGCGGTTCGCCACGAACCGGAAATAGCATTCGATCCTGCAGGACCTTTGGCTACGCGGGTTGCCTCTCCCTTACCGGTAACCGGCGCGGCGTTGCTGTTGCTGCTGTCGCTGAATTCGAACGTCATCGTGTTGCCGTCCGTCGAAACTGTCGTCTTCGATGTTGCCACCGTCTTCCCATTCTTCTTTTGGGTTTCCTCGACCTCGTGGTCGCTTACGACCTTTACCGCCATGGTGTCAAAATACGGGTATCCCGTAACCGCCTGGTCCTGTCCGTCAGCTTTGATCTTGATGGGCGGAACACACGTTTTGCATTCATACATGCCGTCCTGCAGCAGGTACACGTCAGGCGTCTTGGGAAATTCCGCCTTGTTCATATCCATCTTCCACGTTCCGTCGAAGGCGCTCTGCGCCGTCGCCGAAACAGGCATCAACAAAGTCACCAGCAGTCCAGTCCAAAGCAGCTTTTTCATCGCTTATCCTCCTTAAGATCAGCGTTAGATTCCGGTTTGGCCTTGGGGAACACGTTTCATGAATGACCTCCGAATATCAGGTTGGGCGGACTTCACCTCGTCTGAAGTGTGGCCTGATGAGCCGATTGATCCCGGGGTCGCCTTACCGGACCAGTCCCCACATGGACGGTTTGAGCGTTTATCAGGAGCTTGGAGTCTACGACCCACACCTAACGGCTCCCTAGCAACTGAGGGAGGGGCGAGCGAACCGAGAAGTGTTTAGTACGATCCACTCATACCTCCGCCATAGCCTCCTGCACCGGCCGCAACCGCCTTTTTTTCTTCCTTAAAGTCGGCGATCAGGACTTCGGTGGTAAGCATCAATGAGACGATGGACGCAGCGTTC
>Ga0208457_1000280_pt1 | contig 57653 bp, 52 predicted proteins | sample June2015DPH_10_1_FD_185513 | JGI IMG/M metagenome (GOLD analysis project Ga0208457, IMG submission 185513) | Peatland microbial communities from SPRUCE experiment site at the Marcell Experimental Forest, Minnesota, USA - June2015DPH_10_150... | ecosystem: Environmental > Terrestrial > Soil >... | reverse complement strand
GCTTGTAAAGAGGGTAGGTCGGCACTACAACCACTTTCTCAAAACACTGCACTGATCGATAAGAGGTTAGACCGAGAGAGAGATCAATTTTCACGCAAAAAAGTGCGCACCTGCGAAGGTTGGGCTAGGTGCGCCTTCAGGACACGGTCATGGTGATCGGCTATCCCGGCTCGGCATCTACCTGGGGCGGCAGCCAGTTGGTCAGCCAGGCGTCGAACCTCGTGCCCAGCGTCACGAACGGGCACACTTCGCCGGTCAAGACGGCCCTGACGGGCGCGCACAAAAACTCTAAGGCTTGAGGTCACCAGCAATCTGCGAGAACTGGTCGAGGGCTGCTTCGAGGTCCTCGGCGATTTCGGTGGCGATTACATCTGGGTCGGGCAGGTTCGCCGAGTCCTCCAAGCTCTCGTCTTTCAGCCAAAAGATGTCGAGACTCACCTTGTCGCGCTTCAGTAAATCTTCATACTCGAATGGCTTAAAGCGATCGGTCGGTTTCCGGTCATGGCGGTTCGCGGGGTTGTAGCAGGCGACGAAATCGTCAAGGTCGGAGCGCTTCAACGGATTCGTCTTCAGGGTAAAGTGCTGGTTGGTGCGGAAATCATAAATCCACAGGGTCTTCGTCCACGGTGTTTCGCTCGCTGGTCTGCGGTCGAAGAAGAGGACGTTTGCCTTCACGCCCTGGGCGTAAAAGATGCCCGTCGGAAGGCGCAAGAGCGTGTGGACATCGCATTCGTGCAGCAGCTTGCGCCGGACGGTCTCTCCCGCCCCGCCTTCAAACAACACATTATCCGGCACGACGATGGCCGCCCGCCCGTGGATGTTGAGCAATGACTTAACGTGCTGAAGGAAATTGAGTTGCTTGTTGCTGGTCGAGGCCCAGAAGTCATCGCGGACCACTACCAGACTTTCCTTACTCTGTTGGCCTTCTTCGTTAATGACCGTCACGCTGGACTTCTTTCCAAACGGCGGATTAGTCATCACAATGTCGTAAGTCTCTGACGGCTTGGCATTCAGGCTGTCGCCCACCTTGACGGGGCATTCGTCCCCGCCGATGCCGTGCAGCAGAAGATTCATGGCGCACAGACGGGCGGTGTTGTCCACAATCTCCATGCCCTTGAGCGCGTCAAACCGCAGATACTTTTTCTGATCCTTGTCCAGGTCATAGTGACGGCTGATGAATTCGTGGGCGATTAGCAAGAAGCCGCCGGTCCCGCAGGCGGGGTCGAAAATCGTTTGCATCGGTGCCGGGCGCATCACGTCCACGATGGCGCGGATCAGGGCACGCGGGGTGAAGTATTGGCCTGCGCCGGTCTTCACGTCCTCCGCGTTTTTCTCCAGCAAGCCTTCATAAGCATCGCCCTTCACGTCCGCGTCAAGCGTCATCCACTGTTCGCGGTCAATCAGGTCGGCGACCAAGCGGCGCAACTTGGCCGGGTCCTGAATCTTGTTCTGCGCTTTCCGAAAGATGGTCCCGAGCATCCCGCCTTGCTTGCCGAGGTTCTCCAGCGTCTTTCGATAGTGGATTTCAAGCGCATCGCCGTCCAATTCCAGCAGGCTCGGCCAGTTGTAGTCCTCAGGGACAATCGTTGGTCGATTCAACGGCGGCTGGGTCTGCTCGTGCGCCATCTTGAGGAACAGCAGATAGGTGAGTTGCTCGACATAGTCCCCATACGACAGTCCATCATCGCGGAGGATGTTGCAGTAGTTCCATAGTTTTTGCACGATGCCGGCGGACCCATTCGACATTATTCCTTCTCCTCCTGTGGCACAGGCACTCTTGTGGCACAGGCACTCTTGCCTGTGGCTTGTGTGTCACAGCCAGGAGTGGCTGTGCTACCTGTGGCACAGGCACTCTTGCCTGTGGATCGGGTGCTTCTTTTTGAGGCACTTGACCAGGGCCAGTCCTCCGGCCTTTCCACCAGGCCCGCAGTGACGGGATTGCGTTCAATATAGGCCCGAATACGCACCAATTCAGCCTCGTTGCGCACCCAGTGGTCGAAAGATTCGTCTTCCCAGAAATGCATACCGACGCGCCCCAGAGCGGCGTTGGCGTCGCGCGCGGAAACGCCCTTGATACCGCCGGTGATGCGGGCCAGCGGCATTCGAGGCCACAGGAGCACGTGCACGTGATTCGGCATGACCACATAAGTGTCAAGTTGGTAATGTCCCAGCTCTTCGCCGCGAAGGATAGCGTCCTCAACGTAGCCGGCAATTTCGGGGTCGCGAAGCCAAGCGGGGCCGTAAGCTCCGCGGTCGAGTTCGGCGTCCATCTGTCGAAATCTCCTGCCGGAGTCTTTGGTGCTTTCTTTGGTAGCACAGGCACTCCTGCCTGTGCTCTCTTTGGTGACACAGGCACTCTTGCCTGGGGCTATACCTTTGGGCAATGACCCAAACAGCCGCCAAGTAATAAAGATGGCCTTGCCCTCAGGGTGCCAGTGCGGCAGATTGCGGCGATAGAAGGTCATTGGTTAATCTTTTGTGACACAGGCACTCCTGCCTGTGCCTTCTTGCTGTTTAATTTATTGCCAGCACAGCCAGGAGTGGCTGTGCCACCGCCAGATTTGGCAGCTTTGATGCGTTCCAGCAGCGCGCTGGCAGGTTCGTCGCTCGGATCCTGGGGCACGAGCTTGCCCTCGAAGGCGCGCTTGAGGATGGCTTGCCGCAGTCGTTCGGCACGCTTCAGGTTGGCCTCGACGAGGCTTTCCAGTTCATCGATGACGGAGAGCCGCCGCTCCACCTCGGCGACGATGCGGTGTTGTTCTGCAAGCGGTGGAAGGACAATGGGCATCCTAAGCAGCTGGTCCGTATTTATTCCGGGGCGTGTTGCGCCGTGGTTTACGTCACGTATATATGCGTCGACTGCTTCAGAGCCACGAACGTACGCCATGAAGAATTCTGGCAAAACTGCAGAGGGCGAAAGACGGAGGCGCATCAGGTGATAATTAAATAGCGCTCCGTCAAGGCTGCTCGTCACAACGCCTGCCCGCCCGACGGTTGCCATACGTGAGAAAAGCATGTCGCCAGTACGCAACCGATACCTTTCGAGTTCGACAGCCTTTAGCTCTGAAACGAAAACCGCTTTATCTAGCTTAATCCCGCCATGGGTTAAGCAACCGATGGTGAGCACCGGGGCACCCGAATCTGCGAAGTCCGTCTTCCCCATGTTTGTTCCGAACGGTCCCGTCAGGACTGGCTGCTCGCCCTGCGCGCCGAGGCATTCAGCTGATGCCCACACCCATCCCTCCGGCAGATTGGGCAGACTGCTCACATCTGGTGTGGCGGGCTCCCTGTATTTGGCCTTCCACGTGTCCTCCTTGGGAGGCCCGCCGGCGGCGTGCATTTTGGCAAGCTGGTCGGCTTCCCAGCGGGCGCGGCGCTCCTTGAGGATGCGGGCGAGGAGCTTATCGGCGGGTTCGTAGTCGCGGCCTTCGGCGCGGGCTAGTTCGGCCTCGGTGGGAACCAAACGTCCCTCGCAGGCCGCCTTGAGCACCGAGGCGCGATAGCGCTTGAGGTTCGCCTGCACCCGCTTCAGCGCCTCGATCGCCGCATCTAGACGCGTGAACTGCTTCTCGATCTCAGAAACTATTCTTCCCTGCTCCTTCACGGGAGGAAGCGGCAGAGGGATCTCCGCAACGGTCCTTGACGAAAGATGCTTCACAGTGACAGATGAAGTCTCGGCGTTGATGGCATTCAGATATCCAGGCAAAACAAATGACAGGAGTTTACGGCCATAGAATCCCTCATTTACTGTAATCTTGCATACTCGCTGATTCAGTAGGGCTACAGGACCTTTCCACAACGCGCAGTGGAAATCGCCATCCATTCCCACCACGAGTTCATTTGGCTCGACAAGGTAGGTGGGGTCGTATTCACCCTTGTAGAATGCCTCTGTTTCTCGCTGCCTCACGTCACGAATTCGTAGGAGTGGCATGCCATCCGACCTCGTGAAGTTCTCGGAAGCAAATGGGCAGCCGTTAAGAACGGTGGCAACGAAGGAGAGCGGGACACGGCACCAGGACGCATGTTTGGCGAGCGGGCCATGCTCGTTTCGTTCGACAATTTCGTTGAGAGACGCAGTGAAGCTCACGCCGCAAGCACCTCATTCAACTCATTCAACAACGGCGTCAAACCCTGCCCGAATACCTGATACGCCTTGCCCAACCCTCCATGCTGCGCAAAGGGCACGTATTCAAAATCCTCTGTCTCAATTGCCAGGCTTGACGCGATGTGGTCTCGGATCAGTCCCAGCCACTGCCGCTGTTCTGCGGTGAAACTGCGCCCGCTGCTTTCCTGCTGAGCTAGCCATGCCGAGAAGCGCTCATGGACCTGTTCCTGGAACGGGCGCAATTCACCGTCCTGGTGCAGCGCGAACCGGACCAGCGAGACGATGTCCGTCAGGAGCTTGCCCCCTGAACCCCGAACCTTCGATCTGTCCAGTTTCTCATATGCCTGCCAGAGCAATTCGGGTGTCCAGGCACGCGGCGGGCGCTGGATGGCGTCCGCCAGTTCCTTGACCTGCTTGAACGTCAAGCGCTGTTTGTAGGGGCGGCTGTATAAGACCTGGAGCGCAGTGATTTCATCCTTGTTCTCGCGAATGAAGGTCTCGAATGACTCGACAATCGAGCGCGCTTTCTCCTGCGCGGCGGCGGAGTATCCGGCTTCCAGAACCTGGTCCTTGCTCACCGTATCAATCGTCTGCTCGTAGGATTTCTTGATTTCGATGAGTTTATTGCGCAGCGCAGGGTTCGCCACAATGGGCTTTGCGGCCTCTTCGAGGAGAATTGTGGCAGCCTTCGCAATCATCTCCGGCGGCGGTTCGGCGGGCGGGGCAAGCCCCGCCCCTACGCCCAAATGGCGAGCGGCTTCGATTTGAACGTCCGGGTCGAGGGCATTTACCAGTGCGCCTGTGATGACAGAAAGCGGCTTCCCATCATTGATCTGCTCAACCAACTTTCGGTCGCCCTTTGTGAGCTGGCGGTCCAGGCGCGCGAGCCGGGATGCCAACGAGGAAAGAGCATCCGGCTCTCGGTTTCCGAATGCCACTGCCTGGAGCAGCTTCTCGAACGAGACCGAATGCTTCCTTTCCAGCGGCTGTGTGTCCGACATCTCCTGTTCCGACAGACCCACGGCGTCCACGATAACGAAATGGGTCTTTGACTTCGCGTCGGGGGTGACGGATTGAAATTCCGTGTCGGTTACCACACGGACGCCGCGTCCTTTCATCTGCTCGAAGAAGTTCCGGCTCCGCACGGTGCGCATGAAGAACACGATCTCCAAAGGGCGCACGTCGGTCCCCGTGGCGATCATATCTACCGTGACCACGATGCGGGGATTGTAACTGTTGCGGAAGGAGGAAAGCAGGTCCTCTGCGTCAAGCCCGCTGCTTTTGAACGTGACCTCCTCGGCCTCGGTCCCGTCAGCCAGAGTTTTCTTGGTAAGCACGCGGGCCACGTTGGTCCGGTAAGTGATCTTCTGGCAGAAATCGTTGCCTTTGCCGAACTCCTCTCGCACGATCTGCACGATGTCATCGGCGTGGCTATCGTCCTTGGCAAAAATCAGAGTTTTGGGGACATCCTTGCGCCCGGGGAAGATGTCCGTGAACAGCCTTTCCTTGAACGTCTGGACGATGGTGCGAATCTGGTCCTTGGCCACGACATCGCGGTCCAGGTCTTGCGCGGCGTAGCTCAAGTCCTCGTCGAGTTGCTCCCAGCGGAGTTTACGTGTCAAGCGGTCGCGCCTGTCCACCCAGAGGCCTGCGTTGATCGTCGAACCGTGTTCACTAATGACCGTGCGGATCCGATAGAGGTCGAAATCGACGTTCACGCTATCGGCGACGGCTTGGTCGTGGTTGTATTCCATGACCAGGTTCTGGTTGAAGAACCCGAATGTCTGTTTGGAAGGCGTGGCCGTAAGGCCGATGATGAAGGCATCGAAGTATTCCAGAACCTGCCGCCACAGGTTGTAGATAGATCGATGGCATTCGTCGGTGATGATGAAGTCAAAAGTCTCGATGGGAAGCGCAGGGTTGTAAGTGACCGGGAGGGGCTCTTTAATGAGGGCCCCGAGATCGAACATCGAGCCCTCTTCCTGAGCTGGGTCGAACTCCTCCTCGCCTTTAAGCATCGAGTAGAGCCGCTGGATGGTCGTGATGCAGACCTTGCTCACCGGGTCGAGCTTGTTGGATTGCATGTGCTGGACGTTGTAGAGCTCGGTGAACTTCCGACCGTCGTCGGGTGTGGCGAACTGCTGGAACTCTTTATAAGTCTGCCTGCCCAGCGTACTGCGGTCCACGAGGAAGAGGATGCGGCGGGCCTTGGCGTATTTGATGAGACGATAAGAAAAATTGCAGGCGGTGAAGGTTTTCCCGCCGCCGCTGGCCATCTGGATGAGCGCTCGCGGGCGGCCGTCGGCGAGCGACCGCTCCAACCCACGGATGGCGCGCTCCTGCGCGGCCCAAAGCCCCTCGCCCGTGAGCGGCGGTAGACGCTTGAGGCGGGCGTGAAGCGTTGACCCAGGCGAGCGGCTTTCTTCCATCAGCCAATCCGCCAATGTCTCCGCTTTGTGAAATGCGAACACGCCACGGCTGCGTGCTTCCGGTTCGAGCAGGTTGGTGAAACGTGTCTCGACACCCGTGCTCTGGTAGCAGAATGGAAGCGGACGGCGGTAGGCTTTCAGGCTATCGGGCAGGCCCACGCTGTACTTTTCAGTCTGAACCTCGTAACCGGTGAGCGTCTCACCCTCTTTCTTTGCTTCAACGACACCCGCCGCCGCGCCATCAACGTAGAGAAGGTAGTCGGCAGAGCCATGCCCGGCCTTCAGCGGGAACTCCCGGATCGCCACTCCCCGGCCCGCCGTCACGTTCGCCTCGCTGACGTCCTGCACCTTCCAGCCAGCGTCCGTCAGGAGCTTGTCAATTTCTCTCCGTGACTTCTCTTCCGGCTTCTCTCCCATGGCTGCTCTGCTGGAGATTATACCCCCATAACGCTGTTTACCCACGCGCAATTGGGCGGGTGGCGCAGACCCGCCCACCATTGAGAACGGGGGACCTTCGGCCGCGGCGCGTCTGCGACATGCTGATTCCGCTTGAGGCTGAGGTGGAATCTCTTCATGCCCCGGCTGCGGGATTTTTACGGCCTCAATCATCTTCATTACGTGACCAATAGAACAGGATTCAGGATTGAAAGAGCAGGATTCAGGATTCAGGATTCAGGAGTCGGAGGAGCAGGTGTCAGGCGTCAGGTTTCAGGTGTCAGGTGCTGGGGGCTCAACGGGGATTCGGGAGTCCGTATTCAGGACACAGAACGAAAGAACCGGAGACAGAAGTGAGGAGACAAAAGGAAAAGCATCCGCTTTCTGCCTTCTGCTTACTGCCGACTGCCTACTGCGACTTGCGACGCCCATGTCGCGCAACCCATACCGGTAACCAGACTTCATGTCTCTTGACAAGCGGAATAAGATAGGCTAGTATAGTATGTGATGGATTCAGGATTCAGGATTCAGGGCGGGAAGAGCTGGGGACAGGGGCAAAGAATAGGGAATAGGGAATAGGGAACAGGGAATGGTTAATTAGCTGGTTTTTTTTGGCGCCGGTTACTGCAATGTCCACATGAGGGGAACTCGAATTGACAAGACCGTTGGCAGGCGCTTCGGCACAGGACAGGATGTCGCCTTGGACAGGGAAAAAGATACTTGGTAATTTTCAAAAATGAACGAACAACGCGGGAATGTCTATGAAAACAAAGGATCGCTGTGGAAAACTTGCCAGCGAAGCCGGAATGTCATAGAAAACAAAGATAGTTACGCGTTGGAAGCGGGAATGTCATTGAAAAGAAAGGAGGTAGGTGGTAGGTGGGCAAAAGCAGGTTTCAGGTGCCAAGTGCCGGGTGACTCCGGGCTGGGGGACGGAGGCCTGCCCGCCGCCGTGGGCTCACGCGCTACTCTGCGCTACGCGGTCCCATCCCGCCATGCGGGACCGTGAGCCATCCCGCTTTGCGGGACCTTAACGTTTTGGGCGTCCTTGTCGCCCAGGTTTATCAGGTAGGGCCGCATCGTCTTCGGCTCGACCAGCCGCCCCGAGCCATCCTCGGTGTAGTTGGGCTCCACCAGGTCGGGGGATACGACCAAAGTCGGTTTCTCATGCCGGCTGGAGAAGGTTGCGGCGAGAGAAAGGGCGTCAGGGGGCAATCCTGCGCCGTCGGCCGGACGATCGGAGAACCCCGCGCACAAGGCGTCCGCACGGGCCAGCAGTTCGGCGGTGCCGCCGAAGAACCCCACCCCGGGTGATTCGGGGGCGATCAGGCGGACGAAGCGGATCTGCTGTTCGAGCTCCTCCTTCGTTTGGGCCCAGTTCTCGCCGGGATTGCCGCCTTTCCCGACCCCGAGAACGACGATCGTCTTCGCCAGGATGCCGTACCTCCGCGCCGACCAGACTTGGCTGGCGATCCACCAGTACTGCTTCTTGTCGCCCACGTAGCTCTCCATCATGACGAGGTCCGCCACGTCGCGATAGGCCTCCGCCAGAACCTTGGGGATGGGGCCGCGCATCTCCCAGACCGCGAGGGCCAACTCCGGTTTCCTGCGCTTCGTCTGGCGAAGAATCTGGGCAGATTTCTCATCCATCCGGCCGCCGTAGTCGAAGCCGAACTCGTCGATCATGACCACCGGCCGTGGGTTTCCGCCGTAGTTCTGACCCACCAGGTTGTCGACTGCTTTCTCGATGGGCGAGCGCAACAGGTCGAACCAGGTGTGGCCGACCCCCATCACCACACCCCGCACCCGCCAATACTGCCAGTCCTCCGGCTTCGTCGGCCCGATGAACGTCACCGAGCGCAGTTGCTTGGGATCAAAGTCCTTCGTCGGGCTGTAGGTGAAAGCGATCACTTTGTCCAGGCCCAGGACCTTTGTCTCTGCGCCCTTCGCCGCGGCAGGACGATCGGTTACCATTCCGCCGAGCATGGCAGCCAGCAGGGCCGCCGCCCTCACCCCAGGCAACCAGGAGTGTCGTATTTTGACCACCATGAACACAATCGCTGGGATCCGTTTGTCGCAAGGAATTCCGCCACGAGGCTCCGGACGGTATCCTCGAAGCGTTCTGTGGAAAGCTCGCGGCTCCTTTCGCGCAGGTGCTCTACGAGTGCAGCTTGCAGAACTGGGTTTTCCAGCGCGGACACAATTTTGTGAATGGCATCGTCGTCGTTCTCGAAAGTAAGTGACGGATGATCGACAATCTCGGTCTGGCCGCCGCCATTCGGCACAAATGTGAGGCAATCTGCCTTCACCAACTCCGCCACCGCGATCCCGAACGCCTCGCGCTCACAACCATTGATCCCGAACTTATGCCGGGCCATCAACTCACGTTTTGCCTTCCCCGCTACGCGGCCTTCAAGGAACACCCAATCTCGGTGCCGCGAAGCCAGCGCTTGCACCTTCTTGGCAAAGGGTGAGTGATCCAGGCCGCCGAGGATGTGAAGATGAATATCAAACCCCCGCTGCCGCACCTGGTCGAGAATGCCGATTACGGCGTCCATGCGCTTTTCCGGGACCACCCGGCCAACGCACACAAATCCGTCTTCTCTTTCATCCCAGGAAACGACCGGAAAATTGCCCGGCACGGGAGGGAACTGAACCCGGCGAGTGATCAATCCAAACTCCCGTTCCAAAAGGCCGGCCGTCCACTGCGAGTTCGCCACGGTGACATTCTTCTTCCAATTCTCCGCGCGGCTGGGCGCGAGCCTGTCGCAAAGTCCCAGGTAGGCCCTTCGCAAGATCGTGTCGCCATACCACCAGGCCCGCACCGTGGTCAGGCTGGGATGGAGCGCTCGTTGGAGCTTGGGGGCGAAAGAGAAGTCCGCCACGAACTGGATGAGCGGTACGCCGAAATCGCAGGGATTGTAGTGGGAAGTGATCACATCGAAGCCGGGCGCCAATCGGCGGCATTCGCGTGTGAACAGCGCGCCGCGCAACCCTGCAAACTTCGCGATGCGGTGCAGCCCCAGGGGCAACCGCACCTCATGGATGGTGAATTCCCCCGGCCGCAGGTCTGTGCCGTAGTACGCGTTCAGGCTCGGCACGTCGACCTTGCCGCCTGTGACGAGCGTTACGTCGTGGTCGCGCTTCAGCGCCTGGATGGTCCACAAAGCCCCTGTCTCCGAGCCCCCGTACCCAAGCCGGGGATGAATGACTGCTACGCTGGGGCGTCGCAAGCCTTTGCCTCCGCCCTTTCTTTGTACGCGATCATGTGAATCTGGGTCCAGCGGGGGGGCATGTCAATATGGGTAAATCCCAAGGTTCTTACGAAATCTACAATCAACGTCACATTCACCTCGGGTGGCAAAAAGGATGGATGAATTTCGCAGCACAGCAGCTTGCAAGCCGGGTGGGCCAAAGTTTGCTGCAAACCGCGAAGGACAGAGTACTCGTATCCTTCGACGTCGATTTTTACGGCGCGGGGAATGGGAAGGCCTTCCGCGCGCACCACCCAGTCACCTTGCACGATATCAACCTCTTCCGCGGCACTCTGCTGCCCGGAGTCGCCTTCGTGGGCGACCAGGGACGGGCACGCTGCTCCTCCCACAAAGAGCCGCCCCGCCGCGTTTTGGTCCCCCAACGCTTGTCTGAAAATCCGAACATTTGACAGTGTGTTTAGCTTCAGGTGATCTAGAAGTCGCTCGTAAGCTTTCACTTCAGGTTCGAAGGCGATCACTTGGCCCTCGTCACCGACGACTTTGGACATCGGGATCGTGAATTGGCCGATATGGCTCCCCACGTCGAAGAAGACGTCGCCCGGGCGAAGGGTGGAGATCAACACTCGCATGAAATCCTGTTCCGCTACAAGAGTTCCCTCCACTCCTCTGAGCTCGGCGGGGGTGCAAGCACGGAACTGCACGCCAATTCCGCTCAAGCTGGCGCGAAGTATCTTGCCTGGCGACACCGCCCATCGGTAGTAGGATTTCCTAAGGACGTCCGTAAGACGTAGGAATCGGGCCAGTGCCAACAGGTCGGAGCGATAAGCCAAACGTCTCAAGGCGTTCATTTCATCCTCAGGAACTCGCCTTTCAGAATGCGCCTGGGAACAGCGATGTATGCGCGGCGAGCCATCTGATCAGGGCGAATCTCCGGCGGTACTCTGTTACCTCGCCGCGGTCCATGCTTATCGGGCCTCCCTGACGCTCCGAAATGGGACGAAAGGATGCACCCGCATCAGGCCCCGCCTCAGGCTTTGTTTCTCGTCCACCTGCAAGCCATGCCGCCAGGCTGCCAGGCTGAATAGGACCGTTAGCACAACGGCGACGGCAGCGCGGGCCGGCAACCCTAACCCCAGAATTGAAAAGCCGGCCAGCAGCACGGCCAGGCCGGCCAGCGAACTCAGGGCGATCGCCATGCGACCCGCAACCCAGGACCGTAGAGGCACGAGTCCGAGCCGCGCACACATCCACACCAAGAGACAATCATGCACGACCACCCGGATCATCCAGGCCAACGCTGCGCCGGTAATGCCCAACCGCAAAATGAGGTACCAAGCCAGGCCCGCATAAAGGGGAAGTTCCCACAAGAGGAACTTGGAGGGGATATCAGGTCGCCCAACAGCCTGGAGAAGCACGTGTGGAACCCAGAATACCGACATGAGAAGCATACATAGGGAAATGATTTGGAACGCCGAGGTGCTGCGGTTGGCGAAGTCAGTTCCCAACCAGATCTTCAGAATATCGCGTGCGAAAAAAACCATTAGAATCACGAGTGCGCCCATACCCAGCGACACAAATCTTACAGAACGTACAAAGAAATTCTCTATGTCGGCGTGCCGCTGGCTGGCCCCGAGAGCGGAAAAGGCGGGAAAGAGCACGCCAACCAGGGCACCTGGAAGCACCGCGGTCCGCGAGATGGCTTCGTAAGGGGCGGCATAATATCCCACCGCGGCCATCGAAGTGAGAGCCCCGATGAGGAAACGGTCGAGATAGGTGATGATCGGCCCGACCACGCTGCCGACGCTGACCCATCCCCCGAAACTGAGCAGAGGCCGCAGCACCTTGCGATCGACGACAAAGGTCTGCCGCAGGCTCGGGAAAAGGCGTAACCCCAGCACCAAGTACGCCAGCACCGCGACCAGTCTTGACAACAACAGGAAACCGACGATAGCAGGAAGTCCAAACCCCAGCCAAACGGCCAGCGCCGGGATGAGGTAAATCGCTGAGTTTAAGGGCAGGGTTACGGCATTCGTGAGGTCGAAGCGCTGCGCGGCCTCCAGCACCCCTCGCAAAGAGCCCATGGCAAAGACCACCGGAAAGGACCAGGCGATGAGCAAGAACACGAGGTGCGCCTCCCCTGTGAGGCTGGGTGAAAGCTTGAAAACGCGTCCGATGAGAAGGGGGGTTGCGGCGGTCAGAGCAACTGCGCCCAGGGCGCCGAGAGCGGTGCTCAGGGATACTGAGGTCCACACCACCAGAGGGAGTCGGTGGGATTCTTCTTTGCCGAGGAGTTCCGCCACGAATTTGGTCGTGGCAGGTCCCAGGCCAAGGTTCAAGAAGTTGAAGTAGCCCGCCATTACCCAGGCGAGAGAGAGGACGCCGAAGCGGTCCACGCCGAGCCCGTGAATGACGTAGGGAATGCTCACGACCCCGATCGCAAGCGGCACCGTCGCGCAGATGAAGTTCAGCACCGTATTGCGCGCCAACAGGCTGCCGCGAATGTGGAATCCGTTTTCAGGAGCCATTACGGGGCTGGCTTTCACCGCGCTCATGAAGTTGATGAAGTCATGCTGCCAAGGCTGATCTCCCGACGAGACTCGCCACCCGTTCCGTGAGTACGTTTTGGCGATCGGACTTGAACTGATCCCGGTTCACGCGTGCCGAGAACGAATCTACGCCCCGGCGTAAGCCGTCCCTGAAGTAAACCTTGGCGTCCGAGCCGAGAATTCTCTTGCCGAGCGAATGGTCATCCACGCGCTCTATCGGATACGAAGCACCTCCGCTCACCAGATCCTTTTTCCTCCGCCAGCTTTTACGAGTTCCCCCGTGGCTCACTCATATCTTCTGAGGCCGCAGTGCTCCAGGATTGTATAAGCGGCAAACTGCGGCCCATAGACCATCGAGCGGTGCCAGCAGCGCCTTGGCTCCCGGATGAGCCGCCAGAGCCACTCAAATCCATGCTCCCTGATCCAGGCAGGCGCAGGCGCGATGCTGCCGCTCACGAACTTGGCCGCAGCTCCTGCCGCGATCACGATAGGTACGTCAAGCTTTTGCCGGTTGGCGAAGATCCATCTCTCTTGTTTCGGCAGCCCCAGGCATACCCATAGCACATGGGGCTTGGCGTCGTTGATTCTCTTGATTATCTGGTCGTTCTCTTCCCTGCTCAGAGGCCGGAAGGGGGGTGAATAAGCGCCGGCAATTCACATGCCGGGGAACTGGCCGCGGAGTTTCGAGGTGAGGCGTTCAAGCACGTCACCCGTATCGCCCAAGAAGTAAGTGCTATAGCCACGTTCGTTGGCAAGCCCGCAGAACGCCAGCATCAAGTCAGCTCCGCGCACCTGCTGGGGTTTAAGGGAGAGCCGCGCCGCTGCGGCGCGCGCCGCCCACTTGCCGTCGGGAACCGATAGGGCGGCCGACTCGAGGATCTGCTTGAACTCCGGATGCTCGAATCCCTCCATGATGCCGTGTGAGCCGGTCACGGCAATCCACCGCTGGCCGTCCCCTTTTTGAATCCACCGATCGATCTGCCGCACAACATCGTGCAGACTGATCACATGCACGGGAACTCGCAAGACACGCGCACGAGGAACATTTCCGTCACTCGCGAGGTGATTTTCAGCCCTCATGCTCACTCCACGGATATGCTCCCAAGGAGGGCGGTGATGGCGAGGGACTTTTTGAAAGTGGCGCTTTAACCGGCCGGGCAATCCCAGCAGAGGCTGGCTTTCGATATCGGCGTGGAGCTCGGCGCAAGATCTTCCCTTCCCGGCGCTCCCACCGGCCCGTGAAGGTAACGGCAAACGATATGAGGACCAGGCGAATGTCCAACCAGAAACTTTGCCGGCGCGCGTAGAGCAGGTCGTAGCGAAGCTTATGCCGCCGAGATATTTCGCTGTGCCCGTACCGCAACAGCGCCGTTTCTCGAGCGCCCATCACCCACCAGGAGAGCTTCCCCACCTACCGCCCGGAACCCGCTTCCCCCCACCTACCACCTACGACACACCCCCTACTAGGCACTAACTACCTGGGTTTTCAATAACATTCCCGCTTTCAACGCGTAACTATCTTTGTTTTCTATAACATTCCCGCTTGGCCCCCGCTTTTTCCACAGCGGCCCTTTGTTTTCATAGACATCCCCGCTTAGTTCGTTCACTTTTTAAAATCAATTCAGAATCACAATTTGGCGGGGGTCACGGGTACCTGCTTGAGGCATTGGAATTCCTCTGCGTCTTCGCCCAGCGCCATCCCGCGAAGGCGGGACAGGCGAAGGTTTTCGGGCAGGGCGTATCGGCCGTGCTTCAGTGCATTGAGCTTCGAGTTCTGCTTGGCGGCTGCGGTGCGCGGTCCGGTGGAATGCTGGGCATTCTGGCGCGCGGCGGCGAGCAACTCGGGCGTAAGTTGGGGTGATTTGCGTAAGGACATGGTTCCTCCTGGGGCGGGGTGTTAGTTTAACGAGGAAAGGACTTCCCCGCGGGTTGGACTTTTCACATTGGTAGGCTACCACAAGGGCGGGGCGCTGTCAAGAGACAATATGTACACAGGCGTAGCCCAGGACTTCTTCAATTGACTCATTGGATCATTGGGTCACTGAATCATTGAAGAGCGGCTGAAGGGCAAGAGCAATTATGAATTGTGAGCCCCGGATTGCGGACGGAGGTTGTACGACATGAGCATGTGGAGCCCAAAGAAGCGAGATGAAAAAATGAATTACACACACAACAACCCCGCGAAGCGAGGCTTGGTCAAGCACCCGGGCGACCGGCCGTGGTCGAGTTGGAAGTTCTATCTGTGGAATGACGGTTCGATCTTGGGCATGGACAAAATGCTGTGATGGCGACACACCGAGGGTCGCATACATCCCGACAAAAAACCGTCGGGACGTATGCGCCACCGGCGTTTGCTAACTCATCATTTCGGTGTTTGTTTTTGATCCGGGCTGCCGAGGTCCGGCTTAACCTTTCGCAAAACAAAGCGACTTCTGAGTACAGAGTATCTTATGGAGTCACGGGTAGCCATGAGCGCACCAAGCAAACCCCAAGCAAACAAGAAGGCAAACAATGCCAAGAAGTACTTCCCCTGGTGTTCAATGTGCCTTTCGATCCGATACGCGGTGTATCCGTACAGCACGATCGAGTAGATGAGAGCAGAGAAGAGGATGTGTAGGGCGTCTTGGAAAGCAGTCACAATTGCTGTGAAGTCGCCCTCCTGCTCAAGAAACTGCACGAATTCATCGTCGCTCGAGGCCATGATTATTGCAAGGCCGGCAAAGTAAACAGAAAAAACAATCGCCAACACACTAATACCAACGCCGTAGAGGTCCTTTGCGAATCCGTTTCCAATCCAATGACCTGAAAAAAAGTACACAGTAAGGCCCGTGACAGCGCCAACGACGAAATCCATCGACAGTATAATTCGTCGGACTCTCATTTCGTGAACCTGGCAAGAATTCCCTGAAACACCCTGGTCAAGCCTTCGAGTATGAGTTTCGGGGGGACATCGTCTGGCGCCGCCAACGAATTCGCAGGGTTGTCATCCGTGCTCACAGTCTTTTCAACCCCATCTCTTGTGCCGCCGACCGTAACTTTGCCATATCCGTCTTGCGCCATAGCGATTTTTGCATCAATTTCTTCATCTTCCGCAATTCTGAGGCCGTGTCCAGAGCCTCCTGCATGAAACTGCTCCTGGTAGTCAGTAGCACCAAGCTTCTTGAAGCGCTCATCTGTTCTCTTCCATACATCCCTGAGCGATGGATTGGACGGGTGCAGATAGATTCTTACGAGCCGAACGATGCTTAACTCTCTTATCGCTTCGCGAAATGTCCCCTCATCCTGAATTGATTGTATCTCAGCATTTACAAAAAATCCGCCTTTGACGCTTCAAAGATTTCTGCGAAATTTCGGCGAAATTGGTCCCTCGTGATGTGACTGCCGACGGGGTGGTACGCAATTAATCCTGACTCCAGGTGCAGGAAGAACCTTGCCTTTGCAATAACGAGGTTTTCGATGACTTGGTCGCCGAGGTCCTGAGCGGCAGGCACGGCCACCTCCTCCTCGGTAACGGGCCGGTATTTTGCCAGATAGCCCGTCAAGAATTCTCCCAACTCACTGACTGCCGATTCGACCTTGAGAAATTGCCAATTTTGCCCACGTTTCCGAACGACCGTTGGAGTCCGCAGGCCTTCCGCAACGAAGATCTCTTTGCGTTCATACTGCGCCATCAGGTTGAACCGCCCGAAGTAGTAGCGAACTCTTCTTCGTGCCATCGTGCCTCCCTCTCCCAAGCCGTTAAAGTGCGGGCAAGGATTTTACAAGCTTGACGGTCTCAAGGCTCACGCGAGTGACCTGGCCCACGAGACGCACAATGTATTCGGGGTCGTCGGCACGGTTCGGGTCGGAGCGGATGCCGCTGTGCTTGTCCTCCGTCACTTGATACTGGTCAATCACCCATTCGAGGGCGCTACGATTGCCCAGGCGGTATTCAAAGGCTTCCGGTGGGATGCCGCCAAGCGTGAGCGAATCGTTCACCTTGAGGGAGCGGTGGTCTTTCGCCAGGCGCATCTTGTCTTCTACGCGGTAGGACAATGGAATTTGTAGGGCCGAGCGGCGCTCGGCCTGGGGGCGAGCGCCGCTCGCCCCTACCACGCGCGAACTCGTTTCAATGTATTTTAACGGCCACGGTTCGAGCTTCTCGTATTCAATGTGCAGCCGGGCGAGTTCCTTCCCCGCCTTGGCGAAGGTGCGAAATTCTCTCGCCAGCGGAATGCGCGGGAGTTCGCGCTTCAGGTTCTCGGCGTATTTCGCGCGGTATTCGGGATGGTGCAGAACCCCGTAGACGTAATAGAAGATATCCCACTTGGTGATTTTCTTGTCGTTGCAATGCTCGCGGAAATGCTCCAACGCCCAGTCGGTGATGTTCTCGCGACGGTTTGTACCATCTTCGTTGTAAACGTAAAAGGGAAAACACTGGTGACTGTCAGAGGCACACAGGTGAAGGTCGGGAATGATATCAGTTGCCAGGACGCTCGGGCTTACGGACCTGTATGCAATGTCGCTTGTTACGATGACGCAGTTGTCCCGTTCGCTCTCAGCGCTGGGGAACATGCGCGGGTTAACGTAAACTTCCTCGTCAAGAATTCTGTCGAAGAACAGCCAGCGCCTAGAAAACGGCCGGTAGAGGGACAACCGCACTTTCGACTCAACGAAGGAGGCGTAGTTGGCCCGTTTCAAGTCGAGTTTGAGGTCACGGCTCCACTTGATCTTGTCGTAGTGCACAAAATCGTCGACCGAGGTCTCCTTCCCAATCCGCTTATATCTGTCCACTTCGCTGTTGTACTCTTCGATGAAATGGCGAACTCGAATAATCAGGGCTTCCCTTTGAAAGTCGTAGACAACCTCATCTCGATTGGTCTTCACCCCGCCTGAAAAGAGCTTGAAGATGGTCTCGGGCGATGCCGATTCGGCACTCTTGGCCTCTTTGCTGGCAATTGGGATGAACTCAGCAAACTGATCTGCGTTAGCAGGAGTTAGCCAGTCGCCCGTAGGGTCTGCGGCGAAATCTCGCCAGGGCACGTTTCCTACGTGCTGAAACGAACCAAGAAGCTCGGACTTCTGCAGAGTTTTCCAGTAAGGCGGAACTACATGGTAGTGTAGCATGCGGCGTGCCGCCCGATTGTTCCGAACTAGCAACGTGATCCCAACGCCCACGCGGATCTGGTCGTGAAAAATGTTGCCAGCCTCCTGCCTCCTCAGCTCTCCTGTTGTCCGTGCATCTCCCCGCAAATCAAAGTGGTAAACCTCCGTGAATTCACTTGCAACCGACTTTCTAAAGCCATCAAAAGCGACCCCCCGGACAAACCGGTTGTTCGTAACGAACGCAACAATGCCGTCGCGCCCCTGCAGCCTGTCGGTGGCCCAGCGGAAGAATTTCACGTAGGGGTCGGTGAGCGCGTTCTTGTTGCTAGCCTTTGACCGCTTCGAGTAAGTCTCTGCGACCCGGCTTTCGATAGCCGGGTATTTCCGGTTCTTGTTGTTGTCGTTCTCGTTGATCTGTCCCACGTTGTATGGGGGATTACCAATCACCACTGTAATGGGCGTGCGGCGCTGGCGGTCCACGCGCTCCGCGTTCCTCTCCGTCATGTACATGTGAAGCTGCTGACGTTCTGCTAAGTCAAGCGTGTCCACAAAGCACAATCCCTCGAAAGGCTCATACATGCTAGTCAGCTCGTAATAGGCGTGCTCAATGTTGAGCGCGGCGATGTAATAGGGCAGCAGCATCACTTCGTTCGCAAAAAGCTGCTCGCGGTACACACGGGGCAAGTCGCGGCCGGGCATGCGGCGCAACAGGTTCACAACGAAGTTCCCGGTGCCCGTGCAGGGGTCGATGATGAAAACATCGGGACTCGAAAGCGACTTGCCGAACTCCTTCTCCAGTACCTCGGCCACGCTCGCGCACATGAAGTTCACGATTTCCTGCGGCGTGTAGACGATGCCGTGCGTATCGGCCAGCTTTACCGAGTAGCCCTGGAAGAAACGTTCGTAAACCGTGTTCAGGAAGCGCTGCTTTTCGCTGAAGTCAGGCAGCCAGCGCGCGGCGCCTTCGATGGCCCGGTAGAAACGGTCCAAGCTCTTCAAATACTCAGTGCGGTCAAAGCTATGGCTCACCAGGGCTTCGATGACGCGCTCCACTTCCGCCGCGATGGCGTTGCGCTTGACGAATTCCGGGTTATTGAAGACAGTGCGGAACAAGCGCTCGGTGAGCAGGTGTTGAACCAGCATCTCATCTACGGCCTCAACGCGGATATTGGGATTGAGCGCGGTGCGGCAAAGCTCAAAGAACTTCTCGAAGGCGGTCTGGAATGGCGGGTTGTCCTTGTGCGCCTGCTGGATCTTCTCCACGAGCCCGCGCGCGAGATCGGGCACGCGCTCCTTGAATTCGTCAACCGCTTCTTCAAAGCCTTCAATGTCCGGCTCAGTGTAGGAAAAGAATTGGTTGAGAAGGGCGGCCAACTCTTCGTGCTTGCCGAGACTGTACGGCCCGTTGATCTTTTGCTTGCCCTGAAACAGGACGCCGGTTTGGGTGTCCTCAAAGATGATGTTGGAGAGGGGGTAGCCGCGCGCGATCTTCTTTTTGATTTCGGTGTCGAGATCGTCCTGGGTGTCTTTGGCTTCCCAATAGCCACGCGGCAGGCTGTTGCGGTCGCGCAGGGTGCCGTCAGGACGAATGAGCGCGCCGCCGGACTTTCCCGAAAGCTCGGCGATGAATGTCCAGTCCTTGAGCCGGGCAGTCTCCTGGAGCAGGGACTCGAAGGGCGAGCGCACGCTCATCTCATTTAACACACCCTGGTCCCGCAAGGCTGCGACGCTTTCGTAATATCTGCGAATGGAGCGATGCGTGGGTGTTATGAGATTGTGACCGGTCATAACAGTAGAGGCAATACTAGCACTTTAGCCGGGGGCGGGCCAAGCACGAATGGTTTCTGTCGGAGGGTGGGTATTGTCGGCGGGTGCGAAATACCCCGGACCTAGAAAACAGGTGCGGGCTGCGCTTGCTGTGCCAGAATCATTATGATTTGATGGCCTTCACGACCCCAGGTGAAAGCGAGTTGTGGCATCGCCAGGATAACCGCAAGGCAAGCCACGGTCACCAAGATGTAGCGGTCATAAAGGAACGGACGCGGCAACCTCGACATGCGATCAATCTACGCGTGATGCCGTGCGGAGGCGAGACTCAACGGATTTGGCGAGCGCAGGGGGACGCGAAACAACCTTGTGCGGGCGCGAGACGTCTTGAGGGAAGACCGCACGACGACACCGAATCCAATGGTAGCCACGGATGTCAATGGCACACCGCCAAGGACACGCATTCCCGAGTGGAGGATTTAGGCGGGGGATTTCGATGGCAGAATCAGAATGGGCTAAGGGGATGGCTTAGGAGCTCAAGGCTGGAAAGGCGCGAAAGGCCGAAGAGGATGGCAAGCTCCTGGGAGAGCAGACAACGAGGAAGGGATTTGCTTTTAAATTGTGGACAGACGCCAAGAACTTTCATCGCTTGGCGATCTGAATACGCTGTGGAAGGTTGTTACAAAGCTTTGGGTGTGGAAGTCGAATCCAAAGCAATGTTAGGCGGGGTCAGAGGGAGAAACCGGCAACGCCTTGCCGCATCGTAGCGACTCGCGGACGCGAAAAGTGGCCAGAGTCGTTGCGCGAAGACTTTCGAAGGGAATGGGCGGTTCCCCGCCGCTTGCCACCGCCGCAACGAAAGCTCGCAGTTCCTCTCGATGCCCTTTGTCCTGAGAGAAGAGGGACCTGGACCGGCAGTGGTTATCGAAATAAAACCACGCTTTCCGAAAGTCATCGGAAATTGCGGTTCGCGCGTGGCCATAGACTTCTAAGCGCTCTTTCGGAACGCTTGGGTCGCCAGAAGAGAGATAGAAGATCTCCGCCCGCGAGCCGTCGGCAAGGAGAACCTGAATGTGAAGGTTATCTTCAGCGCTGTCGCTGGCGCCTTTTACTGGCCAAGCCTGGATTTCTGTGGGTAGCGAGGAGGTCAGGAACCCCACCAGATCAATGAAGTGGCAGACTTCGCCGATCACCCGGCCATGTCCTTGCGCAGGGTCATGAATCCAGTGGGCGTGCGGCAAGCGACCTGCATTCACCCGGTAGAGAATTGATAGCGGCTCACGACGCCCCTCGAAGAACTTCCTGCATTCGCGGGCAAAGGGGGAGAAGCGGCGATTGAAGCCCACGCTGAGTATGCGCCCTGAGCTGCCAAACGCCTCTGCAATCTGATTCAGTTCCGCCTCATTGACGCACAAAGGCTTCTCCACGAAAACGTGTTTGCCATGTTCGAGGGCTGCGATGACCAAAGGGGCGTGCAGGTGATGCCGGGTAGCAATAAAGACCGCGTGGACGGCCGGGTCGTTCAGAATCTCATTGGGATCGGTCGAGCAATAGCGAAAGCCGAAACTCTTGGCGACCCTCCGCGCCGAAGCACCCGTAGCGTTGGCTAAGCCCAAGAACTCGACGCCCCCGACCTTCCGCAGGCTCGGCAGCAATCTCGCACGGCTGAAGCTTCCCGCCCCAATCCATCCCGCACCGACGGTCTCACGGGTTACTCTTGTTGGATCGGGGCGCGCCGACGGTTCCTGGAGTGCCACCCGGTTCGAAAGCGGCGCGGTGTGAGGATAAGTGAGAAGAATGCCCACGTACCTCTCTTTGGTCTCGCCTGAAAGCAACTTGTAAGCTTGCAAGGCTTCGTCGATGCTGAAGCGATGCGTCAGCAGTGGCTCAACACGCACCTTTTGCTGCGCCACCAGCTCCAGAAAAGCTTCCATATTTCTCTTCTCTGTCCAACGCACAAAGCCGTAGGGGTAGTCGGCGCCTCGCTCCTCGTACTCAGGATCGTAGCGGCCCGGCCCGTATGAGCGTGAGTAGCGCACCTGCAGTTCTTTCTTGTAATAGGGGCCGCGAGGAATATCGGCACGCACATCGCCCACCACCACTACCACACCTCGGTCACGCGCCAGCTCTCCCGCCAACTGGACAGGCTCGGCTGAGCGGGTCGACGCCGTAAGGATCACCGCGTCGGCTCCCTCGCCGCGCTGGCATAAGGCGCTGCACGGGCTCTGTTCCCACTCCCGGTTCTGGCAAGCGAAATCAGCGCCAAGTTCATGGGCCAATCTCACGCGATCCGGGTCCGGGTCCAGCCCCCAGACTACACAACCAGCCGCGCGGAGAATTTGTGCCACAAGCTGCCCCACCAGTCCCAACCCGATTACCGCCACTCGCTCTCCCAGCTTCGCCTCTGCCACCCTCACTCCCTGCAGGGCAATAGACCCCAGCGCTACCGAAGCTGCCGACTCGAAGTTAACGTTGGGTGGAATCTTCACACACAGGTTTTTGGGAATCCAATTTACCTCGGCGTGGCCGGCGTGTCCTGCTCCAGCACAGGCCACGCGGTCGCCCACGGAAAATTCCCCTGCCCCTTCTCCCACCTCCAGAACCACGCCGGCGGAGCTGTAGCCCAGGGCTACGGCGGTATCCAGACGGGCGCGCACCGTCGCAACCACGTCCGCGATACCACTTGTCTTAAGGCGACGAAAGAGTTGCCGCACAAGGTCCGGCCGCTCGAGCGCTTTGCCCAGCAGCGTTTTGCTTCCCAGGTCGATCGTCGCACGTTCAGTCCCACTGCTGATCAGCGAAGCCTCATTCTTGACCAACACCCCTCCCGGCAAGCAGCAAGGGGGTGGCACGTCCTCCACTCGTAATTCGTGCGAGCGAAGATCTTGCAGAAGTTGCTTCATCCTTCCCTTCCGTTTGCCAGGAGATCGGGTTGCAAGGCTGGACTTCGCCGCACACTCTGTGCCACCGCCGGACTCGCTCCCTCGGCATCGTAGTGGCGCTTCAGTTGCTTCTCAAAGGGCGGTATGAGGGTGTCCAGAAGCGAGGAAAACTGGAAGAGGAGGCGGTCCTTATTGAGGGCGCGCCAAAGATGTAACATCCCCAGAGCTTTTTCCCCAGCGCGCAGTGGGATGGAGGCGCTCCAGCAATCCTTCGATTCCTTCTCTCCAGAGCGCGACCAGGGGGCTAGGAGAGGCGCAGAGTCATTCGGCCAGCGCGAAAGCTGACATGCGACTCCGTCAAAGTCCAAAGCTTCCATGGCCTCCACCAACGCCTGCCAGCTTTCCTCCAATGCGGGGCTCACCTCTAACTGCCTCGAGGCTTTGCGAATCAGGATTTCGTTAACCAGCACCCGCCGTTGCGATTGCACGGCTCGGGACACGTATACGTTCAATTCCGACAATTCCTCGTAATGAAGCCGGCTGGTCAGAAACCAGCCTGAGGCGCCGGCCAACACCGCCACCAACGCAATCAGGCTTCCGGTGGACTGAAGGATAAGGAGCGACCCGAGTGAAAACAGCGCTGCCAGCGCGTAGAGCCCCAGGACTGCCACGCGTGGCGTGAGCCTGCTTTGGAGCAACCGGTGGTGGATGTGATCCCGGTCGGCAGTAAACAACGGCCGGCCGCTCAGAAGGCGGCGCAGCACGGTGAGCGCAGTATCGAGCAAGGGAAGGCCGAAGGCCACAAAAGGCACCACGATGGCCAGCAATGTCGAACTTTTCTGCGAGGTATGAATGGCCAAGGTGGCCAAGAAAAATCCCAAGAAAAGGCTGCCCGTATCACCCAGGAAAATCGTGGCAGGGGCAAAATTGAAGCGCAAGAATCCCAGCAACGCGCCCGCCAGCGTGATGGCCAGAATGCATACGAAGTGGTTGCCTTGGATCAGCGAAACCACAAAGACGGAAACGGTGACGAAGAATGCGATACCCGCGGCCAGACCGTCCAACCCGTCAATCAGGTTGAGAGAGTTTGTCACCGCGACTATCCAGAACACAGTCAGCGCCAAGCTCAAAAGGGGGCTGTGGATGCCATATCCAAGGATGGGTAGGCCAACGATCCGAAAGCCCGCCCACCAGACCATCCCTGCTGCCAGCGTCTCGGCTATCAGCTTTTGCCATGGGGCTACGCCTGCGAGATCGTCGTACACGCCCACGAGCAGCACCAACGTACCGGGGACCAATAGGGTGGCCAAGGTGCGCCACTCTGACAGGAACCGCGCTCGCACATCATTCGGTACCAGCAGCAACACGCCCCAGGCCGCAAGCGCCGCCAGGAAGATCGCAAGACCCCCCAAGCGCGGAATTTGCCGCTGTTCCTGGCCGTCGCGCGCCTGGCCATAGGCGCGCACGCGCTGGCCCAGCCTCCTCACCGCCGGCGTCACCAGCAGGCTAAACAGCGCGCCAAGAAATAACAGTCCGAGGTAGCTTCTCATGGTTTCCTCGCAGTCAAGGTCTCCGGGTTGCTCTCCGGAGCAAGCTCCGGCGCTTGCAACGGCTCTGGCACGGTCGGGCCCCGGGGTGCGCTCACCAGCCCCGCGAGTAGCTCGAGATAGGCTTTCGCCTGCTGCGGGCGGGAATATTTCTCGCGCACTGCACGCCTGCCGTTCGCGCCCAGCGCGCGGCCGAGTTCCGGGTGTTGGCAGAGCCTGAGGATCGCTTTTGCGAGGGCGTCGGAGTCGTCCGGAGGGACGGCGATCCCAGCCCGTGCGCCGAGCAATATTTCTTTTGCTTCGCCTTCCACGCCCAGGATTACGGGTTTTGCGGCAGCCATTGCCTCAAGCATCTTGGAGGGGATGGCCGTTTTGAAGACCTCGCTTCGGCGCAGGGGCACCACACATGCATCCGCCGCCGCCAGGTAGACAGGAACCCTCTCCCGCGGCTGCTTGCCGAGAAAACGCACATTCGTGAGGCGCAGCTCCCGGCTCCGCTCCAGCAGTTGCTCGCGTTCTGCCCCCTCGCCGATCAGGAGGAAGACCACCTCGCCCCGGTCACGCAGCCGCTCGGCGGCGAGCAGAACCGTCTCCAGGCCATGCGCCATGCCGAGCGTTCCCGCGTAGAGGAGCACGAATTGGTCTCGGAGCCCCAGTTCTTGTCGTAGCTCCTGGCGCGCTTGTTGGCCCCTGTGGGACTGGGGATCCAAGCCGTAATCCTCCTCAACGGCGTTCCGCATCACCGAGATTCTTCTCTCCTCGATGCCCTGTTGGATCAAGTGCCGGCGCTTCCATTCCCCATCCACGACAATATGCGTGGCCCGCCGATAGAGGAAATTGGCGACCTGCCCCACGCTCCGGTAGAGCAAGGACCCGGCGGTCGTTTGTCCCACTCCCACCAGCGACTCCGGCCACAGGTCCCTCACCTCGAACACCCAGGGCAAGGACCGCAGGCTTCCCACCACCCAGCCCGCCACCCCGACCAGAATCTGCGGCGAGGTGGCGATGACCACCCCCTTACTCGGGGCCACGCAGCTTCCCGCCACAGCGGCGGAAAGCGCGAAGGAAGCGAAATTTGCCCCCCGGCCCCACAACCTCCGATTGGCAGAAGGGTAGAGCCACGTGCGGTAAACCTTCACTCCCTCGCGCTCCTCGCGCACGAACCCATGCCTCCACAGTCTCCTGTATTCCGGGTGCAAGGTCCCCTCAGGATGATTGGGGAAACCGGTTAAGACACTGACTTCCGCGCCAGCCCGAGCCCACTCACGGCTAAAACTGTCAACCCGCGCCGCAGGAGCACAAGCCTCGGGCGGAAAATATTGCGACATGTAAAGGATGTTCAAGCGAGAAGGGAAACCTTCCTCAGATCAAGGCAAGGGCCGTGTGAAGCATTTCAACGCCTTCCTGGGCCAAATCCAGCGGGATGAAAGGCGGCCTTTGCCCAGCCGGCGTGAACGCGTACACAAGGCGCACAGGCAAATCACCTCTCCAGGTCCAATGGAGCGTTGTTTGGCGCTGCCGCACACCGAACTCAGGCGCGTACCAGCTTTCTCGCGCCGCCAATTCTCCAGACCAATGGGTCGTCAAGAAATACTCATGTTCACCGAATCGTATTGTCCAGCCCGTGGCGCCCGTGCCGGCGCCACCAGGCGCGGAGTTGTTCTGAATCTCCACCCGAACCGCCGGGTGGAAGTGGATGAAGGACTCGACGAGGTGCTTCCCCTTGCCGTTTAGTGAGTCGATCACCAACCAACTGTTCCTGGGTGTCAGGGCGATCATGCGCGAGTGAATGACGCCGCGATGCTGGTAGGCGTAATGCACTCCTTGCACGAAGTAGAGCTTGTTAATTTCGCCTCCTTGGAGTCGCCCCACCCTGGGACGCCGCCCCACGCGAAAGCTCGCCCAGACTTCGGCCTGCTCTTCTCCGTCAATGCGCAGCGTGTTGTGCGCTGCCGTGGAGCGCTCGTAGTGCCGCTCCGCGCAAGGCTCGTAAGTGCTCGCGCCAGTGTCAACCACCACGCGCTGGCCGTGCAGCGAAAGTTCGTAGCTGAGGACATCGCAATGGCCGTGCCCCGGCTGGTAGTCGGGCCCCAGAGGTCCACAATCGAAAATCAAGCAGCTTTCAGAACGCGGAGCGCGAAGCACCGCGTACCCGCTTTCGGGAAAAACCCTCACCTCCGGGCAGGAGCTCGATGATGCTTTGGCCGACGGGTTTGCCCGCGTCAGGAGCTCACCAGCAGGCCGCGCGATGCCGAATGCCGCGTCATTGAAAAGCGGAATCTCAGCGTCGGGATGGAGCACGCAGCGCAGGAAATCAGCCATCCGGGTCACCCCTCGCGACAGCAGCTCGGCAGAATTAGCCGTCCTCCCACACGCCTCGACCAAGACCTGGAGGTCCAAGAGATCCTCCAACACCTCCGCGTGGTACATGGGAGATCGTTCGATATGCCCGCCATCGGCAAGAATTTGTTCCGCCAGTTCTCGCCCCAGCAGCTTTTCTCCCTTCCTCCACCAGCGCGAGCTTTCGGGCGCCTCGAGCAGCGCGCCGGCAAACATCAACGCCTTGATATTTTTCATGAGGTGATTTGCCAAAAGATCCGTTTCCAAGCGGGTTTCAAGCGCCAGCGCCTGGATTCGCAGGCTGGCAAGGACAAGGCTGACGGCCCCGCCCTCTCCCAGAGCGTCCGCCCTTTCGGCGTTTCGGATTAAGAACTTCAACCAATTGACTATCCGCAAGGAGAGAGGATAGGGCTCCCACCCAATCTCCCCGCCTGTCGGGTTTTGCCTGCACCAGTCTCCCGCCAGCTCCAGCGCCTTGCGCAGGTGCATCCTATGCTGCGGGGCGCTGAGATCCAAATTGACAAAGTCAAAGTAATTGAGGTGGTAGAGCCAAAGCCGGCTGAATCCCTCCGATGACCAAGGAATGCATCCGGAGGGCGCATGGGTGGCGTTCAGAAAACAGAACTCGCCAGCCTCGAGCATCTGAAGGGCTGAAGCCCGCTGCCACTCCGGGAACGTCGGAGGTGGCGAAACTTTCCGCAGGGTAACGGGGGCGGGCTTCCACCCTCGGAGCTTGTTGCGCGGCAGCATACGCCGCTGAGCCAAAGCGGCAAGTTGCGCCCAGCGCAAGTGCCGCACCGTCCGCCAGTAGGTCCCCACGCCAGGCGTTGTCACCCGGGGTGCGAACTCTGGTAGGCGGACTTCGCCGTCTCGGCTGACTGCGGGCTGGGGTTCGAGTCCAGGTATTGTCAGTGCCATACTTCAAATGAAATCTGAGCCCAGAGGTGGAGAGGATAGTCTCGCCGGCCGCGAATGAAATCCCGAATCAGTTCTTCCAGTGTATCGGGTCGGGATATTCTGCCCCCTTGAGCTAGGGCGCTGTGGCAGTCCTATCCTCCAACTTGGTGGCGATGATCGTGGCCATGGCCGAGCTGTCCCTCCCCACCTGCTCGGTTCGCATCCCGTTGTCGCTCAGCATCGCCGCCCATCTACCAAATGAAAAGCGATTGACGGACAGAGCGAGGTAGCCCAGGTAAGCCATGCCCCTAGCGCTGAATAGGTAACCTAGACGGCAGACCGGAGGGTATTTCATAAGTGCCTGGAGAAAGCCTTCGAGCCTCCTGCGCCAATGAGAGGGATTGGGTACGGTGATCACTAGTACGCCGTTGTCTCCTAGTACCCTTGCAAGCTCTGCAATTTGGGCGAGTGGGTTGGGTACATACTCGAGCACGCTCGACGCCACTACCCCTAGAAATGTCCCTGGGCCGAACGGAAGGCGAGAGTATTCGCCCGGTTCGCCCTGCACGAATTCAATCTCCTGGCCCTCGCACCGCTGTCGAGCTGCCGCGAGCATAGCCCTGGAAATGTCGAATCCGGATACGTTGAAACCGGCGCGCTTCAGGGCCAGCGTCACATCGCCGCTGCCACAACCAAAATCCAGTACCCGAGAGCCTGTGGAGAGGCGCTGCCGCAGCGGCCGGGTAATCGCCTCGATCCTGTGACGCATGCTCCCGCCCTCAGCGTACTTGCTGCTCCACTGGCAGGCGAGGCCGTCGAAGTAATCTACCAGAGTCACAAAGCACTCTATCCCATTCCCGGCTCAAGGCAGCGCGTCCTGCGTCCGTCCCAGAGAGCCCTGAATTCATGGCTGGACGGGTTCATCGCGAATCTCTCGCTCGATAATCTTGGCGTCGATCAGGAACCTCACCCAAAAGCTCCACAACACGTGGTAGATGAACCCCTCGCGACCGTCCAGAAAGCCGCCCTTGAGAAAGTAGTTTCGGAAAAAGAACAGAAACGGACGCACGAGTAATGGCAATCGGTTCCACACGTGCAGCTTGATCCAGCGTTTCCTTTCAGGCTGGGTGCCCCAGAGCCGAGCCGGGATCGAAGCCTCGTACCCTCCCCGGAATCGCTCAGAAAAGTACTCCTCGGCCTCCAGATCGGAATACGCATTATGTCGTTCGATCCAGGCAGAGACCGGGCGATTATCTCGATGCTCGAACGGCTCCTTCAAGCTCCCCGTGGGTCCATTAACCACAATGTGGGGGTTGATGGGGCGGACTTCGTATCTCGCTTGCTGCCGCTTCACCAGCCTTAGGTGCCAATTGGGATAAAGGCCCCCATGTCTCAAGCTGCGCCCAAGGAAAAAGAATTCGCGATTCAGATAGAAGCCGTCCATCGCGTTTTTGGGTTGGCGCAAAACCCGCCCGATTTCCTCAGCTAGAGCCCTCGGTATAAGCTCGTCAGCATCCACGACTAAGGCCCACTCATGCGAAAAGGGCAAGTTGTCGAACGCCCAGTTCCACTGCTTCGCATAACTCTCAAAGGGGTGCAAATACACCTTGGCTCCAAGGGACTTGGCGATTTCAACGGTGCGATCCGTACTAAATGAGTCGACAACGAAAACCTCACTCGCCCAGCGGACACTCTCGAGACAGCGTGCAATATTGGCTTCCTCGTTGTAAGTGATTATCAGAACACTTACGGGGGCGGGTCGTGCGGGCTCCATCTCGCTATGCATCTGGTGAATTAATAAGGACGGGAGTAAACGCTGGCACCCGGGCTCCTGGCAATCTCGACGGTTCGGTCCATACTAGATGAGTCCACGACAAAGACCTCACCCGCCCAGCGGACGCTTTGCAGGGAGCCAGCAATGTTGGCCTGTTCATCACGCGTTAGGACTATTACGCTGACCGGGATCATTGCCCCTGCTAGTCGTACATCTTGACTTGGTAGTTAGTAGAAGTAGATGTCGGTGCTGGTCACCCCAAGGCGGCAGGGCCCTGTCCCCTCAAACACGCGGACTCTTTTCGCCGACTTCTTGTTCCGTAGCGCCCTGTAGGTGGGCCTCCACGAGTCGTCCACGACGATGATCCCATCCCGAGCGATGTTCTGTTCCGCCCTCTTGAAGCAGGCAGGGCGCTCGTTGTAACTCCAATCCTGCCCGTCAATTAAGATAACGTCGTAGGTTTCTTCGCCTATCGCGTTGAGGTAAGCGGAGCGCGCAAAATTGTTTGGGTTCCTGAAATCGAATGGGCGAAGGTGGATCCGGACATTCGTTATGCCATTCAGAGCCAGCCTGTCGCTGACAAGGTTGAACCAGTTCTGATCATCTTCGACTGATACCACCAAGCGACATCGACGCGCAAAGAATAAAGTCGACCCTCCGGTTCCGTATTCGAACACATGCATTCTTTCGCTCACGAAACTTTTCAAAAAATCGATAGCTGCCCAGGACAGCCAGGGAACCTCCAAGTCGACAGGGACTTGCTTGCGGAACCATAGGTTTATTAGGCTCCATCTTACATAGCGCGGTATGTCGGTGGGACCGGTAAGCAAATGCTTGCCCACCAGCATTACCCGTTGCGAATTACTTAAGTCCATCCGCGTCTCCTCATAGGAACGTCACGGAAACGGCGTCATGGCAGTTGCGTTTCTTGGGTCGCCGGACTGTGTGGGGCGCGCCGCAAAGCCGCGATCGCAGCGAAATCATCGAGATACATTCCGGCGACGTTCGACGGATCATAAGCCCGCGCGACCTCGTGGCTGCGGACAGCCGTGCACATTAGCTGCTGGTCCGCGCCGATAATCCTCCTCAAGGTCCTGTACAGTTCTCCCGCGGGGCCATCGGAGCGATGTTCGAAGATAAACCCTGAGCGCCCATCCTCAATGAAGTCCTTAAAGCACGCTAGATTCGATACTAAGGGCGGGCAGCCATGTGCCATCGCTTCCAGCGGCGCGAGACCAAACGCTTCGCCGTACTCTGCCAGAGACGGGTAGACAAAGAGTTTCGCTCGCTGGTAGTGAGTAGTTAGGAGGTCTTGATCAAAAATCGGGCCCACAAGGTCTGTCCGGTCAGCAATGGAGGCGCTCCTGGCCCGCAGGGATTCGTAGTAGTCTTCCCCACCACCCCCTTGGGCTGCGGCCCACGGGCCGACGACTATAAGACGCCAGTCGCTTACGCCGGACTGCACCAAAAGCTTGAATGCTTCGATGAGCTCGTGGACACCTTTTTCCGGATGGACGCGCCCCACATAAAGAATTTCCTCACGTCGCTCCGGCCATGACGCGGCCACGTCCAGCCTTTCGACGGCGCTCGGCAGTGGATTGGGAAGCACGCGGACTTTGCTGGCGCTCTTTGGATCCTGGCGTACTATCGCCTCGGCGACCGCTCGAGATACCGTCTGGATGCGGCTTGCGTGGCGGTAAAAGCGCATCTGGCCTTTGGGATACCGGGCCACGTGAACGTAGAGCGCCCCGAACCGACGGGTGCGGATCAGCAGCGGAAGCACGGGGTTGTTGGTCACCAAAATATCGGCTTTGGGGAGCACCCTCAGCACGCGCAGTGCGTACCAAAGGTCCCTCCACACGATGATGCGTCTCTTAGAGGAGAACTCAAAACCCCTTACCCGCACATGATGGACGCCATCCAGCCATTGCTCATCCGGAAGCTCTGAAAATGTGCGAGAGACGTGCGTTACCTCGTGCCCTCTCTTTGCGAACTCTCTTCCAAGGCTAAACCAAACCTTCTCTATAGCCCCGCCACGGATCGGGGGGATAGGCAACGCGCCTCCTTGGACGATAGTGATCTTCAAAGCAGTTCCTCGTGCATGTCGTGGGAGGTGGTAAGGGAAAACCTTCAACCTGCACCAGCCTCTGGCTCTCCTCCGCCCAGCTCATTGCTCAGGGACGGTCCCTGATAGATTCCCAGGCCCCACCGTCTGCCCCACTGGGAGCTAAGGCGATCTGAGAGGGGCCAAAGGCGTACCGGCGACCTCTCCAGTCCTGCCCACGCACCCACGTGACGCCCTCAACGATCGAGATGCCCCACCGCCCCCAGTAATCGGGTGGCGTGATCTTCCCACTTGAAATGGCTGGCCGCGCGCCTGCGGCCACTCTCGCTGCATTTCTGCCGGAGGGCTTCGTCGGCGGACAGTAAGCGGACCTTCGCGGCCAAGTCATCCGGGTCCCGCGTCCGGAAGTAAAGCGCCGATTCCCCACAAATCTCCCGATTCACCGGCGTGTCTGCGGCCACGATGGGCAGACCGTAGGCCATTGCCTCGACCATGGGGAAGCCGAACGACTCGATGAAGGAGGGAAAGACAAAGAGGTCGGAGCCGAGATAGAGGCATTCTACCTCTCGCTTCCCTAACGGACCGACGAACTGAACGCATCGGGCAATTTCGGGCGCTTGCGCGAGGGCTACGTCCTCGAGGCACCCGACCGCGTTCCTTACCAATTCCCAATGTGGGTTGGCGGTGGTCTTCAACACGAACCCCCTGCCGCCGTCCCGGTTCAGGAGGGGCATCGCTTTGAGGAGAGTGTCCAGGTTCTTGTGCTCGGCGTAGAGGGATACGTACAGCAGTCTCATGGGGGAGGGCCCGGACGTGTCTTCATGCCCGGATGGTGCAGGGAAGGTCCCGGCTACCCCATTATGAACTTCAGCCCCGTAAGCATTAATCATGGCCTTGTGGGGCGGGACCTCAACGTATTCCCTCAGTTCGTCTAACATAGCCTGCGTCGGCGTCATCACCACATCAGCGTTGCGAACGCTCAATCCAATCAGCCACCGGCCCAACCTGAACGCAGTCCTCCTCTTCAGGCTCTGCCTCGGCACAATCATCTCTTGGTACAGCTTCGAGAAATAGACAGCGTTCCGGACGAGCAGGATTTGCTTGACAGGGCAACGAAACATCGCAAAGTTGGCGGTGGAGAATAACACATCCACTCTCTCCCTGCGCAGGAAGCGACGGAGCGTGACTTGCTCCCACCAGAATCTCTTCCCCCACGCCCCATGCCCCACCGAGGTTGCAACGAGCCGCACATTCCGGGGCAATCCCTTCTGCCTCTCCGCCGTCTCAGGTGGCAAGAAGACGTCGAACTCGTAGCCGCTTTCAGGCGGGGGCAGGCAACGAAGCACGTTGGTGGTGTAGGTGATCGCCCCACCCATTTTGGCCGAGACGGCATTGATGACGACCTTCAAGGTGACTCCCAGATATTGCGACGAATCCAGTGCCTTAGAACGTAAAGCGCCCAGGGCCGTGACCAACTGGTCTTCCCAGCCAGAAAGGCGTGCCAGACTCTCTCCACCGCCTGCTGCTCGAGGGGGCATTTATCAGCGTCCCCTCTGCTCAGGAGCTCAGTCCCCACCTCGGCCCGCAAGCCGTTGCCCAACCACCGCTCAAACGGCAGCGTGAAGCCCATCTTGCGGCGAGAGTAGATTGCCCTGGGCAACCGCTGACCGACCGACCGCAGGAGAAGGGGCTTGGGTATGGGGGGATCGAGCTTGAGCCTGCCGGCGAGGGGAAGAACGTACTCCCATAGCCTGTAATCCAGGAACGGGGTCCGAGCCTCGAGCGAAACGGCCATGCTCATGCAATCGGTATCCCGGAGGAGCGTGTTGGCCATGTACGTGGACGCCTCGAGGACAGAGACCTGGTTGACCGGGTCAAGCTCGCGAACCTGCTCAACCAATTCTGCGTAATTTCCGGGCAACACAAAGTTGCCGTTCCACAGCTCTTGACGGGGCAGCATGCTTCGGACGGCTCCCGGCAGGAAGAGCGCCCGCAGCAGGAAGTAGGGCTGGTTCCCATAATAGTCATTGCCGGCCAGGGCCAAGGCCTTCGAAAGCCTGTTTGTTTCGCTCCCCCCAAGCAGGGCGTTAAAGCCTCTTGCGAGAGGCGCCAACCATCCGGCGTACCTTTGGAAGCTCATCATTTTGGGCACAGAACAGAAGGTCGAGTATCCGGCGAAAATCTCATCCCCACCCAGTCCGCTCAGCGCCACGGTAACTCCGGCCTCCTTGGTAGCCCGAGAAATGATGTAAGTGTTGATGCCGTCGACGCTCGGTTGGTCCATCCCGCCCAAGGCGCGTGGGATTTCTTCCAGGAGCCGCTTGTCGGTGAGCTCGATCTTATGGTGATGGCAAGCGTGCTCGCGTGCCACCTGGTCGGAATACCTGGCCTCACAGAAGTCGCTATCCCCGAAGACGACGGAGAAGGTCTCGAGCGGTTTCTGAGACGCCTCGCTGGCCGCGGCCACCACGCAACTCGAGTCCACACCCCCACTGAGGAAAACACCGATGGGAACATCGCTGATCAATCTCTCCGAGACCGCCTGCTGAATTAGCCCTCGAATTGCCGCCAAAGCCTCGTCCGGAGCATCCGTCGCCGGAGGTCTGGAAGCCACTTCCGCCAAGCTCCAGTATCTGCGGGTTTCGAGGTGCTTCTTTTCCCAAATGAGAGTATGGCCGGGGGGAAGCGACCGCACGCCCTCGATGATGGTGACGGGGTCCTGAACGGCTCCGAAAGCCAGGTAGGATGCCAGGCCCGTCATATCCAGGCGGCGCGGCACAAGCCCGCTGGCCAGCAAGGCGCGAATTTCCGATCCGAAGAGGAACCGGTCGGGCGACGCGTAGTAATAGAGCGGCTTAACACCCAGCCGGTCACGTGCCAGAAAGAGCCTTTCCTTCCGCGCATCCCACAGCGCAAAAGCGAACATTCCGCCGAGACGGTCAAGGCACGCCTCCCCCCACTCGCCATAAGCCTCGAGGAGCACTTCCGTGTCCCCGGTGGAGGTGAAGCGATGGCCCAGTTTCTGGAGTTCGCTGCGGACTTGCTGGAAATTGTAGATTTCTCCGTTAAAGACCAGCCAATTGCCTCTCTCAGGATCATGCATCGGCATGTGCCCGGCCGGCGAGAGATCGAGGATGGCCAGCCGGCGGCTTCCCAACCCGACGCACTGCTGCGCGTCCGAGCGAAGCGGAAGGATCTCCATCCCTTCATCGTCAGGACCGCGATGAGCCAATGCCCGTGTGCCCAGGCTGAGCGCCCGGTCAACTTCGGGCGAGCGTTTGCCGACTAGTCCAAAGATTCCGCACACGGTCTTACCTGTTTCGAGGTGCTTTCCGGTTTCTCTGTGCCTCAGTGCCTCTGTGGTTCTTGTTCACCGCTGAGGCGCCGAGACACTGAGAAAGAAACTACAAAACAAGCCTTCCAGTTTCCAGTTTCTAATTTCTACTTTCTGCTTTCTGCCTTCTCTGTGCGCGATTCGTGTAAACTATCGTCGCCAGGAGAATCTTTCACTTCAAAGCACCTGGACAGTGCGTTATGGAATCCTGCGAGAGTGGAATCATAATTCCAGCTCTGAACCGTGCTTCGTGCCTTCTTACCCAGCAGTAACAGGCGCTGTTCGGATTCGCAGGCGCGATCTATAGCCGAGGCCAGAGCCGCCGGGTCGTTCTCGGGTACCATGTATCCGTTCTCGCCCTCGATGATCAGATCGTGTGCCGCCCCAACCTTCCGCGTGGCGATCACCGGCAGCCCACTTGCCATCGCCTCATTGACGACGAGCCCCCACGGTTCAACCTCGGAGGGCAGGACGAACAAGTCCGCAGCAGCGTAAAACCTGGGCAAGTCCTTCCAATCGTGGAACCCCAGGAAAAAAACTTGCGGCAAATTTTGTGCCAGTTTTTCGAGCGACTTTCTTTTGGCGCCATCGCCGACGATGAGCAGTCCAATGTCCGATCGCTTTGTGGAAAGCCGCCGCAAAGCTTCAATCAGCACATCAACACGTTTCAACCCGACCAATCGGCCCACGTAAAGCAGCAGATAACGCTGCCTCCAGCCGTTTTGGTCCCTTATGGTTTGGCGGGAAACGCGATAATGGTCTGCCTGGGTCTGAAAACACTCGTTATCTACCGCATAGCGCGCCAGGAAGATCTTTTCCGGTGTCGCACCGTAGAATTGCCAATACTGAGAATTCATGGTGCCGACGGATAGGAAGGCCGAAACACGTCTTGTGAGCCACCTAAGGAACAACCGTTTTAGTGCAAGCCTAACCTGTGGTTTCCCCAGTTCTGCAACCACGTTCGAGTCAGTCCGCATTAACATCGGAATCCGGTGGGCGATAACCCAGAGAATCGCCAGCATTGTGGTCGCGGTGTTATAGCCGTAGATGACAACAGCATCCGGTCGGAAAGCTCTAAGTTCTCCCCATAAGCCGGGATTGATGGCTCCTACCAATAGCCGGCCATGCCATCTTTCCGGCGCAAAGTTCTTGAGGTAGCGTGCCGGGTATGGATGTGCGCCAAGACGCCATTGCTGTCCCGGCTGGTGGTCGCGAGAGTACAGCACTTGAATATCGTAGTCCGCCGACCTCGCAAGGCGTTCAAAAAGCAGCTCACGATAGGGCGTCGGGACGCCAACCAAAATCGCAACGCGTTTCTTCATCGCGAAACTCGGATGGGAGTAGTGAGGCGAGCCGCCAAGACTCCGAAGACCAGCCAGAACAAAATCGTTGAAAAAAAGCCTACACTGGTGAGCCACGCTTCGAAAAACGCGCTTGCTAACCCTCCGACCAAACAGGCTGAAAGCGTGAGCATCACCCAAAATTCGTCGCCCATTTGATGCAGCCTGCGGAAGAGCATTAAGCGCTGAGTCGCGGTGACAAGCACCCACGCCAGCGGGAGGAGCACAAAGCCAGCACCGATTAAACCGACTTCCTCTACCAACGCAAGGTAGCTATTGGCCTTCTCGCGCCCGGCCGTGCCGCTTTCGAATGCAAACTCCCAGTCCTCGCTATACCCTTTGCTTACCCCAAACCCCACCCCGATCAGCGGGCTTTCCTGGGCCGCCTCCCAGGTGACGCGGAGGGGCTCTCCCCTCGTTCTAAGAACGTAAGCATCGCCCTTATAAATGTAGACTCGGTTCAAGTTCTGCACATATTCAGGGAAGTACAAGCCCATAATGACCCCGGTGACAAGCGCGCCGCCCAGGAACAATCCAAAAGCCCTGCGGTGGGCAAAGTAGAGCCACCATCCACACGCAAGAAAGGTGGCGGCAAGGCCCGCCCTGGATCTCGATATGAGCAAGAAGATGAAATAAGCTATGGTGAGTAGAACATTGGCAGCACGGATCTGCGGTGCCTTGTCAAACGACCGTAACAAGTTGAGTAGGAGGACGGGTGCGACCAAGGGGATGAAGGCCCCGATTGCATTCGGATTTCCGAAGGGGCCTGCGAAATAACCCGCACGCGCAGGCAAGACATGTATGACCGCTAAGGCGCAGCCCAGCGCCACGATCACAGCGCACCAATAAACCTGGTCGAGAAGCTTGCACGACCCTCCGGATGGGCCTCCAGATTCCAGCCTCCCATACAGCATGGCCGCCACAGCCAAGCAAGCAAAAGTCGCAGCCTTTAGGATCGTCATCAGGCCGTTCACCGAATAGGAGCTTGAAATCGCCGCGTAGGCCACAAAGCAAAAAAGGCTCAGATGCATCGGATGCCAGATAGAACGGCTACTCTGCACAGAGCTGCGCAGAATCATGCCCAGCGCCAAAGCAAGGAGTATGGCCCAACGGAACTCACCCAGCGCTCCCCCTCGATTTACGATCGGCATCGAAGCACCCAGGAAAGCCAGCAGGGTGGACAGGATGAGATAGTGCGGCGGAATTATAGAAGCGAAGAGGACAAGCGCGGCCACTACAATCGCAACTTCCACCTACCAACCTCCTCTACCCACGAGAATCATTAGAGCCCAGGATGTCTGGAATTGCCGATTTTCGATTGACGATTGACGATTGCCCCGCCGCGGGCCGATGGACATTGGAGGGAGTTGCCACACCACTATTTCAATCGTCAATCGTCAATCGGCAATCAGCAATCGGCAATGAACACACGCCTGAGCTGATGCATGAGATGGGGGCGTCCGGCAATCGCAGCGACCACCTGCTCGACCGTAACGGACTCGATTCTGCCATCCGAAGCCGCCACCACAACATGGCGCGGGTCCGCTGGGCAAGGCCCCCAAAGCTCGGGAAAGCTGGGTCCGAAAACCGCAATAACCGGAATGCGCAAGGCGGCGGCAATGTGCATGGGGCCGCAGTCGTTGCAGAGCAAGAGGGCGAAGCGCCGGATCAGGGCACAAAGCTTTCCCACCGTTAGGGTCGCAGGCGCTTGTACAACCGTTGTCCTGACGCTCTCGACGAAGCCCTGTACGGCCTCGGCATCTGCCGGGCTTCCGGTAACCACAACCTTGCAGTCGAATTTGCCCGCTAGACTCTCGGCAACACGCGCGAAGCGGTCTGCCGGCCAGCGCTTCTCCGGGCCGCCCGCGCCCGGGTGTACTCCGAGAAGGCGGCTTCCGGCCAGTCCTTGTTCTTGCAGCCATTCGTCCGCCCAGGCCAGGTCAGCGTCCGAGAGACCAACGGAGGGTGCGCTCTCCAGGATAGGCACATCCAATGCGCGAAGAAGGTCATAGGCATGTTCAACACGATGCCGGTGATGGTCAGTGCGTACGCCCGGTTTGGGTTGTTGCATTGCGGCGCCGTCCAGGCAGACTTGCGTATGGATTCCGGTGCAGAAACCCAGGATGCGGTCCATGGGATGGTCGTAGCAAATCACTAGCAAGTCGTATGACCGCGCTCGCAGCTCGCGAATCAGCTTGACCGTGTCCAGAAATCCCGCCCGTGGCGACTCCGGCCTCAGCGTCCATCGCGCCTCATACGTGATAACCTCGTCTACTGCCGGATGATTTCTGGGAATGTCCGCCACAGCGCTTTTGCAGACGACCGCGATGTGAGCCTGGGGGTACTTCAACCTGAGATTGGCAAAGAGGGGGGTCAGCAAGACAAGATCGCCAAGGTGAGACAAGCAGATGGCCAGGATGCGCTGCGGTTCACGACCATCCGGTTTCCACGAGTGAGCACCGAAGACTCGGTCCGTTGCCCTCAGCAAACTGTAAAGAAGTCGTGTCGCCTTTCGAGAAGCGCGCATATACGCTGCAATCACTTGGTCAGGTCGTTCGAGAACGATGACATGTTTCTGGGATCGAAGCCAACGATGAGTAGACCATCGCGGGCGATCTCCGGCGGCGCCGTAACCACGAGTCGGCGACCGATGCCAACATCGTCCGGTTCAACTTTCTCCCCCAAGTACCGGAGCAGCCGAGCCATAGGTGAATACGCAGGGACCGTCTCCATCTCATAGTGAAGGCCCTGATTGACGAATTTGCTCCCTAAGTGGCTCTTATCAACGAGGGCGAACGCGAATGCTTGGTCTCGTCCGATGACGATCTCCATGCGGACAGCCCCATTGTCACGCGAGATTCTCAGCCTCCCCTGTGGGCTGCTTCCCCAGCCGAGGCTGTCCACCGTAATAAGCCTGCTAACGCGCCCTCTGTTGCCCCATGCCGCCATGTCCAACATGGCGTTGCTTCCGTTCCGACCTCCCTGATCATCAACGAGCAACAATGTGGGCGTGCTCATAGTGGCGATGACACGCCGGAGTCCTTCGAACTCTACGCGGGCCACCCAATTTTGGGCCAAGCCTCCGGCCACCATCCGCGGGAAGCTGGTCAGGTAGATCAACAACTGGCCGACCGCTAAACCAACGAGCCCCGCTGCCAGTCCCCTCCGAACCCACCGCTGGCCGGCGCCTTGCCCGATTTGCTCGACAGCGACAATAGCTGCCAGTGCGCCGAAAACTGCCGCGAGTTGCATAAGCCGGGGCTTGGGTCCTACCCAAAGAACGGCGAGCGCAACTCCAAGACACAAAAGAGCCCGCAAGAGGGGCCTGCGCCCCGCCTTCCCCGGCCGCAGCAAGGCCCAGGCCACAAGGGCGCAGCCGGCTAAATTCATCAATGCCCCGATCACAACTCGCAGGGACCGCTCACCGAAGACAACCACGTCCGTCTCCCAAGGGAAGAAAGGCTTGGCGAGCAGCCTTAGTCCATTGACAATCCCCATGCTCGCCCAGCCATGTTCAGGCTCCACAGCGTAGGTATGACCCACCCCACCATAAAACACCCAGCGCAGCGCCGCGAAGCAGAGCAGCGGCAGGAGGAAGAGCGGCAACACCTTTAAGCGGGCTCGAGCTACCTTTCCATCGCGCCTGAAAACGAAGAGGAGGGCTGCGATGACAGGCGTCACTACGCCGGCTTCATGACTGAGCAACGAGCCCAACTGACACAGGATGGAAAGGGTGATTCGCAATCCTCGATGGCGGCTACCCTCTGGGGGCAGGAGGAGAAAAGCGGCCAACGCGAAAAGCACCATCAGAAGACTGCCACGATAGGCTGATAACAGGACCGCCTCATACCAGGTGGCTGAGAAGGCGTACACAATTAACATTGACGAGAGAAATAAAATGTTGCCACTCGTCTCACGACGCAGGAAAAACATGAAGAGAATGAGGGTAATCACCAGGCCCAGAAAGTTCGTCGTCAAATTAAGGGGCCCGGTTCCTGGGGAGAGCAGACTTTCAAGCCAGAAGGTTGCATTGACCACCGGCCGACAGAAATGGGTATTAAGGTGAGGCAAGTCTGGAAATGGGTCAAAATACGAAGAGTAACCCCGTGTAACCCACAAGGCCGGGTTTGGATGATACTGCCGGGCACTATTGAAGATCAGAGGAAAATCCTCGTCCTTAATGTGGAACGTTCGCACATACGGCAAGAGAAATACGGAGTAAAGAAGACCTGTCCCCAACAGCAAAGATGCCACTACTAGCCAGTATTTACGCCCTGTCATTGACAGGCTCCAAACCTTCCGCCGCCATTCGAGAGGCCGACATAGCGAATATCACGAACACCGCGAGGCAACTACCAGGATGTTGTCGTTCTGTCTCAAGAGGCCCCAGAAGAAGCTGCGAGCCAGGTTTCGCAGCCAAGGGGTTGGAGCTAGCCGGTGTCGAAGCTCGAAACTCTTGCCTTTGAGGCGCTCGGTGACGGCGGATTGCGTGCCACCTTTCAGGGCGCCCAGTCCCCCACACCGCCGCACCTTCTCAACGCGAAAGCCTGCTCCCTCAAGGAGCTTCCGCAGCGAGCACTCGTCGAAATAGTAAAGGTGCTCCTTTGGTTGCACCATTATCCATCCTGGTCCCAGCTTGCGTGCGTTCCCCGATCCGAAGTCGGGGCACTCCAGAAGCACTCTCCCATTCTGCCGGAGGAGAGCTCGGATCTTGCGGACTGCTGCAAAGGGGTCAAGCATATGCTCGATGACGTGGAACAAGCAGATTACATCGAAGTGCCCCTCGGGCAACTGCGCCTGTTCGAAACCTCCGACCACGACCGTACAGCCAAGTCGCTCCGCTGCGACGCACGCAGCACGGCGGTTGAATTCCACCCCCCAAATTTCCCAGCCCTTCTGCCGGACCGCCGACAGAAACCTCCCCGTCGCGCAGCCGACCTCGAGCAATCGCCCCTTCATGATCCCGCGAGTAGCATATCGGACCCGCGTTGCTTCCCAGGAGGTTGGCTCGACGGTCCAAACGAAATCTCCGTCAAGCTCTTCTCCGCCCGTGTGTCCCCGAATGTAGTCGTCATCGTACACCTCGCCCCGGGCGCTTGCTGGGAGGCGGGGATTGACATAGGCGAGGCCGCAGCCTGAGCATCGCACCAGACAGAACCCTTGCGCATGGAACATTTCAATAGTGCTGTCCTGGCCACATAAATTGCACGGCACCCACTCCAGCGCGGGGCTCGCGCCGGCAATAAGCGGTTCGCCAGTCGCATCGTCGTGGATCATTGCTTGAATTCGGGCAGGCGATCTACCACCCAACACCCTGAAGTGTCTTTACGAACCAGGGCGAAACAGAATTCCGAAAATGCCAGGCGGATTCAGATAGAGTGCGCGGATCGCAGAGCTATCTCTTATTTTCTGTCGGCCCAGCGTGAGGTAAATTCGCATAGCACGTGAGGAAACCGGCCGACGGCTAGATTTCAAAATCGGGAAGTCCTTTACAGCCCGCCCAAATCCCCCTAACACATTGCGGAGCGCCCCGCGCCATGCCGCTCTGACCGAGTACTTTACAAGCGCGTTCACGGTGCTAATGACGCACCAGGGGAAAGGTTCATTGAGCCAGGCCTGGAGCAATCGATTCCTAGCCGTTAGAGCTAATATCTCCCCTAGGTCACGAGGACTTGTCATATAAAACAAGTGCACGATCGTGGCCTTCGGGAAATAAACGAGGCGATACCCCTTGTCAAGTATGCGGAGGCTGAGGTCTGACTCCTCGGATTGCCGCAAAGCTAGCTCTCTGTAGTATCCCGTTTCCCGAAGGACCGCCTTGCGGATGCAGTGGCCGCATCCCCAATAGCCGCCGGTGTAGTGTTCCGGTTCTGTTGGGCCGCTCGCATCCTCTTCGCACTCGACCACGCGGAAGGCGACGACCGCCAATTCAGGCTCGCCTTCCATTCGGGCTGCGACTCTGGAGATAGTGTCGGCGTGAGGGAAGTAGGCATCGTCATCCAGGCTAACGATGTAATCTCCGTTTGCTTCTCTCATGAGGAGGTTGCGAGCGGCGATAAGCCCACGGTTTTCATCAAACCGGAATAATCGGATGTCAGGATGATGGGAACGAATATAATCCGATGTGGCGTCCTGGGAAGCGTCGTCGAGGACGAGGATCTCCAGATTGGGATAGTCCTGCGCATAGAGGCTTTGCAAGGCTCTCGGCAACAGCGTCAGCCGGTTTCGCGTTGCGACCATCGCGCTCACAAGTGGATGCATTGTCGGCTACTTATTGATAGTGGCAGTTTGTGGTGCCGCCGGGCGTCATCTTAACCTTCGGGCCGCAACCGGGCCCCCAGCGGCCGGCACTTAGGCGAAATAGGCCCGATGAGGAGACTCCCCCCGGAGGAGCTTGGCAACGCCCCGAAGTTTTCCGCAAAGCAATTGGAGGTTGGCGCGCCAAGGGCGAGCCGGATTCTTGACCTGGGCCATGGTGCAGTACAAAAGTTCGTACGCGAAGAGGCGAAGATAGTCACCGGGGCGCCGTCGCAGGAGGACGTGCATGACGACAGCGTGCCGGTTCAGAACCATACTTTCCCCCAGTGCCCCCCAGTCTTGGGGGGTGCTCCCCATGCACTTATGGAGCAGCCGCGCTCGTGTTGTGTTCAGCAGCCGGTACCGTCTAGCCACGCGGGCCGACAGGTGGACGTCCTCCATGAAAGAGTAGCCCGCAAACGTTTCCCAAGAGCGCTCAGCGAGATAGGCCTCCCGGCGGTATGCCATCGCCGCCCCGTTCAGCCACTCCACGGGCTGAATCGCATCGGGACCGTCCGCCGGGTAGAAATTAATCGCCGGCCCTACCAGTCGACCGGCGTAGCTGCCCTCCGTCCTGCCACCCAAGGCGCGCAACAAGAGGCCATTGAGGCGCGACGGCGGCCCATACCCACTACCAACTACCGTGCCACTCACACCGCCTACCTCGCCTTTGGTATCGTCCTCGAACACTCGCATGATCTCGGCAATGAAGTTTGGTTCCAGCACTACGTCGTCGTCCAGGAAGAGGATGATGTCACCTCGGCTGGCCTCGGCGCCGCGATTGCGCTGCACGGCAGTGCTTCGGGCGGCGCTGCGCTGGTAAACAAACGACGCCGGAAACTGCGCCGAAAGCGACCCAACCAATTCCTCGGTGGCGTTGTCATCCGAGGAATCTACTAGGATGATTTCCGACGGCAGGCGTGTCTGGCGTGCAACGCTGAGGAGACAATCCCTCAGTGGATCCGGGCGGTTCCGAGTGGGAATCACGACGCTGCAATGCGCAGCCTGCACAGCCTTCACCGGTGCTTACATCCGAAACCATCTTCCAGGCAAGAGACCGCGCGTGTCGGTGTCATCCTGGTTGAACCACTTCTTTGGTGCTACGACGATCCCGCCCGAGTTGCTAAGCCACGCCCCGCACCAACTGAAAGAACTGTTGGCGATAATGTGGCGCCGGCACAATGCCATCGAGTTATCTCTTGCCCGCCGTAAAGGCGCTGCGCATCACATGTCTCGCAATCCAGCCGGGCAGCAACAAAATGGCCCTGATCACTACACGGGGAGAAGCACTACACTTCAGTCCCTCCCACACTTGCTTGAGCACGGCTGTGAACTCGCCCTTGCCCAACGCGTCGTACGCATTGCTGAGTGCAAGGTGGGCAACATTTTCTCTTGCCTTTCGCGACACGGATTCCGCCTGATCTGGCGGCAGAAGCTGACGAATAACTGCAATGCAACGCCGCTCATTCACGACGTCCTCGGCTGATCTCACGAAAGCCACTGTCCAGGAAGTGGAATGCTTGCGAAACGCCGCCAATGTCGCGGGCTCGTACCAGACCGGGTAGTGTGCCGCAATCCTTACCCACATTTCCCAGTCTGCCGCGTAGGAAAGCTCCGTCCGGAATCCCCCCAACTTCTCGTAGACACTCCGCCTGACCACCATCGACGCACACTGAATTCTACAACGGGCGCCGATCTTGTAGATGAAACCAGCTAAGACACCAGGTGTGGGTCTCTCCAATTCGGAGATCGCTCGCCAGCGCTCGTTCTCGTCAATGTGTGCATACCGGCAAAACGCCGCTCCAACGTCATCCCTTCCCTCCAGCCCGGCCTTGAGGCATCTGTAAAAGCCGGGAAACACAACATCGTCACTGTGCAATATGTGTACCCACTCACCCAGCGACCTCTCGATGCAACTATTCCAGTTAGCGATTCCGCCCAAGCGACGGGGCTGGCGAACAAAATCCACTCTTTCGCCCCCCACTCGCCGCACTAACGCCTCCGGATCACCTAAGCTCGAAGCGTCGTCAACTACCTCGATCTGCATTTCCTCAGCACCGGGATCCTGCGACAGCACACTCCTCAGTGTCCTCTCGAGATATGTCACCCGGTTGTAGACGGGGATCATAACGGACCAAAACGGTCGCGGCCCTGTGCCGCACGGGGGGGAAATTGGGGGCGGTGGAGGATATGTCAACACAAGAGTGACCGAGTCCAAAGTGGACCCTTTCTCTGGGTAAGCGCAGCCGTGGACGCGTTGTCCACGACGGTCACCCTGAAGTTCGGATAGTCAATCTTGAGCACCGGATCGACGCAGTTGAGCGTGATTTGTGCCCCGTTGTAATCCAGAACAATAAGGAAGCCAGAGTCCTTTGCCCGTCGCGCATGCCGCCAGAGGCCCCTATAATACGAACCGGAGCCCCCAAACCCCGGGGCGTTAAGCGCGTCGCAGCCGCACGGCACGCTCCAAATGCCAGCTTAGCCTCTCCGCGGCGTGTTTCCAGGTCCAGAAGCTGCGTACCACCTCCAGAGCCCTGCGGGCGATACGCTCCCTCTGGACATCATCTCGGAGGAGTTCGCTTGTGGCCTGGGCAAACGCCTCCTCGTCTCTTTCCGTCAGAATTCCTGTTTCGTTGTGAAGCACGCTCTCCCTTACTCCTCCCTCCTTTACAGCAATGACCGGGGTTCCACAGGCCATCGCCTCCAGAGCTACCAACCCAAAGGGCTCCAGGTACGGGGCGTAAAGAAACAGCTTAGCCTTGTTATACAGGCGAACGAGGTCGGAGTCGGAAACAAGTTTTTTGATGCTCAAGTCCACCTTAAGTGTGGCTGCAAGTCTCAGGAGGTATGCCTCCCAGCCGGGGTTAGTCGCATTCGCGGCAATTAAGATTTTGGGCCGTGCCTGTGTGTCTATGCGAGCCAAGGATCGGATGAGGAAGTCGTAACCCTTAGAGGGGCTGCACCACCCGACGGACAAAACATAATTTTCCCGGCGTTCGAAAAGAGGGCGAAAAAGGTCCGTGTCTGTTCCCAAGTACGACACAAAAGAATTGAGCCCATACACCCTCAGGATCACTTCCCGCGAAAAGTAGGAGTTCGTCACGATATAGGACGCGGACAGCGCGTTGCGTTTATCGAGTTGGATCGCCCGCCTGTAGAGGTAATTGCGGAACCTCTCCCTCAACCACTCGCACCTTGGGATTGTCGCGCCAGCAGACCTCGACGCCACGTCCAGGATGGCCTCCTCACACCTATGGGGTTGTTGGCAATAATATACGGTAGGCTTGGCCAAGAATCTCAATATGAATGGCGATAGGGTATCCCTGTCCTGCTCGCTGAGCACCACGTCGTACGAGCCCGCATTGATAGCATCCGCGATGGATTGCTGTCCCCGCTCTTGATCTCTCACGGAATTGCCTAACCGGAATAGACGTTTCAGAACAGAAGACGCGGCGCCAAGGCGCGTCCGCCGGATAGGGAAGACCCGATATGTGGTTACGACGTCCCTCAATGGCAAGAAGTTTTCCTCCGCGGTTGAGGGGATAAACGCGTCAACTACGTGACCGGCCTTCACCAGATGCTTTGTGAGGTTGTAAAGGGCTCTCTTGGCGCCACCCGACCCCAGGTTGTGGAAAACGGCAATTCTCACTTTCGCGCCACCGCGATCAGATCTTCTGCGAAGGCCCCACGGGGAATCCCGAGTAGTCTGGCGAGCACGCGCAGTCCCGCAGAACGGATTCTTCCTTTCAGCGATTTGACGAATGTCCTCTTTATGCAAGGAACCTTCTCGTAGTCGACGTTTTCAACCTTGAATCCCGCTGCATCTAGACACTGCCGGATGGTGTTAGGGGTGAAACCCGTTTCGTGGGTAAAATCCCGATAGAAATACTGTGAGAACAAAGGGCTGTCGGCATTAGTCACTCTCAAGAGGAGCACTCCATCTGGCCGGAGCGCAGAGTGGGCAAGGGTCAGAAGCTCGCCAACCTCGTCCTTTTTCAGATGGTCGAGGAAGTCGATAACGGCGATGGCGTCATAGGGTTCCACTTTCTCCAAATATGTAAAGACGTCTGAAAGAATGAACCTTACCTTACCCTCGAAATTCAAACCAGACTCAGCCAGCTTCTGCCTCGCCATGTTCATTTCCTCTTCGCAGAGATCAACGCAATCGAGTCTCTGGAAGCCCTCCTTGAGAAGATAATGCTCAAGATACCCCACTCCGCAAGGCGCGTCCAAGATGCGACTTCCGCGCGACAGAGACGATAAGGCCTCACCGAAGTTCAACCGGAGTCTTTCCAACACCCACGCCCATCCCTCCGGAGTCTTGGGCATGAAGCGAATATAGTGAGTGGACAGATACCTTTGCTCAAGGCTGTTTTTGAAATCATCTGGCATGAATTGACTGTCTCCTCAGTCCCACAGAGTCGCATGGAGGGCATCCGACTGATCGCGCCACTCAGCCCCAGTGTTGTCTCTGGTCACAGTCAACGCCACCGTCCATCCCGCGCGGTCGCCAGGCTCGTGGTCGCACCGCCGCGCCTCCCTGCCAAAAACAGAATCGGCCTGAAGGCAACATGCGTGCACTGTGGGGACGCAAGTTGATTCAAGGACCACTTTTCCGCTCTTTGCAGTGGGAAAAAAATCTGCACAGACATGAGGTCTCAACCGTCCGAGGCTTGGTTGGAATCACCGATCGATAAGCGCTTAGGGAATGGCAGGACCGTTTGGAGCCGAGGCAAGAGGCACCTCACGTGGGAAATCATCAAAGGCCGAGACAGTGAAAGCGGACGGCAGGTTTAGGATTCCGTTCCAACGGTCGTGGGGGTGCTGGTGGATGCTGGTTGCAACAATCATCTCTGGCTCGCAGTCCCACTCAACCAGCCGCTCCTGATCGTCCCAAAGACTGACAAACCAATAGTAAGGGCCGGGCTTAAGGGGAAGCATCGGGAAGGTATACTTGAATTCGTGCAGGCCGGGTTGCAGCTTCAGGCCCTCTGCCGCGCAGCCCCAAACCAAATTCCGGTCTGAGGTGAACAGCCCAATCCCGTGGTGTCCTCTCAGGACGGGTTGTGACAACTCAGCCACGAAGCGGATACAAACCGGGCCAAGTGTCTGTAAGAGATGGGGAGAGCTCGAAGATGGCTCAACAATCTCCCAGCACCGAAACCTCGCCCTTTCCCCCGGCCCGGAAAGCCCTGCTTGCGTCCAAGAGCCGGAAGTCATCGTAGCTTCGTACTTCGCCAATGCCGTCGCGACCGGGCCGTCCTGCTGGATACGCCCGGCTTCGACCCAGATCGCGCGCTCGCACAAGCGTCGGACTTGGTTCATCTGATGGCTGACGAAAAGCACTGTGCGGCCAGATTTGGCCACATCGCCCATTTTTCCAAGGCACTTCTTTTGAAACTGGATGTCGCCCACGGAAAGGACCTCGTCCACAAGTAGGATCTCCGGCTCGAGGTGGGCGGCCACGGCGAATGCCAGGCGCATTTGCATGCCGCTACTGTAATGCTTGACCGGCGTGTCAAGGAATTTCTCTACCTCGGCGAAGGCGATGATTTCGTCGAACTTGCGCTCGATCTCTTTCTTGCGCATGCCGAGGATGGCGCCGCTTAGGTAGACGTTCTCCCGGCCCGTCAACTCCGGGTGAAAACCCGTTCCCACTTCCAGCAGACTTCCGACACGTCCCTTCAATCGAGCATGTCCTTCGGTGGGCCTCGTAACTTGGGCCAGAATCTTGAGCAGGGTCGTTTTTCCCGCGCCGTTGCGGCCGATGATGCCCATCACCTCGCCCTGGCGAACCTCGAAGGAGACATCCTTGAGCGCCCAAATGTGCGTGGCATCGCCGTTGGGCGAAGAGGGCTTTCGCGGTCTGAAGAGGCGAGCCGGGGCGGACACGGCGCGGGCAAGTATGTCGCGCAGGGCGAGGTAACGCTCCCGCTCGCCGATGCGATAGCGCTTGCCCAGGCTTTCAGCGCGAATGACGATGTTGGACATATGAATGGTGAATTATGAATGGTGAATTATGAATTGTGAATTGTGAATGGTGAATTGTGAATGGTGAATTCCTGGTTCCAGGTTCTTACTTCTTGCTCCTTGCTTCTTGCTTCTCAACTCCTCCTCTGCGCCTTCATCATTCATAATTCAGAATTCATCATTTAGACCACGAACTGTCGACTGTCGACTTTCTTTCAGACTACGTCCGCTATGGTCCCTTCCATCCTTCGGAAGAAGAACAGGCCGCCAATCAGCACAACGATCACGGCGCCCGCTGACGCTGCCAGCAGCAGGCTTGGCGGTTGACCCTTTCCGGTCAGTGCCCAGCGAAACCCTTCGATGACCCCGGCCATGGGGTTCAGTCCGTACAGCCACCGCCAGCGCTCCGGGACCAACGTGCTGGGATAGGCCACAGGTGAGGCGAACATCCAAAACTGGATCAGGAAGGGCACTACGTAGCGCACGTCTCGGTAGATGGCATTGAGCGCTGACAGCCACAAGCCCGCCCCGAGCGCTGTTGCGACCGCGAGAAGCAGGAATGCCGGAAACGTCAGGATGGCTTTGCCGGGATGGACACGGTAAAGGACCATCATGGCCAAGAACACCACAAAGCCGATGGCAAAATCGAGAAGACCCGAAACCACTGCCGAAAGGGGCAAAACCAGCCGTGGGAAGTACACCTTGGTGATCATGCCTTTGTTCTCGACCACCACATTCGTGGCGTTTTGGAGCGCCCCGGCGAAATACATCCAGGGCAGCAGAGCGCTGAAGTAGAAAATCGGGTAAGGAAGCCCTCCTGACGGGATCTTGGCCAGGCGCCCAAAAAACAGGCTGAAAACCAACATCGTCATGAGGGGTTGAAGGACCGCCCAGGCCGCCCCAATCGCAGTCTGCTTGTAACGAACTTTAATGTCGCGCCAGACGAAGAAATAGACCAGCTCACGGAACTGCCAGAGCTCGCGAAAATTCAGGTCGAGCCATCCGCTGGGCGGGGTAATGTCAATGACAGGGACATCGGTCAGCGGTATCGGGACCTCCGTCGTGCTCATGGAAGAACAGGATTCAGGATTCAGGATTCGGGATTCAGGAAGAGCGTTTGCGGCTTGGTAGAACAGGATTCAGGATTCAGGATTCGGGATTCAGCACTCTAGTGCCCTGAGTCAGAAGTTCGCTTACAAAGTCTTCCTCATGCGAGCGGTCTTTTCGCAGCCCCGTCAGGGGCGGAAGATTGTAGCCCAGGGCGCAAGCCCTGGGACACGAAGCCCTCACCCCGCCTTCGGCACCCCTCTCCCGCGCGGGCGGGAGAGGGGACGGGGGAGAGGGGGGGTTCGCATACCCACGGCTGACGCCGTGGGCTACATTCTTTCGCCCCGACAAGTCGGGGCTGAATTATTCAACGAACTTCTGACTCAGGACACTAGTTTCCAGTTTCCAGTTTCTACTTTCTGCTTTCTGCCTTCTCTGCGCCTGGGTAGGACAGGATTCAGGATTCAGGATTCGGGATTCAGGAAAAGCGTCCAGCTTCTACTTTCTGCTTTCTGCTTTCTCTTCACTGAGGCACCGAGACAGTGAGAAAGAAACTACGAAACAAGCCTTCCGTTTCCAATTTCCAGTTTCCAGTTTCTAATTTCTACTTTCTGCTTTCTGCCTTCCCTTAGTGTTCTTTGCTGCTATAATAATGACGGTCGTAACCGTAATAGTAGGACCCATAGCCGCTGTAGTAGCCCTCGTCCCGCGCATCCCACTTATTCAGGACCGTACCCAGAATTCTTCCCCCGGCGCTTTCCAGAATCTTGTGGGCGCGCACCAGGGCGCGGCGCGCCGTGACTCCGCTTTCCACCACCAGTATTACTCCGTCGACAAGCCTGGAGAGAATGGTCGCATCAGTCACCATCAGCAAAGGGGCGGAGTCCACCACCAGGTGCTCGAAGCGCCCGCGTAACTCCTGCATGAGATTTTCCATGGTGGGAGAGGAGAACAAGTCCGCAGGGTTGGGCGCCTCAGGGCCGGCCGGAACCACCCAGAGGTTAGGCACTGCTTCAACTTGGCGCAGGACCTCATCCAGACTGTGCGCGCCGGAAAGAAGGCTGCTGAGCCCCGCGCCATTTTGAGAGAGAGCCAGCGCCCTCGAGATCCCCGGCCGGCGCAGGTCGGCGTCAACGATCACCACGGGCACGCCGCGCTGGGCCAGCCCCAAGGCCAGGTTGAGCGCGGTGGAAGTCTTGCCCTCGCGCGGCTGAGCGCTGGTCACCAACAAAGCCTGGGGAGGGCGCGGAGCACTCGAGAGCAGAATCGAAGTACGCAGGGTGCGGAAAGACTCTGCCAGGGATGAGGTGGGGTGTTTCAAAACGATCGATTCCACCGCCCCATTCATTGGCTGACTCCTGCCCCCGCCCATCCTCCGCCAGGACGAGCGCGCCAGGGGGATCACGGCCAAGGCTGGGGCGGCGACGAGCCGTTCCAGTTCCTCGGCGCTCTTGACGGAAGTATCCAGACTCTCCTGGATGAAGGCGAGCGTAACCCCAAGCACCAGTCCCACCAGCAAACCGACGGCAATGTTATACGCAATTCTTGGCCGCACCGGCGCCGTGGGGACTAACGCCGAATCGACCAGATGGATGTTGGTCGCTCTCAAACCCGCTGACACGGTGGCGTCTTTCAGGCGCTGGAGCAGGTTCGCATAGAGCTGCTGGTTGGTCTCAAACTCACGTTTCAACATGTTGTGCTCGATCAAGAGTTGATTGAGCTTTCCCACCTCCACCTTTTCTTGGGCCACCGCGGCAGACAAAAGCCTTTCCCGGCCCAGGGCCGCCATGTAGTCGTTGTGAATTCGCACTACAACACGCTTGCGCTCGCGCTCCATGATGGACTGGACTTCGTCCAATTGGTCCCGGAGTCTTTTGACTTTGGGGAAGTTGGGTCCATACTGCCCTAAGGCGTCCACGTACTCTTCTCTTAATTCGGCGTACTTGTCGTCCAAGCGTCCCAACAAATCATTCTGGGTAGTGAAGGCGGCCTGGGATGGGTTGGAGTTCACCAAGTCGTAGACCGATTCCTTCTGCATGCGCTCGCTTTGCGCGTTGGTCAAGTCCGTGCTCAAAGCCGCCAGCCTCTGCTCGACCACAGTTTGTTTGTCGCCGACATTGACGATCACATTCTGGCGCTCGTAATCGACCATGGCCTGCTGCGACTTCTCCACCTTGGCTTTCAACTCGTCGAGCTGCCCCTCCATCCATCCCGAAGCTTGCCGGGTCGCGTCATATTTCTGATGAAAATTGTATTCACTGTAGTTGTTGACCAGGGCGTTGGCCGCCCGCGCCGCGAGCTGAGGGTCGGTGCTATCAAAAGTGACTTCTATCATGCGGCTGTCTCTCATCAGTTGAACGCGTAGATGCCCTCGAAATGCCTGGATGAGCCCGTTCTGGGCCGCCGTCTGAGAATCCGCCTGGGGGCGCTCGCCGCCTCCGCCAAATTCCGCTTTTCCCCCCATGCCGAGCTGCTGAACGGTTCGCCAGGCCAAGTTTTCACTTTTCAGCACATTGACCTGCGTTTGCAGGAAAGTCTCATCATTCCAGCCAGACATGTCCCGGAAGAGATCGTTGAAGGACTGGATTTCCGGCGTTTCGGCCTCAACCTCGACGCGAGCTGTAGCCTCATAAACCGGCTGCGTCTTGAAGGAAACAATCGCCGCCACCGTTGCCATCACCAAGGCCGCCGCCAGGATCGTCCACATGCGCTTCAAAAAAATCAGCCAGTAGGTCCGTATATAGGAATAGCTGTCGGGGGCATCTGCCCCTAATTCGATAAGGGAATCCGCCCGAGGCTTGACCCGTTCCGGGGAGCCGCGTTCAATAGGAGCTAACTCTTCGTTTTCAGCCATGTTGTAGAACCACCTTTGCCAAATTCAACAAAACTACGGAGTGTCCGCGAAATTTCTCGACAATGTGCTCGCCGAAGCGCCAGTACCGCCCCGCCTTGTACCGGACGGTGCAGGGCCCCGCGCCACGCTAGCCTTCCCCAGATAACCCATCACGCGCTTGACCAAACAGGGGATCACTGTATCGCATAGATCGCGGCATATGAAGAGGTTGTCGCCGCGATTTCGGCTGACCTGTGAAGCGCCTTCATGGCGGTGCTGTCGGGCACAAACAGAATATCGTTGTGTTGCATGGCCTTGTCCGGAGCGTGGCCCTTGAGCATGGCGGTAAGGTTAACGGGAATCTCTTCCCGGCCGCCAGGAGCCGAGGGGTTGGGACGAAGGAGCAGGGCTTTCTTCCCCTTCGCGAAGGGGCCAAGATACCCCGCCAGGGCAATAGCTTTCAGGACCGTCATATCCTGGTGCGCCTCGCTCAACACGTAGCCACCCGCCCTGTTTACCGCCCCCAGGACGTAAACGACTCCGGCGCGTTGCGCAGGAGCGCCGCCCGCATCCCCACCAGGGCGTGGGTGATGGGCAGGAGCTGACCAGCGTGCTGAAGAAAACGCGGCAGCACCTCGAGCGGATAGAACACGCCTCCTAACAACCAGGAAAGGCCTCCGAAGAGCCATAAGAAGGGGTCGCCCCGCTTAAAGACCAGGGTGAAGGTCGCCGAAAGGATTCCGATGCTGCTGAAGGCAGCGACCGATAAGAGGAAAATCAGCAGCACGGCCAGAAGGTTCACCCGGGCAAGCGACAGCCCAAACATCGTTCCGGCAAGCAGGTAGAACACGGCATCGAGGGCGGCGCGCAGAAACGGGTAGAGCGAAGAAAAAAGCACGAACGCGACCGGGGAGGTAGGCGTGACCAGGACCATCTTCAGTGTGCCCAGCGGCTGATTCCCCCGGATGGCCTGCGCGAAGCAAACCAGAGAGGTAGTCATATAGCCGTTGACGGCCATTCCCACCAGGATGAAGGGAAAGGGCTCGTAGCCCCGAAAAGCGGCTTTGCCCAGTATCCGAGCCAGGAAATAAAACGCTCCGATACTCACCAGGATATCCACCACCTGGAAGGCGAAGGAAAGTTTGTAACTGAGGTCCGTAATCAGGTCGCGCTTGAAGAAGGCCCAAGCTTTCCAGGCTACTGGCATGAGGTTGCTCCCACCGCCCTCTCGAAGGCCGCCGTCAAGTCCTCCCCGCCGCAGGCTTTCTTGATTTCCTCGGGCGTTCCAATTCTCACGATTTGCCCGCGATGCAGGATTGCCAGCCGATCGCACACTTGTTCAGCTTCCAGCAGGCTGTGGGTGACCAGCAGCACCGTTTTGCCAAGCTTAGCCACCACTCGTTCCCGCAGGAACTTGCGAATCTCCCCCTGCAACACCGGGTCAAGACTCCGAGTCGGCTCATCCAAGAGCAACAATTCAGGGTCAGTCAGAAGCGCTCTGGCCAGGGCCAGCCTGTGCTTCATCCCTTCCGAGTAGAGTTGAAAGGGAACGTCGCTGCCGCCCTCCAATTCCACCAGGTCCAATACCGTTTGGATTTTTCTCCTGGCTTCTCGAGGCGATAAATTATTCAGCAGCGCAAAGAACTCCATATTTCTCATTCCCGTCAAGCGCGGATAGAAATTCTCTGAGGCTGAGGGACAATAGCTAACCACCTTTCTAACCTGCCCGGCTTCCCTCACTACGTCGTAACCGCATATTGTGGCCCGTCCGCCGGTAGGAAGCAAAAGGGTGGAGAGAATCTCCAGCAGCGTGGTCTTCCCCGCCCCGTTCGGCCCCACCAATCCCAGCGCCTCGCCTTGAAAGACCTCCAGGCTGATCCCTTTCAACACCTCCGTTCCCCCCTTCTTTGGGGGATTCTTTTGAAGTGTCTGGAGGAATTTCCCCACTGAGAACGTCTTGGTGAGCTTTTGGATCGCGATGGCCACCTTGCTCATAGACTGTTGAAATTTCCTCCTCTCACGGGCAGCGCCAAAGGGCCAGGGGAGAGAAACTGCGAAAAAATCGCTTGCATTAACCACAGAGACACAGAGGCACTGAAGAACAGGATTCAGGACTCAGGATTCAGGATTCAGGGAGAGCCTTTTTTTGAATTCTCAGTGCCTCTGTGTCCCTGTGGTGAGAAGTTTGTTTCATAATTCATTTTCCCCAGCTTCCTCCACTGGAACAGTAATAGGCGAATAGAGGATAGCAATCTAAAGAACAACTCGACAAGGCCGGAAGACACCATTGTAGGCGATCCCCGGGCCGGCGTAAAGAGCCAAGGCGTGGCTGCGTAATAGCCTTTCCGTGTCGATCGTGACCCCCTCACCCCAGTCCTCTATCCCAAGGGGGAGAGGGTAGCAAATTCAAATTAGCTGACATCGAAGGGCAAGTCAAAATGCAAATCGCAAAGGTCAAATGGCAAAATCCCATCGGATTTCACATGTGCCATTTGCCTTTTGACCTTTGAGTTTTGACCTGCCCGCTTCGCCGCCTCGTAGTGTTGCGTGTAGCCGAGGCCTTCGAGCAGCTCCGCGACGTGTTGGACGCCTTGGGGGAGAGGAGTAGGGGGTGAGGGGATTCCAGGGTCGAAAGGACGATTAGGGGTTCGTCTTGGCGGGTCCACCCTGCGTGAAGACGAATTGTTGGATCTCGTGCCGGCGCTTTTCAGTTTCGTTAACTTGTTGCTTGTGGAGCTTGTCGTAAAGCTGAAATTCTTCCTGGCCGCGTTCCTTGTCGCCGGTGCGGACGAAGGCCTGCGCCAAACGGTAATGGGCGTCGGGGTCGTCAGGTTTGAACCGGATAGCTGCCTGAAACTCCGGGACAGCTTCTTGATCGCGGTGCTGGTCGTGAAGAAGGACCCCGAGCTGAAGATGCGCGTCCGCCCACCGCGGGTCCAGTGAGATCGACTTCCGGAGCAGGGCCTCAATCTCCGCCAAGTCCACCCCCTGACCACTCCCACGCGTGCCTTTCCAGGAACTGAGGGCATCATAGTAATAAGCCAGCGCGTTGTCGGGGTTCGTTTCCATGAACCTCTTCATTCGCTTCGCGACCTCGTCGGCCTTCCCCACCGAAACGTTGTACATCTTGCCGAGAAACAGGTAGGGCCGCGGGTCCGAGGGATTCAGGTCCGAAGCGTGGCAGAGCGCCTCGATCGCTCCGTCGTAAAGGCTGCGGGAGTAATAGGCGATGCCCAAGCCGATGTACATCCGCTGAGAGTTGGGATAAAGCGCGACGCCGCGCTTGAAAACTTCAATGGCAGGTTCGATGGTTTCGTGCAGGAGCAGTTCGTTCCCCCAGTCAAAGAGGTTGTTCTCGTTGGGGTCCATGTGCACGGCAAGCTGGTATTCCTTGAGCGCAGAGATCGGATCGCCCAGAGCCTCGTCGACCTGCCCGAGCAGGTTGTGGAGTTCGGCGGTGTCTTTCCGCCGGAGCATGTCCTGCAATAAAGATCGCGCCGGGCCAGGGTTTTTTGTCTGGAGGTAGGCAACAGCGAGATCGTATCCGTTGGCGTAGTCTTCGGGCTTCAACTTTTGCGCTTTTTCAAGATAGGGGATATCCGTTTTCAAATCACCCACGGAAAGATAAAACTCCCCAAGTTGATGATTGGCCTCGAAACTGTCGGGATGGGCGCGGAGGGCCGTTTGGAGCTCGCGTTCCACCTCCGCGGCGTTGGGGCTTCCCTGCTCTCGGGCCGGGGTCTTGAGCGCGTTGCCGGTAAGGCTCGGGCCCTCACTCATCAAACGTTGCGGGCTCTGCGCTTGTGAGGAGTACCCGGCTGCGTCGATCGTGGTTTTGACCGCGCTGGCCTTCAAGGGGGTGTCGTCGTAATAGCCGGGCTGTGGGGGGACGGGGGTCGCCTGGCCTGGGCCCGGTGGAGCTGTCGCTGCGAGAAGCAAGTCCACGGTGATGGAGGTTCCGCCCGTAACCCGCACGGCGGTTCGCGTGGCAGCCTGATAACCTGCAGCTTCGGCGGAAAGGGTGTAAGTGCCGGGTTCCACCGAGGGAAACGAATAATGCCCACTTTGATCCGCGGCGATGGATTGCAGGCTCCCATCAGCAGCCGCCAGCGTCACCTTGGCACCGGGAATCGGGGCTTGGGAAGGACCGGCCACGATTCCCGTCACAGTGCCTTTCTCGCCTGCTAGGAGGCAGCCCGTGCCCACCAGGAACGCCAGCAGCCAGCCCAGAAGGGCAGCCCTGATGAGCGCGCCGTCAGTTGAAGGTCGGGGTTTGCGCTGACCCTCGGCAGCGCGCGAAGAAGCGAGCTCGTGTGGAGAGCCTTCCGCCGCGAAGTGGTTTATCCCAGCCATAGACATTCCTGACTCGGCGCCGCGTGAGAAGACAATTGTAGCATTACGCTTCAGGCACAACCAAGACACGAACGAGCCGGAAGTGGGTCAATTTGATGTAGAGGCGGCTTTACGCCGCCATTTGGCGAGATAAACCCGCCGCTACAGCATCAAATTGACCCACTACCCACGGGCCTTGCATTGAAAACGCCTGGTACAGGGAATATAATTGGCGAAGCCTCGATTCAGCGGGCCCGAACGAGGCTGGATTCAGAGTGAAGTCACTCTCGAGAGGTTTATTCATGGAGAACAGACTTCGCCTGGACACCCAGGTTGAAAGCAAGCTTGCGAGCGATTTTGAGTCGCTTACGGACCCTTCCAAGCGGACGTTCCTGCGCGCGGCGGGATTGCTCATCGCTGGCCTTATGGCGCCGCAGGGACGCGCCCACCAGAGCCTGCACGGCGCTGCCGACGCCGGCCAAAAGGTTGTGGTCGTCATTCCTGGTGGTGTGCGCCACGCCGAGACTTTTTCGCCGGAAGGGCTGGAGAACATCCCGCACCTCTCAGCGGACCTGCTCCCCAAGGCCCTGTTCTACCCTCGCGTGCGCAACGAAGGCGTGACCGCGCACTTCAACGCGATTTCGAGCATCCTCACCGGCAACTGGCAACGCGTGGACGACTGGGGCAAGCTTGCCCCGACCACTCCGACCGTGTTCGAGCAATTTCGCAAGCGGCTCCGCGTCGATCGGAGTGAGACCTGGGTTGTGGCCAGCAATAAGGCGCTCACCAGCCTGATCGGTGCGAGCTCGGCTTCCGATTATGGCCCGGCGTATGGCGCCAACGTGGTGTTTCCCAAGCAACTGATGCTCACGGCTGTCGTCGACGCTCTCCGCCGGGGACGAACCGCCAACCTGGCTGATCGGGCCAAGGTTGAGGCCGAGCTGGAGAGCGCTTTGGAAGGGAGCAACTACGAAGGGCTGGGCTGGACCGTGTTCGACGCCGCCGACCGGCTGGATCCCCGCGTGCAGAGCACCATCGAGAACGCCATCGCCAGTTTCGTGCGGAGCGGCGGCCCGACCTCCGGCGACGAGCTCACCTTCTTGGTCAGCCGTGAGGTCATGCGTAAGTTCTCACCTCGCTTGTTAGTGGTCGTTTTTTCGGACGTGGAAGTGGCGCACTTCGGCTCTTATGCGCTCCACCTGTCGGGCATCCGAACGGCAGACCGGCTTGCCTACCAACTGTGGCAGGAGGTGGAAGCGAACCCCGAGTACCGGGGGAGGACCACGCTGGTGATTCTCCCCGAGTTCGGACGGGATCCTGATGGCTCAACGACGAACGGATTCTTCAATCACCGTGCTAACGAAGAGTCAACCCGGACCACTTGGATGATGGCTCTGGGGGCGGGCGTCGACA
>Ga0208457_1000277_pt1 | contig 58264 bp, 47 predicted proteins | sample June2015DPH_10_1_FD_185513 | JGI IMG/M metagenome (GOLD analysis project Ga0208457, IMG submission 185513) | Peatland microbial communities from SPRUCE experiment site at the Marcell Experimental Forest, Minnesota, USA - June2015DPH_10_150... | ecosystem: Environmental > Terrestrial > Soil >... | reverse complement strand
CTCCATGCGGTGGTTCTCCACGCGCTCGCTGCGCACCGGCTGAAAGGTGCCGAGCCCCACGTGCAGCGTGATCTCGCAGCTTTCCACGCCCCGTGCCTGCAAGGCGCTGAGAGCCTGCTCCGTGAAATGCAGTCCCGCGGTCGGCGCCGCCACCGCACCGCGCGCTTTTGCATAGACGGTTTGATACGCCGCGCGGTCGTGCGGCGTGTCCGTACGGCGAATGTACGGCGGCAGCGGCACGTGGCCCAGCCGATCGATGGCTTCTTCCACGCTTCCCCGGGGCGCGCGCAGCCGGACCCGCCGCAAACCGTAGTCACCGCGGTCCAGAACTTCCGCTTCCAGCTCGTCGTCGCCGAAGACCAGCACCTCGCCCGTCCGCACTTTGCGGCCGGGATGGACCAGCCCCTGCCAGATGTCATCGCTCTCCTGTCGAGTCAGCAACAGTTCGGTTTCGCCCGTCAGGAAGCCGCGTAAGGCGGGGTTGTTCTTTCCAACCTTCTGCGCGGTTACTCCCCGCCGCCGCCCGAGCAGCCGCGCCGGAAAAACCTTGGTGTTGTTGAACACCACGAGGTCTCCTGCCCGCAGCACTTCGGGCATATCGCGGAACGATCTATCTTCGAATCGCCCGGTCGCGCGGTCCAGCACCATCAGGCGCGAGGCGTCGCGCTCGGCGAGCAGCCTCTGGGCAATAAGTTCGGCAGGCAGCGCGTAATCAAATTCTTCGAGACGCATCCCGGGGAATTGTAACAGGCTGCTCGTTCCGGTGCGGGAATGAAAATGAACTGTGATAAAGTGGCGGCATGAGTATGCCGGCCGTGACGATCACCTCGCGCGCCATCGAGCGGATTACCTCCGGGCACCTGTGGATTTATCGCTCCGACGTGAGCGAAGCCTCCGCGGCCGAGCCGGGTGCGGTGGTACGCCTGCTCGACCGCAAGAAGCACTATTGGGGGCAGGGACTCTACTCCAGCGCCTCCCAGATCGCTGTGCGGCTGCTCACGCGTGAGGAACGGCCCTTTGATGAGGCTTTTCTGGCCGAGCGCATCCGCGCCGCCGCAGCGTTTCGCGAGCAGGTCGCGCCCGGGGTACAGGCCCGCCGGCTGGTCGGCGCCGAAGGCGATCTGCTTCCCTCGCTGATCATCGACCGCTACGGGGATTGCTTCGTCATTCAAACCCTCAGCCAGGGGATGGACCGGCTGAAACCAGCCATCGTCGAAATTCTCCGCAAGGAGTTCGCCCCGCTCTCGATCATCGAACGCAACGACGTCGCTGTGCGCGCCCTCGAGGGCCTTCCGGGACAGGCAGGCGTGCTGGCGGGGGAGGAAATCAGCGAGGTGGTGATCGAGGAAAACGGCCGGAAGTTCTGTATCGATTTGCGGCGCGGGCAGAAGACCGGCGCCTTCCTCGACCAGCGCGAGAATCGCGCTGCCGCGGCGGGTTATGCGCGCGGGCGGGCGCTCGATTGCTTCACCTACACGGGCGGGTTCGCGCTAACCCTGGCGCCGCATTGCGCATCTGTCCTGGGTGTGGAAGCTTCGGCGGATGCGCTCGCGCTCGCGGGCCGCAACCAGAAGCTGAACGGATTCACCAATCTGGAGTGGAAGGAAGCGAACTGTTTCGACTTCCTCAAAGCCGCCGATCAGGCGAAAGAGCGCTTCGATACCGTGGTGCTCGACCCCCCCGCCTTCGCGCGGCAAAAGCCCAGCCTGGAATCTGCCTTGCGCGGCTACAAGGAACTGAATTTACGCGCCCTGAAGATTCTGAACCCCGGCGGCTACCTCGTCACCTGTTCATGCTCCTACCACGTGAGTGAGGCCGACTTTCTCGACGTCATCGCCGGCGCGGCACTCGACGCCCATCGCACCGTCGCCGTCGTCGAGCGCCGCACGCAGTCGCGCGATCACCCCATCCTGCTCACCGTTCCGGAAACGCATTATCTGAAGTGTCTTATCCTCCGGGTGGTGTAATGGCGGGGGCAGGGACGGTGTTAAGCCCACTACTGTTCACATAGGGGGTTTCGGCTTTTCAATTTGCTCCTGGGTGACCCCCTCACCCGGCCCGCTCCGGCTGGTGAAAACGCCGGCAGCGGGCCACCCTCTCCCGCAAGGGGAGAGGGCAATTAATTCCAATCAACTCGACAAGGCATAAGTGAACAGCACTGGAGCTAGCGGTAGATTTCTTTGCGATGTCCAACGCGGAGAACAAGCACGACCAGTCGGTTGTCTTCGATCTTGCAGATGAGCCGGTAATCGCCCACGCGGTATTTCCAGAACTCGCCCAGCCGCGAGCCGTGCAACGCTTTTCCGATGCGGCGCGGATCGTCCAGGCTCGCTACACGTTCGTGAAGGAACTTCAGGATGCGCTTGGCGTGCTGCGCGTCGAGTTTGCTCAGCGCCCGGTCAACCTCGACGGACAGCTCAACGCTCCAGGCCATGACGTTTCATTACCTCTTTCAGGGGGATGGTCTCGGCCTCGCCGGCGCGGATGCGTTCCAGCGCACCTTCGGCCAGATACATGTCCTCGATATCTTCCAGGTGCTCCAGGAGGGCTTCACGAACATAGAAGGTCTTCGTGCGTCCGGTACGCCGGGCCAGCCTCTCCAGGCGTTTTTCAATGGACTGCGGAAGTCGAATCGCCAGCATAATCACCTCGCTATACAAGTATAGCACTTACGAGTTATGATGAGTAGGCAGGTTTGAGGGCAATGGAAATGCAGGCAAGATGCCGACGAATTGTGATGGTTGGCTTGGCTGGAGTTTCGTGGCTCCTGCCGGTCGAGCCGGCCAAGGGCCAGACCAACCCGCCCGAACTGAAATTGCTGATCTCCATCGAGCAGCCGGCGCTCGCCGAACCCAACCCTGTACGCATCACGCTGCAGCTTCATAACGCCTCCGAGCGCACGCTCTGGCTCTACCGGCGTGCACGCGCCAAGGAGCAGCCGGTCGAGCGCGTTTATGACGAGAACCGCCCGGCAGAGACCTCGGGCGGATCGACCCTGGAGGTCAAACTCCAGCCCGTGGATGCCAGGGCCGCCGAGGCCGCGATTTCCCCTGCGGAAGGAGTGGCGCTTGATTATGTCGGTCTGCCAAAACCCAAACTCGTGAAGTTGGCGGCCGGCGACGACTACGAAGAGAAGGCAACCTTGCGATTGCGGCCGGCCCGGGCGGAGGGGCAGAAAGCCGTCTGGGGAGCTTACGCGTTAGCCGTGATTTATGGCGCCAGCTTTTCGAATGCCACCGAATTCGAGCGCAATCTGGGCGCGCGGCTTTGGCAGGGCGAAGTTACCAGCAACGCTCTGGCCATCGAACTGCGCCCCGCCACTGCCGACGCGGTTGGAGCGGTGGGCGGAGCTACGGTCGGGGCGGACCTGCAACCGCGCACGGCGGTGCGCGTTTCACTCGTCGACGAGCAGGAACGTGTTATCGACCAGCAAGTCACCGGCCCGGACGGGAAATTCCTCTTTGAGCGACTGCCGCTCGGTCTCTACTGGGTCACGGCCCGGAACGACGCGGCAAATGAGGACACAGGGGTATTCCATCACGTGGAACTGACCTCCGCCGCACCCCGGGTGGGCACCGATCTCGTCCTGTATCCGCCGGAGATCTACGAAGCGCAGAAGGTGTTGCACAAGCCCGTACTGTTCAAGGTGGTCACCGCCTCCGGACAGCCTGCCGAAAAGGTTACGCTCGATGCCACCTGGTCGAACGGACCGGTGCTCGATGACGTCAAGGCCGCGACTGGCGAGGATGGCATGGCCGTGATGGAATTGATCCCCGGCCGCAATTTCGTGACTCTCAAACGCCGGGGCTGCCGCGACCAGCAGGAGCGCGCGGACGTTGCGCCAGGGAAAGGCGTGGACGGCTTTAAGCTGGGATTTGAGTGCGAGAAGAAATGAGCGGCGGCGCGGCCCCCTCACCCCCGGTGCTCGGGGCCCCCCGCCCGCTCCGGCTGATGAAAACGCCGGCAGCGGGTCACCCTCTCCCGCGAGGGGAGAGGGTTGGTGATTAGATGTGGCGAAGCAAAACGCGTCTCCCCCAGCCTGCTCCCGATTGTGAAGAAGTTGCAGTAAAAGGGTAACCCTGCCTCACATGAGTGACTGCATCACCTGGTCCAGGACTTCCTTGGGAGGGCGCACGGCGGATTCCGGCAGGGTGGCCAGCGGCTCCTCTACGACATTCAACAAGTCAATGAAACTCGGCCGTTGCGTGTCCACGAAGAAGAGCCCGGTCACGATCTCGCCCTTTTCATGAGACTCGATGAGCGCGCGCAGGGCTTCGCCCCTTTGGGTGGGGTCATAGTCGGTTGAGAGCTTGCGGAGCAGGATGTGCGAGCCGTCGTGCAGAGTGATATCCGTTGTCGTCCCCGGATCATACTCCACGGAAATGTCCTCGAAGAACGGAACAAAGCTTACCTCCGAAATCGGCTCATCGTGATCCTTCACGTAGCTGTAAGACTTTGTGGAGCCTTCATGATCGTTGAAGGTGACACAGGGAGAGATGACGTCGAGCATGGAGGTGCCGTGATGGGCGAGCGCGCCTTTGAGGAGGGCCAGCAATTGCCGTTTGTCGCCGGAAAACGACCGGGCGACATAGGTGGCGCCGAGCTGGATGGCCAGCGCACAGGTATCGATGGCCGGCAGGTCGTTGACGACTCCGGTCTTGAGCTTGGAGCCGACATCCGCGGTGGCGGAGAATTGCCCCTTGGTGAGGCCATACACGCCGTTGTCCTCGATGATGTAAATGATGGGGAGGTTGCGCCGCATCAAATGCACGAACTGGCCGATGCCAATGGAGGCGCTGTCTCCGTCGCCACTTACGCCCATCGCGATCAGGTGGCGGTTGGCCAACAGGGCGCCGGTGGCCACGGAAGGCATGCGCCCGTGGACGGCGTTTACACCATAGGCGGTGTTCAGAAAGTAGGCCGGGCTTTTCGAGGAGCAGCCGATCCCGGAAAGCTTGGCGACGCGATGGGGTTCAACGCCCATCTCGAAGCAGGCTTCAATAATGCGCTCGGAGATCGCGTTGTGGCCGCAACCCGCGCACAGGGTACTCTTGTTGCCCTTGTATTGAGCCATTTCCAGGCCAACGCGGTTGGTCTTGGCGGAGGGCGCAGGGGGAACCGTGGTTGATGCCATGCTAGTTCGTAGCCTCCTGGGAAGCGATTTCGCGGGTAACGGTGAGCGCGTCGAGGGACATGCCATTGTAGTGGCGGATACTGCGGAGCTTGGAGATTTCGTCCGCATCACATTCCAGCCGCAGCAGGCCCAGCATCTGGGCATCGCGGTTCTGATCGACGACGTACACGCGCTGGTGCCGGTGAATGAAATCATGAACCTCACGGGCGAAGGGGAAAGCCCGCAGGCGGCAATAGCTGGCGTCGATCTCGTGGTCGCGTCGTAACTCGTCGAGGCTCTCCTCAATGGCCCAGTGGCTGGTGCCGTAAGCAATGATGCCCACCTCCTGCTTCGCGGATTCCGTAACGACCGGGCCCGGCACCTTCTGGCGCGCGGTCTTGAACTTGTGATCCAGCCGGTCGACGTTGTTCACGTAGACCTCGGGGCGCTCGCTGTAGATGGCCTTCTCGTTGTGTCCGCTGCCGCGCGCGAACCACCCAGCGAGGGGTTCCGGCGTGCCCGGAAGCGTGCGGTAGCCAATACCGTCACCATCCACATCCTTGTAACGTTCGAAGCCGCCCCTCCGCCGCACTTCCTCGGCGCTCAGCACTTTGCCGCGCGCCATGGGCTTGGCCGGATACGGGAAGGGGTCTGACATCCAGGTGTTCATTCCCAAGTCGAGGTCGCACATGACGAAAACGGGCGTCTGCAGTTCTTCCGCGAGGTCGAAAGCGTCAATGGCCATCGTGAAGATTTCGCTGACGGAGCAAGGCAGCAGCATCGGGTGCTTGGTGTCGCCGTGGGAAAGAAGGGCCGTGGAGAGGATGTCGCCTTGGGCGGTGCGGGTGGGCAGGCCCGTGGAGGGCCCCAGGCGCTGGACATCGAAAATGACGGCGGGGATTTCCGCGTAATAACCAAAACCTGTGAATTCCGCCATCAGGGAAATACCCGGCCCGGAGGTGGCCGTCATGGAGCGCGCGCCGGCCCAGCCTGCGCCCAGCGCCATGCCCAGCGCCGCCAGTTCATCTTCGGCCTGCACAATGGCAAAAGTCGCCTTCCCCGTCACCTTGTCGATACGGTAGCGTTTCATGTACTCGATGAGGGTTTCGCAGACCGTGGAGGACGGCGTAATCGGGTACCAGGTCACCACCGTAACACCCGCAAACATCGAACCAAGGGCCGCCGCCTGGTTGCCTTCAATCAGAATCTTGCCCTGCGTCGAGTTCAGGCGCTCCAGGAAGTAGTGATCCGCTTTCGCCAGGTTCTTCTCGGCAAACTCGAAGCCCGCGCGCGCGGCGTTCCAGTTGAGTTCCGCAGCTTTGGCTTTTCTCTGGAACTGCTTCTGGAGTGCCTTGTGGATCTCCTCCATGTCGATGCCCAATAACTTGGCCAGCACGCCGTCGTAAATCATGTTCCGAACCAGCTTGCGCAGGCGGACATCCGGGCAAATCGGTGTCACCAGCGGATCAAAAGGAACGGGATAGAAAACCACGTCATCGCGCAGCCGCTTCAAATTCAGCCGCTCGTCATAGACGCACGCCGCGCCGGGCCGGAGGCTCAGCACATCTTCCTCGGCGGTCTCGGGGTTCATCGCCACCAGGAATTCGCTATCCTTGCGGCGAGCGACGTAGCCTTGCTTGGAAGCCCGGATCGTAAACCAGGTAGGAAGGCCGGCGATGTTGGAGGGGAAGAGGTTCTTCCCTGAGACGGGGATTCCCATTTGGAAAATCGCTCGCAGCAGAACCAGGTTGGCTGTCTGGCTGCCGGAGCCGTTCACCGTCGCCACCTGAATGCTGAGATCGTTCACACTGCGGGCTTGGCCCGCAGGTGATGTCGCTTCTTTCGGCTCAACGTGCGTAGTTGCCATCGGATCCCTCTGCAGTCACCCTTTGAAACCGGATTCAGATTGGGACTTGCTCCCTTCTCCAAGGGCCCGGGGCAAGCCACTTAGATTTGGCCGAGCGGTGCCCCCGCTGCGGCGCAAATGTCAGGGAAAGGGACAAAACAGGGCAAGAACCCACCGTCCGCAAATAAGCACCGGCCGGATGTTGACAATGCCAACGGGCAGGGCGATTAAGAACTCGTGCCTACCGATGCAGCCGCCATCCCGTCACCGCGGGATCGCCCCCAGGCCCATGCCTGCGATGCGAGCGCCGCACCCCCCTGTAGCGGAGCCGCTACAGTTTATTCGCACCCTACTGGAAACATGGCGCCCTCTCCCTCAACTTTTTCATTATAGCAAAGAAGGTGCGCAACTTGGCTTACAAGATGCGAGGGCGGGCGAGGCCCGCGTCCCATAGCTTCGGGGTTAGCGCTGGAATACAGTGTGGCCCCGGGGAGTCTGTGTGAGAACCCTATCTGGGGCGGCGGTCGGAGCCTGCGCTGACGCAGGAAGCGACCGCCAGCCTTTCATTCTCAACGAACGGGCGCTCATAGAGCGCCGCTACAGTCCATGAAAGCACGTTGTCACACAGACTCCCGGGGGGTGGAGGCAGGTCACTTCCGCGAAGCCTGCTCGGTGGGCTTGGGGGGCACGGCTTTGCTCTGAGTGCCAAACAGCTCGCGAAAGCGGGTGCGCAGGGCTTCATCGGCGGAGCGGATCAGTTGTGCGCTGCGAGAAGTCATTTGCTCCGTAAGGTCCGCTCGCAGACCAATCAGCGAAGCCGCGGACTCTTCATAGGATTGCTGGGAGCCCTCGCGCAGCCGCTCCTCGGCATCACGGATGAGGACATCCACTTGCGCGCGGAACTCCTCCAGACTGCTGCGCGTAAGTTCCTCGGCCTGAGTGCGCAGGATCTCGAGAACGGACTCCACCAGTTGTTGGGCGCGCCGCTCAAACTCGGCCAGTCGCTGGTCAACGGTGGAGATTGCCGGAGGGGGCATCCGCACCGGCACAACCGCCGCAGGCGCAGAAGCCACGGCTCGGGGGGGATGTTCGGTGGGCGCCAGGCGCCCCTGCACCATGCTCTTGGCGACAGATTCCCAGTCGGCGGGCGGGTTAGGCACGCCCCAAATGTTCTGCGGTTTAATAAGTTGCACGGCGATTTCGTGGCCGGCTACCCCCTCCGCGGGATCCCAAACCTTGACACAGACGGCCTTGCCCATGGTACCGGCCTTGGGACATTCCAACGTGACGAGCATTCCGACCAGGACTCGATAGGAGGTGCGCATCCTGCAGCCGTGCAGGTTTACAAGCGCGGTCTGCGTCAGCTCCCGAAAAGGCTGCCCGGTGGCGTCCCGGCCGGAGAGGAATACCGGCGTGACGAATTCAATCCGGGTGCTCCGCCTCGGACTGGCTGGCACGTCCTGCGCTTTCGCCGTGTGGGAGAAGGGGTTGCTGTCCATATACGACCGACCTTCCATCAGGCGGTCGCTGCCACAGTTCCGGGCCGGGTCGGGCGAAGCTTCAGCACGGAAATCACCATCCGCGCGGTACCGGATCGTGGTCTCCGCTCTTCCGGCCCATGTCCCTCGTGTCATTCTACCGGTTGTCGCCTCCAGGAGCAAATAGTCCCTGCAATGTAACCGTTTTGGCGGAGGTTGCCCTCGAAGCCCTGGAGTTTGCCTGCACTCTCTGGCATATCACATCCGCCCCGGGGAGGAAGGCCCGGCAAACGGCCAATCGCGCTTTCTGTAGGCCAGGATGAAGTATGCCACCAAACCCAGAAGGATCGTCCCGAAAGCATAGATCATATAGCTCCTCCCGCCCGGCTGGCCTGCGGGGCTCACAAACGCGTAGAACCAGCCAATCATCGCCAGGATCGCGGGAATCGGGTAGATCCACATCTTGAAGGGCAACTTAATCTCGTGACGGTATCTGTGGATGATGAACAGCCCGATGATCTGGCCGATGAAGACCACCAGGATGCGGGCCAGAATCAGAGCGGTGATGATCTGCACCAAGCCGAAGAAACTGGCGATGATGCAGAGCACTCCAATCAGCACCAGCGAACGGTGCGGGAACTCGCCTTGGGGATGCAGAACCCCGAACCAGCGGAAGAAAGCGCCGTCCAGCGCCGCCGCGTAGGGGACGCGTGAATATCCAAGCATGAGCGCGAAAACCGAGGCGAACGCCGTGAAGAGTATCATGACTGAAATCGCGATCGCCGCCCAATGCCCGTAAATCTGGCCCATGAAAACCGAGGCCACGGCGTTGTAAGCGACGCTTCCTTCCTTCACCATCTCCCGCCAGGGCACGACTGCCACAAAGCTGAACGAAAGCAGAAAATCAATAACCGTCACCCCCAGAATCGAAAGGATCACGGCATAAGGGATGGTCCTCCCCGGGTTTTTGACCTCTCCGCCCAGATAACACACTTGGTTATATCCGAGGTAGTTATAGATTACCAGAATCGTGCCATTGCCCAGCCCCAGGAGAAAGGCCCAATTCAAATCGAAGGCGTGGGGCGGGAAATCGAAAGCCAGGTGAGGGTTCATTCTGGCCAGGCCGGAGACAATAACCCAACCCGTCGTGGCCAGAGTCGTGATCCAAAGAATCATCATCAGTTTGGCAATATCCTGAATCTTGCGGTACAGCGAAAGCATTACCAGAGCCGAAATCCCGGCGGCCAGGAACTTGATCCTCCACGGATGCAGAGTCAGATCCTTCCAGATGAAGCTCAGATACTGGACCATGCCGATGCTGCCGGAAGCGATTTCGAGCGTGCCGGAGAAGAGGAATTGCCAGATGAACATCCAGGCCATCAGCTTGCCCCAGCGTTCGCGGCCGTAACTATCGCGCAGGAAAACGTAAGCTCCTCCCGAGCCCGGCAGGGCGGCGCCCAACTCCGAAACCACCAGGCCATCGCAGATGGCCACGAGCGCGCCGACAAACCAACTGATGAGGGCCTGCGGTCCGCCCAGCGTGGCCAGAATCGGCGGGACCGTGATGAACGGCCCGATGCCGATCATGTTCGACATGTTGATGGAAGTGGCGTTCAAGATTCCCAGCTTGCGCTGCAATTGGGGCTGCGCAGCGCCCGCGCCTTCGGCTTGGTTCGGAGTGTTTCCCATGGGGCTCCTCTGGATCGACATAATTTCAAACCCGCGCAGCATACTTCAGGACTTCCGTCTTGGCAAGAAGCCTGTCTGTTTCAGAAATCAGGTTGCGCCCATGAGCGTGGCCGTCTACTGATCCCACAAACTTGCGCATTCCGATTCCGGTGTGATCGCTGAGAGGCGCGACTAGGTGGCTGTCGGAGATAAGGCTTCTCTAGCGGGTGCCTCACATCCAGTGCCCTTTCTGGCACCGGGGCGTGCAGCGCCTGAAACTGAACGTCTCCGAACAGGGCTGCGAGGAGGAAGATCGACTCCTTGTGCCCCTGGCGCTGGGGCAAAAGACTCTGCGGCGCCGAACGGGGGGCTGTCCCGCTGCACGTAATTCGCCCAAACATTTGATACTAAGTGGCTTAAGTCCAGCTTGGCGGATGGCCGCCGAACCCCTGCTCGTGGCAACTCAGGTGCTTGGATGCCTTTGTGGAAATGTGCGTGAAGGACCTTGCCGGACTGTTCAAGGCTCTGGGGAATGACCGGTCCGGTTATTCTTGCGACTGAAAAAGGAACGAGTGATGGAGGTGCTCCGCTATCTCCGCGAGAAATTTCCCTGGTTTCCCACCATTAATTACGAAGCCTGCATTAAGGATCTCAAGTGCCTCAACTTCTGCCCGCACGACGTCTTTGAATGGGATTCGAAAACCGGCCGGCCTTTCCTGGCCCACCCTTTGCGCTGCCTCCCCGGCTGCGAAATCTGCCTGGAGGGTTGCGACACCGGGGCCATTTCACTGCCCACTCCAGACGAATTCCGCGCCACACTCGAGAGAGTGCGCAGTGCAGGCCAGAAGCCCCCGGCCTTGCGTCCCGTCCCTTGATGGGTAAGGCAATTGTGCCAGGACACTCAGAGGAAGCGCATCGCACGATGGAGGTGGCATCTTCCTGGCAGCCTCGTGCGTTCTCCCTAGGTCTCGAGCGCGAAGGCCGGCTTCTTGGTCTGCCACTTGCCGCGCGTGAAGTCCGGGCAATCCACGGTCGCGCCACCCTCGGCGATGGACTTCTCAGAAAGTGGATTGATCACGCTCATCATCACTGAGTCGTACACGTCTACGGGGGTTTGCGCCTTGTTTCGCACCGCCTTCAGGAACTGGTTGAGTTCCTGATAATCGGCGCCGCCGTGGCCCAGCGCGATGTTGTCCCCGATCTCGTTCTTCGAACCGCGCTTCGTGCTGGCCTTCTGCTGCACGGGCTTCCACCAGGTGTGTTCATACTTCTCCTGGTAGGGATCGAACGATTCCCACTCCTCGTATTTGGGGCTGCGGCCGGAAAGATAGACGGAATTGCGCTGCTCGTTGTAAAGGCCCTCCGTTCCCTGGATCTCCCAGCGATTATCGTAGGGGCGAGGCAACTGCATGTCGTAGTTAATGACGACGGTATTACCCTTCTTCGTCTTCACCAGGGTGGTGACAATGTCGCCCTGCGCGTACTTCCGCTTGGCGTTCGGGTGGTTGGCGCCGAACTTGGTCGTGAAGTAGTGGTTGATCCCCAGCGACCGGTTGGCGAAGGAAACCACTTTGTCAAAGTAGTCGCCGCAACCGATATCCATCCAACCGAACACCGGTCCCAGCGCATGCGTCGTGTACTGGCTGGCGTTGTGCTTTACCAGATACTCCCCGCCCCAGCGCATGTTGCCCCCGGGGTCGAAGAACCAGTGGTCGATGCAATTGTGCGAGTGCGCGCAGTGGCAGTGTACGACCTCTCCGAAAAGCCCCGCGCGGATCATCTTCAGCACCGCCAGATTATCGCGCCGGAAGCTCCAGTTCTCGAGCATCATGCAGGGCACGCCCGTTTCCTCGTGGGTGTTGACCAGGTCCCAGCAATCCTGCGTAGTGAGACCCGCAGGCACCTCCACGGCCGCGTACTTGCCGGATTTCATCGCGCACACGGCCATGGGCGTGTGCCACTCCCAGTAGGTCGAGATCAGCACTGCGTCCAGATCATCGCGATAAACCAGGCGCTGGTAGTCTTCTACGTCGCGCCCGTAGCCTTCGGGCCGCTTCTGCCCGGCCTTCTCCACCAACGACTGGGCATGGTTCAGGTGCTCCTGGTTGATGTCGCAGATAGCGGGGATTTCCACGCCGCCCATCGCCAGCAGCAATTCCACATGACTGGTGCCGCGGCCGCCGACTCCAATCATGCCGAGCCGCACGGGTTTTACCTCCTCCGCCACGCCGAAGTTAAAGGCGGTCGTTAGTGTGCCCACACCCAGCGTCGTTGCCGAGCCGATCTTCAGAAACTCCCGCCGATCGAGCTTGTCATGCATCGCCAATCCCCCCTTCCATTGAAGTCGTGTTCACCCACCTGGCTCGTCAGTGCGCGTATTGTCTCCAGAACGCAGTTCCCGGGCCGACCCCTTCCCTCGGCTCTCGTCCTGCGCTGGCCCATTTTCGACGCCTAGCGTTGCGTTCGGCAAATAGGATTAGTCATGCGAGATGCATCAATTTGTTGTAGCGCCGGGCTTTAGCCCGGCATGTGCCGACCTAAAGGTCGGCGCTACAGGTAAACGCATTTTCCAAACGCAACCCTAGCATACCTCTGGCGACACCCGAAAGTACTCGGATGCTGCAACCGGACTGTCAAGGAAGTGCCCTTCTCCTGGCATCTGAAAAGGAAGAACCCTTTCGCGAAAACTCGGACGAGGCGGTCAAGCCCGGACGAGATTGCGCATCAGGAAGAACAGGTTGGCGGGCCGCTCGGCGAGCCGGCGCATGAAGTAGGGATACCACTCGCGCCCGTAAGGAACATAGATGCGCACTCGCCAGCCCTGTTTCAGGAGTTCGCGCTGTAGCTGCCGGCGAATGCCATAGAGCAACTGGAACTCGAATCTGTCCGGAGGGATGCCCTGCTCGCGAGCGAAGCGCTCCGTGGCGGCGATGATTCGCTCATCGTGTGTGGCAATGGCGTGATAAACCCCGCTGGCCAGAAGCTTCTCCGTCAAATTCTGGAAGTTCCGGTCCACATCCCGTTTGTGGGGAAAGGAAATATCCGGGGGTTCCTGGTAAGCTCCTTTCACCAGGCGGATGCGCACGCCACACTTGAGAAGTGCCCCCACGTCGGCCTCCGTGCGGTGGAGGTAAGACTGGAGGGCGATTCCCATCACGTCGCGTGGCGCATCCACGGCGCGAAACACCCGCAAGCTAGCCTCCGTGAATGCCGAGCCCTCCATATCAACACGCACAAAGTTCCGGTGCCGCGCCGCCCGTTCCGCCAACAGCGTCAGGTGCCGCCGCGCCAGCGCTTCGTCAATCGCCAGGCCCAATTGCGTGAGCTTGACGGAGACGTGTGAGTTCAGTCCTTCGGCCGCGAGGCGATCCAGAAGTTGCAGATAGGCCTCGCAGGCTGCTGCGGCTTGCGCCGCCTCGTGAACACTTTCCCCCAGGCAATCGAGCGTCACCGTGAAACCCTCGGCGTTGAGCCGGCGAATGGCGCCCAGAGCATCTTCGAGTTCTTCACCGGCAATGAATCGAGAAGCCAGCCGCCGCCCCAGGGCGTATCGGGTGAGGAGTTTCTTGGGACTATCACGCTCGGAAAGGTAGAGCAGCAAGGAACGCAGCATAACCAGGGTCTAATACTAAGTCGATTCAACAGGGTACTAACGCGAGCGCAGAAAGCCTGGCACCGTCTTGATGTCTATCCCTCACGCCCCATTGGTCTCTAACCCTCTCCCCTTGCGGGAGAGGGTGGGCCGCGGCCGGCGCTTTCATCAGCCGGCGCGGGCCGGGTGAGGGGTGTTTTCCCTTCCCGCGAACTAACCCCTCACCCGCCCTCGTACCTCGGGCACCCTCTCCCGCAAGGGGAGAGGGCTGGTTATTCAACTTTTACTCATCTCCCTTGTGGTGCCGGGTAGCGCGGACCCCCGTTCTTGGGGTCCGCGGTTCTTCTTTAGGAAAAGCCGCAGACCTCAAAAACGGAGGTCTGCGCTACCTTGCTTCCACTCAGTGTTCGGCTTCCAGAAACCTCTCGGCGTCGATTGCGGCCATGCAACCCGATCCCGCCGCCGTGACAGCTTGCCGATAAACGCGGTCCTTAACGTCACCGGCCGCAAAGACACCGGGGACGTTGGTCTTCGCTCCCTCGCGCGTGAGGAGGTAGCCCAGATCGTCCATCTCAAGCTGACCACGGAACAGACTGGTGTTGGGATCGTGGCCGATCCCAATGAAGACTCCGTCCACGGGCTTGAACGTTTCTTTCTGGGTCTTGAGGTCCTTGAGCTTGACTCCCGTAACTTCTCGTTTTTCCGCGTCCAGGATTTCCTCCACGACGGAATTCCAGATGAATTTGATTTTCTCGTTTCGGAGCAGCCGGTCCTGCATGATCTTGGAGGCGCGCAACTGCTCGCGGCGGTGGACGATGTTGACCTGGGTGGCGTAACGGGTCAGGAACAAAGCGTCTTCCGCCGCGGTGTCGCCCCCGCCCACCACCATGACTTCTCTCCCCCGGAAGAAGTACCCATCGCAGGTGGCGCAGGTGGAAACCCCGTGCCCAAGTAGTTGGCGCTCGGATTCCAGCCCCAGAAGTTTGGCCGAAGCCCCGGAGGCGATGATGAGCGTACGGGTTTCAATCCGCTCCTTTTCCACCTCGAGCACGAAGGGCCGATGGGAAAGGTCCACGCGCCCCACATTGCCTTCCCTGAACTCAGTTCCGAACTCGCTGGCCTGTCTGTGCATCAGCTCGATCAGTTCCGGGCCCTGCACCCCCTTGGGAAATCCCGGATAGTTCTCCACCAGCGTTGTCAAGGTCAACTGCCCGCCAGCTTCCACGCCGCGGATCACCAGTGGGCGCAAATTGGCGCGAGCCGTGTAAAGCGCCGCCGTCAAGCCTGCGCACCCCGAGCCGATGATCACCACATTGCGCATGTTGGGTTGTGTCTCCAGTCGTGTTTCTGAAAGGGACGCCTATCTTACCCGATGCCCGTGGCTGCGTACAGCCACTTCTTGCCGGCACCCAAATCCCCAAAACTCTCCCCTGGAACCTGTGAGAGAATACGCTTGCCAGCGGCTGGACAGGCTGCGGAAAAACGCTTCACACTGTCATCCTAAGGAGGCGAAGCCGGTCCTGAGTGAAACGAAGGAAGGACCTCTGTATTTGCTTGAAAATTCAAATGCAGGGGTCCTTCGCGAAGTTTACCCTGAGCGCAGCGAATGGGCTCAGCAGAAACTCGACGCGAAAGTCATTTCGATTCACCATCGCTGACACTGTCATCCTGAGTCCCGGTTCTTTCGGGACGAAGGATCTGCATTTGTCTTTGTTACTGAAAACCCATGCAGATCCTTCGCTGCTGCTCAGGATGACAGTTTGGGTGATCGGGTCTCCTCATCGAGTTTCTACCCATCATGGGCAGCCGAAAGGCTGTCAATGCTCAGGATGACAGCATCGGAGCGTTTTCCCGCAGCCTGTAAAACAGCGCACCAGCAGTGGGCGACTGCCAATTGCGTGCTTCACTAATTTGATGCTACAAGTACCACTTGGTTTTGTTCAGTGCCGGGCACACGCTCAGCGCAGCGGAAAGAATCTCTGATGGAAGCTATCCTCCTTGAGAATGTCAGCAAACGTTTCGACTCCGTCGTCGCCGTCGACAACCTCAGCCTGCGGGTCAGCCAGGGGGCGGTCTTTGGACTGCTGGGCCCCAACGGCGCGGGGAAAACCACCACGCTGCGGATGATCATGCACATCCTGGCGCCCGACTCGGGAACCATCCAGGTGCTCGGGCAACCCGCGAGCGCCCGCACGCAGGACCTGGCGGGATACCTCCCCGAGGAGCGGGGGTTATACGCGCGCATGAAAGTGCGCGAGGTGCTGGTCTTTCTCGCCGCACTGAAGGGGTTGAGCGAGGCGGAAGCAACGACGCGAGTACGCGCCTGGCTCGAGCGCCTGGACCTCGCGGCGTGGGCGGAGAAAAAGGTCAACGATCTCTCCAAGGGGATGCAGCAGAAAGCGCAGTTCATCGCGGCGGTCATTCACCGGCCTCCCCTGCTGATTCTCGACGAGCCCTTCACCGGCCTCGACCCCGTCAACGCCACACTGATCAAAGACATCATGCTGGAACTGCGCGAGCAGGGTTCCACGATCATCCTTTCCACGCACCGCATGGAGCAAGTCGAAATGATGTGCGACGCGATTTGCCTCATGCATCACGGGCGCAGCATCCTGGCCGGCGACTTGCGCGCCATCAAGCAGTCGTACGGCAAGAACACGCTTCGTATCGAGTATGCCGGCAACGGCGATTTCCTCGACCGGCCGGACTTGGTGGAAAAGGTCAACCACTTCGGCGCCCTGGTAGAAGCCAAGCTGCGGCCGGGCGCCGACCCCCAGGAAATCCTGAAGGCCGCCGTCGCGCGCGGGGTCCGCATTTCGCGCTTCGAGCTGGCCGAGCCGCCGCTGCACGACATCTTCATCGAGAAGGTCTCGGGGGAACATGCGTAAAATCTGGCTGGTCATCAAGCGTGAGTACCTGACGCGAGTCCGCACCAAGGGATTCATCCTCAGCACGGTCGGACTGCCGCTTTTCAGCATTGGGATCTTCGCCGTCTCAGTGACTCTCATGACGCGCAAAACCGACCACACCTTGAAGATTTCCATCGTGGATAACCTCGGCGGCCTCACCGAGCAAATCACGGCGGGGTTGGGGGAGAAACAGCCGAATGGACGCCCGCTCTACGAGGTGGTGCGGTCCTGGGATCGCCCCGCGGCGGAAGCGAAGATCCGCGAGGAGCTCGACCAGCAGATTCGCGAGGGCCAACTCGATGGCTTTCTGTTGCTGCCGGAAGATATTCTGCAGGGCAAAGCTGCGACGTTCCAGACCCGCAGCCCGGAGGATTATCAAACTATCCGGGACGTCGGCCGCGCCGTGGATAATGCGGTCGTGGCGCGGCGCCTTAGCGACCGCGGGGTTCACATCGATAACGTGAGCGAGGTCATGCGCGGCGTGGAACTCACGCTCGTCCGGGTCACCAAATCAGGAGAAACCGAGGATAAAGGCCAGGGACTTCTGGTCCAGTTATCCATCGTCATGATCCTCTACATCACGCTCTTAGTCTATGGTGTGATGACGATGCGCTCGGTCCTAGAAGAGAAAACCACCCGCATCGTCGAGATCCTGGCCTCCTCGATCAAGCCCTTTCATCTCTTGAGCGGAAAAATCCTGGGCGTGGCCGCGGTGGGATTCACGCAATATCTGATCTGGGCGCTCACGGCCGCCCTCGTTTCGAGCTACGGAGCCGCAGTGGGTGCGGCGTTCCGGCCGGGGTCATCCGCACCGAGCTTCCACCTGCCGGCCGCATTCCTGATCTATCCGCTTATCTTCTTCCTGGCGGGATATTTCCTCTACGCTTCGCTTTACGCGGCCGTGGGCTCTATGGTCTCAAGCGAGGAAGACATGCAGCAGGTACAGCTTCCCATCACTATTGTGCTGATCACCTGCTTTATTCTCTATCCCATCATTCTGCGGGATCCCAACTCGCCTCTGGCCGTGGCCCTGACTCTGTTTCCGCTGTTTGCTCCCATCCTGATGGTCTTCCGCATCATGGTGCAGACGCCGCCGTTCTGGCAAATCGCCCTCTCCCTGATCCTCTGTGTGGCAGCCACAGTGGGAGTTGTGCAGGTCTCGGCCAAGATTTATCGGGTGGGCATCCTGATGTATGGCAAGCGCCCCTCGCTGGCGGAATTGCTCCGCTGGCTGCGCTACACGTAGGGGTCGCGCGCATCTCTCGCCGCCCTGTCTGCACAACAATGGATGTCGAGACGATCATGCCGCGTGGTATTCCCACAAAGCCCGATAGTAGAGCATCAAGCGGACGGGCTCGCAGCTTTCGGGAATCTCCGCGAACGTATAGCGATTGAACCCAAGGCCGCGAAACAGCGTGAAGAGTTCGCGCCAGGGATAGGGCTTCTGCCATTCCGGAAAACCCGGCGTGGCGCTTTGAATCTTCACTCCTCCGTTTCCCCAGGGGGCGACCGTCCTCCAAAGCTCGTTGATGTGACAGCTCCGGATCCAGGGCTTGAGCAGATCGAACGACGGCTTCACAGAGCCCTCCACCACGTCGTTATCGTTGGAGTTCCAGCATGCCCCCACGGCGGGATGATTCGCAACCGATAGGATGCGGTGAATGTTCGAGGGAAGCTCCGTGCCCTCGCCGTGCACTTCCACCCAGATCTCCACGCCGTGGTCGCGCGCGATGTCGCCGCACCGCGTGAGCGCATGCCCGATCTGGTCGAGGGTCTTGTCTTGCGGAACGCCGCGCGGAAATCCGTTGGGCCGCACTTTCACACCCAGGCAGCCCAGGTCCTGCGCCAATTCGCACCAGCGCCGCGTGTCCTCAATATTCTTTTCGACGAGGGCCGGCTCCGGCCACTCGTACTCGCAGGTGGTGCCCAAGCTCACCAGACGGACGCGCGAATCGGCAAAGCGCTGCTTCACTTCCGCCCGGCGCGCTTTGTCGAGCGAAACTTCCACGCCGTGCTTGTGCGTGGTGCGCAGCTCCACGCCTTCAAATCCCGTCTTCTCGCAATTCTTGATGATCGTGTCGATGTCCCAATCATGCGCCAGATTGTAAGTGACCAATCCCAACTTGAACGGTGGCGCGGAGGCCGTCGCATCCAGCGGGATGCCCTTCGCAGCGCTCGCGAGAACGCCCCCGCCTGCGGTCCCGAACGTGCTCAAAGAGGCCGCGGAGATTACCCCTGTCCTCAGAAAAGCCCTTCTTCCGGATTTGTGCATCGTCTTGTCCTCGTGTGCCGTGCCCTGCCCGGCAGTCGCTTCCTTCTGGTCGCACCTCAAAGCCAGAGCGCATTCTACTCCTTTCACGTTGGCTGAGGGTAGTGGCGACTGCGAGCGCGATCCAGTCAGCCTGTTGACGCATCGCGCCATGCATCGCCGGCGTCTGAGAATAGAGTTTAGCAGGCTGTGGGAGAGCAGGAATCGGCGTCAGCCGCTTGCCCTACAGAGTTTAGGATTGCAGAATTCCTGAAGGAGCAAAGTCAGCGTTTGGTGTGTGCGGACGAGGCGTGGGGTACAGATCCCCTGGAAGCAGCCCGGCTCTCGGGCGGAACGAAGATCGGCACTACCAACGCCGACAGGATCATCAAGATGGCCATTACGACGAAAACATTCACGAACGTGATGGATAGTTTTCCCTTGGGCTTGTCCACAAGAAACCGCCTTCCACTTTCGCTAGCTTTACAGAGCAATTCACATGCCAGTTTCGTCACGACCTTAGGTCTCTTGGGAACATTCGTTGCCTACGATTCAATAAGTTAGGGACCTCCGGCGATATCGTGAGTCTTCCCGGGGACGAGGATCACTAATGTGACAATTTCCGTCGCTCCCCTGATGCCATTATGCGACTTCCGCCGCCGAGAGGAGTTCCAAGGTGGGGCGCAGCTTCGAGCGCTGGAAATCGGACAAATAGGCTCGCTGAGCTGGCGCTGCGTCAATTCCTCCCGCGCTGGTTCCATATCCCTTATAATATTTCGGGGGCTTCAAAGAAGGGCGCTGGCATGATCCTGGTCATCGATAACTATGATTCCTTCACCTACAACCTTGTCCAGTATCTGGGTGAGTTGGGCGCCGAGTTGGAGGTGGTCCGGAACGACCAGACTACGGTTGCGGCTATCAAGAAGAATCCGCCCGAGCGAATCGTGATTTCACCCGGCCCGAAGACGCCTTCCGATGCCGGAATCTGTCTCGAAGTGATAGAAGCTTTCGCGTGCCGCATACCGATTCTGGGAGTCTGCCTCGGCCACCAGGCCATCGGACAAGCTTTCGGCGGGCGAGTGATTCGCGCGCCGGAAATCATGCACGGTAAGACCAGCGAGATCCATCACGACGGCAAAACCATCTTCCAAGGGCTGCCGAATCCGTTTCCCGCCACCCGTTACCATTCGCTGATTGTCGAGCGCTCGAGCCTGCCCTCCTGCCTGGAGATCTCCGCCTCCACCTCAGAGGGGCTCATCATGGGACTCCGCCATAAGGAGATGAAAGTGGAGGGTGTGCAGTTTCACCCGGAGTCCGTCCTGACCGGCGCGGGCAAGCAACTACTTAGCAACTTCCTGCACCTGTGAGGCGCGTGGAATGGCGTGCCCGCGCGGCGCGATTCCCCTCCTCGGCTGATGAGGGTTGATCCCGCCGGGCGGGTCGAGCCGCGTGGGCCTGTTGGTTTCGGAATGCGCGCCCGCTCACCGGCGGTAGCGCTGGGTGAATTCCGCAAGCACCCGAAGCTTCGCGCGCGCGGCGCCCGAATCAATCTCTTGAGCGGCTCGCTCCACGCCTTCCGCAAAGCTCCCCGCCTTCCCTGCCAGGGTCAGGGCCGCCGCAGCGTTTGCCAGGACCACATCACGATAGGGGCTGCGCTCGCCTTCCAGCACGGCGAGGAGTAGGCGAGCATTGGTTGCAGCATCCCCGCCCTGGAGTTGTCCAAGGGAAGCGCGCGGCAGGCAGAACTCCTCGGGTTGCACGTCGCGCGTCTCAACCTTGTCCTCTCCCGTAGAGGAAAGTCGGGTTGGCCCTGTGGTGGTAATCTCGTCGATGCCGTCGGATCCCGCCACCACGAATGCTTTGTGCGTGCCGACGGCCTGAAGCGTCTCGGCCATCATTTCCGTGCGCGCCGCATCGTACACGCCCACTAATTGCACCGTCGCGGCCAGGGGATTCGTGAGCGGGCCGAGAAGATTGAAGACGCTTTTGGTCTTCAAGCTTCGCCGCGCGTTCATCACGTGCTTCATGGCCAAGTGCAAGCGCGGCGCAAACAGAAAGACCATGCCCACCTTGTCGAGACACTCGGGAATCCTTTCGAGCGGCAGTTCGATCGTGACGCCCAGCGCTTCCAGCACGTCGGCGCTGCCACAGCGACTCGAAATCGAGCGGTTGCCGTGCTTGGCCACGCGCACTCCCGCCGCGGCAGCCACCAGCGCGGCCGCCGTAGAGACGTTGAAAGTCCCCCGCCCGTCGCCTCCCGTGCCGCAAGTGTCAAGCAGTGGCTCGCAATGCGAAATGTCTTGGAGCTTCACGCCCGCTGCCTGCAGCGTTTCCGCCGCATGGGCGCGCATCACCTCCGCAAATCCCACCAACTCTTCTGCCTGTTCGCCCTTGTCGCGTAAGGCGGCGAGGAACGAAACAATATCCTCGTCCGGCACGGAGCCCGAGAGCAGTTGCTGCATCACGGCGCGCGCTTCCAGGCGCGTCAGATGCTCGCGTTTCGAGAGTCTTTCGATAGCTTGGCGGTTCGTCATATGCTTGGCGCGAGGAGCAGATGCGTTTGCATTCCCAGCCTAGATTTTCTATACTGCCAGATTCCGCGGTGAATGCAAGAAAGGGCTTTGTGGAGCACTGCCCCCGCCGGGAAATCCTGCTCAATCACGGATCGCCCCAGGTGCGGGTCCTTACTGACAACTGACGACAGAAAACTAAAAGCCTCAAATGAAAATCCACGAATATCAGGCTAAGCAAACCCTCGCACGCTTTGGCGTCGCGACGCCGCGCGGCGAGGTCGCTTTCAATTCCGAAGAAGCCCGCGCCGTCGCGGAGCGGCTGGGCGGCACGGTCGTGGTTAAAGCCCAGATTCACGCCGGCGGCCGTGGCAAAGGCGGCGGCGTCAAGCTGGCGCGCAATCCCGCCGAAGCCGAAACCCTCGCCCGGCAAATCCTGGGCATGACGCTCGTCACCCACCAGACCGGACCGGAAGGCCGCGTAGTGAAGCGCGTTCTGATTGAAGAAGGTCTGGTGATTGAGCGTGAGCTTTACCTCGGCATCGTGATCGACCGCGCTTCGGGCAGACCGGTCTTCATGGCCTCGAGCGAAGGCGGCGTGGAAATCGAGGTGGTCGCCGCCGAGCATCCTGAAAAGATTCTGAAGGAATTCATCGACCCTGCGGTGGGTTTCCAGGCCTTTCAAGCCCGCAAGCTGGCCTTCGGCCTGGGGCTGGAGGGCAAGGTGGTGAACGAGGCGGCGCGCTTCTTCGCGAACCTCTACCGCGCCTTCGAAGCCACGGACGCTTCATTGGTCGAGATCAATCCTTTCGTGATCACGCGCGACGGCCGCCCGCTGGCGCTCGACGCCAAGATGAACTTTGACGACAACGCGCTCTCGCGCCACCCGGAAATCCGCGAAATGCGCGACCTGGATGAGGAAGACCCGCTGGAAGTGAAGGCTTCGAATTACGGCCTGAACTACATCCGCTTGGACGGCAACGTGGGCTGCATGGTGAACGGCGCGGGCCTGGCCATGGCCACCATGGATATCATCCAGTACGCGGGCAGCCGTCCGGCGAATTTCCTCGATGTGGGCGGCGGCGCCAACGAAGAACAGGTTCGCCACGGCTTCGAAATCATTCTGAGCGACGCAAACGTGCGCGCCGTGCTCATCAACATCTTCGGTGGGATCATGCGCTGCGACATCGTGGCCAACGGCGTGGTCGCCGCCGCGAAAACCCTCGGCATCAAAGTGCCCATCGTCGTGCGGCTGAAAGGAACCAACGTCGAACTCGGCCAGAAAATCTTGAAGGAGTCCGGCCTGAACTTCACCGTCGCCAACGACATGAAGGAAGCCGCCGAAAAGGTCGTCGCGCTGGCAAAAACCGCGTAGGAGCCCACGGCGTGTGCGTGAGAACCTCTTTCCTAATGATTCTGGAATCCTCATCGGCGAGCGAAGATTTCCCCTTGTGCCAGCAGCGCCTCCGTGTACTCTGTGGTCAGAAAGGCCTAAACGCAGAGGTCACTGAGATGCTCCGTGATCTCTGTGTTGAATCTTTGGCGGCACAGAGAACACGGAGAGCCTCGTTATTATGACGAACCCTTGGAAGAGCATTATTTGCGGGGGAAACCTAGAGACTCAGGTTTTCAAATTTGAAGGCTTAGCACAATGTCCATCTTAGTTGACGAAAACACGCGACTGCTGGTCCAAGGTATTACGGGTCGCGAGGGGATGTTTCACACGCAGCAAGCTGTTGCTTACGGCACCAAGGTCGTGGCCGGCGTGACGCCGGGCAAAGGTGGGACAAGCGTCGATGGCATCCCGGTGTTCAACACTGTGCAGGAAGCCGTCGACAGGACCGGCGCGAACGCCTCCGTCATTTTCGTGCCCCCCGCTTTTGCCGCCGACGCCATCATGGAAGCTGCGGACGCCGGTCTGCCGCTCGTGGTTGCCATCACGGAAGGCATTCCCACGCTCGATATGGTCCGCGCCGCGCGTTACCTGTCCGGCAGACCGACGCGCCTCATCGGCCCCAACTGTCCGGGTATTATTTCTCCTGGCAAATGCAAGGTCGGTATCATGCCCGGGCAAATTCACCTGCCGGGGCACGTGGGTGTGGTTTCTCGCAGCGGAACCTTGACCTACGAAGCAGTGGGCCAACTCACGGCGCTGGGCATCGGGCAATCCACTTGCATAGGGATCGGCGGCGACCCCATCATTGGTACGAACTTCGTCGACGCACTACGACTTTTCAATGAGGATCCGGATACCCACGGCATCGTAATGATCGGAGAGATCGGCGGAACGGCGGAGGAAGAGGCCGCAGCATTTATTCATGCCAACGTCAAAAAACCCGTGGTCGGTTTCATCGCCGGGCGCACTGCGCCACCGGGCCGCCGCATGGGCCACGCCGGCGCCATCATTTCCGGCGGCAAGGGCAAGGCGGCGGATAAGATTGCAGCGCTCCAGGCCGCCGGCATCGCCGTAGCCGAGAGTCCCGCGCTCATCGGCGAAACGCTTAAAGGAATCATGAATTCTGAATTATGAATTCTGAGAAGCGCGGTAGGAACACACCGCCCAAGTTGAGGATTGAGATTGCAGATTTCTTTGTTTGGCCATCACAACATTTCACAGGAGTAATATGGGAACCGAACGTACATTGACCATCATTAAGCCCGACGCCCTGGCTGCCGGCCACGCCGGCGACATCATCAAGATCTTTGAGGCCAACCAGTTCAAGATCGTTGCGGCACGCCTCGTGAATCTGACCAAGAAAGAAGCCGAGGGTTTCTACGCGGTTCACCGGGGCAAAGGATTCTTTGAAAGCCTGACGAACTTCATGAGTTCGGGCAGCGCGCTGGTGATGGTTCTGGAAGGCGAAAATGCCATCGCTCGCCTGCGTGATGTGATGGGCGCCACGAATCCCGCCAATGCAGCGCCCGGCACGATCCGCAAGCTCTACGCAACCAGCATCGAACGCAACGCCGTGCACGGCTCCGACGCTCCGGAAACCGCCGCCTACGAAATCGGCTACTTCTTTCCCGGCGTCGCGCTGGTCTAGCTTGCCCCCCCCTCGCGCTTCGGCCCAGCCAACTCGCCTGCCACCCACAGGCTTGACAAGTGCGTGCCCGGCGGCGACGATGGACAGGGATGAGCGGCATGGTTCCTTTCCAACTGGGACGGTTTCTGGTCGTCGTGGGCGTGATCCTGGTGGCGTTGGGCCTGATCGTTATGGCCGGCCCGCGGTTCTCGTTCTTCGGACTGGGGCGTCTTCCCGGGGATATTGCCTATAAGGGGAAGAACTTCCAATTCTATTTCCCGCTTGTGACATGTCTGGTTTTGAGCGCGGCCGTAACGCTGCTCTTCTGGCTGATTTCGTTCTTAACAAAGAAATAGACCGTCCGTGGTCCGTTGTCGATTGTCCGTGCTCACATCGTGGTTTTAGGATTCAGGAAGACGGCCACGAGTTTGTTAAGCTGACTCGTGGCCGCTGAGTGCTGCACGCCATGAACTGACAACTGATGACTGACAACTGACGACACTCCTTATGACCCAACCCTCCCTCAACTTCGGGCCGGTACGAAAAATCTACAGCGTCGCGGAGCTGAGCCAGGAAATCCGCAACCTCTTCGAGAGGCAGTTCCCCGACGTGTGGGTGGCCGGCGAGGTTTCGAACTTTCGCGCCGCCGCCTCGGGCCATCTCTATTTCACACTCAAGGATCGAACGGCGCAATTGCGTGCCGTGTGCTTTCGCAACCAGGCGCGCTACCTGAGATTCAAACCGCAAGACGGCCTGGCCGTGATTGCCCGCGGACGTCTGAGTGTGTATGAAGCGCGCGGCGAATATCAGCTCTATGTCGAGTTCCTGGAACCAGCGGGCCTGGGCGCTCTGCAACTCGCCTTCGAGCAACTGAAGCAGAAGCTCGCGGCGGAAGGTTTGTTTGACCTGGCGCGCAAGAAGCCGCTGCCCGTGTTGCCGCGCGCCATCGGCGTCGTGACTTCGCCAACGGGGGCCGTGATCCGTGATATTCTGCGCATCCTCCGGCGGCGCTACCGCAACATGAATGTGGTCGTCTACCCCGTTAAAGTCCAAGGCGAGGGCGCGGCGCAGGAAATCGCGGAGGGTATCGAATACTTCAACTCTGGGGCGCTGGTTGACGTGGTGATTGTGGCGCGCGGCGGCGGCTCCCTGGAGGACCTATGGGCGTTCAACGAGGAGGTGGTGGCGCGGGCCATTGCCGCCTCGCGGATTTCTGTCATTTCCGCCGTGGGCCACGAAACGGATTTCACCATCGCCGATTTCGTTGCCGACTTGCGGGCGCCCACGCCATCCGCAGCGGCCGAACTGGTCGTGCACCGCAAGCAGGACTTCGCGACGGAACTCGATACGTGCATGCGGCGCATGGCGCAGATCACGCGCCTGAAACTCTCCGAAGCGCGGCAGGCCCTGACCGAACTACGCATGCACCACGTGTTTCAAACGATGGCGGCGCGGATCGCCGAGCGCGCCCAACGAGTGGACGAAGGCGTGGCCACCCTCGACCGGATGATGCGCGCGCGCCTGCACACCGCCCGGCAGGAATGGCTACGCGCCTCGGCAGGCGTCGTGCGCTATGATTTCCACCGTCACCTCAGGCTCAAGCGCGCCGCACTCGAGGAGCGCGAGCGCAGATTTGAAAATGATTTCCGGCGATTCCTCACGGAGCGGCGCAATCGCCTGGCGCAGTTTGTAGCGCTGTTGAAAGAACGTAGCCCGCAGACAGTCCTCGACCGCGGCTACTCGATCACGCGCGACGCGGCGGGCAGCGTGGTGCGCGACGCCGCACAGATTGCGCTGGGCGCCGATGTGTCCATCTACCTCGCGCGGGGAGAGCTGGGGGCGACGGTTAGGCGCAAGAAACTGTAGTTTGGCACAGAGGCACGCATAGCTCTCGGGACCCCAGGCAACCCATAAACCGCTCGACCGCGACCAGGGCGGCGAGGCTATCCAGGATTCGCCCCTCGCTCACATCGCAAATCACTGAATAGGTCCGCTGACCTACTTGTGCTGCGCGACGGCCAGTTGCGTTAGGACGCGCCGGGCATCCGCGTAACGCGTAAGCTTTCCGTAACCGTCTAGGAAGATCATGATCAAGGCCCGGCCCTCCGTGTTTAACCGCATCACCACACAATGGCCGGACTCGTTGATGAATCCTGTCTTCTGGATTTCAATGTCCCAGTCGGAACTGCGCACGAGGCGGTCGCTGTTGACGAACTGAAGGATATGCCTGCCGACTCGAACGGCATAGTCCCGATCCGTGGAAAACTCCCGAATCAGCGGATATTGATCGGCAGCTTGCACGAGCTTGACCAAGTCGAAAGCGGTCGACACGTTTTCGCTCGTCAAGCCATTGGGGTTGACGAAGTGCGTGTTGCTCATCCCGAGTTCGGCCGCCCTGGCGTTCATCGCCGCAATGAAAGCCGGGCGTCCGCCGGGGTAATAGCGGCTGAGGGCCGCGGCCGCACGGTTCTCTGACGACATCAGCGCCACGTGCAACATATCCGCCCGGCTCAGCGACCAACCGATATTCAGGCGGGAAGTCGTCCCCATGACTCCATCCCGATCTTCATCGCTGATGGTGAGTACGTCCTCGAGCGGCAACCCGGCGTCGAGCACGACGATCGCGGTCATCAATTTGGTGATGGAAGCGATCGGCGTCACCTTGTCCGCGTTCTTAGCAAGCAGCACTTCGGAAGTATTCGCGTCCTCTACCAGCGCGATCTTCGATTTCACTGCCAGTGGTGACGGAACGGCCGGCAGGTGCGCAGCCGTGCGCGCAGGCCGCCGCGCCGCCGGGCGAGCAGGGGGAGCCGCAGGCGAAGATGAGGATGGCGATTCGACGCTTTGCCCGCCGCATTCGGCGGCAGATGCGGCTTGGGCATGGGGGCAGAAAAAGGCCAGGTTGAGACCCACCAGAGCCAGCCCGGCAGCAAGGCATATCGAAACGTGCCGGCCCCGAAGCGTGTGTCGAAAGGAAGAAGTCATTCTGGGTTATGTAGCCGCTACAACTTGTACCCGATTTTGCGCAGGAAATCCTTGCGGAATTTGATATCCGCCTCGGATTCGAGGCCGCGCGTCTTTGCGCCGTCGATGACGCCGAGGATGCCGCGCCCCTGTTCAGATTCCGCCACGATCACTTCCACCGAATTCGCAGTGGCGCAAAAGATCTGGCAGACCTCCGGGACGCCCTTCACCGTGTTCAGGATGTTGATGGGGAATCCGCCTTCCATGAAGATAATAAAGGCGTGGCCACAGGCCAGCGCGAGCGCGTTCTTCTGGGCGAGATCGATGAGCTGGGGGTCGTTTCCTGCAAAGCGCACCAGCGCCGGCCCGGAAGATTCACAGAATCCGACACCGAACTTCATGTGGGGCGCGGTTTGCACGATCGCTTCGTAAAGGTCCTCGACGGTTTTAATGAAGTGTGCTTGGCCGAGGATGAAATTCATGTCGGCGGGCTTTTCGACTTTGACGGTTTCGAGTTTCATGCGGCGCTCCCTGGATAACCTCATGAGAATTCTACCGCGAGCGGCCTGGAAGAAGTAGCAATTCGTGCGCAAGGCGCGGTAGCTCCGTCGCCCTGGGCCAAGCACCGGGTCACGGCAGATGACAATACGGGAGGAGCCAAGGCAGAAACGCCCTTATTCCGACACCTTGAGCACGGCGAGGAAAGCTTCCTGCGGTATGTCGACACGGCCCACGCGTTTCATGCGCTTCTTACCCTCCTTCTGTTTTTCCAGCAGCTTGCGCTTGCGCGTGATGTCGCCGCCGTAACACTTGGCAAGCACGTTCTTGCGAATGGCCGCGACGTTCTCGCGAGCGATGACGCGCGAGCCGATGGAGGCTTGGAGGGCGACCTCGAACATCTGGCGCGGAATCAGTTTGCGCATTCGGGTACAGAGGGAACGGCCGCGGGGGAAGGCGGCGTCGCGATGGCAGATGAAGCTGAGCGCGTCCACGGGTTCACCCGCGACGAGAAAATCCACCTTGACCAGGTCTGAGACCCGGAAGCCCGCAAAGTGGTAATCGAGCGACGCGTAGCCGCGCGAGACGGACTTGAGCCGGTCGTAGAAGTCGAGGACGATTTCGTTAAGCGGCAGCTCGTAAGTCAGCAGCACACGCTTGCCGGAGACGTATTCAAAGCCTTTCTGCACGCCGCGCTTCTCCTCGAGCAGCGCGAGGATTCCGCCCAGGTACTCATCCTGCGTGAAAATCTGGGCCCGTATGATGGGCTCCTCGACCTTCTCAATATCGCCCGCCGCGGGGAACCTGGTGGGCGTGTGAACCTCCAGGACCTCACCCGCCTTGGTGGTGATGCGATAGCGGACGCTGGGCGCGGTGGTGATGAGGTCAATGTCGAATTCCCGTTCCAGGCGCTCCTGCACGATCTCCATGTGGAGCAACCCCAGGAAGCCACAGCGGAATCCGAAGCCGAGAGCTTCGGAGTTTTCAGGCTCGTGGATGAGCGAAGCGTCATTGAGGCGCAGCTTATCGATGGCGTCGCGCAGATTCTCGTAAGCGCTGGAGTCAACCGGATAAAGGCCCGCGAAGACCATGGATTTGATTTCTTCGAAGCCCGGCAACGGACCCGGAGCGGGGCGCGCGTCGTCCGTGATGGTATCGCCAATGCGCGTTTCGGAAATGCGCTTGATGTTGGCGATGACGAAGCCGACTTCGCCGGCCCCCAGTTGCTCAACGCGCAGGGGTTTGGGAGTAAGTACGCCGAGCTCCTCGACGTTGTACACCTGGTCGTTCGACCAGAGCTTGATGCGCATGCCGGTGGAAAGCGTGCCCTGAACGACGCGCGCCAGGACCACGACGCCGCGGTACGCATCGAACCAGGAATCGAAAATCAGTGCCTGGAGTGGCGCCTCGGGCGATCCCGTGGGTGGAGGGACGCGCGCGACAATGGCTTCCAGTACGTCCTCAACCCCGGCGCCGGCTTTCGCGCTGATGAGCAGCGCCTCCTTGGGATCGAGCGCCAGGGCGTGCTCAATCTGTTGCTTGGTGGATTCGATATCGGCGCCCGGCAGGTCAATTTTGTTGATGACCGGCACGATGGTGAGACGGTTGTTCATCGCGAGCTGGGCATTGGCCAGCGTCTGGGCCTCCACCCCTTGCGAGGCATCAATCACCAGCACCGCGCCTTCGCAGGCGGAGAGGCTGCGCGAGACTTCGTAGGAGAAATCCACGTGGCCGGGCGTGTCAATGATGTTGAAGAGGTATTCGTTGCCGTCGCGGGCCTTGTAGTGCAGCCGGACGGCGTGGGCCTTGATGGTGATGCCGCGCTCGCGTTCCAGGTCCATGGAGTCGAGGACCTGCTCCGACATCTCGCGTTTGGAAAGCGCGCCGGTGAGCTCGAGCAGGCGGTCGGCCAGCGTGGACTTGCCATGATCGATGTGGGCGACAATCGAGAAGTTGCGAATGAAGCGAGCGTCGGTCATGAAACCATCATTTCGCCGGTTCCGCGCAGAATGCGAACCAAGGGGAGATTCACCGCGTGGTGCGAGTGGTGGGAGCAGGCCCTTGCCAAACGCCAGACTGTTTCCGAACCCTTTGAAAATCTAACAAAAGGGAGCTATCCTGTCAAACCGGAGTCGAACAGGTGGTTCCGCCAAGGGCGGAGAAGCCTGCGCGCGTCGCGATGCCTGACATCAATAAGCTTTACGAAAAAGCCGAGAAGTATCTCCAGCGGCAGAAGTTCGAAGCTGCCCTGGAGGCATACCAGGAGATTCTCCGCTATGAGCCCGACGACGAGGAAGTCCTCGTCAACTTGGGCGACCTCAGCCTGAAACTGAACCGCACTGCCGACGCCCTGCACTTTCAGTCGCAAGTGGTGGATTTCCACATCCGGCGGAACGACCTCAACAAGGCCGTCGTCACCTGCAAGAAAATGTTGAAGCACTCACCCCAGGATGTTTCGACACTGGCGAAACTGGCGGGACTGCTCGAAAAAACCCAGAAGCACGGCGAGGCAGTCGAAGCCTACCGTGAAGCGCTGGGACACTACCGCAAGCTTGGCGCCAGTGCCCCGGCGCTCGAGTGCTTAATCCACATCGTCAAGCTCGATCCCGACAACCTGGAGGAACACCAGGATCTGGGCGAACTGGCCAGCCGGTCGCACCAGCCCCTGATCGCCACACCCGCCTTCCTGCGGGCGGCGCAACTCGCCCGCCAGGCAGGCGATGAAAGCCGGTGGGAGAAGCTGGTGGAGCAGGCGCACGAAACTGACCCCACGGATGAGGCTGCTTGCATCGCCGCCACGGAACTCTGTTTGAAGCGGGGGCGCGCCGCCGAAGCGGTAACGCTGATCGAACCCATCCTGCAAAGGAAGCCTGAGGATTTGGAAGTGCTGGAGTTGGCCTGCCGTGGTCACTTGGGCGTGGAAGATTACCTCCAGGTGCAACCGCTCTGCTGGAAACTCTACCAAGCCAGGCCGGAGCGGGTGGACTTGGTCCTGGAACTTTTGGAGGGACTGCTGAAGAAGGGCGCGGCCCAGCAGGTGCTGGGAATGGTCAACGACCTCAAAGATCGCCTCTTGCAGCAGGGCAAACGGAACGAGCTCCTGGGAATCATCGAGAAGGTTTACGAATGTGACCAGTCGAACCTGGAAGTTCTGGAAATCCTCAGCAACCTTTACAACGAAATGAACAAGGAGGACGGGCTGCGCCGTTCGCTTTCACGCCTGTTCAACCTTTATCTGGCGAGCGAGAAATGCGAAAGGGCGGCGGACACGCTGGAACGAATCCTGGACGTCAATCCATACGGTGAAGGCCACAACGACCGGCTGCTGAACCTGGAAGGACACATCGACCCCATCTGGTACAAGAACATTCTGACCCGCCTGCAACCGCCTTCCACGGTGCGGGCGTCGCCGGCCCAGAATGCTACCAGCGCTGCCGCCGCGGCCGAAAAGACGGAATCCCTGGAGGACCTCCTCGTGGAGGGAGAGATGTACCATCAATATCAACTCTCCACGAAACTCCATGACACGCTGGAGAAGATCGACCGTCTTTTTCCCGGCGCGGAGGAAAAGCACGAAGGCCTCCGCGAACTTTACGAAGTCGCTGGATACACCCCGAAGTTCAAGGCGCCCGCCCCCGCACCGGGGGTTGCGGCGCTTGAACCGTCCGCGCCCGCCGCCGGGTCATTTCAATCCCTCGACGATCTGCGGAAAGCCTCGGAAATCACCGCCAACATTTATCGCGAGCAGACACCGGCGGGAGTCTTGCAGGTCGCGGTCAACGAGATCGGCCGGGCTTTGAACGCCAGCCGTTGCTGGGGTGCACTGGGAACGGCCGACCGGCCTCCCGCGCTCACGGCCGAATACTGCTCGCCCCTGGCTTCGCCCTCCGATCCGGGCGCGGCGCTAAAGCTTTTCGCCTCCCTCATGGCCCAGGCCGTTACCAGCCCGAACGGCTGGGCGGTCGACAACACCGTGCATTCTCCCTTGCTCTCGGGCGTATCGGCCGAGGTTCAAGAATTGGGGATTCGCTCACTGCTGGCGCTGCCGCTCCTCGACAAGGATGAAGCCACCGGCTTGCTGCTTCTGGAGCAATGTGAGGGGCGGCGGGATTGGTCGCAAGCCGAACGCCTGCTGGTCCGAGCGATAGCAACCCAAGTTGTAATCGCCGTGAACAATACCAAGCTGCGGCGGCTCGTGCACTCGCTGGCCGGCACCGATCCCTCAACGGGTTTGCTGCCGCGCAGTTCTTATCTGGATTGCCTTCTCTCCGAGGCGCAGCGTTCCAAGGATCAGACCCAACCGCTATCGGTATGCCTGATCGAGCCGGAGAATCCCCGCGCCCTGATGAAACTGCTGGGTGACGCTGGCGTACAACGCTTCGTGCAGCAGGTCAGCAAGGTCATGGTCCCCACGCTGCGCCAGAACGACATTTCCATTCGCTACAGTCCGCTTTCGATCGCCGTGTTGTTTCCGGATACGGCCTTGCCGCAGGCGGGGCTCGCGGTGGAGAAAGTGCGGCGCGCGCTTGCCCAAGTCCGGGTGGATGGGGGGACTGCCCCCGATTTCTGCGCAGCGGTGTGCGACGTTCCACTGGGGCCGAACTTCGAAGCCGTGGACGGTGTCACCGAGGTGATCAACCGGCTGGAAACTTCGCTGGACCGCGCTCGCAAGGAAGGCGGAAAACGCGTTCTGATTTCCAGATTCACAGACTGATACCCTTGGGGAGTTTCAATTCCCGCGCAGGGCTATTCCCGGGTACGGCGCCAACCAGTCTGAGCCACAGCATTTTCGGAACGCCACACCTGGAGGGACTGAAGAAAGCCATACCGGTCGCCATTCTGCCGGGGGAGATTCGCAGTATGGTCTATGAAACGCTGCTGTATGCGAAGCGCAACGCCGTCGGTTACGTCACCATCCATCGGCCGGAAAAACTGAATGCTCTGAACCGTACGGTGGTGGAGGAGTTATTCGATTGTTTTCAGCACCTCCAAAAGGATGAAGAAGTGCGGGTCGTGATTCTCACCGGCACCGGCGACAAGGCATTCGTGGCGGGAGCTGACATCAACGAACTGGCCGTGCAAACCCCGGTGGAGGGGAAAGCAACCTCCCAGGCTGGCCAGAAGGTGCTCGACTTGATCGAGAATCTCGGCAAGCCCGTAATCGCCGCGATCAACGGCTACGCGCTGGGCGGCGGTTGCGAACTGGCCATGGCGTGCACCCTGCGTGTCGCCGCAGAAAACGCCCGCCTGGGACAGCCTGAGGTGAAACTGGGCCTCATCCCCGGTTACGCTGGAACACAGCGACTGCCCCGCCTGGTGGGGAAATGCCAGGCCCTGGAGATGATTCTGACCGGTGAGCCCGTCACGGCCCAGGAAGCGCACCGCATCGGGCTCGTAAACCAGGTTGTGCCCGCCCCGGAGTTGCTGGCGACGGCAGAGAAACTGGCGCAGAAGATCATCGCTAACGCCCCGCTGGCAATCAAGTTTGCCATGGAAGCGGTAAACCACGGGATGGAGATGTCCTCGGCCGAAGGTCAGTTCCTCGAGGCGACGCTGTTTGGCCTCTGTTGCACGACGACGGACATGAAAGAAGGCACTCGCGCCTTCCTGGAGAAACGGCCCGCGAAATTCACCGGGAAATAGTGGTACGATTCAAATCGCGCGCCCCACGGCAAGGACCAGCTCAAGCTGTACCGGCCGCCCCCATTGACATGGCCTCACGAAGAAAATCCCGCGAATACGCAATGCAAATGCTCTACCAGTGGGAACTGGGGGGTAACACACCGGAGCAGGTGGGCGCCACCTTTTTCCAGGAGCGGGGAGCCGACAGCGAGGTGGAGAGCTTCGCGCGCGACCTCTTCCAAAACGTCGTCAACAACGTCGACCGCCTCGATCAACTGGTTCGCGAGCACGCTGAGAACTGGCGCCTGGAGCGCATGGCGGCCGTTGACCGCAATATCCTGCGCGTAGCCCTTTGCGAACTGCTTTACCACCCGGAGACGCCGCCGAATGCGGCGATCAACGAGGCGCTCGAAATTGCCCGCCGCTTTTCCGGAGAGGATTCAGTGAAATTCGTTAACGGCGTTCTGGACGCCATCCGCAAGTCCCTCCCACCCCGTAAGTGAAACTCCCGTAAGAATCCTGATCGATCCGCAGAGATGTCATCTTGAGGGTCTCGCTGCGTTGCCATACCGCAATTCCTTGTTTTCTTGGCAAACATTTTTCGTCGTGCGTGTAGGGCACCCCTTGGGGTGGCCTAGGCCGGGGCCCCCCGCTCGGAGCGGCCGGCCCTACAAGAACCTGCGGCGGAAGCTCAGGCTGGCAACTTCTGCGCGGAGGCGATCCGTTTTTCGATGGATGGATGACTGTGAAAAATGAACTCGATCCAGGGATGGGGCCGGCTCTCGGCGAGGTTAAGTTCGGCCAGTTTTTCCATGCTGGAGATAAAGGCGCTCCGGGAAGGAATCGCTCCCAGTGCATAGGCATCCGCTTGGCGCTCCAGAGCACGTGAATAGGCGTTTACGGCCGGCAGCAGGACCAGGGAAAGAGCCGTCGAGACCAACGCCAGGAGCGGCAGGTTCGCAAAGTCCGCTGCTCCCTGGAATCCAAAACGGGGGCCCAGCCACCCGAGGGTGCGGTAGATCAGATAAAATCCCAGAAACGTTGCTGCGCTTTGCGCCGCGATGCCCTGGAGCATGTGGTGGTGCACGTGATGACCGAACTCGTGCGCCAACACCGCCTCCACCTCCTCGTCCTGGAATTGCGCCAGCAGGGTATCGGAGAGGATGATTCTACGCGTATTACCAAGTCCCATCAGGGCGGCGTTGGCCTTCTTGCTCTTTTCGCTCAGTTTCCATTCGAACACACCCCTCACGCGCGTACCCGCGCGCCGGGATAGCTCCAGCAGGCGCTCCGTCAGGCCGGGGTTCTCAAGCGGTTTAAACTTGAAGAATATCGGGAATATTAATACCGGCGCGAGATGGGCCAGCAATATGAAGAAGCCGATGAACCCCACGGCACACAGTATCCACCAACGCTGCGGCCAATAGCGTATGGCCGCGTAGAGAAATTCGACTCCCAGCGCGGCCAGCGTGCCCCCCAACGCAAGCCCCTTCAGGTGGTCTTTGACCCAGCCCGCGAATGTCAGGTTCGAAAGGCCGTAACGGTGCTCCAACCAGAAGCCGCCCAGGAAATCGAGAGGGAGCCCCGCGAGTTCGTTGATGATTCCGAAAATGCCCAGGTAGACCAGCACGGCGACCCACGGGCGCGTGCTGCAATGCAGCGCGAACGTGCGCAGAGTGATCGTCCACCCGGTAAGGAGCAGCGCAAGAAGCAGGGCAAGATCGACAAGGAAACCCGCGACACTCAGGATGCGGCCCGTGCGGTGGTAGCGCTTGACGCGTGCGGAGTCTTCCATAATCTTGCTCCAGAAGCCGCAGCCTGCGGTGGCCCTACGCGAAGGGAAACCGGCTCCGCCCCTAAGCCTGGGCAAATGCCGCCATCTCCGCGAGCAGCGCTTTCACTTGCTCGGGCGAGGGCGCCTCCGCATAAAGGCGCAAGATGTTCTCCGTGCCCGAGGCCCGCACCAGGAGCCAGGCGGAATTTCCAAAGCGCATCTTCGAGCCATCCAAATCTTCCACGGCGGTCACTTTGAGTCCCGCCACCTTCCGGAATTTCCCCTGCGCCACCTGCTTCACCAGGCGCTGGGCGGCGGAGAGTTCAACTTCCAGGTCAGTGCGGGCGTAGAAATGGGGGCCGAATTCCCGGCTCAAGTCCGCAACGAGTTCGCCGAGCGTCTTCCCCTTCTCCGCCATCACTTCCGCCAGCAGGAGCGAGTTCAAGAGGCCGTCGCGCTCCGGCAGATGTCCCTTGGTCGCGATGCCCCCGCTCTCCTCGCCGCCAATCAAAACGTCATGAGTGAGCATCAGCTCACAGATGTATTTGAATCCGATGGGCGTGACGTGCAACGGCAGGTGGTACTTGAGCGCAAGTTTGTCGATCATCTGGGTGGTGGAGAATGTCTTCACGACCTCACCGCGCAGTCCCAGGTCTTCCACCAGATGCTTAAGGAGGATGGAAAAGATCTTCTGCGAATCGATAAACGCCCCGCTGCGATCGATGGCGCCGATCCGGTCCGCGTCGCCATCCGTGGCAAAGCCCGCATCGTACCCACCCTCCGTCACGGCGCATCGCAAATCCGCCACGTGAGGCTCGATGGGCTCCGGATTCAGGCCGGGGAACAACGGGTTATGCTCGGGGTGGATTTCCCTGTAGGGAATCCCATATTCCGTGAACAAGCGCGCGATGCAGCCGCGCCCCGCCCCGTACATCGGGTCAATCACGAATTTCTGCCCGCCGGACCGGATGCGGTCCAGACGGACCAGGCTCTTCAGCCGCTCGAGATAGGGAGTGATCAGGTCAACGGCCTCGACCGCGGCGGCCTGGGACTTGCGGGGGCGGGTGCGAGCGCGGTCCAGCCGGCCGAGATGGGCCTCGATGCGATGGATAATGGCCGGATCTGCTGAGCCGCCGTAGGGCGCCTTAAACTTTACACCATTCCAGCGGTAGGGATTGTGGCTGGCCGTGATCATGACCGCGCCGGCCGCTCGCCGCGCCACCACGGCGTAACTCACGGCGGGCGTCGGCGTGGGGGCCTCCGCCAACTCGACCCGTATCCCTGCCGCGGTCAGGACCTGGGCGGCGGCCCTGGCAAATTCCGCGGAGAGAAAGCGCGTGTCATAGCCGACCACCAGCCCGTGCGCCGGTTCACTTTCCGCGCGGACGTAGTGGGCGACCGCCCCAGCGACTCGGCGTACGTTGGCGAAGGTGTAGTCATCTGCGATTACCGCACGCCAGCCATCCGTGCCGAACTTGATCTTATCCATATTGTAGGTTCGCCTCTCGGAACTGTTCTGGGAAAGTGAACTACAGGAGTTTGTGCAGGCCAGCCTTCTCCAGCGCCTGCACGGTCTTGCCCACTTCCTGCGAACGGGCGCGCGTCGAGACCAGCAGCGCATCATCGGTCTCTACAATGACCAGATCCTCGACCCCGACCGTCACGACAAAGCTCCGCTGGGCCACGATCATGTTGCCGCGTGAATCCAGGCACAAGCTGCGGCCCGGCCGGACGTTCATCTCGCCATCCTTCCGGGAAAGGTCGTAAACCACCGCCCAACTGCCCACATCATTCCAGCCGATGTCCGCGGCCACAGCGTGGATATCCGAAATCTTCTCCATCAGGGCATAGTCGATCGAAATCTTTTCGAGGCGCGGGAAGAGCCGGCGAAAACTCCGCGCCGACCGAACCCCGCCCGCCTCGGAAATCCGCGCCAGTTGTTGTGACATGTGCGGCTGCGCACGCTCGAGGTTCCCGAGCAGCGTGGAAGCCCGCCAGATGAACATGCCGCCGTTCCAAAGATAACGGCCGGAGGCAACATAGCGGCGCGCCGCAGCCAGTCGCGGCTTCTCGGTGAATTTCGTGACTTCGAAAATCTCCTGCCCGGCCAGGCGCGCGACGCGGGCGCCCAGGCGGACGTAGCCGAAACCCGTGTCAGGACGGGTCGGCCGCAAGCCAATCACCACGGAGCGCCCTGCGGTGGACGCCGTCTCGCAAGCGGCGCGGAGGACGCGACGGTACTCGGCGAGTTTGCTGATGACCTGGTCTGCCGGCAGCACCACCATCACTCCTTCCGGATCGCGACGCAGGATTTCGTGCGCAGCCACTCCCAGCGTGGGCGCCGTGTTGCGCGAGGCCGGCTCCGCCACGATCTGCGCGCGCGGGATCTGCGGCAGGCGGCGGCAGACCTCCCGCCAGATGAGTTCATTCGTGAAGACATAGATGCGTTCGGGAGGAATAAGGGAATGCAGCCGCGCGACCGTTTGTTCGAGGAGCGTCCCGCGGCCAAAGAGTTCCAGCAATTGCTTGGGATGCCGGCGGCGGCTGAGCGGCCAGAAGCGCGTCCCGCTGCCGCCTGCCATTACCACCGCGTATGCGTGAGCGAAAACCGAGGTTCGCGCCATGTGAGTTTCAGTCGAAAACGATCTGGCGGATGGTTGTGGCCGGAGTTCCTCGCCGCTGCAAGGGTTCGCAAAAATCCTTTTCGATGTCCGGCACGTAGAATTTCAAAAGCCGGGTGTCCAATCCGGGCACCAGGCGGTAGAGGCTCGCCCCGGGCGGAATCAGCCAGGTTTCGCCGGTGCGATAGGCCAGCCAGCCCAGCGCGTTTTCGATGCGTCCTTCACCCTCGACGACCGACAGAACTTCGACGCGATCGGGTGAAGCACAGAAGGAAGCCGTGCGGCGGATGCTCAACTCTTCGAGCGCGAAAAACCGGCTGGCCAGAACGAAACGGCGCAGGCCGTACTTCTCCCTGACTTCGAGGCGGGGCAGGTCGCGAAGCGGCGGCAACTCGGGACGAATGACGTCCAACCCCTTTTCGAGATGCAGCGGCCGCGGCCTGCCATCCAGCCCCAGACGGCCGAAATCGTCGAGCCGGTAGGTGAGGTCGGAGTTCTCCTCCACCTCAAAGAGCACCAGCCCCGGGCCCAAGGCGTGCACCATTCCCGGCGGTAGAAAGACGGCTTCGCCGCGCTGGGGCCGGAAGCGCTGCAGAAGGTCGCGAGAGGTTCCGGCCGCGAACGCCGGCAGCAATTGCTCCCGCTCGACGCCCGGTTTCAAACCCAGCAGAATAGCAGCCTCCCGGTCCGAACGCAGAAAATACCACATCTCGCACTTGCCGGCGTTGCCCGGGTCGTGCGTGGCCGCGTAAGCGTCATCCGGATGAACCTGCACCGAAAGCCAATCACTGGTGAAAATGTATTTCGCCAGAATGGGAAAACGCCGGCTGGGCCAGGAGGCGCCGTGCAGCTCAGGACCGTATTTCTCCGAAGCTTCGGCCAGGGTCATTCCCGCCGCGGGGCCATTCAGGAAGCGCGACTCGTCGTCGGTGATCCACACCTCGCCGATCAGTTGGTTCGAGTTTCCCTCGCGCCGGGGATCCTCGGGGGGAGGCGCCGCGAAGAGCGGAGCCAAATCCGGCTGTCCCCAGATTTTTGGTTTAAGGACATTGGAGAGTTGGAGTGGACCGGTGAACGTGGGCATGGCGCAGTCAGAACCTGGCGAAGAACGCCTCCATCCGCTTTAGCCCCTCCTCGATGTACGCCAGGGAAGTCGCGTAGGAGATCCGAATGTGCTCCTGAGTTCCGAAAGCCTGGCCGGGCACTACCACGACCTGTGCTTCCTCAAGCAGCCTTTCGGCAAGCCGTGTGGTGTTACCCAAGCCGTCCCGGCGGAGATAGGACGAAACGTTGGGGTAGGCATAGAACGCGCCTTGCGGGAGGGTGCACTGGATGCCGGGAATGGCCCGCAGGCCGGCCACGACGCGGTCGCGGCGGCCGCGATACTCAGCCCGCATGGCGCGCACGCAATCCTGCGGCGCCCGGAAAGCCTCCACTGCGGCTTTCTGTGCCAGCGAAGAGGGATTCGAGGTCGAGTGGCTCTGCAGCTTCAACATATTGGCGAGGAGCTGCGCATCGCCCAGCGCGAATCCCAATCGCCAGCCGGTCATGGCGTAGGTCTTCGACAGTGAGTCCGCCACCAGCAAGTGCGCGCGATCCCGCGAACTTCCCAGAGAAAACGGCTGGCCATCATATACAAAATGGCAATAGCATTCATCGGATAGCAAAAGCAGGTTATACCGCGCGGCCAGCGCCAGGAGTTTTCGCATCTCCTCGGGAGGGATCACCGCGCCCGAGGGATTGTTGGGCGAATTCAGCACGATCACCCGCGTCCGCGGCGTGATCAGCTTCTCAACCGCCTCCGCGCGCACGGCAAAGCCTTCGTCCTCGCGCGTTTGAAGCAGCACCGACTTGCCGCCTGCGTAATGGATGATGTCGAGATAGGAGACCCAATAGGGGGCGGGGAGAATGACCTCATCGCCCTCGTTCAGCGTGGCGAGCAGGGCTTCAAAAACGGCCTGCTTGCCGCCCATAGTCACCAGGCACTCGTCCGCCGCGTAGTTCGAGCCGAAATCCTGGGCGTGCCGCGCCACGATAGCTTCTTTGAGTTCGCGGATGCCGCCCGTGGGCGTGTACTTGGTGAAATTCGCTTCCAGGGCGCGGACCGCGGCCTGCTTGATGTGCTCGGGCGTGGGAAAGTCGGGTTCCCCCGCGCCGAAATCCACCAGCTTGGCGCCCGCGGCACGCAACTGGTCCGCCTTCTGCAGGACCGCGGTGGTGGGGGAAACGGAGATCCGCGAAATACGCTCCGAAAACTGCATCATGACTCCCAACTCAAGATTTGTTTTGGAAAACCTTCTGATGGAGCCGCTCTTCGACCAGTTTGGGGACCAAGTCCCTGACCGCGCCGCCATGCTGGAAGATCTCCCGCACCAGACGCGAGCTGACATAGGTGTTGGCCAAGGCCGGCATCAGGAAGACGGTCTCCAGCTCGGGCTCCAGCTTGCGATTCATCAGCGCCATTTGCAACTCGTACTCGTAATCCGTGAAAGCCCGGATCCCCCGCAGAATCACCTGGGCCTGCTTCTGCCGCGCGTAATCCACCAGCAATCCGTGGAAGGTATCGACCGAAACACTGGGAATGGAACGCGTCGCCTCCTGGAGCATTTCCACCCGCTCGGCAACCGTGAAAAGCGGATCCTTTTCAAGGTTCGTCAATACCGCCACGATCAGCCGGTCGAAAAGAAGGCTGCCCCGCTGGATCAGGTCGAGGTGACCATTGGTGATGGGGTCGAAAGATCCGGGATAGATTGCCAGTATCTCAGCCATGGAGGTCACGAAAGACAGTGCCCGGCCCGCACCCGCGCTTCCTGGTTATTTTAGCGTCGATGCGCGAAAGTTGTAAACGGGATTCTGGGTATTGGTGCTGGTGTCATTTGGAATGGGATCCCTTTCGAAACACTGGTCATTCCCGCGAAGCTTGTCCCCGCAAAGGCGGGGAGCGGGAATCCAGTCCGTCGGCGGCGCATTTCCAATGGCTTGCGGAGTAGATTCCCGCTTTCGCGGGAATGACTGCACCTGGTAGCGCCAGAGTCTCGCAGACGACACCAGCACCCTGGATATCGTCCGGACGCTCTTGCTCGAACCGCTAGAACCCGATGTGCAGCGCGATGGCCAGCGCCAATCCACCCGCAAAGCTGCTGCCGGCGAAATTCACGATGCCATTGGTGACGAGGCCGCGGCGCTCAAGCGTGGCGCCCAGCACGCTGTCGAGCAGGTTCCCGGCCACGGCGCCCGAAAGCGCCAGAGCGGCGCCACCCCTCCCGCACAGGCCCATGCCATATCCGAGCGCCACGACGAGAGCGGACGCGAGGAAGCCCGCCAGGCTACCCCCCACGGACACACCGCCATCCTGGCCGGCGGGAACCGGCCGGAAGGTGGTGATCAAATAGGCGCGAGGGGAAATCCATTGGCCAATCTCGCTCGAAACCGTGTCGCCCGCGGCTTCCGCGAACGCCGCGATCAAGGCGATCAGGAACGCGCCCTCGTGATGCGTGGTGATGACCAGGATGGAAAAGAAGGCCCCGGCCAGTGAGTTCGCCAGGGCCTCGCGCCAACTCCTGGCCCCACCGCGCTTTTCCGCCACGCCGCGTGCCGCCTTGCGCGCGTATCCGAGCCGCGTCGCGGCGGAGCCCATCAGAAAAAAGGTGAACATCAGGAGAAAGCTTTTGTAGCCATAGCCGAGATAAACCGCCACGCCCAGCAGGAAGCCACTGAGGGCGCCCGAGGGCGTGACCAGCTTCAGGCCCCACGCCAACCCTGCCAGCGCCAGGCTGATCACCACGGCCAGCAAGATGCGGCGCCCGAGGTACGGCAGGTTGCTGTCCAGCGCGCTGCGCTCGACGAAGCAAACGCAAAACATAAAGGCGCCGGCTACCAGGGGAACGGTCGCGTTGTCATCCAGGCGAATCGGGGCGGACTCAACCAGCGCACCCACCAGCGCGGTGGCGGCGCAAACCCGCAGCGCGAAGTCCGGCGCCAGAGTGGGCGCCGTCCAACGGGTCAGGACGTACGCGCCCGCCGTGCCGGCCACGAGGAATGCCAGAAAACCCGACCAGGTCTTTCCCCGATTCCAGGGAAGCGTGGGGCCGCGCCACGCGCTGCCCGCGACGCCCGCCAGGCCATCTCCCAGCGCCAGGATGGCCCACGTAGCGCCCACCACATACATCGCGTGGCGGTAGAGGAGAATCAGCGCCAGCACTGAAATGGGATAGATTACGATGCCGGTCCGGACGCCGGCCGGGGGAGCGGCCGCGGTGCCTTTGCGCAGGTCCACGTCGAGACGGGGCAGAACGACCAGGTTGAAAAGCAGGGCCAGGAGGGCGCAGCCCGCCGCCTGCGTCCAGGTGAGATACGGCAGCAGGAACGCGAAGCTCAGCATCGACATGTGCACGATCTTGCGCGTGGAAAACAGCGGCGCGCGCAGCAGCGTTTCGGAGCCAGGAAGTTCAGGCATGCTGATCAACCAGAGACTATTTCATCGGACCGGGGCGCGGCAGCCAACGCCCGCCCTCCGCCTCAGAGTGGATTGCCGGGCGGCGTTCTCTCCTGGAGCGTTTTCCGCAGGCCCTCCTCCAGAGGCGTCACCCTGTAGCCGAGTTCGCGAATGGCCTTGGCGCTCGCATAAACCCAGTCGTGTTTGAAGATTTCCACGATGCCGGGCGTGAGCTGGGGAGTGTGACCGAACATCCGGGCGCGCGCCAGTTCGACGCCGCCCAGAATTTTCCCCGCCACGAAAGGGATATGGCGGACCGGCCTCCGCACTTCGGTGGATTCAGCCAGCACCTGAAAGAAATCGTGGAGCGAGCGATTATCCCCTCCCAGCAGGTATCCTTCCCCGGGCCTTCCCTTTTCCAGCGCCGCCAGATGCGCGCTTACCACGTCGGCGTTGAAGGCAAAACTCCAGCGCTGGTGGCCGGAGCCCAACACTCCGGGGAACTTCCCGGCGAGGTACTGGTCGATCATCCCACCCACGAGGTTGCCCTCGGTCTTCGGCCCGGGGCCGTAAATGACGCCGGGAAGCAACACGATGACCGGGCACTGGCCGTGACCTTCGCGGCGTAACCAGGCGAGCGCCTGCGCCTTGGTCTCCTCATATTCGTTCGCGAAGGGGCCGGCGTGGCGCAGCCGTTCATCGGCATTCACATCCGCCGACGGTCCCAGGGCCATGAACGAGGAAGTATAAACCACTCGCCGGACGCCCGCTTCGGCGGCCGCATGCACGAGATTCTGCAAGCCCTCGACATTGACGCGCCAGTAATCGCGACGGTCGCGAACCCACGCCTTGACTAATGCGGCAGTGTGAATCACCGCCTCCACGCCCTCGAGGGCAGCGCGCAGCGCCTCGCGGTCGCGCAAATCACCCCGGGCCACCTCGCACGAAGAGCGCCCGGGGTCAAAGGGCAAGCGGCTGGCCTCACGCACCAGGACGCGGAAAGGCTCGCGGCGGGTAATGAGTTCGCGCGCGATTTGAGAGCCGAGATAACCGGTAGCGCCCGTCAGTAAAAGCATGGCTTCACTGCATTATTGTGTCATCGGGTCATTCGAAGCAAACCATAACTTGAAATTGAACCGCGTCTCGAATGGCAAAAAACAACCTTGGCAAATGTGCGAGTCCCTCAACGTACCAGACGAAGCAAATAGGCCCCGGCGAGGCCCAGGTGGCCAACCATCATCATCCAGTACATATGATGCCAGGCAGGGTGGTTCTCGCCCTCGGTGACCAGCCGGTGCGGGTCCTTATTAATCAGATAGGCAACGTACGAGCCCCAGGCCAGCATGACGACGCTCAGCGCCAGGATCGCCACCTGGTCGCCGCTCAGGATGTGGAGGCCGAGCCCCAGGGGCCACAGCAGCCAGGGCAGGAGGAACGAGGGGCTGATGGCGCGCGCGCTCCAGGTGGCGCCGTACTTGACCGGCAGGGTCATGCAGCCCGCCGCCCGGTCGCCCTCGATATCCGAAAAATCCTTGGTGGTGGTCGCACCCAGGAGGAAAACAAAATAGACGAAACCGATATACCAGGGCTCAATCGAGTGGAGTACCGTGGCTACCGCCGCCCATCCCGCCACCTTCAACAGCCAGCCGCGTACGAGCGCAATGATCAGGTTCGAGCCCAGGGGATGCCGCTTCAGCCGAACAGGAGGCGCGGAATAAGCCACCGTAGCAAGCGCGGCAATTACATAAATTGCGAAGGTTTCGCGATTCACTGCCGTAACCATCCCGAGCGCGAGCGCATAATTCACGGCTGTGAAAACCCAGGCTTGGCGCAAAGTCATCTGTCCGGAAGGCAGCGGCCGATGGGGCTTGTTGATGCGGTCGTTGGTGAGGTCGCAGATCTGGTTCAACCCGTTCGAGGCAGCGTTCAGCACCCCCGCGGCAAGTACCGCCAGCAGGACGCGAGCGGGATCAAACCTCGCTTGCGTCGCCCCGTAGCCGAGGAGGGTTCCGGAAAAGATCCCGATCATGGGAGGAACCAACGTGAAGGGACGCGCGAACGTCCAATAGAGGCGCAGGGAATTCATCCGGGCGCTATTTTCAATCTTCCCCGGATTGGTGACAAGGGGAAAAGAATCGACCAGGCCGCGCCTCCGAGGGACCAGCCAGTTTGCTCTCCGGAACGGCGGGGTCTGACCACACACTCTGACAGCGCCCCGCCGCTGCGCCATGCTGAAAGCTCCTTGACCCTCCTGCCCATCTCCGTTGCCTGCCGTGGTTGATTGCAATCATCGAGTAGAAAGCCACGGTCAACCAGTGTACGATTAACGGTGGCTAACCGCTTGCGGCGCCACAGAGCTCGTCCCGTCGGCTCCCCCGTACAGGGCAGGCTCCGCGCGCCGCCACACCCATACGGAGTTTCGCTGCCGTCAATAGGAATCACTCATGAAGCTCTTCAACCACGGTGTCCCGGCAAACCGCGACCGCCGCAAGCGCCGCATGAAGATCCTCGCCACCCTTGTGGCAGCGGCGTGGTGCAGCGCCTGCGGCGGCCCGGCCCCCTCCGGCGGAGGTCCGGGTGGCGGCGCTCGGATCGCGCTGAGCCTCTCGGCCAGCACGGCCATAGCTCCGCAGGACGGAACTCCCGCGGTCATCAACGCCACCATCGCGCGCTCGGGCGGAGACGCAAGCCCGGTATCTCTCGCGGTCAGTGGCTTGCCGAGCGGCGCCAGTGCGAGCTTCACCCAGCCCGGAACGGGCACGAGCGGAAGTGTTTCACTTACGGCCGGCACGGGAGTGGCAGCGGGCAACTACAATCTCACCGTGACAGCAAGCGACGGCTCCGTATCATCACCCGCGAGCCTGGCACTCACGGTGGCGATTGTGGCGGTGGTGGGGAGCGCTCCCGATCCGACGCTAGGCCTGAACGGCAAGCTCGCCCAGTTCATGGCGACCTCGTTCCAGCCGGCGTCCTGGGACTACACCTTCTTTCAGCAGCACCCGGACACGACACCCCTCAACGATCTTGGATCGCACCACATCCGCTTGCAGGACCTGTCCGTGCCGATGAAGGCGAGCTCCAGCCCGCCTCAGGCGAGCGATTGGGACTTTACGGAACTCGATGTTGTCGTACAACCGGTGCTGGGGGTCACCGACCACAGCCCCGAATACCAGATCGCGGTGGCGCCGAATCTGACCGGAATGCTGAATGCGAACGGCCAGCTTATTGTGAACCCGGCCAACCTGGCTACGTTTGCGGCCTACTGCGCCAACCTGGTGCGGTACTACAACACGGGCGGGTTTTACTGGGGTGGGAAGCATTTTCAGTCGGCCAGCAACTATCCCATCATCTGGTGGGGCATCTTCAACGAGTACAACATCAATGGGCTCACGCCCAGCGAGTACGTCGAGCTTTACAACACGGTCGTGCCGGCGATGCTGGCAGCGGATCCAAGGCTCCAGTTCTCCGCGCTGGAGCTGTCCGATTTCGACTACCAGGAGGGCGACCCTCGCAACAACTTGCCGACCTTTGTGGCCCCGGCGGGCAGCGGCGGCGTCAACGCTCCCGTGAACGTCGCCTCCACTCATTTCTACTCGTCGTGCAACCAGAGTGACAGTGACGATCAGCTCTTCAGCACGGTGGCCGGTTTTGTCCAGGATGTGGAGTACTTCTACCAAGAGCTGCGGTTGCGGCCGGACCTGGCGGGCGTGCCGGTTTGGGTGACGGAGAACAACGTCAACGCGGACTATTCCGACGCCAACGGCAACAGCACGTGCAACCCCGGACAAAAGTTCGTGACCGACCAGCGCGGCACCAGCGCCTTTTTCGCGGCTTGGCGGCCCTACGTGTTTTCGCAGCTCGGCAAGGCCGGCAATCAGGCGCTATACCACTGGGACTACGACGCCGACGCGCAGTACGGTGAGGTGGACTTCGGCACAGGTAACAAGTACCTGAGCTACTGGGTGGACTACTGGCTGGGAGCAATGTTTCCACCCGCGCCGGCCCCAGATATCCTGCAACTGAGCGCCACCGAGACCACCACGGTGGAGATCCTGGCTACCAAGAACAGCGACGGATCGGTCGTGATCATGGTGGCAGACCATGCGGTGCACACCCCAGCCGACAACAATGGCCTGGGTGATCCACGCACCGTCATTGTGGATGTTTCGGCGCTCGGCAAGTTTTCTTCGGCGGAGCAGTTGACCCTGGATGCGAAGACCGATGCCACCCACGGCCCCGGGATGCCCGTGAGCGCCGCCGTTGCGCCCCAGATCACCGTCAGCCTCGGCGGATATGGTGTTACTTTTCTCGTTTTGAAGCCTTGAGCGGGTAGATTGCTCGGGCGTGAACGAGTATTCCGGCATGAATGCGGCGCAACCCATGCGCCGCTGCGGGTTAACGATGGTCAGTTTGCCCTTGGATTCGCAAGCGCGAATCTGAGCGGTAGCGCGGACCCCCGTTGTTGGGGTCCGCGGTTCTTCTTTAGGAAAAGCCGCAGACCTCAGCGACGGAGGGCTACGCTTGCTCCAGGGATGATCCGGGCCAGGACCTCGCAGAGGTCCAACATCATTAGCCGTGGGTGAAACCCACGGGCCGGAACCGTGGATGCGCGTAGGATGTTCGACCCCTGCGGGGTCGAAGGTCTTGGCCTGGGCGCTGGGTGACCGTAGGTTTCACCTACGGCTAATGAAATTCCTCCCCTTCGGGGAGGGAAGGATGGTCTTCGCAGCAAGCGTAGCCCAGGCAGGGATTTTGTGCCGTGGGCCTTCTTAAGGCATTAACATAGTTGACTGACCAAGTTTCATAAGGTGTCTGCGGTTAGCTTCCGGCTCCGGGTTGGCTTAGCCTTTCCGCTTCGGCTTTGGGGTTGGCTTCACGTGCTTGCGCTTGGCTTTGATCTCGCTCTTAGGAACCTTAACAAGCTTTCCCAGAAGCGACTCAAAACGACCCATCGCTTTGTCGGGTTCGCCCACCTCAAACGTTTCTGCTTTCATTCTCACACGGTCGCTCCAATCAACTGCTTGTAAGTCAGCCTTCGGTGAATGACATGCACCAGCACCGCTATGAACCGGCTGAGATCATCAAACTTGCGTTCATTGAAACGGAACGCTTGTTCATCGAGATAGCGGAACAGGTGATAGGGTCGCACCGAAATATAAGTTCCTTTGATTCCGCGCTTCAATAGACTCCAAAAGTTTTCGAGTCCGTTCGTGTGGACGTTTCCATGTACATACTCAACAGCATGATCTACGACTTGATGAAAGAATTTTCCGTCGAGTCCATCGTAGGACGCCAGCGCATCCGTATAAATCGCGGAGCCAGCCGCAACACGACTTTTTACCAAGCCTTGCAGCGTTTTCTTTCTGCGGTCGGCTATGACCGTGGCTTGGACTTTGCCACCACGCTCCAAGAATCCCATCACCGCCGTCTTATCTTTCCCGCCCGTTCCCGTGATCTTTTTCTCACGTTTGTCCTTGTGCATGTTCCGTGCTTTTCCGCCGATGAAGGTTTCGTCAACCTCAACCTCACCGCCGAGCTTTAGGAACGTGCGGGACTGCATCGCCTTGCGAATGCGATGAAGCATAAACCACGCGGTTTTCTGTGTTACTCCCAAAGCGCGGGCCACTTCGTAAGAGCTAATGCCATTCTTACAATTTGCAAGTAGCCAGACGGTTGGCAGCCACTTCTCAAGAGGAATGGCAGAGTCTTCGAATATCGTTCCGACCTTGAGAGAGAACTTCGGGCGGTCGTGTTTGGCGTAGCACTTCCAGACTCGTGCATTCTCCAGATACGTCACACGCTCGGAATTGCACGTCGGGCATCGCACTACGCCATCGGGCCATCGGGCTTCGACCATGAACTTGTGGCAGTGCGCAAAATCGCTGAAGAACTTTACCGCTTCCAGCAACGTTTTGGGAGTATCATTGGTGTTCGTCATGGTCAGCATAGTACCTTAAATCCCTTGGTCTGTCAAGTACTTTATTTTGTCCTTTATCAGCCACTTACGGACCTGTAATCACGGCGCATAGGTAGACAATAAATTGTCCGATACACCAGAAGACGACCCCCAAGGAAATATCCACAAAGAAGGCGACGCCATCCTTCTCGAAAGCCCTGTTGATATACTTAATCGCAAACAAAGAGACCGAGAGGAACAAGATGATCAGTACAAAAAGCGACAACTTCGGATTACTGAAAGGCTGGCGATCCTGACTGGACTGCTTGTGCTTGGCAATGGACTCTCCGATTACCTTATGTGGAAACAGAATGAAGCCGCGAGGATTACCGCTGAGGCCGCCCAAGTGAGTGCTGTTGCCGCAATCAATGCATCCCGTCAAACAGGTAACACCCTCAGGGAGATGCAAAAGCAGAGCGAATCCATGAAAACAAATGCCGATGCCTCTAGGGAACAGGCTGCGGCTGCCAAGAATGCTGTCGAGAACGCCAAGCGATCTCTCAAGACAACTATTGATAGTTTCCGTTTGGAGCAGCGCCCATGGGTGATGCCATTCGAGTTTAGAGCTACTTCCGACCTTGAAGCTGACAAGGTATTCTCGGTTACCGTGAGCCTCGAAAATACCGGAAGGACGCCAGCCATAGATATTGTCCCACTTAGCGGAAACATCTTCGCTGGCAGCGAGCCAATGCGACCAGTGTTTTCCGTGGGCGGTCCACGCGTCAGCGGGGGATTCCTTTCGCCAGGAAACAAGAACTTCACTTACACCACCGACGCTTTCAAGCCATCCCTTAGCGATGTGGCCGCTTATCTTGGTGGAAGGAAAAGAATCTATACATTTGGGGTGATTCGGTACAGGGACACCTTCAATTGTCGTCACGTGACGAACTTTTGCATCTACCATCAATACGGAGACCCGCTTGCTTTCTTCAGATTCTGCGAAAACGGAAACGATACCAAAGATGAAGAGGCATGCAAGTAGCGTGGAGACCAATACACTGAACTTGGTCAGCCAAGTATATTGATGCCCTTCTTAAGGCCGCGACGTTACGTACCCACGGGATCAAAAACATGATGCAGCTACCAGCTACGGCTGGTGGTTCACTCACCGCACACATGCCAAACAGCAGCATGTATGCGCCACCCGCGGAGACCTTCAATTTTCTGGGTTTCACCCACATCGGTGGGACCACCCACCGGACGGGTCGGCTGGCGGAGATCCCTGCTTTATGGGGTCTGCAATTTCCCGAAGGGGCGGGTTTTGGCTGTGGGCTCATCCCAGCGGTCCACTTTCAGGATCGACGCATCCTGCCGGAAATAGAAACTCCAACTCGACCACGGCCGGCCGCCCGGTTCTCTCACCCAGCCGCGCTTAACCCGATTATTGCGGAGGCAGTTCAGCTTTTCCTGCCGGTGCGACATAACCCCCTCACCCCGCCTCCTACGTCGGCCACCCTCTCCCGCAAGGGGGCGAGGGCTGGCTCGCGCAGAGCGCGAGCTCTGCATTGCAATACCGTAATTCCTTGTTTTCTTGGCAAGGGTTTTTGAACATACGGCTTTTCACTTTTGCCCTTTGCCTTTTGCCTTTTGATTTTCTTTTGTGGCTCCTCCGCACTGCACACCCGACTTTGAGTTTTGCGCTTTGTGTTTTGACTTTCATTTGCGGCTCCGCCGCGCCGACAAGACCACGGCGCGGTGGAAAAACCGCCCCGATAAATCGGGGCACTACACCCGCCAAAATGCCCGATAACTTGCGGCATAGCTTCACCTTGCACCCTGGAATGGTCAATTCTGCTGGATGTCAAAATTCAGTGCCTACGGGTAGGCACCAAATTGAGGCCCCCCCTTTACAAGCCCCTCGCGATTGTGCCTAACATAGAGGGGTGGCCTACGCGCGGCGCTACAATCCGGCCACTGGCCGGCGCTCATCCCGACACAGATCATCGGGACAGGTAGAGCACCGCTACAACCAGGCCGCCGCCAGGGCTGCCTAACACGGGAGTGGTTTCCATGTCCCTGGTAGAAAAACTGAAAATATCCGAACACGCCTTGGCGGCTCAGCCCCGAAGGGGCGGCCCATCACAGCCCTGGGCAACGCCCAGGGTGCAAGGAACGGCAGTGTGGGCATCCAGCCCTGAAGGAGCGCGCTACGATTTTCACCTTCCCGGTCCCTGCCGGTTGGCCCGCCCCTTCGGGGCTCCACTGCTAGTCTGGCCGGTTACCAACATGCTGATGAGGATTCAACGCCGCCAACGTAAGATGGAAGCTTTAGAAAATACCGCGGTTTTCCATGATGTACTAGAAACAAAATGGGTTAGCAATGGATAGCGAAAATCTTGTAAAAATCTATATACCTGAAATTAAAAGAGTTAGTTCATTCCATGGTGGCCAAGGTTACGAAGAAAAGGGGGCCCCAAAATGCAGGTAAGTTCCATTATGTTGTTGAAAACAAATGGTGAAAAAATGTCAGTTTTCAGGCTTTCCATGATGTTGTTGAAACAAATAGAGTTATAGTCTTCTTTCCATGATGTTGATGAAAAGAAATGGAGTTACCTAAAATAGAAGTGACAAGTGACGAGTGGCGAGTGACAAGAAAAGGCAAAACCCAAGGGCGGAAAGGCGTGCAGGGCGAGATCCTTCGCAAGGCTCAGGATGACAGCGCAGCGGGCGGGGACGACGGCCAATCCCCGGCGTGACACACTGCAAAAGCAGTGACGAGTGAGCAGTGACGAGTGACAAGAAAGCGGCAATGCCCAAGGGCGGAAAGGCAGGCAAAGCCGACGGCCAAACCCCGGCGTGACACACTACCCCGTATCGGTTATCGGTGGTTTGGACACGATGGATGAAGGGAATTGCATGGAAGAGCCACCCGTGACGAGCAGCACGCCCCCTCACCCGGCTTGCTCCGCTCGCCACCCTCTCCCGCCACGGCGGGTCTGCGGGCCCTCGGCGAGGGCTGAGGGAGCTTCCAGAGACACAGACCCACGGCTAGGTGGAATAGCAGGTGGCCAGTGCGCGAAAAAGCCGGGGCTTGCTCCGGTGAGCGCTGCTCGGGGAAGCTGTCCGGTGGCAGCATGGTGCCGTGGGGGCGCCGGTTGGGGCGTCGAGAGGCGACAGGAAGGATGCTGGGAGGTCCCACGCCAATCTTAACGCGAGGGCTTCAGTGCCCCTGGGGTGGCCGCAGGTGGGGGCAGGGTCAGAAAATGAAACGTCTTGATGATTTTGCCAAAGACCGCCTGCTGGAACTGGAAAGTCTCCGCGGAGGTGAGTCCGATGATTCCGAATACCATGTTGCGCTGCACGACGTGGACCGCCACACCGTGCCACTCGGCGCCGTCCATGACTCCCGTGAAGGTTCGCCGGATGGCCGGCAGGCCATCACACTGGACAGGCTCCTCCGAAAGCTTCCGGTACTCCTGGTAGGTCTGCCGGAGCTTGGACTCAACCAAGTCACTGGTCAGGTTGGGAGGTCCACTCCACACCTGGCGGTCAACGAACAACAGAGTCTGCTCGTCCTCCGCCCCCATGGCCATGATGCCGGAACCGGTCTCTTTGGGTACGCCTTCGTAGATCTTCCAGTCTGGCGGTTTGAACATGGAGAATTGGAACGTGTCGTTGACGTAATTGCCGCCCTCGACGTGTTCCTGAAGGTGCGCGGGCAAGGGCTCGTCGAGCGGGCGACTCACAGGCGGCGGGGCGGGCGGGGCAGGTTGCCCCGGAGCCTTTTCTGCAGCCGCACGCGCAGCCGGCAAGGGAGGAGCAATTTGTGGCGCGGGAGCGACGGGCGCGGGTTTCTCCGTTTCCGGCTTCATCCCGAACGGCTGAGGCGCCGGAGTCTTTTCTGAAGCCGCACGCGCAGCCGGTAAGGGAGGAGCAACTTGTGGCGGGGGAGCGGCGGGCGCGGATTTCTCCGCATCCGGCTTCGCCGCGGGTGGCTGCGGCGCCGGAACTTTCTCCGGCGCGGCAAGAACCGGAGCGGGCTTCTCCGCGCCCGGTTTCAAGGCGGAGGGCTTCTGGGCGCCGGCCTTCGCGGAGGCCTCGTCGGACTTCGTCATCTGAATCGACGCCACCTTGTCTTTGCGCACCAAGGCGAGGCCGTAGTCGGTCTCGACTCGGAACATGTTGCTCTCGTAGCCGACGATCGTTCCGACGATCTTCTGGCCGTCTTTCAGGATGATTTCTTCGGCGGTCGCGGGCCCCGCCCAGCCTACGAGAGCCGCCATCGCCAACAGCCGCAGCGTTCGGTGCGCTTGTTTCATGGGGTTTCCCCGACCCTAGTATTTTCGCAGAACGCCCACGACGCGCCCCTGGATCTTCACGTCGCGTGCGGATACCACGATGGGCTCCATTTCCGCATTGGCGGGTTGCAGCCGCACCGTACCATTGGTCTCACGGAAGAAGCGCTTGAGCGTGGCGTCGGTGCCTTCAATGAGGGCCACCACAATGTCGCCGTTGTCAGCCGTTTGCGCGCCTTCCACCAGGATGTAGTCGCCGTTGCAGATGTGGTCATCGACCATGGAGTCGCCCTTGACGCGCAGGACAAACAGGTTCCCGCGGCCGCGCGTGAAGTCGCCGAAGGAAAAGGTCTCGGCGTGGGGGATGGCCTCTACCGGCTGGCCCGCCGCGATGCGGCCGAGCAGGGGAAACTCCATGTTGCCGAGCACCAAGGCGGGAGTGGGAACGGGAGACAGCGCGCTCAGCCGGTGGCCGTCGCCCTCGTCGGCAGCCGACTTGCGCCGCCCAAAAGGCTGGACGGCCGTCTTGGCAAAAGGCACGGAAGCGGGAACCGCGACCACTTCCACCGAGCGGCTCTGGTTGTAGCCGCGCCGGATGAAGCCCTTCTTCTCCAGCGTCTGCAGGTGCTTGTGCACCGTCGCGAGCGATGACAGGCCCAGCCCTGCACCAATCTCCTCAAAGCTCGGTGAGTAGCCGTGGCCACTTATGAAGGTGATTAGGAAATCAAAAACCTGCTTTTGCCGGCGTGTCAGTGCCATGTCTCGAACCTCGGGTGCCGCGAAAGCCGCGGCGATTCGCGTCCTACGCCCCGGCCCAACTCACGTGGCGCCATTATAGGCGAATAAAAGGCGAATAGGCAAGCGAAAACTCAAACGCCAAGCTTGGAGCAGCTTTGCCTCCATGTTCTCTAACAGGCTTCTGAAAAAGGGCATCTGTCATGCTGAGTCCGCCGCGGCGGAGGAAGCATCTCGCGTTGGTTCGGCCCTTTCACGCAAAAACCCAGTGCCAGATCCTGGCGACCCAGGTGGATTCCCGCTTGCGCGGGAATGACGGCGCTGGACGCGCGAAATAGTGCCCGAACATCGGTGGATTCCCGCTTGCGCGGGAATGACGGCACGGGCGGAACGGGGCGGCCCTTTTCATCGTCACCCCCGCGCAGGCGGGGGTCCATCTCGTCAGATCCTTCGCGGAGTTTATGCTGAGCCAGCAGAGCGAGATCCTTCGCTTCGCTCAGGATGACAGCGAAGGGCCAAGAATGACGGCGAAGGGCTCAGGATGACATCGACGCGAGGCTTTTTCAGCAGCCTGCTAAATGACGACGGTGCCCAAAAGTTCACTCACCTTGACAATGAGTGTATCATTACGCCCTGCGGCAAGGATTTCCGCGCGGTGACAGAACAGCACCCGTGCTTGCTTCGTGGACGGCTCTGGCGCAGGGGCAGGGGGTCCGACCGTCGGACAACCCGCGTGGCAAAGTCAGGCTGTCGTGACTTCGCGAGGCGCAAGTTCTTCCGCTGGATTTCAAATCATCATACTCATTGAGGTGTGCTCATGAACATGCAGAAGCTGGCGATTGAGGGGGGCAAGCCGGTTCGGACGAAGCCTCTGCCTCTGGAGTTTCCCGGCGTCCATCATATGGACAAACTGGAAATCCAGGCAGGCGTGCGTCTGCTCAAGTCACGCTCGCCCTTTCGGTTCTACGGTGTCAAATTACAGAACGAGGTGGAGAAGCTCGAAAAGGAGTTCGCACGCGCGGTGGGCTCCAAGTATGCCCTAGCCGTGGGTAGTGGCACGGGCGCGTTGCACGCTGCCCTTTCGGCGCTCGGCGTCGGACCAGGACAGGAAGTTATCGTGCCGGCGTACATGTGGATTTCTGTGGTGGCGGCGGTGGTGAACCTGGGCGCGATTCCGGTCGTGGCTGACATCGATGACACCTTCTGCCTGGACCCCGCCGATGTCCAAAAGCGCATCACTCCGAAAACGCGCGGCATCGTGCTTGTCCACATGAGCGGAGCGCCGGGCAACGCCCCGGCCATCCAGAAACTCGCCCGCGAGCGGGGATTGTTCTTGCTGGAAGACTGTGCGCAATGCAACGGAGGGAGCATCCGCGGCAAGAAAGTGGGGACCTTCGGCGACTTGGGCATTTTCAGCTATCAGATGAACAAGAACATGACGGCCGGCGAGGGGGGCGGGTTGGTTACGAATGACCTCCGGCTCTACCGCCGGGCTTTCGCCTGCCACGATCTTGGCTATGCCCGCGACGACAACGGCCGGCTGATCTTCAATGATCCCGATCTGTGCTTGTGGGGCCGGGGATATCGCCTGGACGAATTGCGCGCGGCCGTCCTGCGTGTCCAGTTAAAGAAGCTTCCCCGGATTATCCGGAGCATGCAACGGAGCAAGTACCGGATCCGCAAGGCTCTGGCGGCGTTTCCCCAAGTGAAGCTGCGGCGCATCCAGGATCCGAAGGGCGACACGAGTTGTTTCCTGATCACCACTTACCCGGATGCCGCAACCGCCCAGCGCGTCTGCCGCGCCCTGCGCGCGGAGGGGATCGTGACCTCTCCCCAGGGCGTTTCCAACGTGGTGATGACCGATTGGGGCCTGCACCTGTACTACAACATTGTGAGCCTGGTGAATCACAATAGTATCGACGACCAGGGTTTCCCCTGGAAGTTGGCAGAGAATGCCGGCCTCGAAAGAGACTACGCCAAGGGTGCGTGCCCGACGGCCGATAGCTTGTTCGAGCGCAGCATTCTGATTCCCATCCCTTCCTGTTTGACCAAGCAGGACGAGGACGACATCATCCTCGCCTTCCAGAAGGTGCTCAGCACCCTGCTGTAAGGCGTCGTACCGCACGCCTGCCGGCATTGCTCCGGGGTTGCGACCGCACTCCGGATGAGGGCGGCAGCTCACGAATCCGTCACTCGTACCTCAACGCCACGATGGGGTCAACCTTCGTGGCCCAGCGGGCGGGGATGTAAGCTGCCAAGCCGGCGGTCAAAGCCAGCAGGAGGGTGAATCCCGCGAAAACGGGGGCATCGATTTGGATAACCCCCAGGAGCACACTGGATAGAGCGCGCGTGAGGGCCCAGGCGGCGGGAACGCCGATGGCGAGACCCGCGGCCGTCAGCTTGAGCGCCCGGCCGACCACCAACTGGAGGACGTCGGTGCTCTGTGCACCCAGCGTCATGCGCACACCAATTTCGTGCCGACGTTGCGAGACCGAGTATGCCATCAATGCAAAAATCCCCGAGCCGGCAAGGACCAGTGCGATTGCAGCATAGACGCTCATCATTTCGGCGGAGACCTTGACACCGCACATGTCGTCATCGATGATCTTCTCGAGCGAGCGGACGTCAAAGACCGGTTGGTCGGGGTCGAGGGCCTGCACCTGCGCGCGCGCCACCGCCGCGAGGTCCATGGGGTCCCCGGCGGTCCGCACGGCGAGGGCGAGAGATCGCTCGGTCAACTGGGCGAGGGGAAAATAGGCCGTGGGCGGGCCAGAAGTATCGAGGGGCTGGGGTTCGATCTTGGCCACCACGCCCACCACCGTGCACCACGGCGCCACGCTTTCCATGGAGCCAAAGTGCACGCGCTTGCCGATGGGGTTCTCCCCGGGCCAGAGCTGCTGGGCGAGACTGGCATTCAGCACCACGACGCGGGGTGAGTCCGGACCGTCCTGGGCGGTGAACAAACGTCCTTTGAGGAGCGGGATGCGCAGCACCCGGAAGACATCCGGCGTGACGGCTTGCGAGATGGCCAGGCGCAACTCGCCCGGGGCCGCGGCTGCCTGCCCTTCCGCGGCATACGCGGTGCGAGTCCAGTCCCATTGGCCGGGCAGGTTCGAAGTGGCCGCTGCCGCTTCTACGCCCGGCAACGCGCCGAGGCGCTCCACGAGCTGGCGGTAGAATTCGCGGACCTGATTCTCCTCGCGATACTTTGATTCCGGCAGCGCGACCCGGAAGGCCAGCACATTCCGCCGGTCGTAGCCCGGGTAGGTGTTCATCAACTGGTGAAACCCTTTGACCATCAGGCCGGCTCCGGTCAGCAGCACTAGGGCCAGGGCCACTTCCGTTACCACCAGCAGCCCGCGCAGCCGGTGCGAGGAGGAGCCCGAGCCCGAGCCCCGTGCCGATTCCTTCAGCGCCTCGTTCAAATCGGCCCGGGAAGCGTGCCAGGCAAAGCCCAAGCCCGCCAGGATTCCTGCCGCCACCGCGACGGCCGCCGTAAACGCCAGCACGTAGCCATCGATGTGCATGTGCTTGAGGCCCGGCACGTGGTGCAGAATGAACGCCGGCATGCTCCCGCGGTCCCATTCCAGACCTGCGTAGGCCAGGCCTACCCCCAGCACTGCGCCCAGCAACGACTGGAGCACGCTTTCGATGAGCAACTGGCGCGCAATCCGCCCGCGACTGGCGCCCAGCGCCAGGCGTACGGCAATCTCCTTCCGCCGCGCGCTCCCCCGCGCCAAGTGCAGGTTGGCGACGTTCGCGCAGGCCAGCAGCAGAACAAACCCCGCTGCGCCCATCAACACCAGTGAGAACTGGCGTGAGCCTTGCAGCAGGTCATTCACCAGGTTCACCGCGCGCACGCCGTGCCCGGCATTGGTCTGGGGAAACTGTCGCGCCAGGCGTCCCGCGATGGTCTGGAGGTCGGCCTGACCCTGCGCCCCGGAGACCCCGGGCCGCAACCGCCCCATCACCTGCAAATAATGATCCGTGCGGTTCGTCACCTCCGCGGCGCGCAAGTCCAGGGGCCCCCAGACCTCCACGCCCATGGGGTATTCAAAGTCCTCGGGCATTACGCCGACGATCGTGTGCTCCTGGCCATTCAGACGCACGCGGGAGCCGATCACGCCGGGGTTCGTGCCCAGCCGCTGCTGCCAGAACCCGTAGCCGACCACCACCGCGGAAGTGTGCTCCGCTTCAAAGTCCTGGGCGCTGAGCGTGCGCCCTTTCTCAGCCCGCATGCCCAGTAGAGAAAAGAAAGTCGGTGTGACCTGGTAGCCATCCACGCGCTCCGGCGCGCCGGTTCCAGTCAGGTTGATTTCCCAGCCGTGCCCCGCTGCCAACTCCTGAAAGGAATGGTTTTGCTCACGCCAGTCCCGGAAGTTTGCGGGCGCCGCCGCGATGTGGTCCTCGTTCTGTTGGGGAGCGGTCTCCCAGACAGCCACAAGCCTGTCGAGGTGTTCAAAGGGAAAGGGATGGAGCAGCAAGGCATTGACGCTGGTGAAGATGGAAGTGTTGGATCCGATGCCCAGGGCCAGCGCCAGCACGGCCACGGCCGTAACCCCAGGGCTCTTCGCGAGCATGCGAAATCCGTAACGCAAGTCCTGCAATAATGTGTTCATCGTCTCCCTCGCTGTGCGCAGCTCAGCCATCCCCTTGGAGGCAATAGTGCTGCCATGGTGAGCTTCCGGTAAGACCTTGTACCTTAAGGAGATGCCACATCCGTTGGGGTGCGGGTTGGCCTGGGCATGTTCGCTTGTGGGATTCCACTATGCGAAAACGAACAGCCCGGGGCGGGTGGGGGACGAGGTAGGGTCCTAATATGGTGGAGTGAGTTCCCGGTCGGACCTTCAAGTCGGAGAATAGCCAGAACTTCAAACGGGGCCTTTAGGGGCGGCGGGAAAACCCTCCCCTGCTGTCATCCTGAGCGTTGACAGCCTTTCGGCTGCCCATGATGGGCAGAAACTCGATGAGGAGAACCCATCACTCAAACTGTCATCCTGAGCAGCAGCGAAGGATCTGCATGGGTTTTCAGTAACA